>Ga0315283_10000133_pt1 | contig 45082 bp, 39 predicted proteins | sample YL17G09_0_MG_FD_204541 | JGI IMG/M metagenome (GOLD analysis project Ga0315283, IMG submission 204541) | Sediment microbial communities from Yellowstone Lake, YNP, Wyoming, USA - YL17G09_0 | ecosystem: Environmental > Aquatic > Freshwater > Lake > Sediment | place: USA: Wyoming | collected...
CCGCGCCCTGCAGCACAGCGAACCAACGCTGGACACCGGGATAGGCGGAAAAGGGTCCGTCAACGTCGACATCGGCCACGCTGACGCGGATCTGCCAGGCGTCGCCTGCGGGCCAGGCCAGCAATTCGCGGGTGAACCCACCACCGTTGCGCCAACGCTGCGCCGGCACATCGATGCTGCGCACCAGTCTGGGCGTCATGGGTTGAACCGTCCTGCGAGTTGGTAGCGCGAGCCGGGGTGCACGAGGCGGGCCAGCGTCACCGGCACGCCACGGCTGGCGGTGCGGCGCACGACGATCAGGCACGGGTCGCGCACGCCGATGCCGAGCAGGTGCGCTTCCTGCTCGGTCGGGTTGCCGGCCTCGATCGTGTACTGCGCTTCCGACAGCGGAGCGACTTCGAGCAGGTGCTGCGTCGGCGTCGTGCGCGTGAAGTCGACCTTCAGGTAGTCCGGCGCGCAGGCGGGGTTGACATAGCGGTCCTCGCATTGCAACGGCGCGCCGTTGTCGTGGTGCACGATCAGCGAGTGGTACACCCGCGCCCCGGCGGCCAGGCCGAGTTGCCGCGCCAGCGGCGCCGCTGCGCGCTCCTCGCGCGCGAACTGCAGCTCGGCATGGTGGCGGTGGCCGCGGGCCTCGATCTCCTCATGCAGGTCGCGGATGGTGAGTGTCGAGGAGACGCGGTGCAGCTGGGCCGCGAAGGTGCCCACGCCCTGGACCCGGTCGACCAGGCCTTCGGCCAGCATTTCGCGCAGCGCCCGGCCCACCGTCATGCGGCTGACGCCGAACTGCGCCACCAGTTCGGCCTCGGACGGCATCAACTCGCCCGGCCGCCAACGCCCTTGCGACAGTCCGGACTTGAGAAACTGCTTGACCTGCGCGTACGGCGCGGTAGCGCTACGCAGGGCGGCAGGCGAGGGCAAATCCATCGTTTCATCTTACTTGCACAGGCCTGTCTAGACAAGTCGTTCGACCTGCGCGGCGCCTAGGGAAAGTACGCATGCCGGCTGGCTTGCATATGGTTGTCTAGACAACTAAAGTTCGCGCATCTTGTCTTGCCTGTGAAGAGCCCGCCATGACCGACCTGTCCACTCTGCACCGCATTGCCCAGCCGCACCCGGTGCGCGCCCCGCGCGGCAGCCAACTCAGCTGCAAGAACTGGTTGATCGAAGCTGCCTACCGCATGCTGCAGAACAACCTCGATCCTGAGGTCGCCGAGAACCCCGACGCGCTGGTGGTCTACGGCGGCATCGGCAAGGCCGCGCGCAACTGGGATTGCTATGAAGCCATCCTGAAGTGCCTGCGCGAACTCAAGGAAGACGAGACCCTGCTGGTCCAGTCCGGCAAGCCGGTCGGCGTGTTCCGCACCCACGTCGACGCGCCGCGGGTGCTGATCGCCAACTCCAATCTGGTGCCCAAGTGGGCCACCTGGGAACACTTCCACGAGCTCGATCGCAAGGGCCTGATGATGTACGGGCAGATGACGGCCGGCTCGTGGATCTACATCGGCAGCCAGGGCATCGTGCAGGGCACCTACGAGACCTTCGTCGAGGCTGGCCGCCAGCATTACGGCGGCAGCCTGGCCGGGCGCTGGATCCTCACCGCCGGGCTGGGTGGTATGGGTGGCGCGCAGCCGTTGGCGGCGAGTTTTGCTGGCGCCTCGTCGCTGAACATCGAGTGCCAGCAGAGCCGCATCGACTTCCGCCTGCGCTCGCGCTACCTCGACGAGCAGGCCAAGGACCTCGACGATGCGCTGGCCCGCCTGGCGCGCTACGCCGGCGACAAGAAGGCGGTGTCGATCGGCTTGCTCGGCAACGCTGCCGACATGCTGCCCGAGTTGGTCAAGCGCGCCCGGGCCGGCGGCATCCGTCCGGACCTGGTGACCGACCAGACCTCGGCACACGACCTGGTCAATGGCTATTTGCCGTCTGGCTGGAGCGTCGAGGGCTGGCGTGCCGCGCAGGGCGATGCGCTGCAGCACGCCTCGTTGCGCGACGCCGCGGCCCGCAGCTGCGCGGTGCATGTGCAGGCCATGCTCGACTTCCAGGCGATGGGTGTGCCGACGGTGGACTACGGCAACAACATCCGCCAGGTCGCGCTCGACCAGGGGGTGAAGAACGCCTTCGACTTTCCCGGTTTCGTGCCGGCCTATGTGCGACCGCTGTTCTGTCGCGGTCGCGGCCCGTTCCGCTGGGTCGCACTCTCGGGCGACCCCGAAGACATCCGCAAGACCGACGCCAAGATGAAGGAATTGTTCCCCGACGACGCACACCTGCACCGCTGGCTCGACATGGCCGGCGAGCGCATTGCCTTCCAGGGCCTGCCGGCACGCATTTGCTGGATCGGGCTCGGCGAGCGGCACCGCGCGGGCCTGGCGTTCAATGCGATGGTCAAGAGCGGCGAGTTGAAGGCGCCGATCGTGATCGGCCGCGACCACCTCGATTCAGGCTCGGTCGCGTCGCCGAACCGGGAAACCGAAGCCATGAAGGACGGCTCCGACGCCGTCTCCGACTGGCCGCTGCTCAATGCGCTGCTCAACACCGCTGGCGGTGCCACCTGGGTGAGCCTGCACCATGGCGGCGGCGTCGGCATGGGTTACTCGCAACATTCCGGTGTGGTCATCGTCTGCGACGGCAGCGACGCTGCGGCCAAGCGCATCGAGCGCGTGCTGTGGAACGACCCTGCCACCGGCGTGATGCGCCATGCAGACGCCGGCTACGACGAAGCCGTCGCCTGTGCTCGTGCGCAGGGCCTGAATCTGCCGATGGTGGGGGCCTGATGCTGCTGCGACCGGGGGCCTTGAGTCTCGAGGAATTGCAGGCCATCCACGCCGGTGGTCAGCCGCTGGTGATGGACCCACAGGCGCTGCCAGCGGTGCTGGCCAGTGCGGCCGTGGTGCGCCGCGCCGCCGAAGGCGACGCGCCGGTGTATGGCGTCAATACGGGCTTCGGCAAGCTCGCCAGCACGCGCATCAGCGAGGCCGATCTGGCGACGCTGCAACTCAACCTGATCCGCTCGCACAGCGTCGGCGTTGGTGAGCCGCTGGCCGCGCCGGTGCTGCGGTTGATGCTGGCGCTGAAGGCGGCGAGCCTGGCGCGCGGGCATTCCGGCGTGCGGCCGTTGGTCATCGATACGTTGCTGGCCGTGCACAACGCCGGCCTGGTGCCGTTCGTCCCGAGCCAGGGCTCGGTCGGTGCTTCGGGTGACCTGGCGCCATTGGCGCACATGACGCTGGCGCTGATGGGCGAGGGCGAATTCATCGTCGACGGCGGGCGACGCCCGGCAGCCGAAGTGCTGCGAGAACTGGGCATCGCGCCACTGGTGCTGGCGGCCAAGGAGGGTCTGGCGCTGATCAACGGCACGCAGACCTCGACGGCGCTGGCACTGCACGCGCTGATCAGCTTCGAACCTGTGTTGGAAGCGGCACTGGTCGTGGGCGCGCTGACGGTGGACGCCGCACGCGGCAGCGACGGCCCGTTTGACCCGCGCATCCACGCATTGCGCGGCCAGCCCGGGCAGATCGACGTGGCGCAGTACTACCGTTCGTTGCTGGCCGGCAGCCAGATCCGCTTGTCCCACCTCGAAGGTGACGACCGCGTGCAGGACCCGTACAGCCTGCGCTGCCAGCCGCAGGTGGTGGGTGCGTGCCTGGACCAACTGCGCCACGCCGCACTGGTGTTGCTGCGCGAGGCCAACGCGGTTACCGACAACCCGCTGGTCTTCGCCGAGGACGGCGCGATGATCTCGGGCGGCAACTTCCATGCCGAACCGATCGCCTTGGCCGCCGATGCGATGGCCACCGCCATCGCCGAGGTCGGCGCGATCGCCGAGCGACGCATCGCGATGCTGATCGACAGCAGCGTGTCGCGACTGCCGCCGTTCCTCACCGATGATGCGGGGCTGAACAGCGGCTTCATGATCGCGCATGTGACGGCGGCAGCGCTGGCCAGTGAGAACAAGTCGCTTGCCCACCCGGCGAGCGTCGACTCGCTGCCGACGTCGGCGAACCAGGAAGACCATGTGAGCATGGCCACCTTCGCAGCGCGCCGGCTGCAGCCGATGATCGCCAACGTCGCGCACATCCTGGCCATCGAGTTGCTCGCCGCGGCGCAGGGCATCGAGTTCCTGCGCCCGCTGCAAAGCTCGACCGCCCTCGAACAGGCCCATGCATTGTTGCGGCAGACGGTGCCCGCCATGGCCCAGGACCGTTATCTGTCGCCCGACATCGAGCGCGCCACGACCCTCGTGCGCGATGGCTCGCTGGGTCGTATCCTGCGTCGCCTGCCGAACCTGCCCCTGCTGTGGATTGCAGCCTGACCATTCCGCCGTTCGTTACCCCTCCTCACCAGAAAGCCCTCGATGAAGATGACCCTGACCGTTCTCGCTGCTGCTGCGGCGCTGTTTGCCGGCGCTGCAATTGCCCAGGAAACCAAGGTGGTCATCGCCATTTCCGGTTGGACCGGATTTGCGCCGCTGACATTGGCCAAGGAGGCCGGCTTGTTCAAGAAGCAAGGCCTGGACGTGACGATCAAGAAGGTGCCGCAGAAGGACCGTCACTTGGTGATCGCCTCCGGCGATGTGCAATGTGCAGCGACGACGGTCGAGACCTGGATCGGCTGGAACGCCGCCGGCGTGGCGACGACGCAGATCTTCCAGCTCGACAAGAGCTACGGTGCCGACGGCATGGTGGTCAAGCCCGCCATCGCCAAGATCAGCGACCTGAAGGGCAAGACGATTGCCGCCGACGCGCCGGGCACAGCGACCTACTTCACACTGGCCTGGATGCTGAAGAAGAACGGCCTGTCGATCAAGGATGTCAAGGTCGTCAACCTTTCGCCGCAGGCAGCGGCCAACGCGATGATCGCCGGAAACAACGACATCGACGCCGGCATGACCTACGAGCCGTACCTCTCCGCCGTGCGCGCCAAGCCCGAGGCCGGCAAGATCATCGCCACGACGCTCGACTACCCGATGGTCATGGACACCTTCGGCTGCACGCCCAAGTTCCTGGCCGAGAACCCGAAGGCCGCCAAGGCCCTGGCCGACGGCTACTTCGATGCGCTGGAGATGATCAAGGCCGAGCCGAAGAAGAGCTTTGAGATCATGGGTGCCGACGTCAAGTCCACCGGCGAGCAGTTCGAGGCCTCGCAGAAGTACCTGCGCTGGCAGGACCGCGCGGCGAACCTGAAGTTCTTTGCCGGCGAGCACGCGGCATTCAGCAAGGAGGCCGGTGAGCTGCTGCTGGAGATGGGCATCGTCAAGCAGTTGCCCGACATGAGCAAGTTGGTCGACACGCGCTTCATCAAGTAGGCAGAGGCTCGACGCATGAAGCCGTTGACCGCTGTTGATCCTGCCACCCGGGTCACGCTGGGCATCAGCTTCTTCGTGTTGTTCGTGGCACTCTGGGCGGCGGTCACGCTCGGCGGCCTGGTGCCGAAGAACTTTCTCGCCGACCCGCTGACCATGGTGGTGAGTGGCTGGAGGCTGCTCACCGAGCAGGGATTCGCCACCGATATCGGCATGACGGTGTGGCGGGTCGTCGGCGGCTTCTTGATCGCAACCGCGCTGGCGTTGCCGCTCGGCGTGGCGATGGGCGCCTACAAGCCCATCGAAGCCTTCTTCGAGCCCTTCGTCTCGTTCGCGCGCTACCTGCCAGCCAGCGCCTTCATCCCGCTGCTCATCCTGTGGGCGGGGATCGGTGAAGCACAAAAGCTGTCAGTGATCTTCATCGGCAGCTTCTTCCAGCTCGTGCTGATGATCGCGGTGACGGTGGGCAACACCCGGCGCGACCTGGTCGAGGCCGCCTACACACTGGGCAGCAGCGACGCCAGCCTGATCCGCCGCGTGCTGCTACCGGGTGCCGCGCCCGAAATTGCAGAGACCTTGCGCATGGTGCTCGGCTGGGCCTGGACGTATGTCATCGTCGCCGAACTGATCGGCGCCTCCAGCGGCATCGGCCACATGATCACCGACAGCCAGGCGCTGCTCGCCACCGACCAGATCATCTTCGGCATCATCGTCATCGGCCTGATCGGACTCGTCAGCGACTTCGCGTTCAAGTGGTCCAACAAGCAGCTGTTCCCGTGGGCGCAGATCGGGAGATAGGCTTGACGGACTTTCTCACCGTGCGCGGCGTCGAACGCCGTTTCGTCACCACCTTGGCGCTGCAAGCCACCGACCTCGACGTGGCCGAGAACGACTTCATCACCATCCTGGGCCCCAGCGGCTGCGGCAAGAGCACGCTGCTGCGCATCGTCGCGGGCCTGGACCGCCAGACCGCGGGGGAAGTGATGCTCGAAGGCCGGCGCATCAGCGGTCCCGGCGCTGACCGCGGCATGGTGTTCCAGAGCTACACCCTGTTCCCCTGGTTGAGCGTGCGCGACAACGTCTGCTTCGGTCTGCGCGAGCGTGGCCTGGCCAGGCCCGAGCAACTCGACACCGCCAACCGCTTCCTGGACAAGGTGGGGTTGCGCGGCTTCGAGAACCATTACCCCAAGCAGCTTTCGGGAGGCATGCAGCAGCGCGTGGCGATCGCCCGCGCGCTGGCCAACGGCCCGCGCATGCTGCTGATGGACGAGCCCTTCGGCGCGCTGGACCACCAGACCCGCGAGCTGATGCAGGAGTTGCTACTCGGCATCTGGGAGGCCGAGAAGAAGACCGTGCTCTTCGTCACCCATGACATCGACGAAGCCGTCTTCATGGGCAGCCGCGTCGTCGTGATGAGCGCGCGGCCGGGCCGCATCAAGCTCGACCGCCGCGTTGACCTGCCGCACCCGCGCCATTATTCGATCAAGACCACGCCGGCCTTCACCGAGCTCAAGGCCGAGCTGACCGAGCAGGTCAGGGTCGAGGTGCGTGCGGCGCAGGCCGCGATGGCGCAAGCCGTCTGACGCGGCTGCAAGCCTGGTGCGCGGGACGGGACTCGAACCCGTACGCCTTGCGGCTGCGGGTTTTAAGCCCGCTACGTCTGCCTGTTCCGTCACCCGCGCGGGTGAGCAGGCATGATAGACGCGGCCACCCACTGCGATCGAGGACTTCATGCCGCTGTTCGATCAGTCCGCGCTCAACGAGGGCGTCAGAAAGCGCGAGGTCTTCGGCTGGGCGATGTACGACTTCGCCAACTCGGGCTACACGACCGTCGTGCTGACGGCGGTATTCAACAGCTACTTCGTCAGCGTTATCGCCGACCAGGCCGGGTGGGCCACGCTGGCCTGGACCTTGGCACTCGGTTTCTCAAGTGCCCTGGTGATGTTGGTGATGCCCGCGCTCGGTGCCTTTGCCGACCTGCGTGCGGCCAAGAAGCGCCTGCTGGCGCTGAGTACCGTGGCCTGCGTGGCGATGACGGCCGTGCTCGCGCTCGCCGGGCGGGGCGACGTCGCGCTGGCCATCGCGGCAATCGTGCTGTCGAACCTGTTCTATTCGATCGGCGAGTCGCTCACCGCCGCGTTCCTGCCTGAGCTGGCGCGGCGAGAAGCCTTGGGCAAAGTCTCGGGCTGGGGCTGGAGCTTTGGCTACTTCGGCGGCATGCTGTCGCTCGGGCTGTCGCTGGCCTACGTGGTGTGGGCGCAAGGCCAGGGCCAGCCGGCGACACAGTTCGTGCCCGTCACGATGCTGATCACCGCCGGAGTCTACGGCGTGTCTTCGCTGGCGACCTTTGCGCTGCTGCGCGAGCGCGCCGTGCCGCAGGGCGGCGCAGCCCACAGTGTCATGGCCTCACTGGCGCGGCTGCGCCAGACCTGGCGCGAGGCGCAGCGCTATCGCGATTTTGCCTGGCTGCTGGCCTGCGCGACGGCCTACCAGGCCGGCATTGCGGTGGTCATCACGCTGGCCGCGGTGTATGCCGAGCAGGTGCTGGGCTTCAAGCAAACGCAAACCATGATGCTGGTGTTTCTGGTCAACATCGCGTCGGCCGTCGGTGCGTTCGCCTTCGGCTACTGGCAGGACCGCAGCGGCCACAAGCGAGCACTGGGCGTCACGCTGGCCGGCTGGATCGTGATGACCGTGATCGCCGCGCTGGCCACCACGCAGAGCGTGTTCTGGGTGGCGGCGTTGATCGCCGGTCTGTGCATGGGTTCGAGCCAGTCGGCCGGTCGTGCGTTGGCAGGGTTGCTCGCACCTCCGACACGCTTGGCCGAGTTTCTGGGCCTGTGGACCTTTGCCACCCGGTTGGCCGCGATCCTCGGGCCGGTCACCTATGGCGCCATCACCTGGGCCACCGCAGGCAACCATCGCGTGGCGATCGTCTCGACGGCGCTTTTCTTTGCCCTCGGCCTGCTGTTGCTGCGACCGGTGAACGTGCAGCGCGGCGCGCGCGAGGCGCTGCGGCTGGAGGGGCTGCCCTAAAATAGAACGACCGTTCGATTTATGGTGCTGCCAAGGGGCCGGCGCGAGGCACCTACCTACAATCCCAAGTTACGTAATCGTCAATTCGCCCGCGAATGGCAAGGAGCAGCGAGTCATGAAAGTTCTGGTGCCCGTGAAGCGGGTGGTTGACTACAACGTCAAGGTCCGCGTCAAGAGCGACGGCAGTGGTGTCGACCTGGCCAACGTCAAGATGAGCATGAACCCCTTCGACGAGATCGCCATCGAAGAGGCCGTGCGGCTGAGGGAGAAGGGCGTCGCCACCGAGGTCATCGCGGTCTCCTGCGGGGTCACGCAGTGCCAGGAAACCTTGCGTACCGCGATGGCCATCGGCGCTGACCGCGCGATCCTGGTCGAGTGCGCCGATGAGTTGCAGCCGCTGGCAGTGGCCAAGCTGTTGAAGGCGCTGATCGACAAGGAGCAACCCGGGCTCATCATCGTGGGCAAGCAGGCCATCGACGACGACTGCAATCAGACTGGCCAGATGCTGGCCGCTCTGGCCGGCCTGCCGCAGGGCGCATTTGCCTCGAAGATCGAAGTGGCTGACGGCAAGGTCCTGGTCACGCGCGAGATCGATGGCGGCATGGAGGTGGTCAGGCTGTCGCTGCCCGCGGTCATCACCGCAGACCTGCGCCTGAACGAGCCGCGCTATGTCACGCTGCCCAACATCATGAAGGCCAAGAAGAAGACGCTCGAGGTCGTCAAACCGGCCGACCTGGGGGTCGATGTGGCGCCCCGGATCAAGACGCTAAAGGTCGTCGAGCCGCCCAGGCGCGGCGCTGGCGTCAAGGTGCCCGATGTGGCCACGTTGGTGGCCAAGCTGAAGAACGAAGCGAAGGTGATCTGATGACCGCTCTTGTCATTGCCGAACACGACCACGGTGCGCTCAAGCCCGCCACGTTCAACACCGTGACCGCCGCGTTGCAGTGCGGCGGCGACGTGCATGTCTTGATCGCCGGACACAACGCTGGCGGTGCGGCCCAGGCTGCGTCACAGATCGCTGGCGTGGCCAAGGTGCTGCACGCCGACGCCCCGCAACTGGCCGAGCAACTGGCCGAGAACATCACCGCACAGGTGATCGCGCTGGCCGGCCACTACAGCCACCTGCTGTTCCCGGCCACCGCGCACGGCAAGAACGTCGCGCCGCGCGTCGCGGCCTTGCTCGATGTGGCGCAGATCAGCGACGCAATGAAGGTCATCAGCGCCGACACGTTCGAGCGCCCGATCTACGCCGGCAACGCGATCGCGACGGTCCAAGCGCTCGACGCGACGAAGGTCATTACCGTACGCACCACCGGATTCGACGCGGCGGGCCTGGGTGGAACGGCGGCCATCGAAAGCATTGCCGCCGTGACCGACAGCGGCCTGTCGGTCTACGTCGGCAGTGAGATCGCCAAGAGCGACCGACCCGAACTGACCGCGGCCAAGATCATCGTCAGCGGCGGCCGCGCAATGGCCTCGTCCGACAAGTTCACCGAAGTGCTGACCCCGCTGGCCGACAAACTCGGCGCAGCGCTCGGCGCCAGCCGTGCTGCCGTCGACGCGGGTTACGCCCCCAACGACTGGCAGGTGGGGCAGACCGGCAAGATCGTTGCGCCCACGTTGTACATCGCCTGTGGCATCAGTGGCGCGATCCAGCACCTGGCGGGCATGAAAGACAGCAAGGTCATCGTCGCGATCAACAAGGACCCCGAGGCACCGATCTTCAGCGTGGCGGACTATGGCCTCGAGGCGGACCTGTTTGTGGCCGTGCCGGAATTGGTCAAGGCGCTGTGAGGCATCATCAATCCACCGGAAAGGGGCGCCGCAAGGCGCCCCGTTGTCCCTCATGAGTAGTTACCGCGCCCCCCTCAAGGACATGCTCTTCTGCATGAAGGAACTGGCCGACCTCGACGCCGTCTGCCGCCTGCCCGGCTTCGAAGACGTGGACCTCGATACCGCGCAGGCGGTGCTCGAGGAGTGCGCGAAATTCAACGAAGGCGTGGTCGCGCCGTTGAACTGGGACGGTGACTTGAAGCCGTCGTCGTTCAAGGATGGCGTGGTCACCACCACCGCCGGATTCAGGCAGGCATTCCGCCAATTCGCCGACGGCGGTTGGCAGGGACTGCAGCACCCGGCCGACTTCGGTGGTCAGGGATTGCCGAAGACCATCGGCGCGGCCTGCATCGAGATGCTCAACAGCGCCAGCCTCAGCTTCGCGTTGTGCCCGCTGCTGACCGATGGGGCGATCGAGGCCCTGCTGACGGCCGGCACGCCCGAGCAGCAGGCGCTGTACATCCCGAAGATGATCGACGGCAGCTGGACCGGTACGATGAATCTGACCGAGCCGCAGGCCGGCAGCGACCTGGCGGCGGTGCGCACGCGCGCCGAGCCGCAGCCCGATGGCAGCTACAAGCTCTTCGGCACCAAGATCTTCATCACCTACGGTGAGCACGACATGGCCGAGAACATCGTCCACCTGGTGCTGGCACGGGTGGTTGGCGCGCCCGAAGGCGTCAAGGGGATCTCGCTGTTCATCTGCCCGAAATTCACGCCCGACGGCCAGCGCAACGACGTTCACTGCGTGAGCATCGAGCACAAGCTGGGCATCAAGGCCAGTCCGACGGCGGTCCTTCAGTACGGCGACCATGGGGGCGCGGTGGCGCAGCTGATCGGCCAGGAGAACCGCGGGCTGGAGACCATGTTCATCATGATGAACGCAGCCCGCTATGCGGTGGGGGTGCAGGGCATCGCGGTGGCCGAACGGGCCTACCAGAAGGCGGTGGCTTATGCGAGGGACCGGCTGCAGAGCCGGCCGGTCGACGGCTCGCTGAACGTGGCTGCGCCCATCATCCACCACCCCGACGTCAAGCGCATGCTGATGACGATGCGCGCCTACACCGAGGGCTGCCGTGCGATGGCGACGGTCGCCGCCGCGGCCTACGATGCATCGCACCGCCATGCCGACGCCGCCACGCGCCGGCAAAACCAGGCCTTCTATGAATTCATGGTGCCGCTGGTCAAGGGCTACAGCACCGAGATGAGCCTGGACGTGGCCTCGCTCGGGGTGCAGGTGCATGGTGGCATGGGCTACATCGAGGAGACCGGCGCGGCGCAATACCTGCGCGACGCGAAGATCCTGACGATCTACGAGGGCACGACGGCGATCCAGGCCAACGACCTGGTCGGCCGCAAGACGGCTCGCGATGGCGGTCAGACGGCCAAGGCGATCGCGCAGCAGATCGTAGGCACCGAGGCGGCGTTGGCGCAGCGTGGCAGCGCGGCGGCCGTAGCCATGCGCAAGCATCTCGCCGCGGCACGAGAGGCCTTTGTCGAAGTCGTCGATTTCGTCGCCGGCCAGACCAAGGCCAGCCCGAATGCCGTGTTCGCCGGCTCGGTGCCGTACCTGATGCTCGCCGGCAACCTGATGGCCGGCTGGCAGATGGCGCGCGCGCTGTTGGTCGCCGAAGACAAGCTCGCGACCGGCGAGAACGTGGCCTTCATGCGGGCCAAGATCACGACGGCCCGTTTCTACGCTGAACACATCCTGTCCAGAGCATCGGGTGTACGCGACAGCATTGTCGACGGCCACGCCGCCGTGAACGAGATGGCCCTCGAGGCGTTCTGATGGCGGTGCCCGCAGTATTCAGGAATTTGCGTCTGCCGGTCATCGGCGCGCCGCTGTTCATCATCAGCAACCCGAAGCTGGTGATCGCGCAATGCCAGGCTGGCATCGTCGGCGCGATGCCGTCGCTCAACGCGCGCCCGGCCTCGCAGCTCGACGAGTGGCTGTCCGAAATCACGGAAACACTGGCGGCCTGGGACCGCGCCCACCCCGATGCGCCGGCGGCGCCGTTCGCAATCAACCAGATCGTGCACAAGAGCAATGACCGCCTCGACCACGACATGCAGGTTTGCGCGCGCTACAAGGTGCCGATCGTCATCACCTCGCTGGGGGCACGCACCGATGTCAACGACGCGGCGCATGCCTGGGGCGGCATCGTGATGCATGACGTCATCAACAACTTCTTTGCCGGCAAGGCGATCGAGAAGGGCGCCGACGGCCTGATCGCGGTGGCCGCTGGTGCCGGCGGTCACGCCGGCGTCAAGAGCCCGTTCGCCCTGGTGCAGGAAATCCGCGAATGGTTCGACGGCCCGCTGGCCCTGTCGGGCGCGATCGGCACCGGCGGCGCGGTGCTCGCCGCGCAGGCGATGGGGGCGGACTTCGGCTACATCGGCTCGGCCTTCATCGCCACCGAGGAAGCACGCGCCAGCGATGCCTACAAGCAGGCGATCGTCGAGGGCACGAGCGACGACATCGTCTACTCGAGCCTGTTCACCGGCGTGCATGGCAATTACCTGAAGCCGTCGATCCGCGCTGCGGGCCTGGACCCCGACAAGCTGCCCGAGAGTGACCCGAGCACCATGAATTTCGGTGGCGGCGACAGCGCGAAGAAGGCCTGGAAGGACATCTGGGGTTGCGGCCAGGGCATTGGCGCCGTGAAGCAGGTGTTGCCAGCGGCCGAGCTGGTGGCTCGCCTGGCGCACGAGTACGCTGCGGCCAAGGCGCGTTTGATGCGGCTGGCAGCGGCCTGACCGCACCCCGACGTCGTCGATTTCGACGCCGACAGGCCCGTCGACCAATCGCTCAGCGGTCGGCTGACGCGCTTGAATCGCAACCTTCTGCGGCCGCGATCCAGCGCAGCGCCAAGCCAGACAGGCCTCGCGCCAGCCAGCGTGCGGGCCGACTGGAGCCCAATCCAAGCACCGCAGCGGGAGCCGTGACCATGCCGCAGCGATAGTGTGCCGCCGACTCATCCCAGCTCAGCGCGGCACAGCGGCCGTGGCGGCGCAGGCTTACCAGCATGCCGAGTGGGCAGGGTTCGGCCAGGCAACACACGCCACAGCCGTTGCACGGCGCAGCGAAGGCGGGCTGCGGCGGCGCCAACGCCGCGATGCTGATCACGCGCGCATTCACAAGGTGAGGTTGCCGCCTGTGCCGATACGAGAATCGGGGCAATAGCGCCAGGTCGACCGCCCATCTTGGCCGTTCGGCCAGGGTTGAGCACCAGGCTTCGGTGATAGAGTGGCTGCCTGAAAGTGAAGGGGTCCTTCCCGTCCCCTTGCCGGCGGCTCTTGAAGAGCGCCGCGGCAAGGCGGCAACGCTAGTCCGCCTACCGGTGAAGCCGGGTCGCGGAAGGTTGTTCAACCCATCGAAGCCGCGCAGACCGCGGTGAAAGGTGAGCGAAGATGATGCAGCAAAGCAGGGCGAACTCGTACCTGTTCGGGGGCAATGCCCCGTACGTCGAGGAACTCTACGAGGCCTACCTCGACAATCCCGGCGCGGTGCCCGACAACTGGCGCACCTATTTCGACAACCTTCAAAACGTCGCTGCCACCGATGGCAGCGAGCGTCGCGACGTCGCCCATGCGCCGGTCGTCGAATCGTTCGCCCAGCGTGCCAAAGCCAATGCCTTCGCCAACAAGGCCAGCAGCACGGACCTGGCCGTCGCGCGCAAGCAGGTTCACGTTCAATCGCTGATTGCGGCCTACCGCTTCCTCGGTTCGCGCTGGGCCGACCTCGACCCGTTGAAACGCACCGAGCGGCCGAAGATCCCCGAGCTGGAGCCGGCGTTCTACGACCTGTCCGAATCGGACATGGACATCACCTTCAGCGCCGCCAACACCTATTTCGGCGCCGAGCAGATGACGCTGCGCGAGATCATGCAGGCGTTGCGCGACACCTACTGCGGCGCAGTCGGCGCGGAGACCATGCACTGCACCGATCCGACGGAGAAACGATGGTGGCAGGAGCGACTGGAACGTGTGCGCAGCAAGCCCACGTTTTCGGCCGATGAGAAGAGGCACATCCTCGACCGCCTGACGGCTGCCGAGGGTCTCGAGCGCTATTTGCACACCAAGTTCGTCGGCCAGAAGCGCTTCTCGCTCGAGGGTAGCGAGAGCTTCATCGCCTCGATGGACGAACTCGTGCAGCGCGCCGGCGAGAAAGGTGTGCAGGAGATCGTCATCGGCATGGCCCACCGTGGGCGCCTGAACGTGCTGGTCAATACGCTCGGCAAGATGCCGGCCGACCTGTTCGCCGAGTTCGACCACACGGCCAAGGAGGACTTGCCATCCGGCGACGTCAAGTACCACCAGGGCTTCTCCAGCGACATCTCGACACCGGGCGGTGCGGTCCACCTGTCGCTGTCGTTCAACCCATCGCACCTGGAGATCGTCAACCCGGTCGTCGAGGGCAGCGTCAAGGCGAGGCTGGACCGTCGCGGCGACAAGGCCGGCGACCAGGTATTGCCGGTGCTGGTGCACGGCGACGCCGCGTTCGCCGGTCAGGGCGTGGTGATGGAGACGCTGGCGCTGGCGCAGACGCGTGGCTACTACACCGGTGGCACGCTGCACCTGGTCATCAACAACCAGATCGGCTTCACCACCAGCGACCCGCGCGACAGCCGCTCGACGCTGTACTGCACCGACGTTGTGAAGATGATCGAAGCACCGGTGCTGCATGTGAACGGCGACGATCCCGAGGCGGTGGTGATGTGCACCCAGCTGGCGATGGACTACCGCCAGCAGTTCAACAAGGACGTGGTCGTCGACATCATCTGCTTCCGCAAGCTCGGTCACAACGAGCAGGACACGCCGAGCCTGACGCAGCCGTTGATGTACAAGAAGATCGCGCAGCATCCCGGCACGCGCAAGCTCTACGGCGACAGGCTGGTGGCGCAAAACATCCTTGCGGTCGGCGGCCCTGACGAGATGGTCAAGGCCTACCGCTCGGCGATGGATGCCGGCAGGCACACCAGCGATCCGGTGCTGACCAACTTCAAGAGCAAGTACGCGGTCGACTGGTCGCCCTACCTGAACCGCAAGTGGACCGACGCGGCGGACACCGCGCTGCCATTGGCTGAGGTCAAGCGGCTGGCCGAGCGCATCACCACGCTGCCCAGGGACTTCAAGGCCCACCCGCTGGTCGAAAAGGTGATTGCCGATCGCGCCGCGATGGGTCGCGGAGAGGTCAAGGTCGATTGGGGCATGGGCGAGCACCTGGCCTACGCATCGCTGGTGGCCAGCGGCTACCCGGTGCGCCTGTCCGGCGAAGACTGTGGCCGCGGCACCTTCGTGCATCGCCACGCCGTGCTCCACGACCAGAACCGCGAGAAGTGGGACGCCGGCACCTATGTGCCGCTGGAAAACGTGGCCGAGAACCAGGCGCCTTTCGTGGTCATCGATTCGATCCTGTCGGAAGAGGCGGTACTCGGCTTCGAGTACGGCTATGCCTCGGCTGACCCGAATACGCTGACGATCTGGGAAGCGCAGTTCGGCGATTTCGTCAATGGCGCCCAGGTGGTGATCGACCAGTTCCTGGCCTCGGGCGAAGTCAAGTGGGGCCGGGTCAACGGCCTGACGCTGATGCTGCCGCATGGCTATGAAGGGCAGGGGCCCGAGCACAGCTCGGCACGCCTGGAGCGGTTCATGCAACTCGCCGCTGACAACAACATGCAGATCGTGCAGCCGACCACGGCCAGCCAGATCTTCCATGTGCTGCGGCGCCAGATGGTGCGCATGTTCAGGAAGCCGCTGGTGATCATGACGCCGAAATCACTGTTGCGAAACAAGGACGCGACGTCCCCGTTGTCCGAGTTCACGAAGGGCGAGTTCCGCACGGTGATCGGGCCCAACCACCCGGATATCGACCCGGCCAAGGTCAAGCGCGTGATCGCCTGCTCGGGCAAGGTGGTTTACGACCTGGTCAAGCGCCGCGACGAGAAGAAGGCCTGGGACGTGGTGATCCTGCGCGTCGAGCAGCTCTACCCCTTCCCGCACAAGGCCTTCACCGCCGAGTTGAAGAAGTTTCCCAACGCCATCGAGGTGGTGTGGTGCCAGGATGAGCCGCAGAACCAGGGTGCGTGGTTCTTCGTGCAGCACTACATCCACGAGAACATGCTCGACGGTCAGAAGCTCGGCTACGCCGGCCGCCCCGCGTCGGCTTCGCCGGCGGTCGGTTATGCGCACCTGCACCAGGAACAGCAAAAGGCGCTGCTCGACCAGGCCTTCGGCAAGCTCAAGGGCTTCGTGCTGAGCAAGTAATCAACAAGAGAGCGTCATGGCCATCATTGAAGTCAAGGTTCCGCAGCTGTCCGAATCGGTGGCCGAGGCCACCCTGCTGCAGTGGAAGAAGCAACCCGGCGAGGCGGTCGCCATCGACGAGATCCTGATCGAGGTCGAAACCGACAAGGTGGTGCTCGAAGTGCCTGCGCCGGCTGCCGGTGTGCTGGTTGCGCATGTTGTGAACGGCGGCGCAACCGTGGTGGCTGAGCAGGTGATCGCACAGATCGACACCGAGGGCACCGCCAGCGCGGTTGTGCCTGCGGCCGCTGCCGCGCCACCGACCGCGGCTGCAGCGGCACCGACGAGCGCGGCGGGCCTTGCCATGCCTGCAGCCGCCAAGCTGATGGCTGACAACCGGCTCGCGCCCGGCTCGGTGGCCGGCACCGGCAAGGACGGTCGCGTGCTGAAGGGCGATGTGCTGGCCGCGGTGGCAGCGCCCAAGGCCGTGGGCCCTGTGGTCGTTGCGCCGGCGCTGGTCCGACCCTTGCCCACGGTCGCGGCGCCAACCGGCCCCGCCCTCGGGGAGCGTCCGGAGCAGCGCGTGCCGATGTCCCGCCTGCGCGCTCGTGTCGCTGAGCGCCTGCTGCAGTCACAAGCCACCAACGCCATCCTGACCACGTTCAACGAAGTGAACATGGCCCCGGTGATGGAGATGCGCAAGAAATTCCAGGACAAGTTCGAGAAGGAACACGGCTGCAAGCTGGGCTTCATGAGTTTCTTCGTCAAAGCCGCGGTGGCCGCATTGAAGAAGTACCCGGTGCTCAATGCCAGCGTCGACGGCAACGACATCGTCTACCACGGCTACTTCGACATCGGCATTGCTGTCGGATCGCCCCGCGGCCTGGTGGTGCCGATCGTTCGCAACGCCGACCAGATGAGCTTTGCCGATATCGAGAAGAAGATCGCCGAGTACGGCAAGAAGGCCGCCGAAGGCAAACTCGGCATCGAAGAGCTGACCGGCGGCACCTTCTCGATTTCAAATGGCGGCGTGTTCGGCTCGATGCTGTCCACGCCGATCATCAACCCGCCGCAGAGTGCGATCCTCGGCGTGCACGCGACCAAGGACCGGGCGGTGGTCGAAAACGGCCAGGTGGTCGTGCGTCCGATCAACTACCTGGCGATGAGCTACGACCACCGCATCATCGACGGCCGTGAAGCGGTGCTCGGTCTGGTGGCGATGAAGGAAGCGCTGGAAGACCCGGCGCGGCTGTTGTTCGACATTTGAGGAGAAAGCGATGAGCCTGGCCGATGAACTCACGCGCCTGGATGAACTGCGCACACGGGGCGTGCTGAGTGACGAGGAGTTCCAGCGCGCCAAGGCGCGGTTGCTCGACGCGTCCGCCCCGCCTTCGGACATCCCGGCCGTCGCGGCGGTGAATCGCCTGCGTCGCAGCCGCGGCGACCGCTGGATCGGCGGAGTCTGCGGCGGCATCGCCGTCATCACCGGTGTCGCGGCCTGGGTCTGGCGCCTGACCTTCGCCTTGCTCGCCTGCCTCGGTGGCAGCGGCGTGTTGCTGTACCTGCTGCTTTGGATCTTCGTTCCGGAAGACCGCTGAAAAACACCATGCCCAAGCATTTCGACGTGATTGTCATTGGCGCCGGCCCGGGCGGCTATATCGCCGCGATCCGCGCGGCGCAACTTGGGTTCACCACGGCCTGTATCGACGAGTGGAAGAACGACAAGGGCGGCCCGGCGCCGGGCGGAACCTGCACCAATGTCGGTTGCATCCCGAGCAAGGCACTGCTGCAGTCGAGCGAGCAATTCGAGCATGCCGGGCACGCCTTCGCTGACCACGGCATCGGACTGAAGGATCTCAGCATCGATGTTCCGAAGATGCTGTCGCGCAAGAACACCGTGGTCAAGCAGAACAACGACGGCATCCTGTACCTCTTCAAGAAGAACAAGGTGGCGTTCTTCCACGGACGCGGTTCTTTCGTCAGGGCCGTCGACGGCGGCCACGAGATCGCCGTGAACGGAGAGTCCTTCGTCGGCAAGCACATCATTGTGGCCACCGGTTCGAGCGCACGTGCGCTGCCTGGCGCGCCGTTCGACGAGGACAACATCCTGTCCAACGACGGCGCGCTTCGTATGGCGGCGGTGCCGAAGACCCTGGGCCTGATCGGTTCGGGCGTGATCGGGCTCGAGATGGGTTCGGTGTGGCGCCGCCTTGGCGCCCAGGTGACGGTACTCGAGGCACTGCCGACCTTTCTGGGGGCGGTCGACGAGCAGATTGCCAAGGAGGCGCGAAAGGCTTTCACCAGGCAGGGCCTACAGATCGAGCTGGGTGTGGTGGTCGGCGAGATTGCGGCCGGCAAGAACGGCGTGACTGTGGCCTACACCGATGCCCAGGGCGAGGCACAGACTCTGGCCGTGGACAAGCTGATCGTGTCGATTGGCCGCATCCCCAACACCAACGGCTTGAATGCCCAGGCAGTGGGCTTGAAGCTCGACGAGCGTGGCGCGATCGTCGTCGACGACGACTGCCGAACCAACCTGCCGGGCGTCTGGGCGGTCGGCGACGTGGTGCGCGGCCCGATGCTGGCGCACAAGGCCGAGGAAGAGGGCGTTGCGGTGGTTGAGCGCATCGCCGGCCAGCATGGCCATGTCGACTTCAACCTCGTGCCCTGGGTGATCTACACCAGCCCCGAGATCGCCTGGGTCGGCCAGACCGAGCAGCAGTTGAAGGCCGCGGGCCGGTCTTACAGGGCCGGCACCTTCCCGTTCATGGCCAACGGCCGTGCCCGGGCGCTGGGTGACACCACGGGTCTGGTGAAGATGCTCGCCGATGCGACGACCGACGAAATCCTGGGCGTGCACATCGTCGGACCGTTGGCCAGCGAGTTGATTGCCGAGGCCTGCGTCGCGATGGCCTTCCGCGCCAGCAGCGAAGACCTTGCGCGGATTTGCCACGCCCACCCTTCGCTCGCGGAATCGACGAAGGAGGCCGCGTTGGCCGTCGACAAGCGCACCCTCAATTTCTGATCTGAGCCCGGCTGTGGGAGTCCGCGCGTTCTACGAGCAGACGCTTGTCGAGCGCGGGTACACCAGCGACCCGGCGCAGTTGCGGGCAATCGATGCCCTCGAGCGCTGCGAGAACGAATGGGCCGACTACAAGGCCCGCCGGGCCAACGCGCTGACCCAGTTGATTCGTCGGCCGCCGATTCCTCGAGGCGTCTACCTGCACGGCGGGGTCGGGCGCGGCAAGAGCTTCCTGATGGATTGCTTCTTCCAGTCGGTGCCGCTCAAGCGCAAGACGCGGTTGCACTTCCATGAATTCATGCGTGAGGTGCACCGAGAGTTGCAGGAGTTGAGGGGCACCGTCGACCCGCTCGATGAACTCGGCAAGCGCATGGCGCGGCGATTCCGCCTGATCTGCTTCGACGAGTTTCACGTCGCCGATGTCACCGACGCGATGATCCTGCACCGGCTGCTCGACGCGCTGTTCGCCAACCGCGTCAGCATCGTCACGACGTCCAACTTTCACCCGGACGCGCTGTACCCGAACGGCCTGCATCGAGACCGCATCCTGCCGGCGATTGCGTTGCTGAAGGACAAGCTCGAAGTTGTCGGCGTCGATAATGGCACCGACTACCGGCGGCGCACGATGGAGCGCGTACAGCGCTATCACTGCCCGCTCGGACCCGCGGCCGAGGCGGCGCTGACCCAGGCCTTCGAGGCGCTGGCCGAAGTGCGCGACGAAGACCCGGTGCTGTCCATCGAGCAGCGCGAAATCACCGCACGGCGCAAGGCCGGCGGCGTGGTCTGGTTCGATTTCAAATGGCTGTGCGGCGGCCCGCGATCGCAGAACGACTACCTCGAAATCGCCAGCCGCTTTCACACGGTGATCCTCGCCGGTGTGCCGCAGATGGCGCCGCGCATGGCCAGTGAAGCGCGGCGCTTCACCTGGTTGATCGACGTGTTGTACGACCGCCGTGTCAAGTTGATCCTGTCGGCCGAAGTGCCGCCGGAACAGTTGTACCCGGAGGGGCCGCTGGCACATGAGTTCCCGCGTACCGTGTCGCGGTTGAACGAGATGCAATCGACCGAGTTCCTTGGCCTGGAGCGCCGCAATGTCGATACCTCGCTCACCTGAGCGGCGGCTGACGATGGCGTTGGCCCAGGTGGCGCCGCTCGCGTCAGCGAGCCAGCGCGGCGCAGCCGCCGGGCCCTATCGGCCCGGGGGGCCGAGCGCCTCCACGCGGATCAGGGCCAGCGACAGGTTGTCGCCACCGCCGCGCGCGCGCTGGCGTGCTTTGGACACCAGCATTTCACTGGCTTCGCGTGGCGGCAGCGTGTGCATGATCGCACCCAGCTCCTTGGGCGTGAAGTAATGCCAGAGGCCGTCGCTGCAGACCAGCACGCTGTCACCGATCTCCAGTTGGCCGAGGTGGCCCTGCGTGAGTGGCGGGTCCTGGTGGGTGCCCAGGCAGCCCGTCAGTAGATTCGCTTGCGGGTGCGAGTTGGCTTCTTCTTCGGTGATTTGTCCCTCGTCGATCAGCCGCTGCACGAAGGAGTGGTCAATCGTGCGGCTGACCATGTCGGGGCCGCGGAAGTGATACACGCGCGAATCACCCGCATGAACGATGTCGCAGCGCCGGTCCGGGCCGACCAAGATCGCCGCAATCGTGCTGTGCGGCTCTTCTTCGGCGGCGATCGCGGTCAACTTGATCATCAGGTGCGATTCCTGCACCAGTTGGCGCAGCAGGTCGGAGGGATCGTCGCGCGTGGGCACATGCCGCTCGTAGATCTGCTTGGCCACCATCACGACCTGATCGGCGGCCTTGCGACCACCACTCTTGCCGCCCATGCCGTCGGCCAGGACGGCCAGGGCACAACCGGGCGTGCGCGGATGGGCAATGATCTCGACCTGGTCTTGCTGGTAGGCGCGGTCGCCACGGTGCATGCCGGTGGCGGCGCTGAGTCGGTAGGCGAGAGCGGCAGTGGCCATGTGCGCAATATACGGGATGAGCCCACAGGATCGAAGTTCACAAGGCGTGAACTCCTGCCGCTCGCCTACACTGGCAGCGTCACGATGGACGATAACCTGCATTCACCCCAACGCCGCTTGATCGAGCTGCGGATCGAACACGCCGACCTCGACAGCCTGATCGACCGCTTGGGCGGGGAAGCACCGCTCGACGACCTCATGTTGCGGCGGCTGAAGAAGCGCCGCCTGAGGCTGCGCGACCAGATTGCCCAACTTGCCGCGCAGGTCGATCCACCCGAACCTGCCTGATGCCTGCTGCCGAAAGCGCCGACGCCGACGACGCGCTGGCCGATGCGGTCGCGCGCGCCTTTGCTGCCGGCGGACCACTGGCGCGGGATGATGCCGGCTATGTCGAGCGCGAAGTGCAGCAACGGTTTGCCGGGGCGGTGGCCGCTGCGCTGGACCAGCGCAGCGCGCTGGTCGCCGAAGCCGGGACGGGGGTCGGCAAGACCTTTGCGTACCTGGTCCCGCTGCTGCTGTCGGGCCGGCGCGCACTGGTCAGCACGGCGACCAAGAGCCTGCAGGACCAGCTCTACCTGCGTGACCTGCCGCGGCTGACCAAGGCGCTCGGTGTGCCGGTGCAGCTGGCGCTGCTCAAGGGCCGCGCCAGCTACCTGTGCCTGCACCGGCTTGATCTGGCACGCCAGGGCGGCACGCCCGGGCAGCCGCTGCTGCTGCCGGATCGTTTCGCCGTGCGTGCGCTGGCGCGGGTGCAGGCCTGGGCACAGGCCACCGTGAGCGGTGACTTGGCCGAACTCGAGGGCCTGGACGAGCGCTCACCGGTGATCCCGCTCGTGACGTCCACGCGCGAGAACTGTCTTGGCAGCGAGTGCCCGAAGTTCGCGGCCTGCCACGTGGTCAAGGCGCGGCGAGAGGCGATGGCGGCCGACATCGTGGTCATCAATCACCACCTGTTCTTCGCCGATATGGCACTGCGCGACAGTGGCGTGGCCGAGCTGCTACCCAGCGTCGACGCCGCCGTGTTCGATGAGGCGCACCAGCTGGTCGAGGCCGGCGTGCAGTTTCTCGGCAGTACGCTGGGCAGCGCGCAGGCCATCGACTTCGCGCGTGACCTGCTCGCCCTGGGACTGCAGCAGGCGCGTGGTCTGGTCGACTGGCTGGCGCTGGCTGCTGCCTGCGAGCACGCGGCACGCGACCTGCGCCTGGCGGCGGCGGGTACGCTGCGCGATCTGCGGGGCACGGTCAAACTGCGCTGGAGCGAGCGCAGTGGGCACGCCGGGTTCGCGGAATCGTTGAGCGCGTTGGCGATCGCCTGCACCGTGGCGGCCGACGGCATGCAGGCGGTCATCGACCTCGGCCCGGACTTCGCCAAGCTGCACGAACGCGCGACCGCATTGGCGCGGCTGGCTGCGATGTTCCAGCAAGAAGCTGCCGAGGGTCACGTGCGCTGGATCGACGTCAGCCCGCAGCAGGCCCGTCTGGTCGAGTCGCCGCTGGACATCCGCGACATGCTGACCGAGCAACGCACGCGCGCGCCGAAGGCCTGGATCTTTACCTCGGCCACGCTGGGCGACGACGACGAACTAAGCTGGTTCACAGCCACTACCGGCCTCGAGGACGCGGTCAAGCTGCGGCTGGGGAGCCCGTTCGACTATGCGACCCACGCACGGCTGTTTGTACCGACGCGGTTCCCGAAGCCCAATGAGGCCGGTCACGCGATAGCGGTGGCGACCCTCGCGGCACGCTGCGCCGCTGCGCTCGGCGGCCGCACGTTCGTGCTGACCACCACGCTGCGCGCGTTGCCGCTGGTGGCCGAGACCTTGCGCCAGGAACTCGAAGCGGCTGGCGCCAGCCACATCGAGGTGTTGGTGCAGGGTACACATCCCAAGCGCGCGCTGCTGCAACGCTTTCTGGCCCAACCTGCGTCCGTGCTGATCGGCTCACAGACATTCTGGGAGGGCATCGACGTGCCGGGCGATGCGCTGCAGTGCGTGCTGATCGACAAGTTGCCATTTCCGCCACCCAACGATCCGTTGATCGAAGCCCGCGTCAAGCGCCTCGAATCCCAGGGCCGAAATCCATTCAAGGAATGCTTTGTCGCCGACGCCGCCGTATCGCTGAAGCAGGGCGCCGGGCGCCTGATTCGCAGCGAGACCGACCGCGGCCTGCTGGTGGTGTGCGATCCGCGCATGGCGCGCATGCCCTACGGGGTGCGTCTGCGCGCTGCGTTGCCGCCGATGGCGGTGCTCAACGAAGAGTCAGCCGCCCTCGAGTGGCTGGCTGAATTGGCGCGCGCTCACTGAGCGCAGCGTTCCCCTACCACAGCTTCCACCATGCCCGCTGGCTCTCGCGCACACCTTCGGCGCTGAAGCGACTGCCGGGGAAGTTTTGCTTCAACACGCGTTCGGCGTCGGTACGCAACTGATCCAGGCCGAGACGCTCGTAGCTCAAGGCCATGATGAACAGCGCTTCTTCGTTGGCCGGCGCCTGTGGATACTCCAGCACGGCCTGCTGGGCGCGGTTGGCCGCAGCCAGGAACGCTCCCCGGCGCAGGTAATAGCGCGCCACATGGACCTCGTACTCGGCCAGTGCATTGACGATGTAGTCCATGCGGACGCGCGCATCGTCGGCGTAGCGCGACTGCGGAAACTGCGTCACCAGTTGCCTGAACGATTGGTAGGCGTCGCGCGAGGCCTGCTGGTCTCGCTCGGACAGCACCTGCTGCGCCAGCGACCCGAAGAAGCCCAAGGTATCGTTGAAATTGACCAACCCACGCAGGTACAGGGCGTAGTCGAGCGCCGGGCTCGAGGGGTTGAGCCTGATGAAGCGATCGAGCGTGGCCAGCGCCGCCGCGCGTTCTCCCGTGCGGTACTGGGCGTAGGCCAGGTCGAGCGTGGCCTGCTGCGCCAACAGCGTCCCTGCGGCGCGGCCCTCGATGCGCTCCAGCGTCTTGATCGCCTTGTCGTAGCTGCCGCTGGCCAGGTCGTCCTTGGCGTCTGCATACAATCGTTCCACGGCCGCGGTCGAATTCGGGTCGTCCTTCGGGGGCGAACTGCAGGCCACCAAGGCCAGTGTCACGACGACGATGGCGCTTGCGCGCAGCGACCGGACCAGCTCATCGAGAGTGCGGATCATTGTGTACACGGCCACCAGCGGGCCCCTGTCGTGAGAGCAGAAAACGAGCGCGATTATAGGGTTGGCCTCTGCGACGAGGACCTAGACACAGGCGTCGAAACGCGGCGTTTCGAGGTCGCGATCGACGGTCACGGTGAACGTCTGGACAAGCTGCTCGTGGCCCATGCCGGCGAGTTCTCGCGCAGCCATCTGCAGGGCCTGATCGAACGCGGTTGCGTGCAGGTCGATGGTGTCGTCGCGTCGACTGCATCGCGCCGATTGCGCGCCGGGCAGACGGTCAGCGTCGAGTTGCAGCCCACCGACGAGAGCCGCGCCTTCACGCCGGAGCCGATGGCGCTGGCAATCCGTCACGAGGACGAGCATCTGCTGGTCCTGGCCAAGCCGGCCGGCCTGGTGGTGCATCCGGCACCGGGGCATTGGCGCGGCACGTTGCTCAACGGGCTGCTGGCGTATCACCGTGGCGCCTTTCACCTGCCGCGTGCCGGCATCGTGCATCGACTCGACAAAGACACCTCGGGGCTGATGCTGGTGGCCAAGACGCTGCCGGCGATGACTGCGCTGGTGCGCGCCATTGCGGCACGCGAGGTGCGCCGCGAATATGTCGCGCTGGCGCACGGCCAAGTGGCAGCCGCGCCGTTTTCGATCGAAGCGCCGATCGGACGCGACCCGGTGTCACGCGTGCGCATGGCCATCGTGGCGAGTGGCAGACCCGCACGAACTGACGTGGCCCGCGTGGCGTACCGCGAAGCGGTCAGCGCCCTGCGATGCACGCTGCATACGGGGCGCACGCACCAGATCCGCGTGCACTTGGCGTGGTGCGGCCACCCGTTGCTGGCCGACACGCTGTATGGCGGTGCCGCAGCTCTCGGCTTGGCGCGCCAGGCACTGCACGCCGTGCGCCTGGGCCTGCGCCACCCCATCACGGCCGATCCGCTGGCATTCGAGGAGCCGCTGCCGCCGGATCTGGCGGCGGCCTGGGCGGTGATCTGCGGCTGAGTGCGGCCGCGGCGCTACAATGCCCACAACCCCCTGGTGCTGGCCGATGCCGCCCAGGTCGGCTCGCCTGCAGTGAAGTTCCGATCCGCGCCGCGCCAAAGCGCCGCGCCCCCGGGCGAGCCACCGTACCCGTTTGATGCGATCGCCGCCGGCGTAGACCGGCGCCCAACGAGTCCCCGCCCATGAATACACAGGATGCAAAGCGCGTCCTCGAAACCGCGCTTATCTGTGCCCAGCAGCCGCTGCCGCTGGCTTCACTGCGCACGTTGTTCGACGATCAAGTCGGCACCGACACGATCAGGAGCTTGCTCGATGAGCTGGCAGTCGATTGGGACGGACGGGGCGTCGAGCTGGTGCCGTTGGCCAGCGGCTGGCGCTTTCAGAGCCGGCCGGAGATGCGTGACTACCTTGACCGCCTCAACCCCGAGCGGCCGCCGAAGTATTCGCGTGCCGTTCTCGAAACGCTGGCCATCGTGGCCTACCGCCAGCCGGTGACGCGCGGCGACATCGAGGACATCCGAGGTGTGGTCGTTGGCAGCCCGATCGTCAAACAGCTTGAGGATCGCGGCTGGATCGAAGCCATCGGGCACCGCGAGGCGCCCGGCCGCCCGGCACTCTACGCCACCACTCGGCAGTTCCTCGACGACCTCGGCATCGCCAGCCTCGATCAGCTGCCGCCGCTCGATGGCGGCTCCAGCGGCGACGAGCGCCTCGAGCGGGCGCTGTCGCACCAACCCGGACTGATCGACTCCGAGGTTGACGTCAACGGTCAATCGTCGCTCGTGCTCGTACTTGAACACAGCGACGCCATGGAGATCGCCAACCCTGGCAGTCCCGGCGACCCCATCGAACCTGGCGAGTCTTTCGCCCCCGCACCATGAGCCACCCGCACGACGTCGACCCGCCTGTCACTCCCGATGACCTCGGGCACCCCGCACCGGCCGACTCGACCGAGGCGGATGCCAATGAGGCGCCCAAGCGTCGGCGGCGCAGCCCGCGCAAGGCAGTGCAAGGCGCCAGTGACCTCGAGGCGACTGCGGGCGCGGCATCGACGCTCGATGCCGCCACGGTGGCCCCACTGCCCCGCCAGGCCAGCGAACCCACGCAGGACGGCGACCGCGGAGCTGGCAATGCACTGCAGGCCGTGACCGCAGAGCCCGTCGAAGGCATCGAGGGACCGTCTCGGCGGTCGCGGCGCAACCGCCGGCGCGGGCGCAAGGGTCGCGCCGCGCGAGACGACGGCGGCGCCCCGTTAGGGCAGGGCACTGAAGGTGTCGAGCGACCCGCGCTGCCACCGATGCCCGACGCCGGGGAATTGTTCGCCACGGTGACCTCGGGTGCCTTCGACAGCGAGGCGTCGTCGGGGGATCCGGCCATGACCGATGCGTCGATCGACAACGCAGTCGAGGACAGCCGGCTTGACGCCAGGGCGCCGCTGCCGGCGCAGGCTGGTAGCGGCGAGGCAGCCGACGCCGCGCTCGCGGCCGACCCGGCGCGACGAGTGCTTGCACCCGATGCCGAGGCACCGAAGCTGCAAAAAGTCCTGGCGCAGGCCGGTGTCGGATCGCGGCGAGACCTCGAACAAATGATCATCGACAAGCGCGTCACGGTGAACGACGAACCGGCGCACATCGGGCAGCGCATCTCCTGGGGCGACCGTGTGGCCGTCGATGGCAAGCCGGTGCGGGTGCGCATAGCGCCGCTGCCGGCGCGCGTGATCGCTTACCACAAGCCGGCCGGCGAAGTCGTCAGCCACGACGATCCGCAGCAGCGTCCGACGGTGTTCCGTCGCTTGCCGCGCCTGGCGCACGGCAAGTGGCAGTCGGTCGGGCGTCTGGACATCAACACCGAAGGCCTGCTGCTGTTCACGACCTCGGGCGAGTTGGCCAACCTGCTGATGCATCCGCGCTTTGGCGTCGAACGCGAATACGCGGTGCGCGTGCTGGGCACACTCGACAAGCCGGCGCGTGAACGATTGCTGGAAGGCGTCCCGATCGAGGGCCAGCAGGCTGCCTTCAAGAGCATCGAGGACGGCGGCGGCGAGGGTGCGAATCATTGGTATCGGGTCGTGATCACCGAAGGTCGCAACCGCGAAGTGCGCAAGCTGTTCGACGCCGTCGGTTTGACGGTCAGCCGGCTGATCCGCATTCGCTACGGTTCGGTGGTCTTGCCACGCGGCTTGAGGCGCGGCGTCTGCGTCGACCTGGCTGAAGACGATGTCCAATTGCTGCGCCGCCTGACCGGTCTGGGTGCCCAGGGCCACGGCAGACGCGGGCGCGGCGGCCGCGACGAGCCTGGCCAGCGGCCACAGGGCGAAGCGCGCCAAGGTGGACCGCGCCAGCCACCGCGCGGCGAACCGCCGCGGCGCGAGCGCCAGGCACCGCCGGAGCGCGGGCCGCGCAGTGATCGGGTCAGTCATGCGAACCGATCGCCAGGCAAACAGCGCCTGCACGCGGGCTTCGGCGACGCAGCGGTGCACGCTCACGAGTTCGACGAGAGCGATCACGGCGAAGTTGTCGAAGTCGCCAACATTCCCAACCCGCTGCAACAGACCTTCGATCAACGTGCAATCCGCGAGGCGCGCAGCGCCAAGCGCGAGCTGGGTGATGACGCACCGATTCCGAACCCGCTGCAGCAGACGTACGACAAGCGTGCGCTGAAGGAAGCGCGCGAACCGCGTCGCGAGAGCGGCGGCGATGACGACGGACCGATCCCGAACCCGCTGCAGCAGACTTACGATAAGCGCTTCATCGGCGCCGGTGGTGGCAGCGGCGGTGGCACCCGCGGGCGTGGTACGGCAGGCGGCGGGGGGGGGCGGCGCAAGGGGGCCGGCAAGCCTGCCGGCGGCCAGCCCGATCCGATGAAGACCGCCGTGGGCTACATCGGAGGCGATGCCTTTCTGCGCAAGAAATCTGGTGGCCGTGGCGGCAAGGGCGGTGGCGGGCGTGGCGGCCCTGGCGGCAAGGGCCGTTGAGCGACGCTGCGCGCAACCTGCGGGCTACAATTCAAAGCTTTGCCAAGTCCTTGTTTTTCTGGAGATTTCTTCATCATGGCGATCGAACGCACACTCTCCATCATCAAGCCCGATGCGGTGACAAAGAACGTGATCGGGCAAATCTACGCTCGCTTCGAGAGCGCTGGCCTGAAGGTGATCGCGGCCCGAATGGCGCACCTGTCACGCGGCGAGGCCGAGGCCTTCTATGCCGTGCACCGGGCACGTCCTTTCTTCAATGATCTGGTCAGCTTCATGATCTCGGGCCCGGTGATGATCCAGGTGCTCGAGGGCGAGAACGCCATCGCCAAGAACCGCGAGCTGATGGGCGCCACCGACCCGAAGAAGGCCGACAAAGGGACGATCCGTGCGGACTTCGCCGCGAGCATCGACGCCAATGCCGTGCACGGCTCGGACGCGCCGGAGACCGCTGCTGTCGAAGTCGGGTTCTTCTTTGCCGGCATGAACGTTTACAGCCGTTGAGTTCCTGTGGTCGCGAACCTTCTCGATTTCGATCACGAAGGACTCGTGGCCTTTTGCGACGGGCTGGGTGAAAGGCGCTTTCGCGCCACCCAGCTGTTCCGCTGGATCCACCAGAAGGGCTCGGGCGACTTCGCGCAAATGACCGACTTGGCCAAGTCCCTGCGAGACAAGCTCGCGGGAGCAGCCGAGATTCGGCCGCTTGGCTTGATTTCAGAGCACGTCTCGGCCGACGGCACCGTGAAGTGGCTGTTCGATGTCGGCCATGGCGATGCCATCGAGACGGTATTCATCCCCGAAGAAGACCGCGGCACGCTCTGCGTCTCGTCGCAGGCCGGCTGCGCGGTCGGCTGCCGCTTTTGCTCCACCGGCCACCAGGGTTTCTCGCGCAACCTCACGACCGGTGAAATCGTCGCTCAGCTCTGGCACGCGGAGCACCGGTTGAGGCAGCGGCAGGTGCTGGTCGCTGGCGAGCGCGTCGTCACCAATGTCGTGATGATGGGCATGGGCGAGCCGCTGCAGAACTATGCAGCGTTGTTGCCCGCCCTGCGCGTGATGCTCGACGACCATGGCTATGGCCTGTCACGCCGGCGCGTGACGGTCAGCAGCTCGGGCGTGGTGCCGATGTTCGACCGCCTGCGGGACGATTGCCCGGTCGCGCTGGCCGTGTCCTTGCATGCGCCCGATGACGCGCTGCGCGACCAGCTGGTGCCGCTGAACAGGAAGTACCCGCTCGCCGAGTTGCTGGCTGCCTGCAAGCGCTACCTCGACGCGGCGCCTCGCGACTTCATCACCTTCGAGTACTGCATGCTCGATGGCGTCAACGACCGCCTGGCCCAGGCCGACGCGCTGGTCGACCTGGTTCGCGGTGGCGGCGTGTCGTGCAAGTTCAACCTGATCCCCTTCAATCCGTTCCCGGGCTCGGGGCTGCATCGTTCGCCGAACGAGCGTGTGACGGCGTTCGCCCGGCGTTTGCAGGACGCCGGGATCGTCACCACGGTACGCAAGACCCGTGGCGACGACATCGATGCCGCCTGCGGTCAGTTGGCGGGCGAGGTTCAGGACCGCACGCGCGTCGTTCAGCGCCTGCGCAGGGTGCCGATTGCGGTCCTTCAACCGGCGCCCCGCGTCTGACCCCGATGCGATCGCTCCCGGGTTGTCTGGCCGCTTGCACGGTCGCCCTGCTTTCGGGCTGCACCACGACCAGCAACGCGCCAGCGCCAACTTCGGGCAGCGAACTGCGCACGGCCTCCGACCCGGCCGACGCCGATCGCCGCGCCGCGGTGCGCATGGAACTGGCGGCGCTGTACTACGGCCGTGGTCAGTACGCAACCGCGCTCGACGAGGTCAAGCTGGCTTTGCAGGCCAAGCCCGAACTCGGGGCCGCCTTCAGCATGCGCGGCCTGATCTACGCCAGCATGGGCGAAGACGCACTGGCCGACGAAAGTTTCGACCGCGCCTTGCAGATCAACCCGCGTGATGCCGACACGATGCACAACCGCGCCTGGTTCCTTTGCCAGCGCGGCAAGTTCTCAGAAGCTGACAGGTTGTTTGAGCAGGCCCTGGCGTTGCCTCAATACCGTGATGCACAGCGCAGCCTGATGGCGCAGGGGGTGTGTCTGGCGCGGGCGGGCAGGCTCGACGAGGCCGAGCGCAAGCTGTCGCGGGCCTATGAACTCGATCCGACCAACCCGAGCACGGCGCTGAATCTGGCAGAAGTGCTGTACCGGCGCGCCGAGTACGAGCGTGCGCGCTTCTATATCGGCCGCGTCAATCAGCGCGAAGACCTGTCCAATGCGCAGACCTTGTGGCTGGCGCTGCGCATCGAAAACCGGCTCGGCAACCGCAGCGAAGTGGAAAGGTTCGGTCGCCAATTGCGCAACCGGTTCCCGCAGGCCCCGGAGACTCTCGCTTATGAACGGGGGCGGCTTGATGAGTGATGCCGGCGACGACGCGTCCCCGATGGGCGTGGGCGGCCTCGAATCGATGAGCGCGGGGGCGATGCTGCGTGCCGCGCGCGACAAGCGCGGCCTGCATATCGCTGCGCTGGCGGCGGCCATCAAGGTCTCGCCACGCAAGCTCGAGGCCCTCGAGGCCGACCGCCATGGTGATCTGCCGGACATGACCTTCACCCGCGCGCTGGCTCAAACCGTCTGCCGCGCACTGAAGATCGACGCCGAGCCCGTGCTCGCCAAGTTGCCTCAAGCCGGCGACATGCCCAAGCTGTCACAGGTCGGCGGTGGTCTGAATGCACCCTTCCGCGAGGCGGCAGGCAGTCGCGACCCCGGCCAGTTCATGCTGCTGCGCAAACCGGCCTTCTGGGCCACGCTGGCGGTGTTGCTCAGCGCTCTGTCTCTGGCCTTGTTGCCCGAGCGTTGGATGCCCTGGCACACCGCAGTCAAGGTGCCTGCGCGGGCGGCCTCGGCCGCCGCATCGCCGGACGCGATGTCACCGGCGCCCGCCGCCGCACCAGTTCCAGCGGCCTCGGTGCCACTGTCGAAAGCCGGCGTCACCGACGCGTCCCCCGCGATCGCTGCGCCAGCCACCGCAGCGATCGAAACCGTGCACTCAGCCCCACCGTCGGTGCTCGCGGGCTCAACCGAGACCGGCGCTGCCGCCACCGGCGTGCTCGCGGTGCGCACCAACGCCGAATCCTGGGTCGAAATCCAGGACGGTCGCGGCCAGGTGCTGCTGTCGCGCACGGTTCAGCCCGGCGAGACGGTAGGACTCGACGGACCACTGCCGATGCGGCTGACCATCGGCAATGCGGCGGTGACACAGGTGGTGTTTCGCGGGCAACCCGTCGATCTGGCGGCGAGCACACGCGACAACGTCGCCCGCTTGCAGCTGCCCTGATTGGCAATGAGATGAGCGACAACCGCGATCTCCGGGCCATCGCCTGCGCGCCAATGCAGCGTCACCGCACCCGCCAGGCCCGCGTGGCCTGGGGCGCAAACGTGGTCACCATCGGCGGCGACGCGCCGGTGCGGGTGCAGTCGATGACCAACACCGACACGGTCGATGTGATCGGGACTGCGATCCAGGTCAAGGAACTGGCCAGCGCCGGCTCCGAGTTGGTGCGCATCACCGTCAACACCCCCGAAGCGGCGGCGGCCGTGCCTGCCATCCGAGAGCAACTCGACCGCATGGGAATCGCGGTGCCGCTGGTCGGCGATTTCCACTACAACGGACACCGTTTGTTGACCGAGTTTCCGGCCATGGCCGAGACCCTGAGCAAGTACCGCATCAACCCTGGCAATGTGGGCAAGGGCGACAAGCGCGACCGTCAGTTTGCGATGATGGTCGAAGCCGCGGCGCGCTACGACAAGGTGGTGCGCATCGGCGTCAACTGGGGCAGCCTGGATCAGGAGCTGCTGGTGTCGATGATGGATGACAACGCCAGGCGCGCCGAGCCCTGGGACGCCAAGCAGGTGATGTACCAGGCGTTGATCTCATCGGCGCTGCAGTCGGCCGAATACGCGCGCGAGGTGGGCCTCGATCCGGACAACATCATCATCAGCTGCAAGGTCAGCGGCGTGCAAGACCTGATCGCGGTTTATCGCGCGCTGTCCGCGCGCTGCGATTACCCGTTGCACCTGGGCCTGACCGAAGCCGGCATGGGTACCAAGGGCACGGTGGCCTCGGCCACGGCGCTGGCCGTTTTGCTGCAGGAAGGCATCGGCGACACCATCCGCGTCAGTCTGACACCGCAGCCTGGCGAAGCGCGCACGCAGGAAGTGGTGGTGGCGCTGGAAATTCTTCAGTCACTGGGGCTGCGCACGTTCAACCCCAGCGTCACCGCCTGCCCGGGCTGCGGCCGCACAACCAGTACCACCTTCCAGGACCTGGCCAAGCGCATCGACGATTTCCTGCGCGCGCAGATGCCAGTCTGGAAGGCCAGGTATCCAGGCGTCGAGAGCCTCAAGGTTGCGGTGATGGGCTGCATCGTCAACGGCCCCGGCGAAAGCAAGCACGCCGACATCGGCATCAGCCTCCCGGGCACGGGAGAGGCGCCGGCAGCGCCGGTCTTCATCGACGGCGAGAAGGCCCTGACACTGCGCGGCGAGGGTATTGCCGAAGAATTCCACCGCTTGGTTGAGGATTACATCGAGCGGCGCTTCGGAGCTGCCGCGACGTCTGCCTCGCATTGACCGCGACCGCTGCTCGAGCGCTTTTGCCTTTCCTCATGGCCGAGAACAAACTGGTAGCCGTCAAAGGCATGAACGACATCCTGCCGCCCGACTCGGCGCGTTGGGACTGGTTCGAAGAGACCGTGCGAGCGCTGATGCGCCGCTATGGCTATCTGGGTATCCGCACGCCGATCGTCGAGCCGACGCCGCTGTTCGTGCGCAGCCTGGGGGAGGTGACCGACATTGTCGAGAAGGAGATGTACTCGTTCACCGATGCGATGAACGGCGACGCGCTGACGCTGCGCCCCGAGGGCACCGCCGGTGTCGTGCGCGCGGCGGTCGAGCACTCGATGCTCTACGACGGCGGCAAGCGCCTGTACTACATCGGCCCGATGTTCCGCCACGAGCGGCCGCAGCGCGGGCGCTACCGCCAGTTCCACCAGGTCGGCGTCGAGGCGCTTGGCTTCGCCGGGCCCGACGTCGATGCCGAGGTGATCCTGATGTGCCGCACGCTTTGGCGCGAGCTGGGTCTGGCCGACGTGCGTCTGGATATCAACTGCCTGGGTCACAGCGACGAACGCAAGGTGCACCGCGCGGCATTGATCGCGCACTTCGAGGCACACCGCGAGTTGCTTGACGCCGAGGCACAACGCCGGCTGCACAGCAATCCGCTGCGCATTCTCGATACCAAGAACCCGGCGATGCAGGCCTTGGTCGAGGCCGCGCCCAAGCTGATGGAATACCTCGGCGAGGAATCGCTCAGGCACTTCGACGCTTTGCGCGCCGTGCTCGACGCCGCTGGCCAGCCCTACCGTGTCAACCACCGGTTGGTGCGCGGCATGGACTACTACGGCCTCACTGTCTTCGAATGGGTCACCGACCGCCTCGGCGCGCAAGGCACGGTCTGCGGCGGTGGCCGCTACGACGGCTTGGCCGAGTTGGTCGGCGGCAAGCCGGCGCCGGGCATCGGGTGGGGCATGGGCATCGAGCGCGTACTCGATCTGCTGGCGCAGGGTGGCGCGCAGCCGCCGCTGCCGCGGCCCGATGCCTACGCGGTCGTGCCAGCGCCCGAGGCCTTGCCTGCCGCGATGCAGGTCGCCGAGGCTTTGCGCGCGGCCGGCATCGCGGTGCTGATGCATGCTGCCGGCAGAGACGTCTGGGGCAGCATGAAATCTCAATTCAAGAAGGCGCACGCCAGTGGCGCAGCGCACGCACTGATCTTTGGTGCCGATGAACTGGCTCGCGGCGAGGTGGCTGTGAAACCGCTGCGCGACTCCCAGGCGGCGCAAGTCAGCCGCAACCTGGCCGAGGCGAGTGCCTGGGCGCACGAATTGCGCACCCCACAACAACCGTAGTTGCGTCGCAGGCCTCCTTCACGCAGTGAAGTCAAGGCGTGCAGCGTCGCCCGCAGACATAATCCCACTTTCGCTCGAATCGAACCCCTCATGGCGACCCATCTCGACCTGCAAGAGCAGGAACAAGTCGATCAGCTCAAAGCGTTCTGGAAGCAATACGGCAACCTGATCACCTGGACCTTGATCCTCGCCCTCGGCGGCTTTGCTGCCTGGAACGGCTGGAACCTGTGGCAACGCGACCAGGCGAGCAAGGCCAGCGCGATGTTCGACGAATTGGAGCGCGCCGCGCTGGTGGCCGATGTCGAGCGCAGCGCGCGCGTGTTTGCCGACCTCAAGGAGCGCTTCCCGCGCACGGCCTATGCCCAGCAGGCAGCCTTGCTGGCGGCCAAGGTGCAGGCCGACAAGGGCCAGACCGATGCCGCACTGGCCACCCTGGCCTGGGCTGGCGACAACGCCAGTGACGACGAGTACCGCACCATCGCGAGGCTGCGGGCTGCCGGGCTGTTGATGGACAAGAAGCAATACGACGCCGCGCTGGCCCAGCTCGATGCCGCAGCGCAAGGCCAGAACGCCAGGGAGTTCGCGGCGCTGCTGGATGACCGGCGTGGGGACGTGTTGTTCGCAAAGGGCGACAAGGATGGCGCACGCAAGGCTTTCGAGGCCGCCTACAAGGCGATGGACGACAAGCTGGAGTACCGGCGATTGATCGATGCCAAGTTGACGGCACTCGGTGCAGCACCGGCTCCCGCCAGCGGAGCCGCGAAATGAATTGTGTGACGCGTGCCTGTGGCCTTGCGTTGGTGTTGTTGTTGGCAGGTTGCTCGAGCGACAAGCCCAAACCCACGCCGCTCGAAGCCATTACGCCGCAGATCGCGGGCCGGATGGTTTGGAGCGTGCGAATCGACGGCGCTGCGCCGGGACTGATCGCAGTGGCGCGGGACGGTGAATTCACGGTCGCGGGGGCCGACGGCACCGTGCTCGCCTTGCAGGCCGACGACGGTCGCGAGGTCTGGCGCGGCAATGTCGGGGCGCGCCTGAGCGCGGGGGTGGGCAGTGATGGCCGCTACGCTGCGGTCGTGACCCGCGATAACGAGCTGGTCGTGGTGGAGCGTGGCACGGTCAAGTGGCGCACGGGGCTGAGCTCGCGCGTGGCGACCGCGCCGTTGGTGGCCGGTGAGCGTGTCTTCGTGATGGGGGTCGACCGCCTTGTCAACGCTTTCGATGTGCTCGATGGTCGCCTGCTGTGGACACTGCAACGGCCGGGAGAAGCCCTGACGCTGTCGCAGCCCGGCGTGGTCGCCGCGTACAAGGACACGCTGCTGGTCGGCCAGGGCCAGCGCCTGACGGGCGTCGATCCGCTGCGCGGCACGGTGCGCTGGGAAGTGGCACTGGCCAATCCACGCGGCACCAACGAGGTCGAACGCCTGGCTGACCTGACGGGCCCGGCGCTGCGTGTGGGCGATGTGGTCTGCGCGCGCTCGTTCCAGTCGGCGGTCGGTTGTGCCAATGCCCAGCTGGCCACACTGCTGTGGACCAAGAACGTCGGTGGCGTGCAGGCCGTCGGCGGCGACGCCGATCTGGTGGTGGGCGCCGATGCCAGCGACCGCATCACCGCCTGGCGCACGAACAACGGTGACTTGGCCTGGAACAACGAGAACCTGCGCTACCGCGGGCTGTCGGGCCCGTTGGTGGTCGGCCGCACGGTGATCTTTGGTGATCTCGAAGGCCAGGTGCACTTCCTCGATCGGAGCGATGGCAAGACACTGCTGCGCCTGCCCACCGATGGCTCCCCGGTGGTCGGTGTTCCGGCGCGAGCAGGCACTACGGTTCTGGTTGTCACGCAAAACGGCGGCCTGTTCGCTTTCCGTCCGGAATAGGGTCACGCGGCTGCCATGAAACCTGTGGTGGCCCTGGTTGGCCGGCCCAACGTCGGCAAGAGCACGCTGTTCAATCGACTGACGAAAAGCCGCGACGCGATCGTGGCCGACTTTGCCGGCCTGACGCGTGACCGCCACTACGGCGATGCCAGGTTCGCAGAGCACGAGTTCATCGTCATCGACACTGGCGGCTTCGAGCCCGACAAGCCGTCTGGCGTGGTCGCCGAAATGGCCAAGCAGACTGCGCAAGCTGTTGCCGAGGCCGACGCGGTGATCTTCGTCGTTGACGTGCGCACGGGCGTGTCGGGGCAGGACCACGACATCGCGCGCTACCTGCGTACGGCCAACAAGCGGGTCTTCCTGGCGGTCAACAAGGCCGAGGGCATGAGCGACTCGCCGCAATTGGCCGAGTTCCACGAACTCGGCATGGGCGAGCCGCATCCGGTGTCGGCCGCGCACGGGCAGGGCATCCGCAGCCTGATGGAAGCGGTGCTGGAGGGCTTCGATTTCGGCGACGGCCAGGACGCGTATGGCGACGGCGTCGAGCACCCGATCCGGCTGGCCGTGGCCGGCCGGCCCAACGTCGGCAAGAGCACGCTGATCAACACCTGGCTTGGCGAGGAGCGCTTGATCGCCTTCGATCTGCCGGGGACCACGCGCGACGCGATCCGTGTGCCGTTCGAGCGCGGCGGCCAGAAGTTCGAACTCATCGACACGGCCGGTCTGCGGCGCAAGGGCAAAGTCTTCGAGGCGATCGAGAAGTTTTCGGTGGTCAAGACGCTGCAGGCGATTGCCGAGGCGCACGTGGTGGTGTTGCTGCTCGACGCCACGCAGGGCGTGACCGACCAGGACGCGCACATCGCCGGATACATCCTCGATGCCGGTCGCGCGGTGGTGATCGCGATCAACAAGTGGGATGCGATCGACAGCTACCAGCGCGAGATGCTCGAGCGCTCGATCGAGTCGCGCCTGGCGTTCCTGAAATACGCCACGCGCCTGCATATCTCGGCGTTGAAGCGTCAAGGCCTGGGGCCGCTGTGGCAGGCCGTCGCCGATGCCCACGCGTCGGCAACCAAGAAGATGCCCACGCCGGTGCTCACCCGACTGCTGCTCGAGGCGGTGGAACACCAGGCACCCAAGCGGGCGGGGCACTTCCGGCCCAAGCTGCGCTATGCCCACCAGGGCGGCATGAACCCCCCCATCGTGGTCATCCATGGCAACTCGCTCGAGCACGTGACCGACGCCTACAGGCGCTTTCTCGAAGGGCGCATCCGGACCCACTTCAAGCTCGTCGGCACGCCGTTGCGCATCGAAATGAAGACCTCGCGAAACCCTTTCGATGACAAGGGTTCCTAAGGCCCATGCCACCACTGCCGCCATAGGTGGCAACCCTGTGATAACGTGGTAAACAATCGAACTTTCAACACGGAGTGAATATCGTGAGCAACAAGGGGCAGCTGCTACAAGACCCGTTCCTCAACCTGTTGCGCAAGGAGCATGTGCCGGTGTCGATCTACCTGGTCAACGGCATCAAGCTGCAGGGGCAGATCGAGTCCTTCGACCAGTACGTGGTGTTGCTGCGCAACACCGTGACCCAGATGGTCTACAAGCACGCCATCTCGACCGTCGTGCCAGGCCGTGCGGTCAATTTCCACGCGCTGGAACCGAGCGAGCCGAGCGCCGGTTGACGGCCACCAGGGCACGCGAACTCTTGGGTTCCTCCACCATCGGCCACGACAGCCTTGCCGGCGCGACGCGCGTGGTCTTGGTGGGAGTCGACCTAGGTCCTGGCTCGTCTTTCGACGCCACGCTCGACGAATTGGCCCTGCTCGCGGCGTCGGCCGGCGACGAGCCGGTGGCGCGTGTCATCGCCCGGCGCAAGGCACCCGATGCGGCGCTGTTCGTCGGCTCCGGCAAGGCCGACGAGATCAAGGCCATCGTGCTGTCCGAGCAGGCGCGCGGCGTGATCTTCGACCAGGCTCTTTCGCCGGCGCAGCAACGCAACCTCGAGCAGCACCTGGGTGTCGCCGTAGCCGACCGTACCGCGCTGATCCTCGACATCTTTGCCGCCCGCGCGCAAAGCCACGAAGGCAAGTTGCAGGTCGAACTGGCGCGGCTGCAGTACCAGGCCACCCGACTGGTGCGCCGCTGGAGCCACTTGGAGCGCCAGACCGGTGGCATTGGCCTCCGCGGTGGCCCCGGAGAGGCGCAGATCGAGCTGGACCGCCGGATGATCGGCGAGCGCATCAAGACCGTGAAGGCGCGGTTGGAAAAGGTCAAGCGCCAGCACCAGACGCAACGCCGCGCGCGTGAGCGCAGCGGCACCTTTCGCGTGTCGCTGGTCGGCTACACCAACGCAGGCAAGTCGACGTTGTTCAATGCGCTGGTCAAGGCCCGTGCCTATGCCGCCGACCAGCTCTTTGCCACACTCGACACGACGACGCGCTCGCTGTGGTTGCAGGAGGCCGGGCGGCAGGTGTCGCTGTCCGACACGGTCGGCTTTATCAGGGATCTGCCACACAAGCTGGTCGAGGCCTTCCGTGCCACGCTTCAGGAGGCCACCGATGCCGACCTCCTGCTGCACGTCATCGACGCGTCCAGTCCGCTTGCGGCCGAGCAGATCGAAGAGGTCGAGAGCGTACTTGCCGAGATCGGCGCCGAGCGCATCCCACAAGTGCTGGTCTTCAACAAGCTCGATTTGCTGGGCGAAGAGCAGACTCCCCGGGCACTGCGCGACGCGGTCGAGCGAGCACCGGGCGTGCGAACGCCTCGCGTCTTTGTCAGCGCGCGAGACGGACGCGGTCTCGACCAGTTGCGCGCCGTGATTGCCGAGTGTGTGGTCGGTGACGGCTTGAATGCCAGCGCTGTGTCACCATATCCGGCGCTGCCTGTGTCCTCAGGCCGCGTCGATGCCGCGTCAGGTGCCGAAGAACCCCTCTACCGAGACAAGCAAGCATGAACCCAAGCTTCGAGCCCGATGTCCCCGCCCCGTTGTGGTTGCGACTGATCGAGCTGGGCCGCGCGGCGCGAGCCTTGCTGGCCGCTGCAGTGCGGCCCATGAGGCGCCCTGGCGCTGCGGCCGTCGCGGACGACAGCCTGGTTTACAGCAACCGCAACGATGGCCCGCCTGATCTTGACGAGCTGTGGCGGGACTTCAATCGCAGGCTCGGCGGCCTGTTTGGCGGCAAGGGTGGCAGCAAGCCACCGCAGCGCGGCGCGGGCGGAGACAGTGGTGGAGGAGGTGGCTTCCAGCCCGACATGAAGAGCGCCGGCATCGGCCTGTCGCTGATCGCTGGCGTGGCCGCTCTGGTCTGGCTTGGCAGTGGCGTGTTCATCGTGCAAGAAGGCTCGCAAGCGGTGGTGACCTCGTTCGGCCGCTACAGCCAGACGCGCGACGCTGGCATCCAGTTCCGCTGGCCGTATCCCTTCCAGTCCCATGAGACGGTTGCGGTGACGCAGCTGCGCTCGGTCGAGGTCGGCCGCAATACCGTGGCCCCGTCGACGGGGTTGCGCGACTCGTCGATGCTGACGCAGGACGAAAACATCGTCGATATCCGCTTCACCGTGCAGTACCGGCTGAAGGATGCACGTGCCTACCTGTTCGAGAACCGCAATCCCGAAGAGGCGGTGGTCCAGGCCAGTGAAACGTCGGTGCGCGAGATCGTCGGCCGCAGCAAGGTCGACCAGGTGCTCTACGAGCAGCGCGACGCGATCGCTGCCGACCTCGTCAAGTCGATTCAGGTTCAACTCGACCGCCTGAACGCCGGGATCATCATTGGCAACGTCAACGTGCAGAACGTGCAGGTGCCTGAACAGGTGCAGGCGGCGTTCAATGACGCGGTGAAGGCCACCGCCGACCGCGACCGCTTCAAGAACGAAGGCCAGGCCTACGCCGCCGACGTGATCCCGAAGGCCCAGGGTGCCGCCTCGCGGCTGAAGGAGGAGGCCGAAGGCTATCGTTCGCGGGTGATCGCGCAGGCCGATGGCGATGCACAGCGCTTTCGTTCGGTGCTGATCGAGTACCAGAAAGCGCCGCAGGTGACGCGCGACCGGCTGTACCTGGAGACGATGCAGTCCGTGTACAGCAATGTCAGCAAGGTGATGGTCGACAGCCGCAATGGCTCGAATCTGCTGTATCTGCCGCTGGACAAGCTGATGCAACAGGCTGCGGCAACGACGCCGGTTGCGCCGGCCGCTGCACCGGTCTCGGTACCGACGCCCGAGTCGGCCGCCGCCGCCAGTGCCGACCCGCGATCGCGCGACGGGGCGCGGACCCGTGACCGCGACGGCCGCTGAGCCCAGGAGAACAACATGAACCGTCTCGGACTCATCGCCGTCAGCGTGGTGCTCGCGTTGATGCTTGCCGCATCCACCTTCTTCATCGTCGACCAGCGCCAGGTGGCGGTGGTCTATGCGCTGGGCGAGATCAAGGAAGTGATCACGGAACCCGGCCTGAAAGCAAAACTGCCGCCGCCGTTCCAGAACGTGGTCTTCCTCGACAAACGGATCCAGACCCTCGACAGTCCGGAGACGCGACCAATCTTCACGGCCGAAAAGAAGAGCCTGATCATCGACTGGCTGGTCAAGTGGCGCATCTCCGAGCCACGCCAATTCATCCGCAACAACGGCGTCGACCTGCGCAACCTCGAGAACCGCCTGGCCCCGGTGGTGCAGGCTGCTTTCAACGAAGTGGTGACACGGCGCACCGTCAGCGGCATGCTGGCCACCGAACGCGAAAAGGTGATGCAGGATGTGCGCAGCCGCTTGGCCGACGACAGCAAGGCCTTTGGCATTGAGATCGTCGACGTGCGAGTCAAGCGGGTCGACTTCGTCGCTGATATCACCGACTCGGTGTATAGGCGCATGCAGTCCGAACGCAATCGCGTGGCCAACGAGCAGCGCTCGCAGGGCGGCGCGGAATCGGAGAAGATCCGCGCCGATGCCGACCGTCAGCGCGAAGTGATCATCGCCGAGGCCTACCGCGACGCGCAGAAGGTCAAGGGCGAGGGTGATGCCAAGGCCTCGGCGCTGTACGCCGACGCCTTCGGTCGCGATCCGCAGTTCGCGCAGTTCTACCGCAGCCTCGAGGCCTACCGGGCGAGCTTTCGCAGCAAGAGCGACGTGATGGTGCTCGACCCGAGTGGCGACTTCTTCCGTGCCATGCGCGGTGGCGGCGTGGCCCCGGCCGCCGCAGCCAAGAAGTAGCCTGCGAGCGGCCGCCATGGGCGACGTCTTGCTCGGCGCATTGGCGCTGATGCTGGTGATCGAGGGCTTGCTGCCGTTTCTGAGCCCCACCACGTGGCGCGAGGTATTCGAGCGGGCCACGCGCATGAGCGATGGGCAGATCCGCTTCATCGGCTTGGTCAGCCTGTTCGCCGGACTCGTGCTGCTGGCCATCTGGCGCGCATAGCGCCGGCAAGCGGTCGGTACAATGCCGTTTTCAACAACGCTGCGTTCTGTCCCATGTCGCGTGCGTGGCTGTTGCCAGAGCAGATTGCCGATGTCTTGCCGAGCCAGGCGCGGCGCATCGAGGAGCTGCGGCGCAGGCTGATCGACGGTGCTCGCAGTTACGGTTTCGAGCTGGTGATGCCGCCGCTGCTCGAACACCTCGAGTCGCTGTTGTCGGGCACGGGCCACTCACTCGATTTGAAGACATTCAAGCTGGTCGACCAGCTCTCCGGCCGCACGCTTGGCCTGCGCGCCGACACGACGCCGCAGGTGGCGCGCATCGATGCCCATTTGCTCAATCGCCAGGGCGTTGCCCGCCTCTGCTATTGCGGCCCCGTGCTGCATACGCGTGCCGATGGAGTGCAAGGCAGTCGAGAACCGTTGCAGTTCGGTGCCGAGATCTACGGCCATGCTGGCCTGGAGGCCGACCTCGAAGTGATCGATCTCGCGCTCGACGGTCTGCGGGGCGCGGGGATCGACGACGTGATGCTCGACCTGGGTCACGCGCGTATCGTGCGGGCGGTGCTGGGTGGTCAACCGGTCGACGCGGCGGTGATCGCCGCTCTGGCGCACAAGGACGCGGCGGCGCTGGCCGAACTTGCGAGCCCGCTGCCGGCGCGGCTGCAGCAGGACTTGGCGGCGTTGCTGAGGCTGTACGGCGGCATCGAGGTCTTGGACGCGGCGCGCGAAGCCTGGCCGGCGCAGGCGCCAATTGCCCGCGCGCTCGACGACCTGGCCTGGCTGGCCAGTCATGTCCAGCAGGCCCACCCCGGTGTGCGCATCGGGTTTGACCTGGCCGACATCAGTGGCTACGCCTACTACAGCGGGGCTCGATTCTCGATCTACGGCGCGGCGGCGAATGCGGCATTGGCGCGCGGGGGTCGCTATGACGAGGTAGGCGCTGTGTTCGGCCGCAATCGGCCGGCGGTCGGCTTCAGTCTGGACGTGAAGGCGTTGGCGCAATCTGCGGCCGAGCATCCGGCCGTGGCCGCGGTGCGCGCACCGTGGGGCGATGCCAGCGGGTTGCGCGCGGCGGTGCGGCGCCTGCGCGAGCAAGGGCAGATCGTCGCCTGCACGCTGCCGGGCCACGAAAATGAAGCGCAGGAATACGACTGCGACCGCGAGCTGATCGAAGTCGATGGCCATTGGGTGGTGCGAGCGCTCTGACAACACACTGAGAATCGGGATTTCCAACACCATGCAGCAAGCAACCGGCCGCGGCCGCAACGTCGTCGTCGTCGGCACCCAGTGGGGCGACGAGGGCAAAGGCAAGGTCGTCGATTGGCTGACCGATCATGCGCAGGGCGTGGTCCGGTTCCAAGGCGGACACAACGCCGGGCACACGTTGGTCATCAACGGCGTGAAGACAGCGTTGCAGCTGATCCCCAGCGGCATCATGCGCGCCGGCGTGGCCTGCTATGTCGGCAACGGTGTAGTGGTCGATCCCTCGCACCTGCTGAGCGAGATCGAGCGGCTGGAAAAGATCGGTGTCGAAGTGCGCTCGCGCCTTTTCGTCAGCGAGTCGTGCCCGCTGATCCTGCCATTTCACGTCGAGGTCGACAAGGCGCGTGAGGCGCTGCGCGAGAGCAGCGGATTGGGCAAGATTGGTACCACCGGCAAGGGCATCGGGCCGGCCTACGAAGACAAGGTGGCGCGCCGTGCATTGCGCGTGCAGGACTTGAAGCATCCAGAGCGCTTTGCGAGAAAGCTGCGCGAACTGGTCGAGTTGCACAACTTCGCGCTCGGCGGTTACCTGAAGTCCAAACCACTCGAATACCAGCCGATCTTTGACCACGCGATGGCCGTGGCCGAGCAGTTGAAGCCGATGCTGGCCGACGTGGGCTACCGCATCTACAGCGCCAACCGCGCCGGTGCCAACCTCCTGTTCGAAGGCGCGCAGGGCACACTGCTGGACATCGACCACGGCACCTACCCGTATGTCACCTCGAGCAATTGCGTGGCCGGCAATGCGGCCGCGGGCGCGGGTGTCGGGCCTGACCAGCTGCACTACATCCTCGGAATCACCAAGGCTTACACCACGCGCGTCGGCTCGGGACCGTTCCCGACCGAGTTGCCGATGGACGTGCCCGGCACCGTGGGCCATCATCTGTCGAGCGTCGGCCAGGAGCGCGGCACCGTCACCGGGCGCCCTCGCCGTTGCGGCTGGCTCGACGCCGCCGCGCTCAAGCGCTCGATGATCATCAACGGCATCTCCGGCGTGTGCATCACCAAGCTCGACGTTCTCGACGGTCTGCCCGAGATCAAGATCTGCGTCGGCTATGAGTTGCGTGGCCAGCGCATCGACATCCTGCCCTTGGACGCCGACGACATCGTCGCCTGTCAGCCGATCTACGAGACGTTCGCGGGCTGGAGCGAACCGACCGTGGGCCTGACCCAATGGGACCAACTGCCTGGCAACGCTCGCCGCTATCTCGAGCACGTGCAGCGGTGCATGGACGCGCCGATCGACATGGTGTCCACAGGCCCTGACCGCGAGCAGACCATCCTGCTGCGCCATCCCTACAAGATCTGATAGCCAGGAGAACCGGCCCATGCTGACCGACGACGGCAAACACCTCTACGTTTCGTGGGACGAGTACCACATGCTGATCGAGCGCCTCGCGCTCAAGGTAGCGCACTCGGGCTGGGCGTTTGACCAGATCCTGTGCCTCGCGCGGGGTGGCATGCGCCCCGGCGACGTGCTGTCGCGGGTCTTCGACAAGCCGCTGGCGATCATGAGCACCAGTTCGTACCGCGCCGAGGCTGGCACGATCCAGGGTCGGCTCGACCTGGCGAAGTACATCACGATGCCCAAGGGCGACCTCGCCGGTCGCGTGCTGCTGGTCGATGATCTGGCCGATTCCGGTGTGACGCTGAAGGCGGTGGTTGACCGCCTGCGCGGCATGCCATCGATCACCGAGCTGAGGTCCGCCGTGATCTGGACCAAGGGCGCCTCGAGCTACACCCCCGACTACTTCGTCGAGACGCTACCGACCAGCCCGTGGATCCATCAGCCGTTCGAAGAGTACGACAACCTCCGCCCGGACGCCCTGGCAAAGAAGTTCTCGATTTGAGAACACAAGAAAAAGGGCCGGCACAAAGTGCCGGCCCGCTGTCCTTCTAACAATCTCATTGGTGCCCAGAAGAGGACTCGAACCTCCACGGAGTTACCCGCTAGTACCTGAAACTAGTGCGTCTACCAATTCCGCCATCTGGGCTTTTCAGGAACTGGAATTTTATCATCAAAAATGTTGT
>Ga0315283_10000134_pt1 | contig 44762 bp, 40 predicted proteins | sample YL17G09_0_MG_FD_204541 | JGI IMG/M metagenome (GOLD analysis project Ga0315283, IMG submission 204541) | Sediment microbial communities from Yellowstone Lake, YNP, Wyoming, USA - YL17G09_0 | ecosystem: Environmental > Aquatic > Freshwater > Lake > Sediment | place: USA: Wyoming | collected...
GTCGAAGGCCCGGTTCTCCACGTTCACCCCCTCGGGCGCCACCCGCGTGCCTGCCACCACCGCGACTTCGTCGGCGTCCCGGAGCTCGACCTGAATGGCCGATCCCTCCGGGCAGTCCGGATCGACCCGGCGACGGCATCGACCACGAGGGTGTGCTCGATGCCGAGGCGGCCCCCCGCCCATTCGATGGCGGACGGGATCGGGTCGGGGGTGTCGCTCAGGAGCCGTCCTTCGGCAGCTCCGCGAGCACGGTCTCGAAGCGGTTGCGGGCCAGCCCGATCCACTCGTCGCCGGTGAAGATGTGGGTGGTCCCCTCGTGCACGGCGGCCGACACCAGGTGCGCGACCTCGTCGGGCTGCTTGCCGCCCTTCAGGATCTCACCCAGCATCTGCCGACCGGCCGTGAGCTCGTCGTCGGCCACCGGGCCGCCGGGGCGGTTGCGGTCCGACTCGTGGATGCGGGTGTTGACCCAGCCCGGGCAGAGCACGCTCACCCCGACCTTCGAGCCCTGGAGGGCCAGCTCCGCCTTCAGGGTCTCCGAGATGGCCACGACCGCGGCCTTCGAGGCGTTGTAGGGGCCCATCATCGGGCCGTAGGCGAACCCGGCGATGGATGCCGTGTTCACCACGTGACCCTGGTCCTGGGCCACGAGGTGGGGCACGAAGGCCTTGATGCCGTGGACGACGCCGAGGAGGTTGACGCCGAGCACCCAGTCCCACTCCTCGAGGCCGGCCTCCCAGATGAGCCCACCGCCGCCCACGCCGGCGTTGTTGCACACGAGGTGCACCCCACCGAAGTGTTCGAGGGTGACCGCGGCCAAGGCCTCGACCTGGGCCGGGTCGGACACGTCAGTCGGTACGGCGAGGACGTCGGCCCCGCGCGCATCGAGCTCGTCCCGGGCCGCGTCGAGGGGTCCCTCCTCGACGTCGGCCAGGACGACCTTCATGCCCTCGGTGGCCCAGCGGTCAGCCAGCGCCCGGCCGATGCCACTGGCCGCGCCGGTGACGACCGCGACCTTCCCCTCGAGGTCGTCCACGGGCTAGTACCGGTAGTGGGAGGACTTGTACGGGCCGGTCGGCTTGACGCCGATGTAGGCCGCCTGCTCCTCGGTGAGCTTGGTCAGCTTCACGCCCAGGGCGTCGAGGTGGAGTCGGGCCACCTTCTCGTCCAGGTGCTTGGGCAGGACGTGCACGCCGAGCTCGTACGCGTCGGTGTGGGCGAACAGCTCGATCTGGGCGATCACCTGGTTGGTGAAGCTGCTGGACATCACGAAGCTCGGGTGGCCGGTGGCGCAGCCCAGGTTCAGCAGCCGGCCCTCGGCCAGCATGATCACCGAGTGCCCGTCCGGGAACACGTACTCGTGGACCTGGGCTTTGACCTCGACCCTCTGCACGTCCGACATCCGGTTGATCCCGGCGATGTCGATCTCGTTGTCGAAGTGGCCGATGTTGCCCACGATGGCCTGGTGCTTCATCCGGGCCATGTGCTCGGCGGAGATGATGTCCTTGTTGCCGGTGGCCGTCACGAAGATGTCAGCGGTCTCGATGACGTCCTCGAGGGTCGTGACCTGGAAGCCCTCCATCGCCGCCTGGAGGGCGCAGATGGGGTCGACCTCGGTGACGATCACCCGGGCGCCCTGGCCCCGGAGGGACTGGGCGCAGCCCTTGCCGACGTCGCCGTAGCCGCAGATCACGGCGACCTTGCCGCCGATCATCACGTCGGTGGCCCGGTTGATGCCGTCGATGAGGCTGTGGCGACAGCCGTAGAGGTTGTCGAACTTGGACTTGGTGACCGAGTCGTTGACGTTGATGGCCGGGAAGAGCAGGGTGCCGGCGGCGAAGCGCTCGTAGAGCCGGTGCACGCCGGTCGTGGTCTCCTCGGTGACGCCCAAGATGGCCTCACCGATGCGGTGCCAGAGCTTGGGGTCCTCACCCAGGGTGCGGGTGAGGGTCCGGAGGACGACCTCGAACTCCTCGCTCTCGGCCGTGGACGGGTCCGGGACCTCGCCTGCCCGCTCGTACTCGGTGCCGAGGTGCACGAGCATCGTGGCGTCGCCGCCGTCGTCCAGGATCATGTTCGGGCCCTCGGCGGCGTCCGGCCAGATGAGGGCCTGCTCGGTGCACCACCAGTACTCCTCCAGCGTCTCGCCCTTCCAGGCGTAGACCGGGACACCCGTGGGGTTGTCGACGGTGCCCTCGGGCCCGACGACCACCGCGGCGGCGGCGTGGTCCTGGGTCGAGAAGATGTTGCAGGACACCCAACGGACCTCGGCGCCGAGGGTGGTCAGCGTCTCGATCAGCACGGCCGTCTGGATGGTCATGTGCAGGGAGCCCATGATCCGGGCGCCGGCCAGGGGCTGGCTGTCGTAGTACTCGGCCCGCAGGGCCATGAGGCCGGGCATCTCGTGCTCGGCCAGCTGGATCTCCTTGCGACCGAAGGCGGCCAGGGAGAGATCGGCGACCTTGAAGTCGCCGTCGGCGACGGTGGTCGGACGCGCGTCAGTGTTCGTGGACATCGTTGTGCCTTTCGGGCGGGAGTCTCGGGTTTCGCGTACGGGGGCTGGGGTCCACTGACGCCTCACAGTCAGCCCGGCCGACAGGGTAGTGCCATGCTGGCTCCATGCCAGTGGTGGGTATCGACCACGTCCAGCTGGCCATGCCCGCGGACGGCGAGGACGAGGCCACCGCCTTCTACGAGGGCGTGCTCGGCCTGCCCCGTCGACCGAAGCCCGAACCGCTGGCGTCCCGGGGCGGCTGCTGGTTCGAGACCGACGGCGCGAAGGTCCATCTCGGGGTCGAAGCCGACTTCCGCCCCGCCCGCAAGGCCCACCCCGCGCTGGCGGTCGACGACCTGCCGGCGTTGTGTGACCGGCTGCGAGAGGCGGGCATCGAGGTCCGGGCGGGCGATGACCCGTCCGGCCGCCCGCAGGTCTACGTCGAGGACCCCTTCGGCAACCGCATCGAGCTCGTCGGCTGACCCGACGGATCAGTCGGCGAGGGCGGCTTTGAGCTGGTCGAGGACGGGGACGGGGCCAGGGTCGATGCCCTCCCGGGCCGCGAGGTGGAGGCTGGTGAAGGTGCCCATCATGCAGAGGTCCAGGACCTGGGCCAGGCTGCCCTCGCCCTCGGCCCGGACCTCGAAGATCTCGCCCACCACCTCGTCCAACCACGGGTCCATGACCTCGAAGCGGCGCATGACCTGGGGGTGCTCGAAGTCATGGCGAAGGTTGATCAGGGCGAAGACCTGACGGGTCAGGTCGCCGTTCTGGCCCCAGCCCGCGATCTCGTTGTGGCAGAGCTCCGGGATGGTGTTGGCGAAGGCCGGCGACCGGCTGTTCTCGTTGAACTCGGTCTTCCAGCGCATGGCGGCCACGGCGCCGAGGCCGCCGCCGCCGTAGATGATCGGCACCCGCCGGGCCAGGTCGTCGGCCAGGCGCTCGGCCGGGTTGCCGTCGAGCACGAGCTTGTCCCGGCGCGCCTTGAGCTGGTCGACGGCGAAGCGCAGCCAGCCCTCGGCGCCGTGGTAGAGGCCGAGGCGCTCGAGCACGATCATCATCGGCGCGGCGAGCGCGCCCAGGCCGGCACGGGGCTGGGGGATGTCGTCGGCGATGCCGATGATCGGCGCCCCCCATGAACGGCAGCGTTCGGCCAGGGCCCCGCCCCGGGTCACGGCCACGACGCGCCCTCCGGCGTTGGCCGCCGTGGTCACGGCGTCGAGGGTCTCCTCGGTGTTGCCCGAGAAGGACATGGCGAAGACCAGCGTGTGGTCGTTGACGTAGGACGGCGGCTCATAGCCCTTCACCACCACGACGGGCACGGGCATGAACGGTCCGGCGACGGTGGCCAGCAGGTCACCGGACACCCCGCTGCCGCCCATGCCGAGGACGAGCACGCTGTCGATCTGGGTGCCCTCGGGCAGGCCCTCGACCTGGTGGGCCGTGGCCACGGCCTCCTCGATCTGCTCGGGGAACGCCGCGGCGGCGGCGAACATCCCGAGGGAGTCGACGGGCTCAGCACTCATGGCGCGGCCGCTCAGCCATCGCTGAACGTGGGCTCGATGCCGGCGGACTCGGCCTTGGCCAGCAGGCGCTCGTGGTCGGCGTCGTCGGTGGCCTCGGCTTCGTCGACGAGCATCACCGGGATGTCGTCATCGATGCGGTACTTGCGCTTGAGACGGGGGTTGTAGAGCAGGTTCTCGTCCTCGAAGTACAGCAGCGGGCCCTTGTCCTCGGGGCACGCCAGGATCTCGAGCAGCTGCGGATCGAGCGCCATGGGGTCTCCAGTGTTCAGGTGGTCGTCGGATGTGGGGTCGTTCAGGCGGGGCCGAGGTCCCGGCCGGCCTGCTCCATGATGGCCTGCACCTCGGCCACCCGCCGAGCGCAGGCGTCGGCGTCGGTGGCCTCGAGGTTCAGGCGGAGCAGCGGTTCGGTGTTGGACGGCCGAAGGTTGAACCACCAGTCCCCCAGGTCCACGGTGAGCCCGTCCAGGCGGTCCTGCCCGGCGTCGGCGAAGCGGATGGCCACGATCTCGATCACGGCCCGGGGATCGGGGACCGCGGTGTTGATCTCGCCCGACGCCGCGTAGCGCTCGTAGGGCCGGCGCAGCTCGGACAGCGGTCGGCCCGATCGGCCCAGCACGTCGAGGAGCACCAGGGCGGCGATGAGGCCGGAGTCGGCCCGGTAGTTGTCCCGGAAGTAGTAGTGCCCCGAGTGCTCGCCGCCGAAGACCGCACCGGTCTCGGCCATGACCGTCTTGATGAACGAGTGCCCGACCCGCGTGCGGATCGGGGTCCCACCGGCCTCCCGGACGACCTCGGGGACCGTCTTGGAGCAGATCAGGTTGTGGATCACCGTGCCGCCCGGCTCGCGGGCCAGCATCTCGTCGGCGACCATCGCGGTGGTCAGCGAGCCCGAGAGGAGCTGGGCCTTCTCGTCCACGAGGAAGACCCGGTCGGCGTCGCCGTCGAAGGCCAGGCCGACGTCGGCCCCGCTGGCCAGGACCCGGTCCTGCAGGTCCCGTTGGTTCTCGGGCTGGATGGGGTCCGCCGGGTGGTTGGGGAAGGTGCCGTCCAGCTCCGGGTAGAGGATCTCCAGTTCGAACGGCAGGGAGGCGAACACGGCGGGCACGACGAGGCCGCCCATGCCGTTGGCCGTGTCGGCCACGACCTTGAGCGGCCGAAGCCCGTCCAGGTCGACGAAGGACCGGACGTGGTCGGCGAAGCGGGAGAGCACCTCGTCCTCGCGCCGGGACCCGGTGGTGGCCGCCGGGGGCACCCCGGCCTCGGCCCGGCGCCGGATGTCGTCCAGGCCGGTGTCCTCGCCGACAGGGCGGGCGCCGGAGCGGCAGAGCTTGATGCCGTTGTAGGCCGCCGGGTTGTGGGAGGCGGTGAACATGGCCCCGGGGGCGTCGAGGGCCCCGGCGGCGAAGTAGAGCATGTCGGTCGAGCCCAGCCCGACGTCGACCACGTCGAGGCCCTGGCTGGCCACGCCGTCGGCAAAGGCGTCGACCAGGGCGGGGCCGGTGGGGCGCATGTCCCGGGCGATCAGGACCCGCTCGGCCCCGTCGGCCTCGGCCACGAACGCGGCGAACGCGGCGCCGACGGCGCCACACAGGTCGGCGTCGAGCTCCTCGGGGGCCAGGCCCCGGATGTCGTACGCCTTGAACACCGCGGCCAGGCGGTCCGGCGCCACGGGCGCGGCGGAGCGGTGAGGAGACGTCGTCAAGTCGGTCACCCTACCGAACGAGGTCCCGACGCTCCCGGTTCGGCCACGGCGCCGTCGCTGCGGTATCGACCGGCGGCGGCGTTCCGGCGGATCCGGAACAGGTCCCGCACCAGGCGGACCCCGTCCCGCAGGGCATGGACGCTGGACGGTGCGGCGTTGGCCACCTGCACCGGGACCTCGGTCAGGCTCAACCCGTTGCGCTCGACGAGGTGGAACAGCTCGATGTCGAAGGCGAACCCGTCGATCAGGCCCTGGCCGAGGACGAGGGGGGCCACGTCGGAACGGAACCCCTTGAGGCCGCACTGGGTGTCCCGGTAGTGGCCGAGCAGGACAGCCTGGGTGAGCAGGTTGATGAACCGGCCGCCGACCTCGCGCAGACGGCGGGCCCGCACCAGGGTCACGGCATCGGTGTGGCGGCGGCTGCCCACGGCCACGTCCCAGCCCGCCTCGATCCGGTCGAGCAGGACCAGGAGGTGGGCCGGGTCATAGGCCAGGTCGGCGTCGGTGAAGGTGATCGTACGGCCTCGGGCCAGGGCCGCCCCTGACCGCACCGCGGCGCCCTTGCCCCGGTTCTCGGGGTGGACCACGACCCGGTCGGCGCCCGCGGCCTCGGCCCGGGCCGCGGTGTCGTCCCCGGACCCGTCGTCGACCACGATGACCTCCAGCTCGTCCGCCCCGATCACGGGGACGAGCACCTCACGGACCCGGGTGACCGCCTCGCCCAAGCCCTCGGGCTGGCGGTAGGACGGCAGGACCACGCTGAGCCGCCGGTCACCCACCGCAGCCGGACGGGTCGCCGGCTCGGCTTGGTCGGCGCGAATGGTGCGGAGGAGGATCCGGCGATGCCCGACGACCCGGACGAGGGCGGCCACGGCGAGGGCGATCACCTTCAGGCCGAACAGGTCGGGCAGGGACGGATCGCCCACCGCCACCACCAGCACCTGGAGCACGGCCAGGTCGACCAGCCCGGCCACCACCGCGACCTGGGCGAAGCGCCGGGGGTCGCGGACCCAGCGCACGAAGGGGTCCGCCCCCCGGTCGGCCCGCCGGTGCAGCCCGTAGGAGACCGGCGCCGCCACCAGGAGGGCGATGGCGTCGGCCACGACGACCGGCCAGCCCGTGGCCGCGCGCACCGCGAGGAGGCCGCCGACGTCGACCCCCGTGGCCAGCACGACGGCCGCCCCCGGGCCGAACCGGCGCATCAGTCCGCCGCGCCCACCGGGACCTCGTCGGGCTCGTCCTCGACGACGGCCTCCGCGGGGTCGTCGGGATCGGCGTCCGGGTCCTCACGGTCCTCGGCCGGTTCGGGAGGATCCGAGCCGTAGACCGACCGCACGACCGGCGCGGCCGGCGCGGGGATGACCACGGGCGGCCGTCGGGCGAGAAGGACCACCCCACCGAGGCCGAGGAGCGTGAGCAGCCAAGCCAGGAGGTCCACCGGCGTCCAGCCGTAGTGCAGCTCGACGTGGTTCTCGGTCGGGATCACCACCATGAGGTTGGGGGCGACCCGGTACGGGCCCTCAGCCCCGGAGGACTCCCAGTTCGGGAAGTAGGAGGCCCGGACGAGCACCGGTTGGCCGATCTCGTCCACGTCGAAGCCGATGCGGTCGTCACCCGCCTCGATGTTCGTGACCTCGACGGGGTCGACGGGCACGGCGGGCGGGTCCTCGCCCGCCGCCACCCGAGGCCACTCGGGAGGCCCGTCGGCGGCCAGGAACACGTCGTGGGCGTCGGCGTCGAGATACCAGTCCACGGCGGGCTCCAGCCACTCGGCCTGCCCGTCACCCACGTCGGTCAGGACCGCGGGCTGGTTGGCCAGGGGGGCGACGAGCTCGGCCTCGGCCACCTCGAACACCGTCCAGGGCCCGGACGACGCCACTTCGGTGAGGGCATCGACGTCGTCGGCCTGGGCCCGGGCCGTCGCCGAGGTGGTGAGGTAGTACTTCACGCCCATGAGCTGGAGGTGCTCGACGCCCCGGCTCACGTCGAGGGGGCCGTAGGGCAGGTCCCGCTGCGCCCGCGACGGGACCGCGGAGAGCTCGGACTGGTTCAGGAAGTGGAACGGCGTCGTGGCCGAGGACTCGAAGTAGAGGCCCTCCATGGAGCCGATGCAGCCGTTGGTCCAGTGGGGCAGCAGCATCAAGGCCATCGGCGTGCCGTAGCGGACCAGCTCGGGCTCGTACTCCCACATGGCCCGGCCACAGCCGTGCTCGGCCCCGACGTCCTTCATGGCCTCGACGAGGTCGTGGTACTCGTGGTAGCCGCCGCCGTCCACCGTCGGGGTCCGGGCCTCGTAGCCGGCGAAGTTCCACCGGGCCCACCCGTCGACGAAGTTGTCGTCGCTCGCCGTGAGGCCCATCCAGTGGTAGCGGTTCTGGGCGTCGGTGTGACCGAGGGGCAGTGTCCGCAGGGCCAGGCCCGCCCACACCAGGGCGAAAGCCACGCCCGCGACCGGCACGGCCCGCAGCACGTTCCGGCGGACGAGCGGCCGGTCGCCGGCGAAACGCAGGGCCAGGGCCCGAACGACCTCCACGATGCCCAGCCCCGCCAGCAGGTAGATGCCCAGGTAGTAGAAGGGCAGCAGGCGGGCGTTCCACAGGCGACCCTGGGGCAGGAGCACGAACGCCACGCCCGCCAGCACCGTCATGATGCCGAGGAGGAGATGGGGCCGCTTGCGCCCGGCGATGCCGCCGGCGACGGCGACGATGGCGAGCACCCAGGCCAGGCGCAGGTCCCACGGCCAGAGCGAGTCGCCGACCCGGGCCCACCAGTCGGTGGACCAGAGCGGGTAGTTCGACCAGGGCTGGATCTTCTCCCAACCCATGTCGTTCATGTAGTCCCGGCGCCAGAGGAAGGGCAGGGCCCAGAAGGAGCCGATCAGCGCGGCCACCGGCAGGGTGGTGACCAGCCAGCGCACCGAGGACCGGCGGGCGTTCAGGGCCAGCAGCACCAGGGTGCCGGTGACGGCGAAGAGCGCCGGGATGAGGTGGCAGAGACCGACCAGGGCGAGCAGGACGGCGGCCAACGCCCGGTGCCGGCCCGTCCGCAGACCCCGGGCGACCACGCCCAGGTAGACCAGCGAGAGGGACAGGCTGATGGCGAAGGCGAACTCGCCCGCCATCGTCGACGCGATGTTGCCGCCGTAGATCGTGAAGCGGGTGTCGAAGAGGAAGAAGACGGTGACCGCGGCCAGCATCGGCGGACCAGGGAAGCGCAGCCCGCTGAGCTTGCCGAAGGCCCAGGCGGCGGCGGGCAGGAGCACCACCCCGCTGACGGCGACCAGCTTGAAGGCGACGGCGTAAGGCAGCACCACGTCCAGGGCCAGGATCAGCAGGAACGGGACGACCATGTAGAAGTGGAACGCCGGGGCGCCGGCGTACCAGTCCGGGGTCCAGCCGCTCAGCCGGCCGTGGGTGAGCAGGTGGTCCCGCAGGTACGCGCCGGACCAGACGTGGGCGCCCATGTCGCCGCCGGTGGGCGTGGTGTTGCGGAAGATCAGGTACGGGTGGAGCTGGGCGAAGGTGAAGGCCACCGCACCGAGGACGACCGCCGCCGTGATCCAGCTCTCCAGGGGCGCGGCGGCGACGCGGGCGCGCAGCGAGGTCAAGCGGGAACCCATGGCCTCACCATCCTCGCAGGGGCGGGCCCGATTCGGACAGCAGCCGGTGACCGCCGGGCTCGTCGGATTTCAGCGACGGCCGGTGCTGGCGCTGATGTCGGCCAGGACACCGTCCAGGGCCTTCTGCCCGTCCGACGTGTACCACTGGCGCGTGTCGCAGTTCGAACACGACTGCATGGTCATCATCCGGTCCCCCACCTCGAGGCGGATCTCGACATAGGCGCGCCCGCATCCCGGGCACCGCTCCTGCACCATGCTCACTCTCCGTGATCGCTTGCCCCACCCATCGGAGCCAACGGCCGCGGATTGAGGTCATCCACCCATCGCGGTGACGGTGGTCACGGATCGGCGGAGCGATCAGCTCGCCTCGGCCAGGAGCAGGGCGGTGGCCACGGCGTTGAAGGCGATGTGGGCCCAGATGGCCGGGCCCAGGCGACCGGTGCGCAGGGTGAGCCAGCCCAGCACCAAGCCGATCAGGGCGAGGGCCGGGAACTGCAGGAGTTGCAGGTGGACGGCGGCGAACACCAGGGAGGAGACCCCCAGGGCCCAGCGGGGGCCCCAGCGCTTCTCGAGGGCCCGCAGGAACAGGCCCCGGAAGAACAGCTCCTCGATGATCGGAGCCAGCACGGCCACGATGACGACGAGCAGGACGACGCCGACCCGGTCGGTGGCCTTGTCGCTCAGGTTGCGGGCCTCCGCGGAGAGATCATGGCTGAACTCCCAGCCCATGGCGTCGGTGATCCGGAACAGGACGGCGTAGAGCAGGGGGATGAGGACGATCTGCGTGGCCAGCCCGGCGCCGACGCCCTTCGGGATGTCCAGCGGCTCCATGCGCAGGCCGAAGTCGTCGACCACGCCGTTGCCCTTGCGCCCGGCCGCGTACAGCGGCATCCCGAGGTACCCCGCCCACAACGGGATCTGGAGGACGGCGATCATCGTCAGGGGCAGCTCGCCGTCGGCCCCTTCCTGCACATAGCCCGTGGCGGCCAGGATCGCGGCGCCGATGAAGAGGCCGGCGACGTTGGCGATGAGCAACCCCAGGAGCGCGTCGCCGACCCCCCATCGGGGGACGGCGGTGGCCGCGGGGGCGGCGGGAGGGGGCGGCGGGAGGGAGCTCAGCTGGCGCGAGCCTGCCAGATCGGCGCCACGTTGCGCCGGTCGTGCAGGACCCAGCCCTGGGGCGCGGTCACGCGGTCGGCGTGCCGCTCGCAGAGGTCGTGGTTGGCGGGGTCGTCGTCGGTGGCCAGGTCGTCCAACCAGACGTTGCGCCCGGTGTAGTCGTAGGACAAGGTGACCACGGCCGACTCCGGGCAGGTGGGGCGCGCGCAGCGTCGGGCCATGGAGAAAACGCTAGTTCGACGCGACCCGGGAATCGTGGATACGGGCCTCTACCATGGGCGGATGGCGCAGCCCCCTCCGCCCCCGCCGCCGCCGCCCCCGCCGAGCGGCAACAGCTCCGACGGCAAGTCCGGCGGTTCGACGCCGTGGCCGCGCTGGTCGCTCTGGATCCTCGTCGGCGTCATCCTGGCGTCGTTCCTCCTGACCACCCTGCTCGGCGGCGACGACGGCGAGAGCATCTCCTACGAGGACTTCATCCAGCAGGCGGGTGAGGGCCAGGTCACGTCGATCACCTTCGACAACACCAACGCCAAGATCACCGGCGAACTCGACGACGGCACCGAGTTCACCACCACGGGACCGCTGAACAGCGGGATCCCCGAAGAGGACCTGGCCACCCTGCGGGCCAACGACGTCGAGGTCACCTACGAGACCCCCTCGCCGAACCCGCTGTGGAGCCTGCTCTCCTTCGCCCTGCCGATCATCCTGATCATCGGCTTCTTCTGGTGGATGAGCCGCCGGGCCCAGGGCCAGATGGGCGGCATCATGTCCATCGGCCGCTCGAGGGCCAAGACCTACTCCAGCGAGCGCCCGGGCACGACCTTCGCCGACGTCGCCGGCTACGACGGGGTCAAGCAGGAGATCACCGAGGTGGTGGACTTCCTCAAGCACCCCGAGCGCTTCCGCGACATCGGCGCCCGCATCCCCAAAGGCATCCTGCTCGTGGGCCCTCCGGGCACGGGCAAGACCCTCATCGCCCGGGCCGTGGCCGGCGAGGCCGGCGTGCCCTTCCTGTCCGTGACCGGCTCGGACTTCATGGAGATGTTCGTCGGCGTGGGCGCCAGCCGGGTCCGGGACCTGTTCGAGTCGGCCCGCAAGATGGGCCGGGCCATCATCTTCGTGGACGAGATCGACAGCATCGGGCGCAAGCGGGGCGCCGGCCTCGGTGGCGGCCACGACGAGCGGGAGCAGACGCTCAACCAGATGCTGTCGGAGATGGACGGCTTCGAGGCCACCGAGGGCATCGTCATGATCGGGGCCACCAACCGGCCCGACATCTTGGACTCCGCCCTCCTGCGCCCCGGCCGCTTCGACCGCCAGGTCACCGTGCCCCTCCCCGAACTGGAGGACCGCAAGGCCATCGTCCGGGTCCACGCCCAGCACAAGCGCCTCGCCGACGACGTCGACCTCGACGTGGTGGCCCGGGGCACGCCGGGCATGAGCGGGGCCGACCTGGCCAACCTGGTCAACGAGGCCGCCCTGTTCGCGGTCCGGGACGGCGAGGACGCCATCTTCATGCGCCACTTCGAGATGGCCCGGGACCGGGTGCTGATGGGTCAGCGCCGGGACTCCATGGCCCTCTCCGACGACGAGAAGGAGGCCATCGCCTACCACGAGGCCGGTCACGCCGTCTGTGCCGCCACCCTCGAGCACGCCGACCCCGTCCACAAGGTGACGATCCTGCCTACGGGTATGGCCCTCGGGGTCACCCAGCAGCTACCCGTCGAGGAGCGCCACATCCACCGCCAGGACTACATCGAGGACACCCTCGTGGTCCGCATGGGTGGACGCATCGCCGAGGAGCTGGTCTTCGGCGTCATCTCGACCGGCGCCAACAACGACCTCGTGGGCAGCACGGAGCTGGCCCGCAAGATGGTCCGCGAGTGGGGCATGAGCGAGCGCATCGGGCCGATGGCGTGGGGCAGCCAGGGCCAGGTGTTCCTGGGCGAGGACCTCATGCACACCCGGGACTACAGCGACGACACCGCCCGGATCATCGACGAAGAGGTCGAACAGATCCTGCGGGACCAGGAGCAGCGTTGCCGGGAGACGCTCACCGAGCACCGCAACGGCCTCGACCTCGTGGCCCGGGCCCTGCTGGAGCACGAGACCATCGACGGCGCCGAGGTCCTCCGCCTCATCGGCGTGGCCGCCAACGGCCACGCCGGCAACGGCTCGGCCGACGGCTCCGGCGAGCAGCCCGTCACGGTCCCCGAGGACCGGATGGAGCCCCCGAACTAGCCCAGCGCTTCGGCGTCCGGGCCCGGGTCGTCAGGGCCGGCGCCACAACCGGGCCGAACCGAGCCGGGCGCGCGGGCCTCAGCCACGGCGGCCCAGAGGTGGGTGGCGGTCACCGGGCCCAGAAACGACCGCACCACACCCCCCGCCGCGTCGCAGATCACCGTGGTGGGCACGGCGTCGATGCCGTAGCGCTCGTGCAACGTCGGCTCCGCGGTGACCTCGACCTCCTGGGCGGCCACCGACGGCGAGTCGAGCTGACCGGCGACCTCCCAGGTGGCGGCGCAGGTGCCGCAGGTGGCCGAGGTGAAGACCACCACCAGCCATTCGGCGTCGGGCCGGGCGAAATCAGCCCGGTCCACAGCCGTCGGCACATGATGACGGTCGACCACCGGCTCGGCGCCGGGACGGTGGCGTTGCAGCCAGCCGGCCAGCAGGGCGACGGCGGCGGCCAGTACGACCGCCGGCACGAGCCGGACCATCAGCCGAAGGGCGAGGGTGGCTCGGAGACGGTGCCGGCCAGGGGCACGGCGATGGCCCCGGACGAGTCGGCGGGGTCCCCGATGACGACCCGGCGCTCGATGGTGACCGGGCCGTCGGCCTCCACGATCAGGGCCACGTCCGAGCCCAGGCCCAGCGTGGCCAGGTCCACGGCCAGGCGCCCGGCCGCGGGGACCTCGAGTTCGGTGGCCGTCGGCGACTCTCCCAGCGTCCCCCCTTCCAATGAGCGGAAGGTGACCCGCACCGGCGTGCTCCCCGAGGGGTTGGCCACCACGACGGACTCGTCGGTGGACGAGGCGGCGAGCACCGCCTGCTCCATGAGCAACGGGGCGCCGAACATCAGGTCGAAGCCGGGCCGGTCAGTGTCCCCGTCGCCCTCCAGGACCCGTTCGACCACGACCGGGATGTCGTTCACCGAGACCACACGCGCCCCGTGACGCAGGACCGGGTCCTCGCCCCCCGCGGCGGAGATCGCGGTGCCGATGCGCTCCTCGTCCTCGACGGCGACCTCCTGGAAGCCCTCCGGAGGAATGGTCAGGCCGAAGGGCTCGATGGCACCGAAGCGGTCGACCTCGTCGGGCTCGATGTAGAGGTCCACCTCGGCGGCCGTGTCGCCCGGGTTGTAGACGACATAGGTCTCGCCGAGGCCCTCGGCCACGATCCCGTCGGGGAAGTACCAGGTGGTGGCCGGCCGCGGCGCACCGGCGGCGATGTCCAGGCCGCGGGGGCCCTCGGAGCCGTCGATGTCGAGCAGCCGGCTGACCACGAGCCGCCCGGAGCGGGCCTCGGCCGAGACCGACACGTGCTCGCGGCGGGTGACCAGCGTGCCGATGTCCTCGACCACCAGGGACTGGGCGGGCACGGCGTAGGCCTCGAACTCGACCGGCGTACGCAGGTCTTCCTCGGTGCGGAAGGTCACGTCGACCACGGCCGGGTCGGGGAAGGGATTGAAGAAGGCCAGCGTCTCGACGGCGTCGACCGTGGTGCGCCCATCGGCGAAGTACCAGCTGTCGGCGGCCTGGGTGGTGCAGGGGCTGACATCGGCTCCGTGGGGCCCGTCCACCCGCTGCTCGACCGATACCGCCCCGCCCGCCAGCTCGACCAGGGCCGCGGCGTACTCGGCGTCGACCTCGTCGGCCAAGCGGACCTCCACCCGGTCCCGGGCCGGCACGGTGAGGTCGACGGCCACGGGGCGCTCGGTCAGCGGTGGCGCCGTCGTGGTCGTCGACGTGGTGGTCGGGGTGCCGATGGGAGCCTCGGTCGTCGTCGGCGCCTCGGTGGTGGCCGTGGTCGACAGGCCGGTGGTCTCGGCCGGGTCGGCCTGCAGCACGATCTGTGAGGGGATCGAGGGGAAGATCGTGAGGGTGCCGTTCAGCTCCCGGTCGGTGGCATTGGCCACGACGATGGTGGTGTCGGCCCGCCCGTCGTCGGTCGCCGTCCCCCCGCCGCAGTACCAGGTGCTGGTCAGGGCGTCGTCGGGGGCGCTCACGGGCAGGAAGCCCTGGGCCTCGAGGGGCGTCGAAGCGTCGGCGGACGTGGGCCGGTCGCGCTCGTGGTCCCGGTCCACGACCCAGGCCCCCACCAGGAGGCCGGCGATGATGACCACGGCGGGCCAGCGCGAGAACCTCACGACGCGGCCTCCTGCCGTCGCGGCGTCCCGATGGGCCGCCGCACCCGGGAGATGACGAAGATCCACAACCCGACCTGGACGGCGATGAGGAGGTACCGGGTGATCGGCCGCTCGAAGGTCAGCGTGGCCGTGCCCCCACGGGGGAGGTCGAAGGCGTTGGCCCAGCCGAAGACCGTGCGGCGATCGCCCTCCTCGCCGTCGACCGAGAGCGACCAGCCCGACGTGGGCCCGGACGCCAGGTAGAGCTCGCCCTGGCCGTCGACCGGCCCGCGGAAGGTGGTCGGGCCCAGCTCGTCGCCCAGGGCGGCGGTCGAGTCCCCGAAGTCGGTGGCAGTGGCCGCGGCCAAGGCCTCTCGGGGGGTCACCGGTCCCTCACCCATGTCCCCCGCGCCCGAGTCGGCCAGCAGGGCCCGGGTCGGGATCCAGGCCGCGTTCTCGTAGAGGGTCACCGCCGGGTTGACGTTGATCTGGACCAGGTCGAGCTGGCTGGACAGCGCGTCACGCACGGCGGGGTCGAGGGGGTACTCCTCGCTGGCGAACGGCTCCGGGGCGAGGCGCTCGGGTACGACCACGTACCGGATGCCCATGGGGCCGAGGAGGTCGCCGAGGCGGTTGGTCTCGCGCCGGGTGGCCGTGTGGAGGGCTTCGGCCAGGGTGTCGGTCCCGCCGGTGGTGCTCCCCGGGAACAGCTCGGTGACATCGGGCAGCCCGTTGTCCGAGGTGGCGTAATCGGTGCCCTCACTCAGACGCCAGCCCGACAGGGGAAGCACGTCGGGATCGCCGATCCACAGGACCCGGAAGGGGGCGTCCTCCTCCTCGGCGTTCAGGAAGCTGAGGGCGACGGTGAAGTCGTTGCGGGGCAGGTACCAGCGACCGTTGCCCGTGGCGGCCAGGAAGGGCCCCATACCGACGATGAGGGCGCCCACGCCGACGACCAACCCGATCTGGCGCCAGCTGAAGCCCTTGCCCAGCACGTCCCGCTCCAAGGCGACGGCGGCCAGGCCCGCGGCCATGGCCACCGCTGCGGCGGCAGGGGCCAGGAGCACCTCGGGCGCGGGCAGGGCGACCGGCGACCAGCCCGCCTCGCCGGCCCAGAGCAGGCCCCAACCGACCAGGGCCATGGCCCACACGCGCACGGCCCACGCCGCCCGCCACTCGCGGCCGACGATGACCGGGACGACGGCGAGGACGAGGAAGGCGAACCCGGCCAGGCCGGCGCCCACCGGGCCCGACTCGAAGCGCAGGAGCTCCGGCACGGTGAGGGTGCCCGCCCCCTCGCGGATGCCGCCGAGGGCGGTCCAGTCCGTGTCGGTGCCGAAGAAGTCGATGCTCCAGGGAATCTGGAGGACGACGGCGACGGCCGCCGCCAGCAGCCCGGTCGTCACGACGCGACCGGCGGCCCCGGCGTGACCGGTGAGCACCGTGCCGAACGCCAGGCCTACCGCCATGACCACGACGATCAGGACCAGGAGAGGCAGGAACAGGGCCCCGATCGCCGTCACCAGGCCGAGGGCCAGCCCGGCCCGCCACACGCCGCCGTCGGCGGAGGTGAACGGCTCGAGCCGGCTGGCCCGGACCAACCCGCCGAGCAGGAACGGCGCCGCGGCGTAGGCGATCAGGCCGCGCAGGGAACCGTCGGCCAGGGCGTTGTAGGCCACCGGCGAGGCCACGTAGACGACCAGGGCGGTCACCCGCCCGTAGACCGAGTCGGTCTCCCGCAGGAGGCGCCAGGCCCCGAAGCCGCCGAGCGGGATCAGGCCCAGGATGAACACGGTGCGGGCCAGGCCCATGAACGTGAGGAAGAGCGTGCCCCAGGCGCTGAGGGCGAGGAAGGCGGTGGGGGCGGGGGCGTCTGAGCCGAGGCCGGCCGACCGCCAGCCCGAGAAGAACTCGTTCCAGAGGACACTGGGGCCACCCGGGAAGGGCGCCAACTCACCCACCGCCGGGATCGAGCGGGTGATGAGGTGACGGCTGCCGATGAGGAGGAGGACGCCGAGCACCACCCAGACCGCGGTCGAGACGCCACTGGGCCCGGATCGCACGAAGTCGACGACGCCCTGGCGGACGGTGGTCACGGCCGAGCGGCGCTCGCCCGTGCGCTCCCGCTGCTGGAAGGCCTGGACCCGCACCAGGCCATGGGCCTGCAGCGCCCGCAGGTCGCGGTCCGACGCCCGCCGCAGGCCGGACAGCCGACGCCGGCGGCCGACGATCTGGGAGAAGCGGGCCAGGTTCCAGGTCCAGGCCCCCAGCGCATCACGGGCCCGACCGGCCCGGGCGGTCAGCAGGCCGGCGCCGAAATCGACCAGCGACAGCAGCACCAGCAGCGGGGCCAGCCAGAGCAGCGTGCCCAGCCCGTAACAGGTCAGCACGGTGCGCAGCCGGTGACGCTCCGTGAGGCGGTACTCGTCGAGCTCGGGGTTGCGGCCGGGGAGATCGGCGACGTGGCGGGCGTGGGCCTCCGGGGCCACGATGACCCGGGCGCCGGCGACCCGGGCGCGCCAGCAGAGGTCGAGGTCCTCGCCGTAGAAGCGCTGGGCCGGGTCGAAGCCACCCAGGGTGGCGAAGAGGTCGGCCCGGATGAGCTGGCAACCGCCGGGCAGGTAGAAGACGTCGCGAACGCCGTCGTGTTGGCCCTGGTCGTACTCCCCCGCCTCGACGTAGGACGAGGGGTGGCCGGTGCGGTCGATCGTCATGCCCACGGCCAGGAGCTGGCGGGGGTCGTCCCACTCGGACACCTTCGGCCCCACCAGACCGGCGTTGGACCGGCCCGCCTCGTCCACCATCGCGGTGACGGCGCCGGAGCTGAGGGCGACGTCGTCGTGACAGACCAGCAGGTAGCTGGCCCCTTCGACCGTCTCGAGCGCCTCGTTGGCAGCCGCGCCGAAGCCGGGGTTGGTCTCGATGCGGCGCACGAAGGCGGTGGGGCAGGCCGCCGCCACCCGCTCGGTCGGGTCCGTGGTGCTGCCTGCGTCGATGACCAGGACCGTGAGGTCCGGATAGTCCTGGAGGGCCAGGGCGCGCAGCCCCTCGTCGAACCACGGACCGGGTTCGTGGGTCACCACGACCGCGACGACGGCGGGCGTGACCGGACCGGGGGCAGGCGCCGCGGGTTCGGCGGCGGGTTGGTCCACGATCCGCGCAGGTTAGCGGTCACGCTCCGGCCCGAGCGGGCACCTCGCAACGCTTCGTCGCCTCCCGACGGTCGTGCCGATGGCCCTGCCGGCCGGACTGCTTGCTCTGGTTAGCAGTTAGGCTGGCCGCATGCTGTCGTCGTCGCTGCCCGCCCCGGTGCGCAGCACGCTGTTGCTGGCCCGCGAGGCGCTCTACGTAAGCGTCGGCGCCGGCGTGCTCGCCGTCCAGCGGGTGCAGGTCCACCGCCGCGAATGGGAGCGGGAGCTCACCCGACGGTTCTCCGGATCGCCCGGCCCCGAGCCGGGATGAGGCTCCGGGTCGCGGTCGACGCGACCCCCCTCCTCGTCCGGCCCACCGGCGTGGGCGGGGTGACCCGGGCCTTGCTCCGGCGCCTCGGCCGGCACCCCGACATCGCCCCTCTGGCCTTCTCGGTCTCCTGGAACGGTCGCGGTCGCCTGCCCGAACTCCTCCCGCCCGGGGTCATGGCCGTGGGCCGCCCCATGGCCGCCCGCCCGGTGCGCGCCCTGTGGCGCCGGGCCGACTGGCCCCCCATCGAGCTGTGGACCGGGCCGGTCGACGTCGTCCACGGGCCCAATTTCGTGGTCCCGCCCAGCCGGAAGGCGGCCCGGGTGGTCACCGTGCACGACCTGACCGCGGTGCGCTACCCGGAGCTGTGCACCGCCGACGTCCTGGCCTACCCCGACCTCCTGCGCCGGGCCCTCGCCGACGGGGCCTGGGCCCAGGTCCCGTCCGCGGCCGTCGCCGAGGAGCTGCGCGACCACTTCACCGTGCCCGCCGACCGCGTCGTCGTGGTGGCCAATGGCGTCGACGGCGTCCCGGCCGCGCCCGACGGAGCAGGCCGCGCCCGGGCGGGCCGCGAGCGCTACGTCCTCGCCCTCGGGACCCTGGAGCCCCGCAAGGACCTGCCCACCCTGGTCACGGCCTTCGACGCCGTGGCCGCCGACGATCCCGACCTCGGCCTGGTCCTCGCCGGCGCCGACGGCTGGGGCGCCGACGCCGTCCACACCGCGGTGGCCAACTCCCCACACCGGGACCGGATCCGGGTCACGGGGTGGACCGACGACCAGGCCCGGGCCGCCCTCCTGAGGGAGGCCACGGTGCTGGCCTACCCCTCGTTGTACGAGGGCTTCGGCCTGCCGCCGCTGGAGGCGATGGACGTCGGCGTCCCGGTCGTGGCCACCCGGGTCGGTGCCCTGCCCGAAGTGCTCGGCGACGCGGCCGACCTGGTCCCGCCGGGTGACCCCGACGCCCTGGCCGGCGCTCTGGCCCGAGTGCTCACCGACGAGGCCCACCGAGCCGACCTGGTCACCCGGGGCCGCCAGCGAGCCGGCCGGTACTCCTGGGACGCCTACACCGAGGGCATGGTCGCCCTCTACCGCCGGGCGGCGGCGAGTGGCCCCGGCGCCACTCCGTAGACTCCAGCCGGTGCGAGCCCTGGTCACCGGCGCGGCCGGCTTCGTCGGGCGCCACCTCGTGTCCGGGTTGCTGGCCGCGGGTGACGAGGTCCACGAGACCGATCGGCACCTGGGCCTCGACATCCTCGACCCGCCCGGGCTGGCCGAGCTGTTCGGGACCATCCACCCGGAGGTCGTGTTCCACCTGGCCGGTCAGGCCGATGTGGGGGGCTCCTGGTCGAGCCCGGTCGAGACGTTCCGCATCAACGCCGAGGGCACGATGAACGTGCTCCTGGCCGCCGTGCACGCCGGCGTCGAGCGCGTGGTCGCCGTGAGCAGCGCCGACGTCTACGGGCAGGTGCCCGAGGCCGAGCTGCCGATCACCGAGGACCGGCCGCTACGCCCGGTCAGCCCCTACGGGGCCAGCAAGGCCTCGGCCGACCTCATCGCCCTGCAGGCCCACCTGGGCCACGGGCTGGCGGTCCTGCGGGCCCGGCCGTTCAACCACCTCGGCCCCGGGCAGAGCGACCGTTTCGTGGCCTCGGCCATGGCGTCCCGCATCGCCCACAACGAGCTGAGCGGCAACGAGGAGGTGCCCGTCGGCAACCTGAGCGCCCGCCGGGACTTCACCGACGTGCGGGATGTGGTCCGGGCCTACCGCCTGCTGGCCGAGCGGGGCGAGCCCGGCGAGGCCTACAACGTGTGCTCGGGCCGTGACGTCGCCGTCCAGGAGATCGCCGACCGTCTGGTCGCCTTGGCCGACGGCCCCATGGCCCTGGTCCCCGACCCGGACCTGCTCCGCCCGGTCGACACCCCCGTGCTCCGAGGCGACCCCACCCGCCTCCGGAAGGCCACGGGCTGGGAACCCACGATCACCCTCGACCAGACCCTGGCCGACGTCCTCGACGACTGGCGCCACCGGGTCCACGATGGCTGACCCACGGCGTCGGGGGGCGGAGCCTCTCACCGGGGGCCCAGCGTGCGAATCCGCTCGTCCAGAGCGCGGCGGACGTTGGTGAGGCAAGCCTCGACCTGCTCGCGGTCGTGGCGGTCGCACTCCTGGGCGAGGCGGCGCAGGGCCACGTCCCACTGGGCCAGGCGCTGGTCGCCGTAGAGCGACGGGCCCCGGCTGATCCAGGCCAGGTCGGCCTCGCAGAGGGCCACCTGCTGTTCGGCCTCGGTGTACCGGTTGGCCACCAGCGGCAGCCGGTCGGCCTTGGCCACCGGGTAGATGGTGCCGGCCACCAGTTCATGGGGCTCGAGCTTGAACAAACCGGCCAGCAGGGCGACCGTGCGCTCGCCCGGGGTCGACATGTCGGCCTCGAGGTGGGACAACGCCACCCGGGAGATCCCGAGCCGCTCGGCCAGGTCGGTCTGGGTCCAGCCCCGCTTGCCCCGGTGATCGGCGATGCGGCGGCCCAACGACTCGCGTTCGGGGCCCCGGACCATGGCGCCAGGGTAGGGCGACCCGTTCTCGAGGGCATGCCAACCCAGTTGGCAGACATCGGCGGGGAGGTCCGGTACAACGAGGCTCATGGCCCGACGCGCGCTCATCACCGGCATCACCGGCCAGGACGGTTCCTACCTGGCCGAACACCTCCTGGACCGGGGCTACGAGGTGGTCGGCATGGTCCGGCGCTCGAGCACCGTGAACTTCGAGCGGATCGCCCACATCCAGGACCGGATCACGTTCGTCCCCGGCGACGTGCTCGACGAGATCTCGATGATCGAGATCCTCTCCACCCACCGGCCCGACGAGGTCTACAACCTGGCCGCCCAGTCCTTCGTCCAGACCTCGTTCAACCAGCCGGTGTTGACCGGTGAGACCACGGCTCTGGGCGTGACCCGCCTACTCGACGCCATCCGGATCGTGGACCCGGACATCCGCTTCTACCAGGCCTCCAGCAGCGAGATGTTCGGCAAGGTCCAGGAGGTCCCCCAGTCCGAGTCGACGCCGTTCTACCCCCGCAGCCCCTACGGGGTGGCCAAGGTCTACGGCCATTGGATCACCATCAACTACCGCGAGTCCTATGATCTCCATGCATCCAGTGGCATTCTGTTCAACCATGAGTCACCGAGGCGGGGGATGGAGTTCGTGACCCGCAAGATCAGCCACACGGTGGCCCAGATCAAGCTGGGCCACGCCGAGGAGCTGCGGTTGGGGAACCTCGAGGCCCAGAGGGACTGGGGCTTCGCCGGGGACTACGTCGAGGCCATGTGGCTGATGCTCCAGCAGGACGAGCCCGACAACTACGTCGTCAGCACCAACCAGACGCACTCGGTGCGGGAGTTCTGCGAGGTCGCCTTCGGCCACGTCGACCTGGACTGGGAGCAGTACGTGGTCATGGACGAGGCCTTCATGCGCCCGGCCGAGGTCGACCTGCTGGTCGGCGACTCGTCCAAGGCCCGCACGGAGCTGGGCTGGTCGCCGAACGTCGGGTTCGAGGACCTGGTCACGATGATGGTCAGCGCCGACCTGGACCTGCTCAACGGGAAGCTGCGCGGCATCTCGTGACCGTCGCCGTAGTGGCCGGCGGGGTCGGGGCAGCCCGGCTCCTGGGCGGGCTGGTGCAGGTCGTCGAGCCGGCCTCGATCACCGCCCTGGTCAACACCGGCGACGACGTCGAGCTCCACGGGCTGCACATCAGCCCCGACCTGGACACCATCACCTACACGTTGGCCGGGGCCGTCAACCCCGAGACCGGCTGGGGCCTCGTCGGCGAGACCTGGCAGGCCATGGACGCCCTGGGCCGCTACGGCGGCGTGACCTGGTTCAACCTGGGCGACCGGGACCTCGGCACCCACCTCTACCGCACCCAGCGCCTGCGGGAGGGAGCCACTCTGACGGAGGTGACGGCCGAGATCGTCACCGGCTGGGAGCTCGGGCTGCATCTCGTGCCGATGAGCGACGATTCGGTGCGGACCATGATCACGGTCGTGGACGAGGGCGAGATCGGGTTCCAGGACTACTTCGTGCGCCGTCACCACGACGTGGCCGCCACCGCCATTCGCTTCGCCGGAGCCGAGGCGGCCCGCCCCTCCCCCACGGCGCTGGCCGCGCTGGCCGACGCCGAGCGGGTCGTCATCGCCCCCTCCAACCCGCTGGTCTCCATCGCCCCGGTGCTGGCGGTGCCCGGCCTGCGCGAGGCCGTCGAGGCCCGGCGGGAGGACTGCGTGGCCGTGTCCCCGATCATCGCCGGGACGACGGTGAAGGGCCCGGCCGACCGCCTACTCACCGAGCTGGGCCACGACGCCTCGGTGGTCGGCGTGGCCCGCCTCTACGCGCCCCTGGCCGCCCGCCTGGTCATCGACGAGGCCGACGCCGAACTGGCCGACGCCGTCACCACGGAGGGCATCGAGGCCGTCGTGGCCCCCACGATGATGTACGGCCCGCCCGAGGCCGCCGCCCTCGCCCGTGTGGTGCTGTCGTGAGCGTCGAGCTGATCGCCGTCGAGGGCCTCCCCGAGGTCCACCCCGGCGACGACATCGCCACCCTCATCGCCGCCGCGGCCGAGGTGCGGGACGGCGACGTGCTGGTCGTCACCCAGAAGATCGTGTCCAAGGCGGAGAACCGGCTGGTGGCCGTCGACCCCGACGACCCGCTCTCCCACAAGGCGCTCGTCGAGCAGGAGTCGGTGCGGGTCCTGCGCCGCCGGGGCGACCTGGTCATCAGCGAGACCAGGCACGGCTTCGTCTGCGCCAACGCCGGGATCGACCGCTCGAACCTGGACGACGGCGTGGCCGCCCTCCTCCCCCTCGACCCGGACCGCTCCGCCCGCCGCATCCGGGACCGCCTCCGGGACGCCACCGGCGCCGAGGTCGGGATCATCGTCTCCGACACCTTCGGCCGCCCCTGGCGCAAGGGCCTGGTCGACGTGGCCATCGGGTGCGCCGGGATCGCCGCCGTGGTCGACCTGCGGGGTTCCGAGGACGCCCTCGGTAGACAGCTCCAGGTCACCGAAGTGGCCGTGGCCGACGAGATCGCCGCCGCCGCCGAGCTGGTCATGGGCAAGGCCGACGGCGTCCCCGTCGCCATCGTCCGCGGCCTCGACCCCGCCTGGCGGCGCGAGTCGAGCGTCAAGGCCGAGATCGTCCGGCCCCCGGCCGAGGACCTCTTCCGGTAGGTCGCTCGCCGCGTAGGGTCCGCATCACGGTATGACTGAATCGCAACTCGCTCCGATCCTCATCTCGCTGACCACGATGCTGGCCGCGGCGCACGTCCTGGGCTACGTCGCCGCCAAGCTCCGGCAGCCGAGGTTCGTCGGAGAGATCCTGGCCGGTGTCCTGCTCGGCCCGTTCGTCCTCGGCCAGGTCGCGCCCGACGCGACTCGATCCCTCTTGGGCGATCCCGCCGACGCCGGCGACCCGACGCGGCTCGTCCTCGGATTCCTGTCATGGCTCGGCCTCCTGCTCCTCATGTTCATCTCGGGATCGGAGGTCCGGCGCGTGCTCGCGCGCGAGCAGCGCCGGCCGACCCTGTGGATCCTGGGGCTCGGCACGGCAGTGCCGTTCGCGATCGCGTTCGCGATCGGATCCGCACTGCGGACCGACGACCTCCGCGGGCCGAGCGGCGGGAAGGTCGCCTTCCTTGTTGTTCTGGCGACCGCCGCCGCGGTGACGTCGATCCCGGTCATCTCGCGGATCTTCCATGACCTGAAGATCCTGCACACCCGATTCGCCAGCCTCATCCTGGGCACCGCCATGCTGGAGGACATCGCGTTGTTCGCGGCCCTGGCGGTCGCGACGGCCCTGGCCAGGCCCGAAGGTGACGTGGCCGCGGGTGAGGTGGCCGCCCACATCGCCGTGACCATTGCCTACCTCCTGGTCGGGCTCCTCGTCGCACCGAGGCTGCTTCGGGCCGTCGTCGATCGGCGCTGGAACGTCCTGGCCCGTCGCCAGCAGGTCGCGTATGCGCTCGTGTTGATGCTCGCTTACACGAGCGTGGCCGCGGCCCTGGAGGCGAACGTCGTCTTCGGCGCGTTCCTCGCCGGCTTCGGCCTGGTCGGTGGCATCCAGGGCACGGAGCGGGAGTGGTTCGCTCCCGCTCTCGACGCGATCGGAAGGGTCGCGTTCGCGAGCTTCATCCCGCTGTACTTCGTGCTCGTCGGCACCCGACTCGAGCTGGGAGCCGGGTTCTCGATCGCCGTCCTGCTGGTGTTCCTGATCGGGTCGAGCGCGCTCCGAACGTCCTCGGTCGCCGTGGCGAGCCGCGTGGCGGGCTTCGGCGGCCGGGACGCCTTGGACGTCGCCGTCTCGATGAACGCGAGGGGTGGCCCGGGCATCGTGCTCGCCACCGTCGCGTTCGAGGCCGGCATCATCGCACCGCAGTTCTTCACCGCGCTTGTGATCACCGCCATCGTGACGTCCCAGTTCGCCGGGTGGTGGCTCGGCCGGGCGTTGCGAAACCGCGGCGAGCTCCTGGGCGAGCGAATCGGCAGGGCGGCCACGGCACCGCAGACCGAGACACCGGCATGAGCCTCGCCCGCATCGTCACCTCGGCGTTGTCGCGGGGTCCGACCGTCGGGCTGTCGGCCCGGTTGTCGAGCCTGCGACCGGCACGGCCAGGCATGCGCAGTACCTTCTGGTGACGGCTCCTACGTTCGACGCGCGGGCGAGGACCGAAAGGGAAACCACCCATGGTTGTTCCCAGCCTCATAGGTAAGGTCAGCGCCTCGCGCAAGGTCCAGATCGGCGTCGCGCTCGCCACCGTGCTCGTGGTCGCGGCGATCGCTCTCGCCGCTCGCGAGATCTCCACGACCGCACCGCCTCCGTGCCTCGACAGAGCCTCGCCGACGGTTCTCCGCGGCACCTTCACCGAGCGCGCCTCGGTGCCTTCTCCCCCCGACTCGCACACCATCGACGCCCGGACAGCCGTCTCCTTGACCTCGGGTGGGCGGGCCCTCGAGATCGGCTCCAGCCGGGCGCCGCAGAGCCTCTGCGTGGTGGGCTGGACCACCGTGGGCCAGCAGTCGCGCACCCTGACCTGGCGCACCATGCACGACGACATCGAGGGCTCTGCGCTGCGGGTCTACGCTTCGAACTACGTGGTGGACGGCTTGCGCGCCGACAACGTCGAGGACGGGTTCGACCCCCGCGGGGGTGACGGATTCGAGCTGCGCAACGCCTTCATGACCTACATCCGAGACGATTGCGTCGAGAACGACGAGCGCCGGGCCGGAAAGGTCGTGGACAGCCTCTTCGACGGCTGCTACACGTTCTTCAGCGAGCAGGAATCCGGCGACGTCACCGGTGAGTCGCTGATCTTCGAAAACGTCCTCGCCCGCCTGGTGCCCATGCCGGGCCCCTATGGCACCGAGGACCCCGACGTCCTCGGACACGGCTCCTTCTTCAAGAACTTCGAAGACGGCGGCCGCCACGAGCCGATCATCCGTGATTCCGTCTTCTTCCTCGGCGACGACTGCTACAACGAATGCAACGACTGGCCCCCCGGGACCACCGCCGACGACGTCGTCATCGTGTGGACCGGCACCGGCGAGTTCCCCATGAGCGTCTTGCCCGGCATGACCCTGACAACTGACCGATCCGTCTGGGACACGGCGGTCGCAGAATGGAAGTCGCGCCACGGCTGCTCAACCGTCGACCAGCCCTGCACCAAGCTGAACGACCCCGATCCGCTCTAGAACGTCAGAGCGAGCGTCCCCCCGTTGACCGGACCGTTGGTTGCCGCTCGCTTCGGATTCAGCGCCTCCGGGACCAGTCGAGGACGGCCTTGACGCCGTCGGCCAGGGTCACCTGGGGTGACCAGCCGAGCTCGCGGTGCGCCTTGCCGGCGTCGAGGCAGGAGCGGTCCAGTTCGCCGGGGCGGGCGTCGGCGTAGGTCGGCGGGGCGGTGACGCCCTCGTTGGCGGCCATGACGGCGTAGAGGGCGTTGACGCTGGTCTCCTGGCCGGTGCCGATGTTGTAGAGGTTCTCGCTGCCGGCGGTGGCGGCCCGGGCGAAGGCGTCGACGACGTCGTCGACGTAGACGTAGTCCCGAGTGGCCTCGCCGGTGCCGAAGATCGCGCAGGGCGCCCCCGAGAGCAGCAGGCCGGCGAAGATGGCGACGACCCCGGCCTCGCCGTGTGGGTCCTGGCGGGGACCGTAGACGTTGGCCAGGGCCAACGAGGTCCAGTCCAGGCCGTGGACGGCCCGGTAGGCCCGGAGGTAGTCCGTGCCGACCTTCTTGGCCACGCCGTAGGGGGCGATGGGCAGCTCCGGCTGGGACTCGTCCACCGGGAGCACGGAGGGGTCGGGCTCGCCGTAGATGGTGCCGCCGCTGGAGGCGAAGACGACCTTGCGGGTGGCGCCCTCCCGCGCCCCTTCGAGCACGTTCAGGAGCCCGATGACGTTGATCGAGGCGTCGTGGGCGGGGCGGGCCACGGAGACCCGGACGTCGGCCTGGGCGGCGAGGTGGAAGACCACCTCGGCACCGGAACCGGCCACGAGGGCGGTGACGCCCTCGTCCCGGATGTCGACGGCGTGCACGGTCAGCCGGTCGCCGGCGGACTCGCGGGCCGACGCCAGGTTGGCGTCCGAACCGCTGGAGAAGTCGTCGACGACCACGACCTCGTGGCCGTCGGCCAGGAGGCGGTCGACCAGGGTCGAGCCGATGAACCCGGCGCCGCCGGTGACCAGGCATCTCATCGGGCGCCCGCTGCCCTTCGCTTCGTTTCGCCGTGCATCATTCGGCCTCGGGGCGGCGGACGTCGGTCAGGACCTCGCCGGGGGCGACCACGGCGTCGTGGCCCAGGACGGACCCACCGTCGACGACGGCATCGGCGCCCACGACGGCGTCCGGGCCGATGATGGCGTCCCGGACGGTCGCGCCTCGCTCCACCCGAGCACCGGGAAGCAGCGCGCTGTCGATCACGCTGGCCCTGTCGGCCACGGAGGTGCCGGCCATGAGGACGGCGTGCTCGATCTTGGCCCCGTCGGCCACGGTCGCATCGGCGGCCACGGCCGGCGGGGTCTCGGCCCGGTGGCCGTCCACGAGGTCGAGCTGGGCCTGCAGGTAGGTCGCCGGGGTGCCGGCGTCGAGCCAGTAGGTCTCGCTCTGGAATCCGAACAGCCGGCCTTCCGCGGCCAGCGCCGGGAAGGTCACCCGCTCGATGGACACCGGACCCTCGTGGTGGATCAGCTCCAGCACGTCGGGCTCGAGCACGTAGGTCCCGGCGTTGATCCAGCGGGACGGGGCCTGGTCCGGAGGCGGCTTCTCGACGAACTCCAGGACCCGACCGTCGGCGTCGATGGGGACCACGCCGTAGCGGGAGGGGTCCTCGACGGGGTGGAGGTGGATCGTGCCCGAGCCACCGCCGGCGTCGTGGAAGGCCACCAGCGCCCCGATGTCCAGGTCGGTGAGAACGTCGCCGTTCACCACCAGGAAGCGCTCGTCGATGCCCGCCTCGAGGGCCGCGAAGCGGATGGCCCCGGCGGTGTCGAGGGGGAGGTCCTCGACGGCGTAGGTCAGGCGCACCCCGGCACACACGTCGTCCGGGTAGGCGGCCAGGAAGGCGTCAGGGCGGTACCCGAGGGCCAGCACGGCCTCGTCCACGCCGTGCTCGCCCAAGTGGCCGACCACCCACTCGATCATCGGCCGGTCCACCACCGGCAGCATCTGCTTCGGCGTGCCCAGGGTCAGCGGCCGGAGGCGGGTACCGAAGCCTCCGACCAGGACGACGGCTCTCATCCCGCGGGCGGCGCCGTCGTGGTCGGAGCGGACGTGGTTGTCACCGAGCGGCCACCTGGGGCCGTCGTCGTCACGGCCCCTCCCGCCACCGTGGTGCTGGTGGTGGACGGGTCCAGGGCACCGGAGTCGATGCCGGCCAGCTCATCGAGGTCACCGACGGTGGTCGGCGGGAGGATGTCGCCGCCCTCGGGAACGAAGGCGATCGTGTAAGCCTCGCGGTCGTTCTGGAAGAAGATGTCGGCCAGGTTCTCGGTGAACACCTGCGGGTCGGTGTCGTTGGCCTCACTGGCGTTGGCCCAGTACGCGACCTGCACCTGCCCGGCCTCGCCGTCGCACTCGTCCTCGCCCTCGGTGTAGGTGACGAGCTGGCCGGTCTCGTCCGGGAAGCTGATCGAGTCGTCGGTCAGCGTGGCGCCGGCGGCGTTCATGAAGACGCCGAGGGTGGCGTCCTCGCCCGCCCGGGCGACCTGCTGGGCCGCACCCGGATGGATGTGGATCACGCCGTCGCCGTGGGTGTGGATGCCGTTGGGATCGGCATCGTTGGTCATCGGCGCCGCGATCGTGCCGCAGATGTCGATGCCGTAGGCGGCGTGCCAGTGGTCGGTGACCCCCGGCTGCAGCGCCTGGGCCGTGTCCTGTGTCCGGGCGTACAGGATGAGCGAGACCCCGAGGACACAGACCACGGTGATGGTGGCCGGGAACAGGAGGCTGCGACGCTGGCCGCCTCGGGACCCACGGCCCCCGGCGCGCGCCGCACGAGCGACTTTCTTGGCGGAAGAGGCCTTACCCATGGCCCGGAGAGGGTATCGCCCACCCCGGCCGTGGCGTCAGCGCCCCACCCGCAACTCGGCGAACAAGGCCTCGTAGCGCTGGGCGATGTCGGCGGGGGACGGCCAGGTCTCGACGAAGCGGCGGCCGGACTCGCCCATCATCCGGCACCGCTCGGGGTCGTCGACCAGCGCCAGCAACGCCTCGACGAGGGCGTCGGGGTCGTCGGGGGCCACCGCCGTGCCCGCTTCGGCCTCGTCGACCACGCGGGCCACCTCGGTGCCGAGGTCGACGCTGGCCACGAGGGGCCGTGAGGCGGCCAGGACCGAATAGAGCTTGGACGGCACGCTGGACCGGGCGAAGCCGGTGCGCAGCAGGACCAGGTGGACGTCACCGGCGGCCAGCACCTCGGCCAGACGCTGCCGAGGCTGCAGGTCGACGAAGACCACGTTGGGCAGGCCTTCGGCCTCGGCCTCGAGGGCCGGCCGGGCCGAACCGGCGCCGTTGATGACGAAGACGACGTCCTCCCGACCCGCCAGGCGACGGGCCGCCTCCAAGACCAGACCCACGGGCTGGGAGTACCCGAGGTTGCCGGCGTACATCACGACCCGGCGCTCCCCCAGGCCGAACTCGGCTCGGTAGTCGTTGTGGCGCTCGCCGGGGACGACCCGGCCGGTGTCGATGAAGTTGGGGATGACCCGGATGCGCTCCCGCTCCCCCGGGCGCAGCTTGGCCCGCAGGTTGTCGGCGAGGTCGTCGGACAGGACGGTCACGGCGTCCGAGCGCCGGTAGGTGAACCGCTCCAAAGCCCGGGCCCCGGCGATGGCCCGACGGCCCTGGATGACGCCGGCCTCGATGGCCACGTCGGGGAAGACGTCCTGGATGTTGAAGACGAACGGCGCCCGCCGGGCCCGGGCGACCAGCCAGCCCGCCAGTCCCAGGGTGAGCGGTGGGGACATGGCCAGCACCGCATCGGGGCGGTGGCGCCGGAGGAGGCCGACCAGGCCGGCGAGGACGGTGAATCCGCCGAAAGCCAGGGCCCGAGCCGGGATGTTCGTCTTGTCGGTCGGGAACGGGTGCACCCGGGAGATGTGCCCCCAGTCGGTCGCCTCCGTGCGGACCAGGCGCCCGTGCCAGCCGTGCTCGATGCGGTGATGGCGGTACCAGGGCAGGGCGGTCACCACGTGGAGGCGGTGGCCCCGCAGGGCCAACTCCTCCACGATGCTGGTCATGACCTCGCCGGTGGGGGCGACGTCGGGCGAGAAATGGGGGGCGATGACGGTCAGGTTCACGAGCCGGACAGCACCTCGCGGTAGGCACCCAGCAGGGCCTCGGCCGAAGCCACGGCGCTGTACTCGGCGGCGCGGGCCCGGCCGGTGGCGACCAGCCGGGCGTGGTGCTCGGGGTCGTCCAGGAGACGGAGCAGCTCGGTGGCCCAGGCCTCCTCGTCGTCGGCCTCGACCAGCACGCCGGCGTCGCCCACGACCTCGGGCAGGGCGGTGGCGTCCGCCGCCACGACGGGACAGCCCCGGGCCATGGCCTCGATCACAGGGGCGCCGAAGCCCTCGAAACGGGACGGGAACCCCAAACCGTGGGCCTGGCGCAGGATGGCGGCCAGGTCCCGCCACGGGATGCGGCCGAGGCGGTGGACCTGGCCCTCCAGCCCGAGCCGGGCGATGGTCTCCAGGACCTCGCCCTCCATCTGCCCCTCGCCGCCGGTGAGCACCAGGGAGGCCTCAGGGTGCTCCCGCACCACCCGGGCGAAGGCGCGCACCAACGTCAGGTGGTTCTTGTGGGGGTAGGTGATGGCCGGGTACACGAAGAACGGCGGCTTGACGCCGAAGGCCGCGTCCACCTGGGCCAGGTCGACCTCTCGACCGGGTCCCACGGAGGGCTCGGGGATGCCGTGGGGGACGATCCAGACGTGCTCCGGCGGCACGTCGACGACCGAGAGCAGAGCTTGGCGGCTGTACTCGCTGGGGGTCACGATCAGGCGGGCCGCCTTGGCCGACCGGGGCAGGACCGCCCGGCTGAACGCCCGCTTGGCCGGGCTGAAGTTCTCGGGGTGCAGGAGCGGCTGCACGTCGTGGACGGTGAGCAGGCCGGGCACGGCCCGCACGGCCGGGAGGATGCCCCCGGCGTGATGGACCATGGCCACCCCCTGCCGGCGGCACTGGAACGCCAGCCAGGAGCTCTCGGCCGCCACCCGCACGGACTTGTCCCGCCCGGTGAGCGAGAGCGTCGCCGTCTCGATGCGGTCGGTCAACTCGGGGTGGGCGTCGATGAACGGGCGCAGCGCGAACAGGACGAGCTCGATGTCGGGCGGGGCGACGTCGAGGACGCCGTCGAGGGTGCGGACGGTGTACTCCTCACTGCCGCCCACCACGCCCGGCACGAGCCAGAGCAGGTTGAGCCCGACCCGCTGGGGCGTGGTCACGCCATGGCCTCGTGCACGATGTCCATCATCACCGCCGCGGTCGTGGTCCAGGTCAACCCGGTGGCCCGGGCCCGGCCCGCCGCCCGGCGCCGGTCGGCCTCGGCGGGGTCGTCCAGCACCGCGGACAGGGCCGCGGCGATCGCTCCGGGGTCGGTCGGGTCCACCGCCGCGCCGATGCCCTCGACCAGCTCCTCGGTCGCCGTCCCCGACGAGGTGACGACGGGCGCCCCCTGGGCCATTGCCTCCAGCACGGGCAGGCCGAAGCCCTCGAGGATGCTCGGATAGCAGAACACGGCCGCCCCCGTGTACAGCGCGGCCAGGTCGGCGTCGCCCACGAAGCCGAGGGCCCGAATGTCCCCGCGCCCGCCGAGGAGGTCGGCCAGGTCCTCGTTCCAGCCGTCCGGTCCGACGAGGGCGAGCGTGAGGCCGGGCCGGGCGACCTGGGTGAACGCCTCGATCAGCAGGGGCAGGTTCTTGCGGGGCTCGACGGTGCCCGCCCAGAGGACGTAGTCGCCGTCGAGGCCGAGCCGGGAACGCACCTCGGTCACCGCCTCCGGGGTGACGTCGACGGCCGTCACGCCCCAGGGGACATGGCGCAGCCGGCCCCGGTCGAAACCGTGGGCGGCGCAGTCCTCCAGCGTGGCCAGGGACGGGCAACAGACCAGGTCGGCCTCGGCCCGGGCGAGGGCGAAGGCCCGGCGGTAGAAGCCCCGGGCCCGGCGGGGGTGGTGCTCGGGGTGATGCAGGGGCGCCAGGTCGTGCACCGTCACGATCAGAGGCCCGTGACGGGGTGGGACGGCCACGCCACTGGCCCACACGGCGTCGACCGGCCCGGTCACCGTCTCGACGGCCGGGCGGCGCAGGCGGTGCCAGGACTCATAGAGCACCCGTCGGGGCAGCCCCAGCTCCCAAACCGGGACCGTGGGCCAGTAGGGCTCGGCCGGAGGACGGCCGTGGCGGGCGGCCACACCGACGATCTCGACGTCATCCCGCTCGGTGAGGGCATCCACCGTCCGCAGGACCGAGGTCGCCGTCCCCCCGGGCACGCGGTGCCAACACTGTTCGAGGGTCACCGCGAGCCGCACCGGGCGAGTGTTGCAGGCGCCGCGCCGAGACCCACCCGAGGCCGTTCTGGGCCACGCTGCGGAGGCCCCAGCCGGAGCAGCAGCACCGACGTTCGTCGGAGCTGCGCAGGCGGCAGGAGCCGCGCGGGCGGCGACGAGGGGCCTAGCGTGGTGCCCGATGGCCGGATTCCTGACTGACCAGCGCGTCCTCGTCACCGGCGGGTCGGGCTTCCTCGGCCGAGCGGTGCTCGAGCGGGTGCGGGCCCTCGACCCGGCCCTGGTCGCCGCTCCCGGAAGCGACGAGTACGACCTCCGCCGGGCCGACGACGCCGTCCGGCTCTTCGACGACGTGGACCCCGACCTCGTCATCCACCTGGCCGCCCGCGTCGGGGGCATCGGCGCCAACCGTGAGCGCCCGGCCGACCTCTACCTGGACAACCTGCTCATGGGCACCTACGTCCTCGACGAGGCCCGGCGCCGCAGCACCCCCAAGACGGTGATGCTCGGGACCATCTGCTCGTACCCCAAACTGGCCGAGGTCCCCTTCTCGGAGGACCAGCTCTGGACGGGCTACCCCGAGGAGACCAACGCCCCCTACGGCATCGCCAAGCTGGCCCATCTGGCCCAGGCCCAGGCCAACCGGGAGCAGTACGGCCAGGACGTCATCTACCTCATGCCGACCAACCTCTACGGCCCGGGCGACAAGTTCAACGCCGCCGTGTCCCACGTGATCCCTGCCCTGATCAAGAAGTGCGTGGACGCCCACGAGGCCGGTGCCGACCACATCGTCGTCTGGGGCACGGGCAACGCCAGCCGGGAGTTCCTCTACATCGAGGACGCGGCCGAGGGCATCCTCCAGGCCGCAAAGCGCTATGACGGCGGCAACCCGGTGAACCTGGGCGCGGACGAGGAGACCTGGATCCGCGACCTCGTCCCCCTCATCGCCGAGACCGTCGGCTTCCAGGGCGAGATCCGCTGGGACGCCTCCTACCCCGACGGCCAGCCCCGACGCCGCGTCGACCCCACCCGGGCCGCCACCGAGTTCGGCTTCAAGGCCAGCACCCCCCTGCGCGACGGCCTCCGAGCCACGGTGGACTGGTACCTGGCGAACCGCGAAGAGGCCGAGCGTCGTCACCTTTGAGCGCCTTCGCTCCGCTGAGCCACTCCGTCTCCGCCGATCAAGCCCGGCGCCCGGCGCCGCTCCGGCTGGCTGCTGCGCAGCCTCCCCTCACCGGCTGAGGGTCAGGACCGGCTGAGCTCCTCTCGAAACCATCGCACCGTGCGCTCGATGCCTTCGTGGAGGTCCACCTCGGGCTCCCAGCCGAGCTCGGTGCGGGCCCGGGTGATGTCGGGGCGGCGCTTGGCGGGGTCGTCGACCGGAAGCTCCTCGTGGACGATCTCGGAGCTGCTGCCGGTGAGCTCGATGACCAGGTCGGCCAACTCGCGTACGGTGAACTCGTCGGGGTTGCCGAGGTTGCACGGGCCCTCGAGGTCGCTGTCGAGGAGGGCCAGGAAGCCCCGGACCTCGTCCTCGACGTAGCAGAAGCTGCGGGTCTGGCTGCCGTCGCCGTAGATGGTCAGCGGCCGGCCCCGCAGGGCCTGGTCGATGAAGTTGGACACCACCCGGCCGTCGTGGGCCCGGAGGCGGGGGCCGTAGGTGTTGAAGATGCGCACGATGCGCACGGGCATGCCGTGGGTGCGGGCGTAGGCCATGGAGATGGCCTCAGCGAAGCGTTTGGCCTCGTCGTAGACACCGCGGGGCCCGACGGGGTTCACGTGGCCCCAGTAGTCCTCGGGCTGGGGGTGGACCTGGGGGTCGCCGTAGACCTCGCTGGTGGAGGCCAGCAGGAAGCGGGCGCCCTTCTCCCTGGCCAGCCCCAGGCCGTTGTGGGTGCCGAGGCTGCCCACCTTCAGCGTCTGGATGGGCAGCTCCAGGTAGTCCCTCGGCGACGCCGGGCTGGCGAAATGGAGGACGGCGTCGACCGGGCCGGGCACCCAGAGGTACTCGGACACGTCCTGGCGCACGAACCGGAAGCCGTCGTGGCCGAAGAGGTGCTCGATGTTCTCGACCCGGCCGGTGCTCAGGTTGTCGACGGCGACGACCTCGTCACCCCGTTCGAGCAGGGCGGTGCTGAGGTGGGAGCCGAGGAAGCCCGCGGCCCCGGTGACCACGACGCGGGCCATGGCTCAGCGACCGAGGCCCTCGTAGACGAAGCCCCGGCGGATGAGGGCGGCGCGCTCGAGCAGGTTGCGAGTGTCCATGATCCGGGGGGTGGCCATCACCGATGCGACCCTGTCGAAGTCCAGCCACCGGAACTCGTCCCACTCGGTCAGCACAATGAGGGCCTCGGCCCCTTCGCAAGCGGCGTAGGGGTCACTCGACACCTCGATGGCGGGCAGCTCGGCCAGGGGCCCGTCGGCCACCGTCGGGTCGTGGGCCTGGAGGACGGCGCCGGCCTCGAGCAGGCGCCGGGCGATGTGGAGGGCGGGCGACTCGCGGCGGTCGTCGGTGCGGGCCTTGAAGGTGAGCCCCCACAGGGCCAGTCGACGCCCGGACAGGTCACCGCCTACCAGCGTGCCCACCTTGGCCGCGACGCGGTCGAACTGCTCCTCGTTGACGGCCATGGCGCTGCGCAACAGGCCGAAGTCGTAGCCCGCGTCCTCGGCGATGCGGACCAGGGCCGAGGTGTCCTTCGGGAAGCACGAGCCGCCGTAGCCGGGGCCCGGACGGAGGAAGTCGTGGCCGATGCGCTTGTCGTAGCCCATCCCGAGCACGACGTCGTTCACGTCGGCGCCCACCAGGTCACAGATGGTGGCCACGGCGTTGATGAACGAGAGCTTGGTGGCCAGGAAGGCGTTGCTGGCGTACTTGATGGTCTCGGCCGACGCCGGGTCGGTGACCATGAGGGGTGCCGGCACGCCGACGTAGAGCGAGGCGACCCGGATGGCGGCGCTCTGGTCGTCGGCCCCGATGACCACCCGGTCGGGATGGAGGAAGTCCTGGACGGCCGAGCCCTCCCGCAGGAACTCGGGGTTGGAGACCACGTAGACGTCCGAGCGCCCGAGCGCCCGCTCGACCACGCCCGTCGAGCCCACGGGCACGGTGGACTTGTTGATGACCACGGCCTCCGGAGCCAGCACGGGCCCGATCTCGCTGGCCGCCCCCTCGATGTAGCTGAGGTCGGCGCTGCCGTCGGGCCCCTGGGGCGTGGGGACCGCCAGGTAGACGAACTCGGCCTGCTCGGCGGCCACCGGGGCGCCGACCACGAAACTCAGGCGGCCGCTGTCCAGGCCCTCCCGGACCACGGCGTCCAAGCCCTGTTCGACGATGGGGACCTCGCCTCTCGACAGGGCCTCGACCCGGTCCACGTCGATGTCGGCGCAGACGACCCGGTGGCCCAGGTGGGCGAAGCAGGCCGCGGTGGTCAGTCCGACGTACCCGGCGCCGACGACGGCGATCTCGGCCACGGCGCTACCCACAGACCTGGTCGGGCGGGGTGCTGGGCACCTCGCCGTACGCGTATGTGGTGGAGGTCACCGAGCCGGGCCCGGGGCCGGCCGGCGTCGTGGCGGGCACGGTCCCGCCGCCCGAACCGCCGAGCGGGGTCGGCGGGGGCTGCAGGCTGGCCTCGACCCCGGCGTAGTCCGTGCCGGTGACGACGATGACATCGGCGACATAGGTGGCTCCCACCTCTTGTAGATCGGCACCGTTCACGAGTTGTGCAGCGATGTACTGCGCCGCGGCCTCGTTGCCGGCCTGGTACCGGACCACCGTACGCGTGAAGTCGAAACCCTCGGCGTCCCCGGTGCCCGGCGAGGTGTCGAAGCCGAGGGCGGCCAGGCGGTCGGCCACCTCGGTGGCCTGGCCCACGGCCCCGGTCCCGTTGTTGATGGCGACCCGGACCGATCCGGCCTCCCCGCCGGCGCCGCCGCCGAGGCCCTTGAAGATGTCGATGCGCGCCTGGTTGGCCTCCGTGTCCTGGAGGCGGAGGATGGACTGGCCGTTCACGAAGTCGTCGGAGACGTCCAGGGTCATGGTCTGCAGTTGGTCGGGCTGGAAACTGCGGAACGCCGTGCCCAGGGTGATCAGGTCGTCGGCGGTGAGCTCGGTGTCCAGCGCGCCGACCGCGTCGACGCCCACGTTCACCAGGGAGTTGAGCGTGATCGGGTTGCGCACACCCTTGTCGATCGCCCGCTGGATGGCCCGGCGCAGGAAGGCCTGCTGCCGGGAGATCCGGCCGAGATCGCCGGTCCCGTCGACCGCGTAGGTGGCGCCGCCGTCTTCGGAGTACTCGAGGTGCCGGGAACGAGCGAAGGCCAGGGCCTGCACGGGGTCGAGGGTGACACAACCGGCGTGGGGGATGTTCAGACCCGTGGTCTGGTCCCGCAGCGGCTTGTCGAAGTACATGGGCACGCCGTCGACGGCTTCGACCAGGTTCTGGAATCCGAGCCAGTCGACCTCGACGTAGTGGTGGACGGGCACGCCGAAGTTGTCGGTGATCGTGTTGATCAGCGTCTCGGCCCCTCCTGCGGACAGGGCCGCATTGATCTTCTGCTCGCCGGCGCCGGGGATGGTCACCCAGAGGTCGCGGGGGAACGAGAGGAGCTGGGCCTGCGTCGAGCCGGGGTCCACGCGGAGCAGCATGATCGTGTCGGACAGGACACCGAGGTTCTCCCGGCCGTTGGTGCGGGGGTCGTCCTCGGCCAGGCCCGCAGCGCTGTCCGTGCCCACGAGCAGGTAGTTCTGGGGCTCCCCGGGGTCCACCGGCTCGTCGGTGAGCTCGGCGGCGAGATCGATGCGCGGCACCTGATCCAGCTTGAAGTTGAGGTATCCGAGGCCTCCGGCGGCAACCAGGCACGCGACGATGACGCTGACGTTGAGCGTGATCAGCAACCGCTGGGGCCAGGTACGGCGCGTCAGCGCCCGTCGACCGGCCATCGGGGCCGAGGCTACCGGCCCCTCGCGGAAGTCCCGAGGCGGCCCGGGCGGTCGCCCCGTAGCCTCCGCAGGGTGCGACGGGGACCGGTGGACGGGGCGCTGGCGGTCGTCGGGGACCGGCTGGCGACCGACCTGATCGACCTCACCGATGACCTGTCCGCCCTCGACGGGGAGGGCTTCTGGGCCGTGGTGATCCCCTTCGACGGCCCGCCGGTGTGCGCCCGCTTCGCCACGGTCCGCCCCGCCATCCCGTGGCCGGGTGACCGATGGCGGGGGCCCCGGGTCGAGCAGTGGACGTCATCGCTGGGCCAGGACGCCTTCGAGGCGGGGGTCCGGGACATCCGCGCGGCCATCGGTCGGGGTGACGTCTACCAGGTGAACCTGACCCGGCGGCTCTCCGCCCCCCATGAGCCGGGACCGGGGACGGCGGGCGACATCGCCGCCCTCGGGGCTGCGTTGGCGGCCGGGAACCCGGCGCCGTACTCGGCCGTCGTGCGGGTGCCCGGCGCCGACCTGGCCGTGGCGTCGGCCTCCCCCGAGCAGTTCCTCCGGCGGGAGGGCGACCGGGTGTGGTCCTCCCCCATCAAGGGGACGGCGGCGACGGCGGACCGACTCACCCCCAAGGACCGGGCCGAGAACGTGATGATCGTGGACCTGGTCCGCAACGACCTGGGCCGGGCGTGCAGGTACGGCTCGGTCCGGGTGCCGTCGCTCTGCCGGGTCGAGCCCCACCCCGGCCTGGTCCACCTGGTCAGCACCGTCGAGGGTCGGCTGCGGCCGGACCTGGGCTGGCCCGAGCTGATCGCCGCCACCTTCCCGCCGGGCTCGGTGACCGGAGCGCCGAAGCTGGCCGCCGTGGACCACCTGCGGCGACTCGAGCCCGTCCCCCGCGGCGTCTACTGCGGGGCCGTGGGCTGGGTCGACGCCGACGCCGGCGTGGGCGAGCTCAACGTGGCCATCCGCACCTTCTGGCTGGAGGACGGGCGCCTGCACTTCGGCACCGGTGGGGGCATCACCTGGGACTCCGACCCCCACGCCGAATGGCAGGAGACCGAGCTGAAGGCCCGCCGCCTCCTGGCCGTGGCCTCGGGCGAGCTGGTGGGCACGCCATGATCGGTGGCCGATGAGCACCACGATCTGGCTGAACGGTGAGCTGGTCGCCGGGGACCGCCCCGCCATCAGCGCCGCCGACCACGGTCTGCTGGTGGGTGACGGGGTGTTCGAGACGGCGAAGGTGGTCGACGGCCGGGCCTTCGCCCTGCGCCGGCACCTCGAGCGCCTGCGCCACTCCGCCGAGGGCCTGGGGCTGGACCTGCCCCGGTCCGACGCGCAGCTGACCGCCGGCGTGGCCGCGGTGATCGAAGCCAACCAGCCCGGCGTCGGACGCCTGCGGATAACGGTGACCGGTGGGCCGGGGCCCCTCGGTTCGGCCCGGGGCGACGACGGCCCGACCGTCGTCTTGGCCACCGGACCGGCCGGGACCTGGCCCGCGTCCGCCGACGTGGTCGTGGTGCCCTGGCCGCGCAACGAGCGCAGTCCGGTGGCCGGCCTGAAGACGACCTCCTACGCCGAGAACGTCGTGGCCCTGGCCCACGCGCAGGAGCAGGGGGCGGGCGAGGCCCTGTTCGCCAACCTGGCCGGGAACCTCTGCGAGGGCGCGGGGTCGAACGTCTTCGTGGGCCTCGACGGCCGCTTGATCACCCCGCCGCTGTCCTCGGGCTGCCTGGCGGGCATCACCCGGGACCTGGTCCTGGAGACCACCGACGCCTTCGAGGCCGACGTGGCCATGGACGACTTCGCCCGGGCCGACGAAGCCTTCCTGACCTCCTCCACTCGCGACGTGCAGCCCGTCGCCACCGTCGACGGCCGGGCGCTGGCGGCGTGCCCAGGTCCGTTGACCAAGGCCGCCATGGACGCCTTCGTGGCGCTGGTGGCCAGGACGTCTGACCCGTAGGGCTGGGCCGACGTCAGGCCAATCGACCCAGGACCCGGTCGAAGGCCTCCACCGCGAGATCCAGGTCATCTGAGGTGGTGACGGTGGAGAGGCAGGCGGCACCCCGGGGATCGGTGAGGACGCCCTCGTTGATCAGGCCCAGGTAGACGGCGAGGGCCAACTCCCGGTCCTCCGCCCAGGTGTCTCGAAACGTCCGCACCGGGGCCGAGGTCAGGTGGAGGCCGAGCAGGGAGCCGGCGCCGGTCACGGTCAGGGGCACGCCGCGGTCGGCGGCCACGGCCCGCAGGCGCTCCCGCAGGTGCTCGCCCTTGTGGCCCAACTCGTCGATGCGCTCCGGCGTCAGGTGGTCGAGGGTGGCCGCGGCCGCGGCGAGGCCGACGGCCCAGGCGTTCATGCTGCCCGGATGGCTCAGGGCCGGCCCGCCGTCCACCGTGGGGTCGAACCCCGCCATGACGTCGGCCCGGCCGCCGAACGCTCCGAGGGGGAAGCCGCCGCCCAGCATCTTCCCGAAGCAGCTCAGGTCGGCCTGGACGCCGGCCCAGGCCTGGCCGCCGCCCGGCGCGAGGCGCAGGGTGATCACCTCGTCGACGACGACGAGCGCCCCGACCTCCGCCGCCACCTCACCGACGCCCGCCAGATAGCCCGGGTCGGCCGGGATCATGCCCGCCGAGCCCATGACGGGCTCGACCAGGACGGCGGCCAGCTCCGGGCCCACCTCCCGCAGGATGGCGGCGGTGGCGTCCAGGTCGTTGAAGGGGAGGATCACCGTGTCCACGAGGGCCGATCGCCCGAGGCCCTCGGCCCGGGCCACCGAGACGGGACGCTCGACCGGGCCGGCCTGGTCGGGTCGCGGGTGGGTGCTGACAAAGACGTCGTCCTGGCTGCCGTGGTAGGCCCCTTCGGCCTTGGCGATCTTCGGCCGTCCGGTGAAGGCCCGGGCCGCCCGGACCGCGTGGAGCGTGGCCTCGGAGCCCGAGGCGCAGAAGCGGACCCGCTCGAGCCCGGCCAGACGCGCCGTGAGGCGGTCCGCCACCTCGATCTGGAGGGCGACGGGCCCCGAGAAGCACGAGCCCCGCTCCAGCTGGGCCCGGACGGCCTCGAGCACGACGGGGTGGGCGTTGCCGTGGACCAGCGCCGTGTGATTGTTGGTCAGGTCGACCAGCTCGTGGCCGTCGGCGTCCCAGACCCGGCTGCCGGCCGCCCGGTCGACGTAGAGGGGATAGGGTGGGTGGTAGAGCGTGCTGCGGGAGTCGCCCCCGGGCAACGAGTGGTGAGCGGCGGCGAACAGGGACGCCGAGCCCGGCGTGCGTTCGGCGTAGCGCTGCGCCTCCCCGGCCACCTCAGCCGAGCCCATCGGCCACCTCCGCCACCGCGTCGACGGCCTCGGAGCGAGGCACGATCGTGACCTCCGTCGGTCCCTGCAACGGCGCGTCGGTGTCGAGGCGGTCCATGCCGCCACCGGTGATCGACAACAGGACGCAGTCGTCCCGGGCGATCTGCCCGGTGGCGACGGCCTGGGCCAGCGCCCCGAGGGCCACGGCGGGGGCCTCCATGATGTCGATGCCCTCGTGCTCGGTGAACGTGGCCCGCCAGCGGACGGCGTCTTCGGCCTCGACGACGTAGGTCTGGCCCCGGGTGGCGACGAGGAGGTCGTGCAGGCCGCCCCGCAGGGCATAGGCCGGGCTCCGGTTGACCAGGACGTCGGCGTAGGCGCCCTCGCCGCCGGCAGGGACGTCGCCGGGCTCGAGGGTGGCCCGCTGCGCCTGCCACGCCGTGTGGACGGGGTGATGGGTGGCGTTCTGAGCCAGGTGGAACCGGGGCTGGACGCCGCCGAAGCGGCCGTCGGCGGCCAGGCGCTCGGCCACCCCCCACACGCCGATGGGCCCGGGGCCGCCGCCCACGGCCTGCACGTAGTGGTCGGGCATCCGGCCGATCGTGGTCACCGCGTCGAGCAGGAGGGTGCCGATGCCGTCGCGTCGGGCCACGTTCTTGACCCCGCCCTCCAACTCGAAGCCGACCCGGGTCGCGGCCCCGGACGCCACCTCGATGGCGTCGTTGTAGTCACCGTTGGCTATGCCCACCACCGCGGTCGTAGGGGCCGTGGGCTTCCCCGAACGCCAGATCCGGTCCACGTGCGCCTTGGCGGTCACCACCACCACGGGGAACCCGACCCCCGCGCCGAGATCGGCGAAGGCCCGGCCCGTGTTGCCGGCCGTGGCCACGATGACCCCGGCGGCACCGGCCTCCACCAGGCGCTGCAGGGTCGGGGCCACCTCCAGGTCCTTGAACGAACAGGTCGGGCAGTGGGCGCCCCGCTCGGGCCACCAGCCGTTGAAGGCCACCCACAGGTCGTCGAGGCCGAGGAGGGCACCCAGGGTCTCACTGCGGAAGGTGCTGCCGCCGATCGCCCCCGCCCCGGGCTGCTCCACGGGGAGCCAGTCGGTGAAGCGCCACAGGCCCTGGAGGTGGTCCCGCACCTGGAGGCGGGGGTACTCGGCCACCAGCATCCCTTCGGCGCAGCAGTCGAGGAGATAGTCGCCTCCCGCGGGGAAGCGACGGCCGCAGCAGTTGCAGACCAGCACGTAGGACGGCGCCTCCATGGGTGCCGTGTCTATCTTTCCGGCATGGCGGCCGTGCGGCTCGAGGGGAACCGGAGCGCTCCCGCGGCCGCCGCTCGACTCGGACCGGTCCATCATGGTGTGGATGCCCTGGTCCGCCGGGGTGGGTTCCATGACCTTCGCCGACGGCAGCCGGGCCACCGAGTCGATCCCCTTGGCCTGGCCGGTCACCTCGTAGCGACTCAGGCTGGGCGGAGGTGGTGGACGTCGCCGGCGGTGACCTCCTGGGGACCGTCGGCCGTCTCGACCACCAGGCGACCACCGTCGGTCAGGGCGACGGCGGTGCCCACGATCACGACCCCCGAGGCCAGCTCCACCCGGACGTCGCGACCCAACGTGGTGGCCAGGTGGCGCCAGCGCTCGAGCAGTGCCGAGTGCTCGGGGTCGGCCAGGATCGCCTCGAGGCGCAGCAGGAGGGCCACCAGCAGGTCGCCGCGGTCCACCGGTGCATCAGTCAGCTGGTTGAGGGCCACGGCGATGCCGTCCAGCGGGACGGGGTCGGGCCAGGCCACGTTGAGCCCCAGGCCGACGACGACGGCGTCGAGGTGCTCGCCGGACCAGGTGGTCTCGGCCAGGATCCCGCCCAACTTGCGCTCCCCGGCCTCGGTGATGGCGACCAGGTCGTTGGGCCACTTGAGTCCGACGGCGACGGCCAGTTCCTCGTCGACCGCTTCGGCGGCGGCCACCCCCACGGCTGTGGTCAGCAGGTGCAGGTCGTCGGGGTCGACGTCGGGTCGGAGAAGGATCGACACCAGCAGGGACGAGCCGGGCGGCGCCTCCCAGGTCCGGCCCCGACGACCGTGCCCGGCGCTCTGGTGATCGGCCGCCAGGACCGTCCCCTCCGGAGCACCCTCGGCGGCCGCAGCCCGGAGATCGTCGTTGGTGGATCCCGTCGAGGGCACCCACCGGACCGCGAACCGGGTACCGACCAGGGCCTGCTGCTGGCCCGCGGACAGGCCGGTTCTGGCATTGGCCGCCTGCATTCCGATAACCCTATGGGGTGCTCACCAAGGTCCTGATCGCCAACCGAGGCGAGATCGCCGTCCGCGTCATCCGTGCCTGCCAGGAATCCGGCATCGGGACCGTGGCCGTCTACTCCGAACTCGACCGGGACGCGCTGCACGTCCGACTGGCCGACGAAGCGTTCGCACTGGGGGGTGAGACGGCGGCCGAGAGCTACCTGAACACCGACGCCATCCTCGACGCGATCCGTCGCAGCGGGGCCGACGGGGTCCACCCCGGCTACGGCTTCTTCTCCGAGAACGCCGACTTCGCCCGGGCCATCAGCGAGATGGACGACGTGGCCTGGATCGGCCCCCCGCCCGAGGCCATCGAGGTCATGGGAGACAAGATCTCCTCCCGTCACGCGGCCACGGCGGCCGACGTGGAGGGCGTTCCCGGGACCGACGAGCCCATCACCGAGGCGACCGAGGTCTACGCCTTCGCCGAGCAGCACGGCTTCCCCGTGGCCATCAAGGCGGCCTACGGCGGCGGCGGCCGCGGCATGAAGGTGGTCACCGACGCCGACAGCATCCACGACGCCATCGAGTCGGCGCAGCGGGAGGCGCTGGCCTACTTCGGCCGGGACGAGATCTACCTCGAGAAGTACCTGACCTGGCCCCGTCACGTCGAGATGCAGGTCATCGCCGACACCCACGGCCACTGTGTCTGGGTGGGCGAGCGTGACTGCTCGGCTCAGCGCCGCCACCAGAAGCTGATCGAGGAGAGCCCCGCCCCGGCCTTCTCCGACGACGTCCGTCGGGCGATGGGCGAGGCGTCGGTCCGGGTGGCCCGAGCCTGCGGCTACGTCAACGCGGGCACGGTCGAGTTCCTCTACCAGGACGGCGAGTTCTTCTTCCTCGAGATGAACACCCGCCTGCAGGTCGAGCACCCCGTGACCGAGATGGTCAGCGGTATCGACCTCGCCACCGAGCAGTTGCGGGTGGCGGCCGGCGAGCCCCTGTCGTTCTCCCAGGAGGACATCGACCTCCGCGGCCACGCCATCGAGGTCCGGATCAACGCCGAGGACCCGGCCGGTGGCGCCTTCCTGCCCTCCCCCGGCCGCCTGACCGCGCTGAGGGTGCCCCACGGCTTCGGCGTCCGCTGGGACGGCGGCTACGAGGCCGGCGACGAGGTCAGCCAGTTCTACGACAACCTCGTCGGCAAGCTCATCGTCTGGGGCGCCGACCGTGAGATCGCCCGCAAACGGATGCTGCGGGCCCTCGACGAGCTGGTCGTGGAGGGCGTGGCCACCACGGCCCCGGCCCACGTGGCCATCCTCTCCCACCCTGACTTCGCCGCCGCCGAGCACTCCACCAGGTGGGTCGAGGAGACCCTCGACCTGAGCGGCGTAAGGGCCCCGGCGCCCCGCGCGCCCGTGGACGGCGAGGAGCCCGAGGCGAAGGTCCGCCGCGACGTCGACGTCGAGGTCAACGGCAGGCGCTTCGCCGTCAAGGTCTGGGTGCCCGAGTCCGCCGCCGCCCCCGCGACGGTGGGTGGGCCCCGGGCGGCTCGGCCCCGTCGCTCTGCGGCCGGCGACGGCGGGGCCGGTGTCGCCGGGGCGGGCACCGTCACCGTGCCCATGCAGGGAACGATCGTGAAGGTGCTGGTCGAGGTGGGCGACGCCGTCGAGGCCGGTCAGGCCGTCTGCGTCCTCGAGGCCATGAAGATGGAGAACAACATCAGCGCCGAGACCACCGGCACCGTGACCGAGGTCAAGGTCGCCCCCGGCGACTCGGTCGGGTCCGGTGACGTGGTGGTCGTCATCGAGTAGGGGAGCTCTGGACGGCCTCGGGCCCCGGTGATCAGGACCCGAGCAGGAGCAGGACCGAGGTCCAGTCCCGGCTCCCCCACCGGATGGCGGCCGGGTCCTGGCGGCGGAGGTTCTCCTCACAGGCCGCCGACAACGCCGGCTCGGTGC
>Ga0315283_10000138_pt1 | contig 44371 bp, 36 predicted proteins | sample YL17G09_0_MG_FD_204541 | JGI IMG/M metagenome (GOLD analysis project Ga0315283, IMG submission 204541) | Sediment microbial communities from Yellowstone Lake, YNP, Wyoming, USA - YL17G09_0 | ecosystem: Environmental > Aquatic > Freshwater > Lake > Sediment | place: USA: Wyoming | collected...
CGGCGCGGCCGGCGCGGCGGCGCGCGCCCCCGCCCCCCGGCGCCGGCCCCCGCCGCCCCGGGGCCCCCCCCAAAAAACCGCCCCCCCCCCCCCCCCCCCCCCCCCCCCGCATGTCGACGCGTTGCTCCTCCCTTGGCCCCCTCAACTGAGGTGTGCCGGCATGAAAGAGCGCGCGCTGCGTGCATGTACCATCACAAAAGAAAAAAAGGGCGCGCCGAGCGTGTGTGTGCACTGCCCCCCCCAAAGAGAGGCGGGCGCGCCCTAACCCCCCACCTGGGGTAGGGCGCTGATCACCCCCTCTGCTTGCTCTCCTTTCCACACACTTACACACACGCACCATGTGCGTGTGTGTCCGGGTTGCTGATTTACTTCTCTTTCTCATCATTGGCTTGGTGTTGTGTGCGTGTGCGTTGTAAAGAAATGCGACGGTTGCATCTGTACAAACATCTTATAAAAAAAAAACAGCTCCCTCATTCAGCGCTCTTGCGATACGGCTCTCTTTTTCTTCTCACCAGCAAGCCTGTTTCTTTTCTTTCCTCTGCACGATCTCTGCCCTCCTACGCCTCCTCCACCTCGCCCTCCACCTCCACCACCACGATCTGCGCCCCCTGCCGCGGCACCAGGGCGTGTGGTTCCCCCTCCCCCTCCCACTCGACGACCAGCCCGGCCGCCGCCCGCTGCACGACGGGCGCGTCCTCGTTGTCAAACCGGATCTCCTCCACCAGCCCCGCCGCGTCCGCGATCTTGTGCCAGGCCCCGCAGGCGGCGTCCCCGCACTGGACGAAGACCATGCCGGAGTCCCAGGCCCGGGGGTTGACCATGCGATCGGTGCGCGTGTCTGGGAGCGAGGCATGATGGGAGGAGGCGGGGGTGGGGGTGGGGGTGAGAGAGGGTCCCGGGTGTCCCGCGCGGCTTGCCAAAGCGTCTCTCTCCGTCTCTCCTTCTCTCTCTCTCTACTTCTCGCTTCCTCATCAACTCTCACCACACTTGTTACATGTGAAGCTGACCCGGCGGGAGCGGCGGGGCAGGCCCAGGTCGATCTTGACGCCAGGGAGAGGAGCGGAAGAGGACGTGGGTGATGACGACGCATCGGGAGAGGAAGCAGAAGCGGAAGCAGCAGAAGAAGCAGAGGTCGATGCGAGCGGGGCCAGCGGGTTGGTGGCCTCCTTGTCCTCGCTGGATGCACGGACCCACACCTGGCGCGTCGACCTGGTCGGGTGGGCGGCCGGTGAGTGGGCGTGGGCGCGGGCGGGCGGGCATGCGGGGCGGGGTGGCCAGCGCGGCGACGCCCCAACCGCCACCACCCGCGGCTGATGGCAGGGCGGGGCGGTGAGGCGGGGGAGCATTTGGGGATGTGTGCGTGTGTGTGTGTGTGTGTTGTGTATGTGGGGCAGGCGATGCGTGTCGACCAGGCCTTTCGGAACACACGGGTCGACAAAAGTTGGGGACACAGAGAAGATGAAAGGCAGCGCACCGGGGGAAGTCTCCTCTGAGGAAGTTGCCGGGTCTTTTTTTTTTTCTTTAAAAAGAACGCGCAAAAAGGAGTGCACACACACACCTCCATTTTCATTTTCACCACTTTCCTCGCCTCCTCCTCCTCCCTCCTCCTCTGCCATCCAGCCAGCAAGCATGGCCCGCCTCACCTACGCCGCCCTCGCCCTCCTGGCCCTGACCGGCGGCGCCGCGGCCTCGGCCACCACCGGCACGCAGAACCTCGGCCGTGCCCTCGCCGAGGCGGCGGCCGCCCAGGTGGCCGCCCCCTCAACCCCATCGACCACCGCCACCGCCGCGGGCTCCACCATCATCACTGCCGCCGCGGCCTCAATGGCCGGGGGCAAACTGATTCTGAAGCAGGCGTCCCCCGTGACCACGGCGGACACGCCCGGCGTCGGCGCCATCCCCGCGTCCCTGGCCTCCATTGTCTCGGCCTCAAAGAAAGGCGAGCCCGCCTTTGCCGTCCTCTCCTCAGCCAGCGGCCCCGGTGGCAAGCCCACGATCTCTGTCATCGAAATCTCGGACCCCGTCCTGGAGGGCGACACGCTGACCATGGCCGCTCAGTACGTGGCCGCCGGGTCGACGGCCCCGCTCAAGGGCGGGGCCGTGGAGGCGGCTCTCCAGCGCCCGTCCTCCGCGGCTGGTGGTGGCCCCGCTCCGGCTGTCTTTGACGCGAAGACCGTATCGCTGGCCGTCGACAACGCCGCCGCCCCGGCCCCACCGTCCGCTGCGCCGGGTGAAAAGAGTATCATCGGAGCGGCGGTGGGCGCCGGCATAGGTGATATGGCGTGCGGAACGCTTTGTGCGATGGGGGGCGCCGCGATTGGAGGCTCATACGGGGGGTACTACAACCGTGGGTACTACAACCAGCCCGTGTACTACTATGGGTGAGGAAGAGAGGAGGGGAGAGGAGGGGGTTGGGGGGGGGGAGGTGAGCGAGCGAGCAAGGGAGAGAGGAGGCCGCCATGTGATGAAAACCTCGTTCTTCACAACACCCAAACGGACGGACGGAAGCGCCCGTCGTCTCTCTCTTCACTCACTCTCTCTTTATGCATCGGCACTGCGAGGGGCGGCGCTTAGTCACGACGCGCCCCCCTCCCTCGCCCCAAAGCTCAAGTCGAATCGCCCTCCCTCCACAAGTATTTATGTCCCAAACCATCCTCTCTCCCCAATTCTCATCTCCTCATCTTTCTCATCATCATCATCATCTTCATCCCCGCCCCGTCACCATGGGTGGCGGCCGCTCCGAGGGAAAGGCCGACGGCGGCTGCTCGGTGGGCAGGCCCGTCCGGGCCCGGCGGCGCGGCAAGGCGGAGGCGGAGGCGGGCGGGGAGCCCGCGGGGCGGCGGCGGGCCGCCTGGGGCGCGCGCGCGCTCCCGCCGCTCCCGCTCCCGCGCCGGCGCAGGCTGAGCGCGGGCTTGGCCGCCCCGCCCGCCAACACGCCCGTCCGCATGGCCAGGGCCACCCCGCCGGCGGCCAGGCCGCCTATCAGGGCGACCCGGGCCAGGACGCCCGCACCCCGGCGGATGAGGCCCCTGCGCTTTTTGGGGGAGGAGGCACCGCGAGGGCCGGGGGCGGCGGCAGCAGCCGCCTTGTTGGCGCTTTCCTTCTTGCCTGCCGCGCCGCCATGGCCGACGACAGTCACGGTCGCGGCCGCGCCCACCGCCACCGCCGCACCAGGGGCGGGGCTGTCCCCGCGGACGCGGGGGCGGGGTGGGAGGGCGGCCGCGGGCGGGGCGGCAGCAGGGCTGGGCGCTTGGGCCACCTGGCGCGTGCCGCCGCCGCCACCCTTGGCAGGCGCGGGCGCGGGCGCGGGCGCGCTGTCACCCCGGAATCGGGACAGGTCCAGGCTGCCGCCATGGGAGTCGGTGTCAGCAGCGGCAGCCAGGCTCAGGCCGGCCAGCTGGTCGATCGTGGCCGAGTGGTCACGCGGGCGGCGGGCGGCCGGGGGTGGGCTGCTGGGCTGGGGCAGGCGCCGGCCCCACCGCCCACCACCACCGTCCCCACCATTCCCACGCCCCAAGGCTTCCCGGGCCGCGTTCAGGACGGCCTCATCATCCGCGCTGACCAGGCCGGCGGCCGCGGCGGAGGACCGGGCGGTGGGCGCGCCGAAGAAGGCCGCATTTTCTTCGGCATGGGGCTGGTTGGCCTGGGCGGCGGGCGGCGGCGTCGACCGGCCCCACCACCCACCACCACCGCCGCCGGGCGACGGCGTGACGGACCGCCAGCCGGAGCCGCCAGCGGCGCCGCCCGGCGTGACAGCGCCGCCGCCGCCGCCCCGGAACAGGCCACCATGCGCAGCAGCACCCGCGAGGGCGGGCGAGGGCGGGGACATGAGGCCGCCGCCGCCGGGAGACTGGACGCCAGCGCCGGCATGGCCACTGCGGGAAGAGACGGGCAGGGGCGGGCGGCCGCCGGAGGGCGGGCGCCACACGCCCGCCGCCGCGGTGCGGCCGCCACCGACGCCCGAGGCTGCCCCGTCGGGGCTGGTCAGGCCGGCACCGCCCCGGGGCGTCGCCCGCCCGGAGGTGGGCGGGGAGACCTCGCAAAAGGAGATGACGTCCCGCATGACGTCCTGTGTGTGGAAGGTGAGGCGTGGTGGAGGGTGGGAGAGGGGAGGGGAGGGCGCCGGGCGCAGTGTGAGAAAAGAGTTGGAAGCCGACAGGTAAGGGTAAGGAAAATGAGAGCTGTCGATTGGCCCCCCCCCCTCTCTCCCTACCTTTCCAAACACGACCGCCGCCAGCCCGGACCGGGCGCATGCCGTCAGCTCCCGGCGCAGGGCGTCCATCTGACCCAGGGCCACCGCCCGGTCATCGCACCGGCGGGCGTCGGTGGTGGGGATGGACCCGACCTCCCGCAGCTTTTCCTCGAGGAGTTCGAGCTGGTCGCTGAGCGCAGCAAGAGAATTGGAACAAGGGAGAGGGGGGGGGCGTGGAAGTGTGGGTTAGCTTTTTGGTATACACCGCGTTTCCGCAGGGCAGCCCCTTACGCATGCGCCTGGGGTGGACGCATAGCGGGCCAGGCGGCGCACAGGCGGCGCGGGCGCGGCTCGACTGTCCTAGACGCCGCGCGTCGGTTTGAAACGGTGAGGGAACACTGAATGCGGCTCTCTCTCTCCGCCCGCCCCCACTCTCCACCACCACCTCCCATACCCGCAACTCACCGCGTCGCCAGCAGCGCCTCCCGCTCCCGGTCCGCGCAGGACGGGTCCAGCTCGAGCGAGGAAGAGATGGGGTGCGAGGACTGGACCGCCGCGCGCAGGCGGGCCAGCAGGGCGCACGTTTTCTCGAGGGCCGCCACCAGGCCGCGGGCCTCCGCGTCCGGGCCGCCGACCGGGTCGGTCGTGGCGGAGGGCGGGGCATGGGGGAGGCCGCCGTATTCGGGGGGTTCCACCATGGAGGAAGAGAGAGGGAGAGAGGGGAGTCGGGACGACAAGTTGAATCCGACGCGCAAAAGAGCTACGTTTGACCTACGGCCATCCTTTAGGCTCTACATTTTTCTTTTGTTCATAACAAGTCCCGCCTCCGCTGGGGCTGCGTCCACGCATTGCCCGGCCGCACGGCCGACGGCGGCCCGGCATCCAGCAGGGCGGCCGCTGCGCCCCCCGGGTCGCCGGAGGTGAGGCTCACGGAAAAGCGGCCGCCCCCCTTCGTGTTGCCGCCCTTCCTGCCTCCCGCCGCCCGGCCGCTGCTGGTGGTGCCGCTGCCGCTTGCCCTGGAGGACAGCGGCGGCAATGGCGGCGGTGCCGGCGGCGGCATGGGCGGGCGGGGCGCGCCCCCGCCTCCACTCGCCCCGCCACACCCGCCTGCCGCGCCGCACGCCCCCTCTCCAGGCGCGTTGATGCCGCCACAGTCCTCGCAGGCCCAGGCCCCCGGGCGCGCCCGGGCCGCCGCCACAGCTTCGGGCGGGGCCCAACCGGGCTTGCCCGGGGCGGCGGACCGGGCGGCGGCCGCCCATGCGTCCAGCAGGCCGGCCCGCAGACGCGGGTCGGGCAGGAGGGACGCCATTTCGGGGGCCAGGCCGCCCAGGCCCAGCCGGGCCAGGCACGAGTAGTAACCCGACGGCGGCCCCTCCCGGCGGGCAAACCTGGAGGACTGCTCCCTGAAGGCGGCCAGGTCGGCGTGGGACAGGCGGCCCTTGACCCGGGTGAGCAGCGCCTTGTTGGCGGCGGCCAGGGCCGGCGAGACGCGGGCGGTGGAGGGCGGTGGTGGCGGGGCGGCGGCGGCAGGCGGCAGCGGTGCCCGGCTCCCGCCCCGCCCTCCCCCGCCCCCCAGCGCCGGAAAGTCGGCGGCCGTCACGGCGCGGGGTGGGGGCGGCCCCGCCGGGGCGGCCCGGGCCCGGGCGACTGCGGCGGCGGCAGAGGAGCCAACGCCGAGCGCGGGGAACGCGTCGCGCTGCGGCGGTGGCGGCGGCGGCTGTCGCTGCGGCAAGGCAGCGCCAAGGCCTGCCAGGGCCGGGAACTGGGGGCGGCTCAGGGGAGGGAGAGCGGTGGGGGACGAGGGCCCGGCCGCCCGGGCCGCCGCCGCCGCCACCCCCTTGGCCGCGGCCGCCCTCTTGTTGCCCGCCGCCTTCCTAGGCCCGCCACCCAGCGCCGGAAACTCGTCCCGCGCCAGGCCGCCCCCCGCACCCCCGCCGCCAATCCCGCCGCCGGCCGCCGCCGCCCACCGGGCCGACCGGATGACGCCCGCCTGCCGGGCTGCCAGCACGCCCGCCGCGGAGGAGGAGGAAGAGGAGGCCGAGGTGGGGGCGGGCGTGAAGGAGGGGGCCTGGGCGAGGCCCGCCGGGAAGTCGGCCGCGCCGAGGCGGGGTGGGGAGGGCGGGCGCTGAGGATGGGGCGGTCGTTGGTGGGGCGCGGTGTGCCCGCCCCCCTCCGCCAGGCCGCCCCGCGACCCGCCACCCGCGACCCGGGCGGCGCGCAGGGCCGCCGCCGCGCCGCCCAGGCCCGTTGACCGGGCACCGCCACCCCCGCGGCGGTCGTCGCCACGGCGGTCGCGGTCACGGTCGCGGTCGCGGTCGCCACCACTCGCCCCGCCTCCTGGGCCGCCGCCCGCACCACCGCCGTACCGGGGCACGTCGATGGCGATCGTCAGGGCCGCGCGGCGTTCGGCCTTGGAAAGGGCGTCCCCGTGCTCGCCCGCCATGTGGCGCCCAAGCTCGGCGGGCGTCCCAAAGACGACAAACCGGCGTTCCAGGCAGGCCGCCTCGGCGCACGCGTGGTGGGCGGACGAGAAATGGCGGGCCAGGTCCGGGTAGTCACGGTAGTACACGTGCTCCGTCGGCCGGGCCCGGCGGCACAGGAAGCAGTGCTCGTGGGCCGTCTGCATGTGGGTGTACAGTTCGGCCTCGCCATAGAAGCGAGCGCCCCGGCAGAAGCGGCAGGCCGGGTGCCCCGAAAAGCCGCCCTCGGCGAGGGGGCCGTCTGCGTCGCCCGACGCCGCGTGCGCGGCCAGCCCGGCCTTCGTGTAGGCGACTTGCTCGGAGACAAACACCTTGCGGCCGCCCAGGCAGAGCGTGCAGAATTTGAGGCCCTTGTGCGCAAATAGGGCGGCCTCCAAGGATTTCAAGTCGTTGAAGCGAGGGGGCGGCGCAGCCGGGTCAGGCGCCTGGGCCGGCCCGCCCGCCCCGCCCCGCGCAGCCGGGTCCCACCCGCGCAGCTGGTCGTGGGTGAAGGACGTCAGCTCCCGCATGGCCGCGTAGTGGGACCCATCCTCAAAGTAGACGCTGCCGGCCAGGCGGTGGAGGGCGCCGGCCTTGGCCTTGGACTACGGGAAGAGGGGGGAGCGGACGGGAAAATGGAAATGGATGATGTGGTTGAGGGGCGAAGGAGGTTGCGCGCCGCCCCGCGCGGCCGCTCGTTTTTTTTTCGGCCAATGCGCCCGCCGCCTCTCCCCTCCTCCTCTCTTTACTTTGAATTCGTCAAACGCCTCCGCCGGCAGGACCCGCGTGTACGCCCCTACCGCCCGCGTCACAAGCACAGCATCGCACGGCTGCTGGCAGATGACGCACCGGTCGTCCCGGAGGACGGCTCGCATTCGGACGACGCACTTGGAGCACGCGTCCCGGTGGCCACACCGCCCATACGCGGCCCAGGCCATCGGCTCCGCGCATACCGCGCAGTGGTCGTCCTCCGCGGTGGCCGCCATGGGGTGCGCGTGGGGTGCGTGCGGGAAGTGGCGTGTCAGAAACCACGCAAAAAGGCGCACGGCCCGCCGATTGGAGCTTTGACATGACCTCCTGTCTTCTCACTTCTTCACACTTCACAGGTCCACCTCCTTACACCGGAAGCTGGCCGCCACCTCCTCCAAACCCGCCTCCTCCTTCTCCCACACGCTGATGGGGGCCTGCAGGCGGAACTCGTACAGCCGCTTGCCCGCCACCCCGAGCACCGTCCGGTACACCCTGTCCCACTCCACCTCCAGCCCCGCCTGGACGTCCACGCCTGACACGGCCAGTTGGGCCCGGGACGCGACGGACTGTTGGCGCAAGGTGATGTCATAGTACAGGCGCCCGTCGGGGCCGGTGCGCTGGGAGGCGGCCGTGACGGACCCGGCCCGCTTGACGCCCAGGCGGGTCGACATCAGTTCGCCCGTGTACGTTTTGAGGACGGCCGCCGCCGCGTCGTCGGGGGAGCCGAGGTCGGCCACGGACTCGTACTTGGAGGAGGAAGGTGACGAAATATTGACAAACAGGTTCTCGTCCACGTCCCGCGGGTGGCGGAAGAAGGCGTCGTTGCCGGAGGTCTGGACAGAAAAAGGAGAGAAAAGGAATGGAAATGAGGTGCGAGGTGGCTGAGACGGGCGTGTGCCGCGTGCGGTTTCTTCTCTCTCCATTTCTCCACCATACCGTCACGGTCAGCCAGTCGGCCGGGTAGAAAAAGTAGTAGCCGTCCAGGCGGTCCTCGTGGAGGCGGAAGCCTTGGATGTGTGATGTGACAGGGAGAGTTGCAGGTGAGGTTGAGCGAGCCGTGGCTAGATTTTTTGGCCGATGGAAAGCACGCCTAGCTCCCCCATCCATCAACTCTCTCGCTCTCTCTCCCTCTCTCATACCTGGTGGCGGCTCAATGAAGGCAGCAGCCGGGCGGGCCATCGGCCCTACGCCGACAGCCGCGACGAGCGCTGCCGCGCCGGCCACAAGGAAATGCCGGCGCGCCGGCTGCTGTCCCTGTTGCTCTTCTTTGCCGCCCGCGCTCGCCCGGACGGCGGCCACCGCGGTGCGACGCACGCGCGTGGGCGTCTGGCCAGCCACGCCACGCGGGTAGGACGTAGTGCGGATGGTGGACATAATAGGTAGAGAAGAGGGGCAGCAAGGGCAGCAGTGCCCGAAAACGAAAAAGTGGTGAGAAAAGCTCCCCAACCTTCGGCTCTCTTTTTGTTTTGTTTGCGTCCGTGCTGTAATGAGAGCACTCCTTACTCAAGGCACGACGCCAAATGTGACACACACACGGCACATACGCCCCTCCTCCCAGCCCCAGAGCGAGATCGAGAAACCAAGAGAGAGAGCGACACTGCGCTCACGCTCTCTCTCTCCCCCTTTCCATCCATCCGTCACACATTCATTTCTTGGTCTGCTGGCGCACGCCGTCCTTGCCCGCGATGATGACCACGTCCGCCATGTCCAGGAACAGGCCGTGCTCCACCACGCCGCACAGGCCGGCCATGGCCGCCCCCGCCGCCCGGGCGTCCTTGATTGGCGTCCCAAAGTAAAGGTCGACGATGTAGTTGCCGTTGTCCGTCACGTACGGCCCTTTGCCGTCCGCCGCCTGCCGCAGCTTGGCATCCGTCAGCCCCGCCAGCTCCGGCAGGTCCTGCAGGCGGCGCAGGTTGAACTCCCAGCAGAACTGGGTGATCTCGACGGGCATGGCGTCTGTTTTTTTGTTTTTTTGAGTGGGGGGACGGGAGAGATGAGATGAGAAAAGTGGAGAGTGAGAATGGAAAAGAAAGTCACTCTTCCCCCAACGCCCGCCCCGCGTTGTTCTCGCCCACCCTCCTTCCTCTCCACACCGACTCACCTTTCGACCCGCCCAGCCCCGCCACCAGCTTGGACTCGTCGACGATGCACACAAACTTGTCCGAGACTTCCTCCACCATCTTCTCGCGCAGGAGGGCGCCGCCCCGGCCTTTAACCAGGTTGAGTTCAGGGTCGACCTCGTCCGCGCCGTCGATGGCCAGGTCCAGGCGGGGGACGGTGTCCAGGGTGGCGAGGGGGATGCCAAGGCCTGTGCATGTCATGGAGTGCGGCGGAGGAGGAGGGAGAGGGGAGCGCCGGGTTGACGATGAGAGGGTGTGGTGGACCCGGAGGAGCAGCGCCGAGGAGAAAGAGGGTGAGAGGCCGCTCCCTTCTGATTTCGCGTCGCGGGGGGCTGACTGGCCCCCTTTCTCCCGCGCATTCTACACTGTGCATGTGAAACATGCCATGGATGCCATGGTCGGTGTTTCGCCAATGCGATTGAGTGCGACCCCAGGCACGGCTCGCGAGAGGTGGGCCCGCGCTCCCGTCCAATCGCAAAGCGCGTTTTCTCTCTCTCTCTCTCTCTCCTTCTCTCTCGACCCTCTCTCTCACCTTTGGCCTGGTTGAATGTGGCGATGGAGGTCGGCACCGCCACAATATCTTTGAGCTCGCCGCTGTGTGGTGGTGGAGAGGAGAGGAGAGGAGCGGCGTGAGAACGAGAGAGCAGAGCAGCGCCCCGCACTCCTAGCCGCTCGACCCTCATCCTCGCCCGCCCGCCGCCCGCCCATACGCGCCCTCCTCCACGCCTCCTTTACCTCTTCATGAGCTCGCCGATGCGGGCGACCGCAAATGCCGCCGTCGAGCCCGTCCCCAGGCCCACCCGCATGCCGGACTTGACGTAGTCGACCGCCTGGTGGGCCGCCTGTTTTTTTAGCTCGTCCTGGGACAGGGCGGCCGTGGTGGTCGGGGAGGCGCGGGCGGTGGCCATGGCGCGGCGGGAGACGGTAGAGGGCGTCCGCAGGGTGGGCGGGGCGCGCAGGGTGGACAGGGCGGCCATATGGAGGAAGGAAAAGGGAAAAAGGGCGGGGGCGGAGGAGATGGCGCGACTTGATAATGAGGCGGAATGGCGGAGGCGAGTTGTTGTTTCCTCTCTCTCTCTCGCTGCACCACTCGCGCTTCTTTTCCCGTTCCGCACCCCCCCTTCTCGAACACCTTTTCACCTCACCATGACCGAGGCCAAGACCGGCATTGCCGTCGGCTCCAACAAGGGCCACGTCGTCACCAAGCGGGAGCAAGCACCCCGGCCGGCGTCCCGCAAGGGGGTGAGCTTTGGGAGAGGAGGAGAGAAAAAGCGCGGCAGCGGCGGCGGCGGCCCCGGGAAGTGTTGTCTTTGGCCGAACCAAGGAAGACCCTGACTTGGGGGCATCTATAGCACCACGGGCGTGGATGTGCGCGCCAGGACACGCAGCGTGCTAGGGCATGGGCCGGGCCCTAGCGTGCGCCTGTGCGCGTTCTCTGTCGGGCTCGCTATGAGAAAGAGATCGAGCAAAAAAAGCCGCCGGCATTCCTGGTCGGTCGATCGGCTCTCTCTCGCCACGGGCCTCCCAGACCCCTTGTGGCGTCGCTGCTGCCCGGCCGCCCCCCCCAGACGATGCAGAGTTGACTGGTTTTCACGCCCGGCGTGATAAACTTTGAAACTGGCTTGCTTGCGTCTGCCCTGAACGCCTCCCCGCGTATCGCGTCTCCCTGCGCCGCCGTATTTTTTTCTCACCCCCCATCTCTCTCCCTTTCCTTCCCTTTCGCAGCGCCAATCCAAGCGGGTCGCCGCCATCCGGTCCATCATCCGGGAGGTCGCCGGCATGGCCCCCTACGAGAAGCGCATCGGCGAGCTGCTGAAGACGGGCCGGGACAAGCGGGCGCTCAAGTTTGCCAAGCGCAAGCTCGGCACGCACGGCCGGGGCCTGCGCAAGCGGGCCGAGGTCGCCGACATCCTGCGCAAGCAGGCCGCCAAGAAGTGAGCGAGGGAACAGCAGCAGCAGCAGCAGCTGCAGCATCAGTGACTTGGTGCGGCGCGTTGGCGGTTTTCCTCTTGCAGGCTTGGTTGTTATCCGCGGGGGGAGTGGGGGTCGAGAGGAGGGGGCGGGGGTTGTGATCTCCAACTCTCTCTTTTTCAACACCCGCTCAGCGCGCCTCGCTCTCTCCGGCCCGCCCGCCCGCCCTACGCCACCCCACCCTCTCATCACCGCGGCCGGGCCTTGAGGATGGCGCTCAACCAGTCGAGCCCCTCGAATAAGCCCTCCCCCTTCACCGCGGACGCCCGGAAGATGGCCCAGTCGCGCGCCTTGATGGCGGCCAGCCCCAGGCCCTCCGCCACCTCCGCATCGCCCAGCGCGCCCGGCAGGTCCTGCTTGTTTGCGTACACCAGTATGGCCGCCCCTTTCAGCTCGTCCTCCTCCAGGATGGCGTGGAACTCCGCGGCCGCCGTCGCCAGGCGGGCCGGGTCGGCCGCGTCCACCACGTAAATAACGGCCTGCGTGTTGGGGTAGTAACACCGCCAGTACGGGCGAATGGAGGTCTGGCCGCCCAGGTCCCACACCTGGAACTTGATGTTCTTGTAGGTGACGGTCTCCACGTTGAAGCCGATGGCTGAGGAGAAAGTGGAGAGGAGAGGAGAAGAGAGGAGAGGCGGCGGGAGAGTGAGCTTTGCCTGGAAAAAGAGAGGAGAGAGAGGCAGCGTCGCGCGCGGCGCGGGGTTGGTCTCTCCCTTTCTTTCAACGCGGCGCGTTACTCCCGCACACCCGCGCGCATCCGCGCAACACTCACTGGGGATCGTGCTGACAACCTCGCCGACCTGGAGGCGGTCTGTGTGTGTGTGTGTGTGTGAGTTTTGTGCGTAGGTGAGAGGGGTGAGCGAGAAAAAAAGGGGATGGGTGTCCAGTCCGAAATGGGCATGCGCCCGCGTCTGTCTCTCTCCCTCCCCACACTCACAGAGGATGGTCGTCTTGCCCGCATTGTCCAGGCCCAGCACCAGGATGCGGGCTTCCCGGTCCCCAAACAGGGAGAGCAGGCGGGACATCCACAGGCCCATGGTGGCGTTTTGAATTTGCGGCGAGGGGAGCGCGGGCGTGTCGTTTTTTTAGTCTCGCCTCCTTCCTCTGTGTTGATGGGGGGGGGAGGGGTGCGCCTCACTGCAGGCTTGGGCGAGTCAGATGGATAGGTGCGTGTGCTAGAGCGTCAGCTGGTCACGCGCTGCACGTAGGGAGTGTGCACGCGACAGAGAGGTCGCGCCGTTTAGCGAAATGAAACATGAAAGGGTGCTTTTTTCTCTTTCTTCACCACTCTCCCCTTTCGCGGTGTGCTTGCGCCCCCTTCCTCGCACGCATACCCGCAGCCCCGTACACCCACCAGCCATGGCGGACAAGGCCGGCTCCGCCCTGTCCCGCATCCTGGCCAAGCTTCCGTTTTTGAAGTCGCCGTGGAAGGTGAGGGGGAGAAAGAGAGAACAACGCCGTCGCCGTCGATCAAGCGACGCCAGCGCCCTCACCCCTAGGGTCCCTTGCCCGCTCACACTCACGGCACCCCTCTCCTCTCCTCCTCTAGGTCACGGGCGTCGCATCCTCCCCTGAATTCCAGACCTACCTGCCCGTCGCGACGGAGTACCGCAAGCATGCGCCCGCGTAAGTTTTTGAGCGACCCTTATTCTCTTTTTTCTTTTCTACCTGGGCGTGGTTTGCAGGCGAGAGTGGCCGTGGCGCCATTTTTACGGCCTCGGACACGCCGGCGACCCGCGCGGTCACAAGCTGCGACCGCGCCCGGATCCAGCAGCTGGGTGGATAGAAAGAAAATAGAAAGACAGCCACCCTCCTCACCCCCCCTCCTCCCTCTCTCCTGCCCCTCAATCATGCAGGTCCGCCCCCACCCGCCCCTCCATCCCGCAAGCCCGCCCGGAGCGGGTGTACGACATCAAGTACTGGGTGCGCGACACGCGCCGGTCCGCCCAGGTCGTGGGCGGCACCAACCAGCTGCACGTGGAGGTCAGCGCGGTGGACGTGACGGTGGCGGACCCGGCCCTGGATGCCGCGGGGCCAGCCGTCCCGGGCAAGCCGTACGTCTTCAGTGCGCGGTCACCCCTGCTGGAGACGCCCAACAACGGGTACACGACCTGACGCACTTGCGTGGAGAGAGTTAGAAGAAGGAGGGAGGGAGGGAGGGAGGGAGGGAGGGAGGGAGGGAGGGGGAGAGAGCGCGCGTGTGTGCGAGATTGTTGAAATGAGAGTTCGGGTTTTCGCCAGGGCAGGTCGGCGGCAGGGGAAACCCTTTTGACATAAAAAAAAAAAGCACATTCCCTCCACCTCCACGCCCACCCCTGCTCCCCACCACCACCACTTCTCTCACCCTCTCTCTCCCTCTCACAGTTCTCAGTTGTACACCAGGTACGTCGGCGTCGCCGAAAACTTTTGGTACCCTTTGATGACCTTGGTCACCGCGTCCAGGAAGTCTTGCTCGGTCACAGTCTTGCGGCGGGACCTGATGGCAAACATGCCGGCCTCCGTGCACACGCTGCGAATGTCCGCGCCCGTCGAGTTGGGGCACAGCCGGGCCAGCAGCTCGAACCGGATGTCCCGCTCGCACGCCATGGGACGGGTGTGGATCTGGAAGATCTGGGCGCGGGAGGCCAGGTCGGGCAGGCCAAACTCGACCCGCCGGTCCAGGCGGCCCGGGCGGAGGAGGGCCGGGTCGAGCGTGTCGGGGCGGTTGGTCGCCATCAGCACCTTGACGTTGCCGCGCGCGTCGAAGCCGTCCAGCTGGTTGACGATCTCCAGCATGGTGCGCTGGACCTCGTTGTCGCCGCCCGCGCCGTCGTCGAAGCGGGCGCCCCCGATGGCGTCGACCTCGTCGAAAAAGACGAGGCACGCCTTCTTGGAGCGGGCCAGCGAAAACAGCTCGCGCACCATGCGCGCGCCCTCGCCCACGTACTTCTGGACCAGCTCCGACCCGATCACCCGGATGAAGCAGGCGTCCGTCCGGTTGGCGACGGCCCGGGCGAGCAGGGTCTTGCCCGTGCCGGGCGGGCCGTAGCAGAGGACGCCCTTGGGCGGGTCGATGCCGAGCGCCACAAACTTTTCGGGGTGCAGCATCGGCAGCTCCACCACCTCCCGCATCTTGTCGATCTGTTCCTTGGACCCGCCAATGTCCGCGTACGTCAGGTCCGGCTTCTCCTCGACCGTCATCATGGTGACGGACGGGTCGATGCGCGGCGGCAGCGGGATCTGGATCTGGTACTTGGTGCGGTCGACGCCCACCCGCATCCCCTCCTCCACGTCGGTCGGTGAGACCTTGTCCCCCAGGCCCACCACGAACTTGGCGATCTGCTTGACGTTGATGACGTACCGGGCCTCCCCGGGTGCCGCGCCCGCCGCGCCGGGCGCGGGCGGGGGGGCGCCGGGCAGGCCGTCGTCGGGGGCGGGGCCCGCGATGATCTTGGTGCAACGCGCGACCTGGAGCGGCTGCTCCTCCTGCATGGCCTGCTTGTCCGAGACGAGGTCCCAGCGGGAGGGCGGGGCCAGGCCGGTGTCGGACTCCCGGATGCCGCACACGTCGTCCACGGCCTTGGCCAGGGTTTTCAGGTCGGCTTCGAGGGCCTTTTTTTGGGGTGGGGGGGGTGGGGGGGGGTGGGGGGGAGGATGGGATGGGATGGAGAGGTTGAGCGCGCGCGGCGCGTTTTTTTTTTTTTTTTTTTTCAGGGGGCGCCCGTTTTGTCACGCCCAAGAGAGCAGGCGTCGGGGGCAACTGCTTCTCAGCCAAGGGCAGGTCGGCCATGCCTTGTCTCACGCCCTCCCCCTCCCCCCCACCCCCTCAGAGGAGGGAGGTGGCGTGTGGGGCAGGAACCGGCAACGCAGGGGGGCGAGACGAGCAGACCTCCTCTTGCCGATCGAATGGCTCCCTCTACCCTCTCCCTCCCCGCTCACCTTGATGCTCGCCGTGTACGGGCCCAGCCCGTACGATTTCAGCAGGGCGATATCGTCCGCGTCCAGGGCCCGGACCGGGCCGTCATCCTTGTCTGGCTCCGCGCCGGCGGGCGGTTCGGCGGGCATGGTTGTCGAGGAGAGACAGCGTGCAAGCTAGCAAGAGCTCGCGCCGTCCGAGCCTAGTGCTAGGGGCGCTGTCGGCTCTACCGCTGTGCTATTGCGTAGGTTGTGCGCGTGTTGCCTGTGCGCGTGAGGCGGGCGGAGGGAGAGGGGTGTGAGCGGCGGGCCTGCTTCCCCAGCGCAAGCGCGCGCCCCATTGAACACCCGCCGCCCTTGCGTTTGTGCCGAGGGGCGCGCGGGCGCGCGGGCCCTGGGCCGGCCCTGGCCGCGGACAGGACACAAGCTTGTTCACACACACACCGCCGCTTTGCATGTGTGCGGGTAGGGCGGCGCGACACAACGAGAGAGGAACGCACCTGCTTTTTTCCGCGAAAAAAGAAGAAGAGTGGTCTCACCTGCTTTGGTCTCACCTGCTTTCACAACATCTCTCTTCCATCACACTCCCGTTACCGTCGCCCTCCCGTCGTGTGGACGCATGCATTAAAGACAACAGCCACAGTTAATCTACAAAACATTATCTTTTTTCTACTCAAGCACAGCGTCCACGGCCGCCGCAAACAGTTGCGTCTCCACCCACCCGCGCGCCCAGGCCTGGTCGCGCGGCGGGAACGAGTCGACGAGCGATTCTTTCAGCACGACTGACGTCCGGCCGCCGTCGGGGGTCGCGGCGCTGGTGCCGCCGGAGGAGATCTCGGTGACGACGTGGGCGGGCAGGGCGGCAAACAGGCCGGCCAGGTGCGAGCGGAGGGCGGCCGCGAAAGCCGCCGCAGCCGCCGCCTGGGCCGGCGACACGTCGCCCGGCGCGGGCGGGGGCAGGCCCGGCGCGGCCGCGGCGGCGGTGGCGGCCACCAACGCCCTGTGCGGGCCTGTCAGGGCAGCCGTCAGGGCTTCCCTGCCCGGGATGGGCGGGACGGAGGTGGCTTGGTGGCCGGCGGACGCACCCCCGCCCTCTCCACCAGCCACGGGCGGCACCGACACCCGCCCCTTGTAGACGTTCACCCGCACCAGGCCCCCGCACCGGGCCGCCACGGCCGGTGTCTTGTACTGCAGGCCCGCAATAAAGGGCACGGGCGCGTCCAGGATGGACAGCAGGGCGGCCGAATGGTCGTCGGAGGGCGAGGGCGAGGGCGCCGCACCACCGCTGCCGCCCGCACCACCGCCGCCGCCCGCCGCCGCGCCGACCACCGGGAGCACGGGCAGCAGCAGGGACTGCCATTGGAAGGGAGCGAGGAGGGGGCCGCCCACGGCCAGGACGCACGCCGACAGGGTGGCCAGGTCCGGGCAGAAGACGACGGCCGGCACCTCCAGGAGGGCGGCACTCAAAAAGGTCAGCAGCGCGTCCAGCGGCAGCGCGGCCGCGGCCACGGCCACGGCCCACGGCGCCAGGCAGGCCGCGCACTCGGCGGCCGCCGTGACGGCCCGTGGAAAGGGGCGCCGCCGCGCGCCTCCACCCTCCTCCCCCTCCCCCTCCCCAGGGCGGGCCGGGAGGAGGGCCGACGCGGCAGAGGCCGGCGGGCGGCGGTAGGCGAGCGGCCCCGGGGCCACGCCCGGGAAGGGGTCCCAAACCAACGCCGCCCCCGGTGCCGGGACGGGCGCGCCCGCGTACGCCGCCACCCAGGCGGCCGTGGACGGCGGGCCCGGGGCGCGGGGGCGGGCGGAGGGTGGGGGTGGGGAGGGTGGCGGCAAGGGTGCGGCGGCGGCGGCGGTGGTGGTGGTGGAAGGCGGCGGGGGCAGCCGCACCCCGCTGCCGGCGCCCCCGCTGCCCGCCGCCGCCGCCGCCGCCGCCCGAGAGATGCGGTCGGACGCGCGTTGGAGGGAGGACGACCGGAGGGCGGTCACGGCGGCAGGTGGCGGGGGTGGCGGCGTCGGCAGGGCCGCCAAGGGCGGCGCCTCCACCGCCGCGGCCAGGCCAACAGCGGCGGCCGCTGCCCCCTCCTCCTCGCCAAACGCGGGCACGCTCGGCGCGCGCTGCGCGGCCACCGGCGCTGGTGCCTTCGGCTTCCCGTTCACGCTGCCCAACAGGAGCGGCGCGTCCTCCTCCGAGCCGTCCTCCTCCTCGCTGTGCGGCCCCACCGACGCCCTCCGCGCGACAGGCGGCGGCGGCGGGGCGAGCGTGCCGTCGGCGAGGACCACGGGCGGCGGTGGTGGGGGCTGCTGCTGCGGCGGCTGCGGCGGGCTGAGCGAGCGTTGGCGGCTCGCCCCCGCCCCGCTGTTATGGGCCTCCTCCCAGGCCGCCGCCCGGGCCAGGCGCTCCAGGCGGGCCGCATCATGCAGGAAGGCCGCGTGCAGGGCCAGGAAGGGGTGGCGGGTCAGCAGGCAGTAACACCGCGGCGCGGCGGCCAGGCGGCGGGCGGCAGTGGTTGAGGAAAAAGGGTTGCCCCCACCAGCAGCCGGCCCTCCTCCCGCCACCACCGCCGGCGTCGGCCGGGCGGTCACCACGTCCGCCGCGTACGCACACACACCGTACAGGGTGCCCAGGGTCGTGGCGGTGTCGGCGTCGCCGCACTCGCTGCCGCTGCTCTGGAGGGCAAAGACGAAGGTCGCGCCCGGCGGTGCGGGCCCCGCGGCGGCGGCCGCAGCCGCGCCCCAGCCGCCTCCACCACTCACCCAGGCCGGCGGCGGTGGTGGGGCCGGCGCAAACACAGCAGCCGCCAGCGCGGAATCCGAGGGCGACCGCTTGAGCGTGGACACGGGGACGCCGTGCGGGAAGCAAAAGGCGGGCGCCTCGGCGGGCGGTGGGCGGGCTGAGGCGGAAGGCCCGGGCCAGCAGTGCAGGAGGCGAGGGGGCAGGGTGGGCGGGTGGGCGGCCCCGTGCGCGGCCGCCCGGGGGGCCGCCGGCGTGGTTGCGCCGCCCTCATCGCTGCGACCTCGGGCGGCAGCCGCGTCGACAGCGGCTTCCGCTGCGGGCGCGTCCTCGGGGGCGAGGCCCTGAGTAATGTGTGCATGGATGGGAATGGCGAGAGGGGAGGTAATGAGGAGAGAGATCAAGTTGGTGTTGTGCTCACCTTTGCTCTCTCTCCCTCCTTCCCACACACGCACCACGATGAGGAAGTGTTCAAACAGGCGGGCCGGGGTGGGTGCGGTCGTGCTGCCGCCGCCGCCGCCCAAGTGCGTGCCCCGAGATTTTGTCCACTCGCGCTGTGTTTTGTGAAGAGAGAGAGGAGGGTGAGGGTTGAATGTTCTCCAGGCAAGGTCAGCGAGCGCTTGGTTAGGTCCGGGATCGCTCCCTACCTTTTCAGCAATCAGCTCCACTGGGTTGGAGGCCTTGCCCACGCTGTCGCCCGACGCGGATATCTGTGAGGAGGAGCGGGACGGGGGCGGTGGGATAAAGAGAGTGAGAGAACTCATTGAGAGACGAAAGGGGTGGTCGAAGCGGGCAAGGACAGTTCTCGCAATGTTGCTCCGCCTCTCACCCTGAACGGCAGCCTCAACCCCGTCCACCCGCCGCTCAGCCTGGACCGGGCGCCACCACCTGGCGGAGCTGTGGCAGCAACAGCAGGCGCAATAACAGGAACACCACGCCCCGTGACCCGGGCCAGCCAGCCCGCGACGCCTGCGTCGGGCGTGGCGACGCCATTGGCGGGCGTGGCTGGGGACGGCGCGGCCGCGGTGGCGGGCGCGGCCGCGGTTTCAGGGGTGACGGCGCGGGCAGGGTCCACGCCGCCCCTGCCGCCTGGGGTGGCCATGTGCCGTGCGAGTTGTGTGTGTGTCTACGCCCGCAGTCGCAAGTCTGAGTTTGTCTGCACTCTCCGCGTGTTGCTTCCAACCTTTCATCAAAACAACACTCACGCACCCGCCGCCGCCCCCACCACCCCCAGACATATAAGGACCACCACACCAGCACCAAGGCACTAGCACGCACACCAGCAACACATGCATACCGTTTTATATACCTCGTGGAGGGGCCCGCGGAAACACACCCGCGCGCCTCCTCTCCACTCTCAAAACCGCCCTCCACTCTCAACTCTCTCACTCCATTCTCTCTCTTTTTGTTCACGCACGCACGCATACGCACACGCTTCACTCACTCCAACAGGTCGGCGATCATATTCATGTGCGCGAAATCGTCCAGCAGGGGCGCGGCTGCATCGCCCGGCGCGCCGCCACCGGCCGACCCGGCAGGCTTGAAGGCGGCCGCGCCCGGGCGTGACCCCGGGGCCGAGTAGGGGGGCTGGGCCGCCGCCCCGCCCGCCGCGGCCGCCGCGGCGGCAGCAGCGGCCGTGGCCGCTGCCGCGTAGGCCGCTCGGTCGGCGGGCGCCTTGGCCCCGCCCATGCCGGGCGGCGGCCCGGCGGAGGCGGCGCCCGCGGCAGCGGAAGAGACCACCCCGCCAGAGGCGGTCCGGTAGGCGCCGCCGCCTGCGCCGGGCGCCCCGTTGGCCGCTGCTGCCGCCGCCACCGCCCGGGGACTGGGCGCAAAGGCGGGCGCGCCCCCATTGAGGGAGGGCGCGCCCATCCGGTCCGCCCGGGCGGCCAGGGCGGCGGCCTTGGCGGAGGAGGGCGGGGAGGGCGGGGCAGCGCCGGCCGCCCCGCCCCCACCACCTCCGAGCGCCGCCCTCAGGGCCGCGATTTCGGCGTCCCGGTCTGCCAGCGCCCCGCGCAGGGCACCCGTCATGCCCCGCACGTCCGCCAGCTCCGCCCGCAGGGCGGCCAGCAGGGAGACCGCGTCGCCGCCGGTGGCCGAAGAGTCGACAGCCTCCGAGGAGGCGGCCGACCCAGCGCGGCCGATGTGGGCAGCACCCGCGCCGGCGCTCGCGCTGCCCGTCCGCCCGCCGGCGGGCGAGGCCTCGAGGTCCGCGGGCGCGCCGTCCAGGGACGCGACCGCATGCGAGGTCGGGCCGGCAGATCCCGCGGGCGAGCGGTGGGGGGCAGGCGCCGGCGGCGAGGGCGCGGCCGCGGCGGCCGCCTGGGCTGCGGCCGCCGCCCGCGCCGCAGCCATGGCCGCCTTTTCCGCCCGCTCGGCTGCGGCGGCCTCCGCCTCCGCCCGGGCCCTCCGCTCCGCGACCTCCGCCTTGGCCCGGGCTTCCGCCCGCTCCCGCTCCCGTTCGGCCGCCTTCTCCGCCCGCTCCTTGTCCCGGACCTCCCGTTTCCTGGCCTCGACCTCGGCGGCCGCGGCCTCGGCAACCTTGCGCTTGGCCTCCGCGTCCGCCGCCCGCTTTTCGGCCTCAGCCCGGCGGGCGGCCTCCCGCTCCGCCTCTACGGCAGCCCGGGCGGCTTCCTCCTCGGCGGCCTTGGCCATCTCGGCCTCCTTCTTGGCACGCTGGCGTTCCTTTTTACGGGCGCGCCGCTCCCGCTCGGCCGCCGCGCGGGTGGCCGCCCTCTCATCCTCGGCCCGCCCGGCCTCCTCCTCTTCCGCGATCAGGGCGTCCGCCCGGCGGGCGGCGGCGGCTTCGCGGTGTGCGCCCTCGATCTCGGAGGCGATGTGGGAGACGACGTAAAGCTCGACGGCCCGGCGGCCGAGAGACGCCAGGCGGCGTTCGTCCCGGTCGACGCCGTCTTTTCCCGCGCCATCGTCGCCGTCCCCGCCCGCCGCCCGGCCTTGCTGGCCGCCCGGGGTAGGGGTCGCGCTGGCGGCGGCGGGCGGGGTGTCTTCGCCGGCCTCGTCGTCTGCCGTGTCCTTGCCGCCTTCCTTGCCGCCGCCCCCGCCTGAGCCGGAGGAGCGCGGGGGTTGGGGTGGGACGGCCTCCATGGCGGCCGCCCGGCCCAGGACGTCCAAGGCATCGCCCGCCAGGCGGAAGGTGGAGCCGTCCGGGTCGAGCCACACCAGGGGCGGGTCCAGGGGTGGGGCGGCGGCGGCGGTGGTGGCGGCGGCGGCGGAGGAGGAGGGAGGAGGGATGCCTCCCAGGAGCGAGGCCGCTGCGGCGGCGGCGGCCGCCGCCGCGGCCGGGTCAGTCATCAGAGACGCGAGGAGGGCGGCGCTCACCGCGCCCCCGTCGGCCGAGGGCTCGCCCGTGGCGGAGCCGGCGCCCCCGCCCTCCTCGGACGCGTCGGTCCGCCCCCGCCGGCCGCCGTCCTTGCGGGCCCGTGCGGACCCGTTCCCGCCGCCGCCGCCGGCAGAGGCGGCCGAGTCGGCGCGCTCCGGCGCAGCGGCAGTCCCGCCCCCGCTCCCGCCGCCGACCGCCGCCCGGGCGGCCCGGCCGGCCGCCTCAAGGGCCGCGCACCCGGCGACGAGGGCGTCCATGACCAGGGTGGACGTGACCTCCTTCTCGCAGAAGAAGCGCTTGACCAGGCCCCGCTGGATGGCGTCCGCGGGCGCGGCCGCCAGCGCAGCGCGCCGGTGCTGGGGCAGGGCCCCCCAAAACTGGCGTAGGCCGTCGGGCGCTTCGCCGCCGCCGCCGCCGCCGCCGCCGCCGCCGCCGCCGTCCGAGGACCCAGACGACACCGTGCCCAGGGGCCGCCCCGGCCCGCCCTCCCCGTCAAGGCCCGCCAGCAGGGCCGCCCGCCGGTCCTCCGCGAACTTGCGGCAGATGGCCTCCACGTTGGCCAGGTACACCCGCACCAGCTCGCGCCTGTACTGCGCGTCTAGGCACCGGAAAGGGCCCGCCGGCCTGTCCCGGATGACCTGGACCTGGGCCTTGATGACCAGAGAGTCGCCCGACGTGAAGCCGTCCAGGACCTTGGCCAGCTCCATGAACTTCTTCCACCCCCAGTCGTGCTCCTTCTTGCAAAAGCGGTGGAGCGTGTCGGAATATTTCGACTTTTTAGGGTCCGCGTTCACGACCGCGATCGTGAACTGCGCGAAGTGGGACCAGCCTGAGGTAAAGGGAGCGTGCGACAGTGGGTGTGAGTGCGTGTGTGTGCCGTAGAGCATGCGCGGCCGCGCCCGTGCGCGCGTTGCGTGACGAAAGCGAGAGCCCCCCCCCCCCCGGGTTGGTGGAAGGGTCGGGTCCTTTCTTCCTCCCCTACGCCCGCCTCTCCAGGAGAGATCCACATCCCCTCGCCCGCCCGCCCACGTGCGCGGAGGGTGTTGCCCATCGCTCAGTGCGCCGGGCCGCGTGGGCCAACTGGTGCACAGAGGTGCGTGCGCACGCCACTCTCTTGCGCAAGAAAGCCGAGCCGCCCCAACGCCGTCGCCCCCACCTCCCGACCCCTCTTCTCCTCAACTCACCCGGCAGTAGCTTGTCATAGTCCGCCACGCACAGGAATAGGGACAGGTGGTTGCAAACGTCACAGCCCTGGGGGTAGACGAGGATGTACCTGCGTAGAGGAAGAGGGAGGGCGGGGCACGGGAAGAGGGAGAAGGGTGAGAGACGGCGGGGCGAGAAAAGAGCATCGACGGGCGGGGGCTGGCACGGCAAGCCGCTCTTTGCGCGCCCGCCCGCCGCCAACCGGCGTCCGCCGCTAGCGACCAACCAATGCGCGCCCAGCGCTGTGAAGCAGGGTCATATAGCCACATGCTGGCATGTTACCTAGCAAGATCCCGGACGCGCCCGCCCACCGCGAGTCGGCAGTGCTCGCACTCGTCCCCTCGTGCCGCCGGCCGCCCCGAGCCCGCATTCGCTGCTGCCGGTCTCTCTCACTTGTCTCCCCGCCTCCAACGAGCTCACCACTTGAAGCCGCCGACCTCGAAGACCGTCGACCGGAGCTCCCGCTTGGATACCTCGGAGAAGCCTTCAATGCGCCAGGTGAATTTGCCGTAGAGCTCGTCCGGTTTGGGGGCTGGGGAGAAAAAAGGGAGAGAGCGTGAGGGGATGGCCGCCGCCAACTCCTCCCCTAGCCACCGGCCCGGGCGCACCCCCTCCCACACCTCCCATCCCTGTCACACGCACCTCCTTCTTCGTCTAAGTAAGACGAGGACGCGCACGCGGTGTCGATGATGGACGCCCGCGCACGCCACTCGGCCGCGTCGGGCGTGTCTGGCGTGGGTGAGAGCACGCCGTCGGCCGCGGCCGCCCGATCGCCCTTGCCCGACGTCGGGCCGCCCGCGGTCAGGGCTTCACGCAGGCGGGCGGTGGACATGATGTGGGTGTGGGAGTTGGCAGTGGGCGTCCAAGGCCGACTGTCGAGGTGGGGACGCTCTTTCCCACGGGCCGCAAAAGAGAAAAAGGAGACGCAAAATTGGTCTCGCAAGAGTGAAGAGACTGCGTGACCGTTCTCTCCCTTTGCTCTTACACTTTTCTGTTTTTCACTCGAGGGCGCGCGCCGCGTTCCACACGCCTGCTCGTCCACGCTTTGCGCTTCGCGTAGGACCAGAGGCCCGCACTCCTCTATCCACAACGATGAATAAGGTGTGAGATCCCCGGCACGCCCAGGGCGGTCCACAAAGCAGAGAGAGCGCAAAACGCGACGGCGCATGGCGGCGTTTATGTCTCCCTCCCTCTGTCACAACCGCGCCCCTACACACACAGGAAAACGCGCCCACCTCCACCGCCCCACACCTGACAGGCAGGGCGTCGCCCGCTCCCCCGCCTCGCGCCCTGACACCCATGAAAAAGGCGGGCGCTGGTGCACCACACCCGACCCTGCTGGGGCGGGCCCCGCTAGGGGAGCGCGGCGGCACGGGCCTTGCGGGGCCGGTGCCGCCACGGGCCGGCCTCCTCGGCGGCGCGCCCGGCGTCGGAGACAAGGTAAGTCCAGAGGAGATGGGTGCATGGCACGCACTCTCGTGCCGAGGGTGTGGAGGTGGCCCGCGCGGCGGCGTCTCTTTTCTCCGTTTTCCTCGTTCTCCGCGACCCTCAACAACACCTTCCCCCCCCCCCCACTCCTCTCCATCCCTCCAGCGCCCCCTCCCGCCCTCCCTCCAACCGGCCGCCGCACCCATTCTCACCCGCCCCCGCCTCGCGCCCGCGGCCCCCGCCCCTCCCCCTCCCGGCCGCCAGTGGACGATGGCCGACTTTGACATCGGGCGGCCGCTGGGGAAGGGCAAGTTTGGGAACGTCTACCTCGCTCGCGAGCGGGCGTCAAGGCTGGTGGTCGCCCTGAAAGTGCTCTTCAAGGCCCAGCTCGCGAAGGCCCGCATGGAGCGCCAGCTGCGGCGGGAGGTGGAGATCCAGACCCACCTGACGCACCCCCACATCCTGCGCCTCCACGGCGCCTTCCACGACGCCGCCCGCGTCGTGCTCGTCCTGGAGCACGCGCCCCGGGGCGAGCTGTACCGGGACCTTCGCCGGGCGGGCACGTTCTCCGAGCCCCGGGCCGCCTCCTACGTGGCCGCCCTGGCGAACGCGCTGGCCTACTGCCACGCCAAGCACGTCATCCACCGGGACATCAAGCCGGAAAACCTGTTGCTGGGCCTGGGCGGCGAGGTCAAGATCGGGGATTTCGGGTGGAGCGTGCACGCGCCGGGCGGGCGGCGCCGCACACTCTGCGGCACGCTCGACTACCTCCCCCCCGAAATGGTGGCGGGCGCCGTCCACGGCCCGCCCGCGGACGTGTGGTGCCTGGGCGTGCTGGCCTACGAATTCCTAACGGGCCGCCCACCCTTCGAGGCGGCGGGCCAGGCGGAGACGTACCGGCGCATCCTGGGCGTGGACTTTGGGTGGCCGGACGAGCAGGGCGCCGCCGAGGACGAGGAGGAGGGCGGCGGCAGCGGCGGTGGCGGCCACACCGGGCGGCTGCCGCCCGCCGTGTCGCCGGAGGCCAAGGACCTCATCACCCGCCTGCTGGCCCGGGACCCGGACGCCCGGCTGAGCTTGGAGGAGGTGCTGGGCCACCCTTGGGTGGTGGGGCATGTCGGGGGCGGGGGTGGTGGGGCGTGAGGCGATGCCGAGTGGATGGAGAGCAGTGGGTGGATGGAGAGCAGGGTAGTTGAGAGAGGCCAGAGTTTTCATTTTTCAAAAGTGGTGCAACACACGCGGCACCGCTCTCGCACACGGCGCACTCTCTCGTGCCACCTGCTTTCTCCCAGCCGCCCGCAAACAAGGTCAGACGACACGGGGCGAGCCGGGGCGGCGCGCGCATGCCGCTTTCATTTTCCATCCAACAGAGAGAAGATGGGGAGAGACGCATCGGCACGCTCGATTACTCGCTGCGCCCACACAAACACACACACACAGGCCAAGCCAGCCTCTCCCCACACACCATGGCGTCTACCGCCAAGCGCGCCCCCACCGCTTACTTCCTGTTTGCGGACAGCGTGCGGGATGCCGTGAAGGCCGACCTCCAGGCGGCGGCCAACGCGGGCGTTGCGTCGTCGGGCGGCCCCGACCTGGTGTCCGACCCGGTGCCGGCCAAGAAGGTGTCGGTCGCTCTGGTGGCCAAAGGCATCGGCGAGCGGTGGGGCAAGCTGACGGATGACGAGAAGGCTGGCTTTAAAACCCAGGCGATCGCCCGGGCGGCCACGCTGGTGGCCGCGGCCGCGGCCGCGGCGGAAGCGGCGGGCGGTGAGGGGGCTCCCCCCGCCGACGCCAGTGCGGCCGCGGGTGGGGGGCGTGGTGGGGAGGCGGGCGCCGCCCCTCAACCCCTCCCTGGCGCCTCGCTCCCCCTCTCCGTCATTCGCCGCATGATGCTGGTCGACCCGGAGGTCAAGCGTGTCTCGGCTGGCGCGGCCCGGGCCATGGCGGCCGCGGTGGAGGCGGCAGTCGCTGCCCTTGCCAAGTCGGCAGGCGCTGTCGCAGTCGCCTCCAAACGCCGCACGCTCAAGCCGGCGGACGTGGTGGGAGCGGTCCGGGCAGACGGACGGTGGGCGGATGCCGGGTGCGTGGCGGTGCTCGTGGGGCTCGTGGGGAAGGGGGGCGCTCCAGCCGCCGCACCTTCCCCCAAAAATGCCGACCGCTCCAGGAAGGCCGCGGGCAAGCGGCCCGCGCCGGCAGGGGTGGCGGATAAGGCCGCCTTTTTCAAACCCCGGGCGCGGGTGTGAATGAACCCATACATTCATCGGTGGTGGTGGTGGCGGTGGAGAGCGCAGAGGAGAGAGAGAGAGAGAGAGAGACAGAGAATGCTTGAAAGACGGACGGCGAATGATGAGAGAGATGGAAAAAGACGGGGGTAGGTTGAGAGAGAGAGAAAACGCGCGCGCTTGGCCTGCCCTTCATTCTCGCGTATGGAACGACTGCTTCGGGCCGCCTCCTCCCGCCTGCTCCATCCCACGCTCTCCAGCGTCCTTACCTCCACGGCCTGCTTTGCATCGCACGCCCTCTCCTCATTAGCCACCATGTCTCCCAGCACCGCCGCCGCCCCCGACGGCACGGCGCCCGGCGCCCCGATGCGCACGGCCGTCTGCATCATCGGCTCCGGCCCCGCTGCCCACACGGCCGCCATTTACACGGCCCGGGCCGAACTGGCGCCCGTCCTGTTTGAAGGGTGGCTGGCCAACGGTATTGCCGCGGGCGGCCAGCTAACGACGACGACGGACGTCGAAAACTTCCCCGGCTTCCCCGAAGGCATCATGGGCGCCGACATCTGCGACAAGTTCCGGTGAGTTCGAACTGCGTGCGTGCGGACAGAGGGTGTGTGAGTCCCTAGCTTATACCCTGGGTGGGGGCGCCTGTGTGTGAGAGGCGGGTCATTTTCCCGGGGCGGGCGCAGCCTGCGCTCCCGCGAGTTGAATTGGCGACGTGTGCGTTGAAAAGAGTCGCGCCGTGCCGCGCAAGGAGCCTTCTCAGCCTCCTCATTTCACGCCTGATGGGAGGCAGGGGTCGTGGGCTGCACTGGCAGTGTGGTGTGCGGCTGCCATGGCGCCTCGGCCGAATCACGCGGCCCGTACGCGCGACGGGGCAGCGCGGAAACAAAAACGCGCGCGCTCAACTCGACCACCTCATCTCTCCCTCGCCCTCCCCTCCGTCCACCCCTTTCCTGTCCATCAGCGCCCAATCCGAGAAGTTTGGGACCCGCATCTTCAGCGAGACCGTCACCACCGTTGACCTGTCCGCCCGCCCCTTCACCATCAAGACGGCGGAGCGGACGACGATCGCCGACACAGTCATCATCTCCACCGGCGCGGTCGCCCGCCGCTTGGCCTTCCCGGGTTCCGGCGAGGCCGACGGCTTCTGGAACAAAGGCATCTCCGCCTGCGCCGTCTGCGACGGGGCGGCCCCCATGTTCCGCAACACGCCCCTGGCCGTCATCGGCGGCGGCGACACCGCGATGGAGGAGGCCCTGTTTTTGACAAAGTATGGATCCGCTGTCCACGTCATCCACCGCCGGGGCGAGCTGCGGGCGTCCAAGATCATGCAGGCCCGCGCGCTGGCGCACCCCAAGATCAAGATGGTGTGGCATTCCGTGGTCGAGGAGGCGTACGGCAACGACAAAGGCAAGCTGGGCGGGGTGAAAGTGAAAAACCTGGAGACGGGGGTGGTCAGCGACCTGCCCCTGGCCGGCCTCTTCTTCGCCATCGGCCACGAGCCGGCCTCCAAGTTCCTGGGCGGCCAGGTCGCGACGGACGAGGACGGCTACATCACCACCACGCCCGGCACGGTGGAGACCTCCATCCCGGGCGTCTTCGCGGCGGGCGACGTCCAGGACAAAAAGTGGCGCCAGGCCATCACAGCCGCGGGCACGGGCTGCATGGCCGCCCTGTCGGCCGAGCACTTTCTGACCGAGCACGGGTCGGCCATGGTGGAGGGCGACGCGGTGGCGGCGGTCACGGCGGCGAAGAGCGCGGAGGCAGGGCCGGGCAAGACGCCCGCGCCGACGCCCTCCTCAAAAGTGGCCAAGGTCGAGGCGCACGGCAGCCCCGCGAAAGTGGCGGCAGCGGCTGGGGGGCGCAAGGATCTGGCGCCGACGCACTGAGAAGAGATGGCGTGTGTGCGTGTGGTGGTGGAGGGGGGGGGGGAGGGGGGAGGAGAGAGTCCAGGAGGGAGAGAGGGCTGGGAAAGGTTTTCCGTTGACGCAAACCACCACCACCTCCGTTTTCCTTCGCGTGTGGCAAACAAAAAAAGTCGTCTTTTCCCCCTACAAATACACACGCCACCCTACCCTCCACGCCGGGCATGCTCAGCCGCCACGTCCTCCAAGGACGCGGGCACCCACCCGCCCCCACCGCCGCCTGCGCCCCGCTGCATCAGCATCACGCCTTTCGCCGCGTCCAGGACGAGCGGGACCCGCCCGCACAGCAGGACGGGCCGGCCATCGTGGCGGCGGCCGCCCGGGGCGGGGAGGAGGGGGGGCAGGCCGGCTGCTAGGGCGGCCGCCTCCACCTGGTCGCGCAGGGAGTGCGGGAGGCCTCCTGCCTCCTCGTCCTCCTCCACCCCCTCCGCGCCCGCCCTCCCCCCGTCGTCGGCCTCCACCCGGGTCGGGGCTGCCGGGGCGGGGGCGGCCAGCGCGGCTTCTGGCTCGAACCCGCCCCGGTGGATGGCGTCCAGGCCGGCCGCCAGGGCCGCCCGGACGGGGGGCTGGTCGGCCAGGCCGGGCGGCATGCGCGCTGCCCAGGCGGCATGCCAGGCGGTCACCTCATCCGCGTCGCAGCCCGGCGCGCCCAGCCAGGTCGCCAGGACGGCCCGCCACCGGGGGAAGAAGTGGGTGGCCAGCAGGGCGGCCAGGCTGGCAGGCCCCAGCAGGGACTCCCAGGCGGCCGCCCAGTGCCAGGCCGCGAGGGCGGTCGCCTCGCCATCCACGCCCGGGTGGAGGTCCAGGGGCCCGCCCTCCCCGACCGCCCACGCCAGCTTGGGCGCGATGGCCCGCCGCATCAGCGCGTCCCAGTCCCGCCGCTCAAACACCGGCTTCCAGGGGCGCAGCAGGGCGGCAGCCGACCCGTCCGACGGGTGCCAGTCGCCCAGGGCGGCCCCCAGCTTGTGGCGCAGGGGCGGCCACAGCGGCCGCATGCTCGCCTCCCCCAGCACGGGCAGCCAAGGGTGGAGCCAGGCGTGGACGGGGACCGGGTCGGTCGTCGGGTCCCAGGCGGCCAGGGCCGATGCCAGGCGGGGGAGGAGGACGGTGGAGTGCAGGGCGGCCACGTCGGGCGGGCCGGGGAGGGCGGGCGCCCAGGCCTCGACCAGGGAGAGCGCGGGCCCCGGGTGGCGGGGCTCCCACCCTCGCACCAGGGCCGCCGCGAGGGCGGGCAGGGCGGTCGCGCGCAGGAGGCGGGCGTACCCGCAGTCTGGCGGGGGCCTCCCGCTCGGTGGAGGCCGGTGCGTGTGGCCGGCGGCCTCCGTCACCGGACGCCAGCGGAGGGCGGCCGCGACCGCGGGGGCCGGGTCGGGCTCGTCGAGCGGCGCCCAGGCGGAGCCCGGGCCTAGCAGGGCGGCCAGCAGCGGCAACGCCGCCGCGGACGCGATGGCGGGCAGCCCACACGCCGCGTAATGGGAGGGGTGCGCGTCCTTCAGGGAGGCAAACGCGGCCGCGGCGGCGGCGTTGGCGGAGTAAAGGGCGGGCGGGGTGGGGTGGGGCGACGCGGCCGCAAGCGCGGAGGCCGCTGCCTTCACGGCCGCCTCAGCCCCGGCCACCAGCCGCGCCAACCGATCTGCGTCGGCCGCCGCGATGGCCACCACCTTGCCCGCCCGGTCACGCTCCCGTTCCAGCAGGGCGGCCCGGTCCCGGGCCGCCCGGGCCCGGGCGTCAAAGGAGGCCGCCTCTGAACCCGCCAGGTCGACCAGGAGGCGGAGGTTGTGTTGCAGTTCCGGGAGCGGGAGGGACGCATCCGCGTCGGCCGCGTCGTCATCCTCGCCTGGCGCGCCTGCGCTAGGGCCCGATCGCACCCGGGCCCGGGGCCCCGTGAGGTCCAGGATCGGGCCGACAGTGGAGAGCAGCGGGGGCGGGGGGGCGCCACTGCCGCCATCAGCCGCGGCCGCGGCCACAGCCTCGGAGGGCGTGATGAAAGTCGTCGCCCGCCTCTCCCGGGCCGCCGCGTCCTTGGCCCGCCACAGGCGTGGGGCGGGCGGGGCCTTCTCCTTGGCCTTGGACGGCGGCGGCGGGGCCGGGCCGGCAGCCGCCTTAGGTTTGGGCTCGCCCCGGGGGCCAAAGCCCATGCCCGCCCGCCCGCTGCGCTGGACTGCTTCCACGGGGCGGGCAATGCCCTGGCCCGCCCGCCCCAGCCCGGCCCCGGGCGTGTACCCCATCTTCGACAGGAGCTTGGCGCCAATGCCGCGCGTGTGCTTCTCGAAGGTGCCGATGTCCGCGGCGGTGGCGGGGCGAGAGGAGGGAGGCGCGGTGGTTGTTGACCCACCAGCAGCAGCTGCCCGGGCAGCCGCCTCCGCGTCCCGCCGCCGCCGGGCGCCCTCCATGACCCGCTTCCCGAATTCGCCTGGCAGGGCGGGTACACCGTCATCGTCGTCGTCGGCGGCGGCGGCGGTGTCGGGCGGCGCCCAGCCCAAGCCTCCGCCGCCGCCGCCGCCGCCTCCCAGGCCCGGGGGGGGGGCAGGGTGGTTGTCGACGTCGTCCCCGCCTCGGAAGCCCAGCCCGCCGCCGCCCAGGCCGGGGCGGGCACCAAGGCCGGGGGCGCGGTCCGCGTCATCGTCGTCGTCGACCATTGGACGGGCCGCGCGAGAGGAGCCCAGGCCGCCGCGGGGGGGCGCATGCGGCTCGCCGGCCTCCTCGCCGGAGAGGCCCCCCGTCACTCCGCCGGGCACAAAGCCGACGGGGCGGAGGGGCAGGTCGCCGTCGCTGTCACCATCGTCCTCATCGTCGCCGCGTCGCCCACGCTTACGTCGCCGCCGGGCGCTGCCGCCACCGTCCGAGGCGTCGCCGTCGCCCCAGGCGCTGCCGAGCCAGGCGTCGTCGCGGCCCGGGCGAGCGCGGCGACGGCCCCCGCCGACGCGCGTGCCGCCGCCGCCGTCCTCGCCGCCGGAGCTGGATGCGGCGGCGGCGGGATCATCATCGGAGCTGTCCATGGGTGTGTTCAGGTGCGAGTGGGCGGGGCCGCGGGGCGCGGTGGATCCGTGGACCCCGGTGGACCCCGATTGGTAACTGTGAGGGATGCTCTTTCTTTTTCTTCCTGACCACCTGGCGGGGGGGGGGGGGGGGGCCCCCCCCCGCCCCGCGCCGCCCCCCCCCCCCTGTCTAAGACTCGCACCATGCACGCACACAATGACTCAGCGCGCGTGCACGCTGACCAACATTTTGGAGCAACAAAAAAGGAACACGGGGTTTACACACCCCACTCGAAATGCTTTCTTTCTTTCTCTCTCTCTCCTCCCCATCCATCCACCGCTTTTCCAAGCACGGGCCACCACACCGCCCGGACGAAGAAATGTGCGCGCCCGTCTGTCTCAACCACCTTTCAGGGCTGTGCCTTCGGTCCCCGCACCACCGTAGAGGCGACCATGGCTGGGTCCCGGGTGAGGACGACGCGGGGGCCGCCGAGGACGTAGCGGGCGACCAGGGCGGGCTTGGCCGAGGACGCCAGCTTCTCCGGGTTGCGCATCTTGCGGGAGGACCCCAACCACTTGGCGGACTGGGGCGGGGCGACCGCCTGGGCGGCCAGCCACTCCAGGCGGGCGGGGCGGGCGTCCGTGTACGGCAGGGAGGCCAGGTCGACGCCGGCTTCGGCCGCCATGGCCGCCAGGCCCCGCTTCTCAATCGTCTTGATCGCCCGCGTGCACAGGCGGAGGCGCACCCAGCGCTGGCCCTCCGGCCAGTACACACGCTTCCACTGCAGGTTGGCCTGCTGCAGCTTCTTGTTGCGGATATGGGAGAAGGTGACTAGGGTGGAGGGGGAGGAGGAGGAGGAGGGTGAGGGTGAGGGTGAGGGTGCGGTCGTCGGAGGGTCGGCGGCTAGGGAAGATCGTCTCTCCTCTATTTTCTCTCTTCACTCACCAACGTAGCCGTTGTTGGCCTTCGTCCCGGTCAGCTGGCACTTGCGGCCAGACGCTGTGCGTGATGGTATGGTGGGGGTGAGCGCGAAGAGTGAGCGTGGGGGCAGGGCGGGAGGGGAGCGAGCACGAAAGAGCCGGCGAGCGTATGTGGCTGCAGGCGTGCCCATTCCCGCCCAGAGCGCGCCAGAGGGGCGTGGGCGGTCGCCTTTTACCCTCCACACCCGCCGAGTGTGGAGGTGGGGCACCAGCACGTCCAGTGATGGCAATACAGCTCAGGTTCAGAGCGCGTGAGGCGGCCAACGGAAGGCCGGTGAAGGGGCCCACACACTCACACACGGGCACAGCCGCCGGCGCCGGCGCTCGCTCGGCTGGGCGCTCTCGCAAATTGCACGCCCTTGCCGCCCGCCGCCGCCTCGCCCGCTCCCACTCAAGCCATAGCTGGGCGCCCACAGTGTGTAACCGAGTGCAATGCAGGCCCCTGTTGTGCCTTCCCTCTGCCCGAATCTCTCTCTCTCCTCTCTCCTCTCTTACCTTGCACCGCGACCGCGACTGGCCGGGGCGCCGCGAGCGACACAGCCTTGACCCGGGAGGTCAGGGTAGCGACGTCGGCGATGCCCCGGCCCAAAGCGGGCTTGAGGGACGCCAGGGGTGGCATGGCGGGTGTGCTTTCTTTCTCAAAGAAGGAATGAGGGATTTGAGGAAAGAGCACGCTCGCAGGACACACCCAAGCTCGACCGTCTTTTTCTCTTTTCTCCGTCGTGCATCCTTGGCGGAGCAGGGCCTCAACCCGCCATCCCACCTCGCTCTGTGCATGCTCCTCAGTCGGCTCTCCGGTGGGTGTTTGGTGATTAATCGCCATCATAGAAGAGCGCACAAGGCGTTGCGAAAAGCAGAGAGACAGCGGGCGCGCACATTTTCTCTCGACCCTCGCTCTCATACCTCGCCTTTCCATAGCAGCTCGCATGGCCCTCACGACCTCAGCCCGCCCCGCCCTAGCGGCACCAGTGCGGGCGGCCAGCAGTAGCAGGGCCCGTCTGGGCAGTCTGCCCCTGCGCCGCCCGCTGGCGGTGCCTGGGCCGCCGCCGCCGGCGTTTTTACTCCACCATGCCCGCCGGGCCACCACAGCCGCCTTCAACAACAACAGGAACGGCGACAACAACAGCGGCACCCCTGGCGGCCTCCTGAAAGGCGTTGCCCTAGGCGCCCTGGGCGCGGCCGCCATCTTCCTGGTGGCCGGACGCACACCCGACACGGGTCGCCTGATGACCACACCCCAGCCCACCCCCACAGCCCTCTCCATCCCAGCGTCGTCTGCTGCTGCCACGTCCGCGTCTCCCTTTGTGCCCGCGACCCTGGAGTCGATGGTCCGCGGCTCGGACGGCACCTCATCCGACCGGGACCTGGACCCGGCCGAGCTGGCGACCGTGCGCGTCTTCCGGCTCGCCACTCCGTCCGTTGTCAACGTTGCGAACTTGGCCGCCTTCCGCACAGGGTATGGTTCGGCCGACGTGGCTGTCGCGCCCCAGGGCACGGGGTCCGGCTTCATCTGGGACAAGGAGGGTCACATTGTCACCAACTTCCACGTCATCCGCGGGGCGGCCGCCATCAAGGTCGCCCTCATTGACGCCTCCGTCTACGATGCGGTGCTGATCGCGGGCGACCCGGCCAAGGATGTCGCTGTCCTGCAACTGCAGGCGCCCAAGGCCGTGCTGGCCCAGCTGAAGCCGGTGACCCTGGGCTCGTCGGCCAACCTGCAGGTCGGCCAGCGCGTGTACGCCATCGGCAACCCGTACGGCTTGGACCACACGCTGACGGAGGGCGTCATCAGCGGCCTGAACCGGGAGCTGCCCACGCCCGACCCCCGGGGCGTGCCCATCCGGGGCGTCGTCCAAGTCTCCGCGGTCATCGCTCCCGGGTCCAGCGGCGGGGTCGCCCTGGACTCGAAGGGGCGGGTCGTCGGCATCAACACCGCCATCGCGGACCCGTCGGGGAAGGGCGTGTCCAGCGGAACAGGTTTTGCGATCCCCATTGACACCGCGCGGGGTTTGGTGGAACAGATTCTGCTGTACGGCAAGGTCGTGCGCCCGGTCCTGGGCGTGAGCGTGGCGCCGCCTCAGATCCTGAAGCAGCTGGGCGAGAGCGGGGTCTTGGTGCTGGACGTGCCGGCGGGGACTCCCGCGGCAGCCGCGGGGATCAGGGGCACCACGCGCGACGCGGCGGGACGGCTGGACATGGGCGACATCATCGTGTCCCTGGACGGGAAGGCCGTCGCCCGCCAGGGCGACCTATTTGAGGCCCTGGACGCCCGCCGCCCGGGGGACGCCGTCCGCGTGGGCATCCTGCGGGGCGGCAAGAGCCTGGAGGTCAGCGTGACCCTGGGCGGGCGGGAGCTGGTGAAGGGCGAGTGATTGACGAGGTGGCGTGTGAGGCGTGTGCGTGAGCGTGAGCGTGTGCCCCGCGGGCGTGAGCGTGTGAGGCGAGAGGTGGCAGGGTGGGAGATCGTGCGCGCGGTGGTGGAGGATTTTTGGTTTTTGTTACGGGGTCGAGATTTGTTTTCTGTCCTTCTACACGCCTCCTCCCTCCACCTCCACCCCTCCACCCGTCAGTAGCGCCACCTCCGCCGGCCCCACCAGCACCGCCCGGGCCGCGGCTTCCGTCTCCGTCGCGACGGCCGCCTTGTAGGCGGCGTACGAGGCGAGCGTCGGCCCCGGCGTCGGGCCGCCCACGCTTGGGTCGAGGGCTGGAGGCGGGCGGGTGAGGGCCGCCAACGCGCCCGGCGTGTCCCACTCGCCCCGGGCCTCATGCAGGCGGGCGGTGTGGGTGCGCATGGAGGCCAGGAGCTGTTGTGCGCGAGGAGAGTGGTGTGAGAGTAGTGTGAGAGTGGTGTGTGTGCGTATGTATTCTGAGGGGAGGTTGGTGGATGGTGGTGTGTGGATGTCCTCTCACACCTCAACACACACACTCACACCTTGCGCGCCTCCGTGTGTTCGGGCCCCGCCAGCCCCGCCACCCGGGCTTCAAAGGCGGCCAGGGCGGCGTCCAGGGCGGCGCTGGGGAGGGGTGACGAGGGAGGGGGAGGAGGAGAAGGCATGGGTGCGTATACAATAAAAGTAGCTGGTGTGTAACTCCCATTCATTGCCCAGATCCTCTTCTCTCCCTCAGGACGGGTCGATCGCCAGCACGCGCCACGCCAGCTGCGTGTCCCGCACGGGCAGCCCGGACGGCAGCGGCCCCCGCTCAAATACCCAGGTCCGCACGCGCCGGTCAGTCACTTCAAGCACTGTCGAGGAGTCTGGGTCGGGCGGGGCTGCTAACCCTGCGGCCGCGGCCGTCGCGGCCGCCCCTCGCCCTGCCGCCAGGCGCAGGATGACCGCCCCGCCCGAGAAGCGCACGTACAGCCCCTGGTGCCGCCCCACCAGCTCCGGGCTCCAGGGCACCTGCCTGTGTGATGAGCCGCTGTCGTTGGCGGTGGTGGTGTCGGACGACGGCGCCCGGTCCATGAAAGCCTGGACCACCTCCGCCTCGCCCTCATCGTCATCCTCAGTCCACCCCGCGGCTGTGCGGTCCACCAGGCCGGGGCTCATGAGGAACATGGTGTCGATCTCAGCCTGGACCGACCCTTCCACCTCCAAGGACACCGCCAGGCCCTCCGCGGCCGCGGCGGCGGTCAGGCGCTGGGCGGCTTCGGTGATGGCCGGGGTGGTCATCGCGCGTAAGGCGTCCCAGTCCTGGGCGGCGGCGGCCGCGTGGACGGCGTGGTAGGCCCCGAGCGCGCCCTCCAAAAAGGCCGGGCCCTCAAACCCCTTTTCAATGGCCTTCTTCGTGAGGGACACTGACAGGTACGCGCGGAGGTGGCGCACGCCCGCCTCGAGTAGGTCCAGCAAGCCTGCCCGGTCGGCTGCAGACCGCCTGGTAAGGGTCTTGGCGACGCCCAGGCGGCGGAGAAGGGTGGAGACCGAGTCGTCGTCAGGAGGTGAGGGGGAGGGCCCAGCAGCAGGGTCCGGGTCGGGCCCGACGGCCGTGGACCAATCACGCCGTGCGGCGCTCGCGTGGCGGGCTGCGCTCACGGCCGCGTCTGCGGGTGTCACCCTGGAGAGCGCGGCTAGGGCTTGCGCCCGTAGCATGGTGTGTGTGTGTGCGTGTGTGTGTGCGTGTGCCAGCGAAACAAAGGAAAAATGAATTCAACAAAACCTTTCAACCTCACCCTCTCCCACGCCGCCCACCATTCACAAACCAGTTCTCGCGGAGCACCTCTCCGAACCGGGCGTCTCCCACGGCCAGGCGGGCCAACAAGTCGTACCCTGCGCCCCCGCCCGCGCTCAGTAGAGCGTCTGCGACAGCAAAAGACGGGTCGGACCGGACGGCCGCGGCCAGGCCGGCCGCGTCGCCCGCGTGGCTGGACACCAAGGCTGCGCCCGCCGCCCGGATGACAGGGGAGGGCACCCCGCCGCGCGTCATGGTCCCATCCTCATCGTCCGACGAGGAGGTCGACAGGCCGGGCGCCTCCACCGGCAGGCTGGCCAGGACGGCCTCCAGCAGCAGGCGCCCCGCAGCGACCGCGTCCGCCGCCTGGGCCGCGCTGACGGGGTCGTCGGCCGCAGTGGAGGAGGCGGGAGGAGGCACGTACCCCGGGCTGCCCGGCCCGAACGACAGGATGGGCGGGCGGGTGGCGGGGGGGCGTCGGGCGCCGGCCTCGTCCTCGCTGTCGCTGCTGCTGCTCATGCCGCCGTCCTCGCCCATCTCGCCCTCCTCCAGCGCAGGCCCGGCCACGCGCCGCACCTGGGCAAACCCAAAGTTGTCCAGGCACACCCGCAGCGTGCCCGCCCGGGCGTCGTCGTAGGTGGAGAGGAGGACGCCGCCCCCGCCCAGCGAGCCGTGTGCGACGCCGGCCGCGTGCACCGAGGCCAGGGCGCGCAGGGTTCCGGCCGCGACCGCCCGCAGGAACAGGCAACGCCGGGCCAGGGCGGGGGTGGTCAAATCGATGGGCCTCCCCTGGTCGCCCACCCCCCGACCACTCCCAGACAGCATGCGTGTTAGCTGGGCCAGCGGGCTGGGCGGGATGATCTCCTGGGCGGACGCCGGGTAGAAGGAGAGCGGCTGGACGGCCTCCCACCGGAAGACCAGCCACAGGGAGGAGGCCGGGTCGGATGACCCGTCGGCCGCTGCGCCGGACCCGCCCGCCCGGGGGCCGGCCGTCAGCCAGCCGACCGCGGCGGCCGCGGCGTCCGGATCGGCGGGGGCCGCCCGGAACCAGCCCAGCAGGGGCGCGGTGGGGGGGGGGGGGGACGCGGGCGACGCCCCGCCGCCCCCCCGCCCCGCCATCGCGGCGTGCCACTTCCTCAGCGGCAGCCGCCCCCCGCTCAACCGCGCCCCGACCTGCAACTCATTCGCGGCCAGGGGCGCAGCGTGGGGCAGGTACTCCTTCACCAGGACGGGGGTCGGAGACTGAAAAGGCGTGGGCGGGGCGTAGCGGGCGGCATACACGACAGCCGCCGTGGTCGGGCGCGACCCACCAGGCACGCCGCCGCCGCCGCCGCTGCCACCACCGCTGTTTTCGCCGACCACCCACGCCACCCGCCCCAGCTCTTGGACCAGTTCAATGTCTTCCGGCACGAAGCCGCCGTCGCCGCCCAGCTCGGCCAGGACTTCCGCGACCCGGGCGGCCGTGCCGGCGCCGAAGGGGCCGTCGGCGGAGGTTGGAGGCGCTGTGTGTGTGTGACATGGGGACATGGTGAGAAAGAGCGAGGAGAGCGACGTGCAGGGGGCGGGGGGGGGGGGGGGCACAACCGCGTGCTGCTTCCCTTTTTTATCCAGTCTCTCTCCCTCTCTCTATCCTTACCTGAGGATGAGGCCTCCGCGTCCCGGCTGCTGCTCTCGGCCCGCCGTCGAATCTCGGCCTCCGCGGACAGGCGGCGGGCTAGGTCGTCGATGTCAAAGGCGGGCGAGTCGTCGTCATCACTGGCAGGCGGCACCGCTCGAGTGAGGTGGTCGGACGAGGGGGCCGACCGGCCCGGCACTCCCCTCGGCCGCCGGGCGCCGAGGGCGGAGCGTTCAGGCACATGAGCCTGCCGCCCAACGGCCAGATGATTGGCCCATCTGGTGGAGCATGCACTGATGCGACCCAATGGCCCCGCCAGGGCGGAGGGCGGCCGCATATGTGCGGGCGGAGAGGGATGATGAGTGAAACTCTCAATCACCGAGTGTTTCAGAGAAAAGATGGGCGAGCGCTCGCTCCGCCTTTTTGACGCGCATTGCCACTTACAGTCCCCGCGCTTGGCCCCGCACCTGGATGCCGCCCTGGCCGCCGCAGTGGAGGCGGGCGTCGTCGCCTGCGCCGTGAATGCGACTTGCGAAGATGATTGGCAGGACGTCCTCGACCTAGCCGCCCGCCAGTCGACCCCCGCCCTCCGCCCCTCCCTGGGCGTCCACCCATGGCACCTCCACACCTTGACGCCCGGATGGGAGGGGCGCCTGCGAGCGGCCTTGATCACCAACCCCTCCGCCGGCGTGGGCGAGTCCGGCCTGGACCGCGCGCCCAAGGGCCTGGCGTCGGCCGACGAGGCTCTCCAGGCGGCCGCCCTGTCCACGCACATCGCCCTCGCCCTGGACCTCCACCGCCCGCTCAGCCTGCACTGCGTCCGGGCGACGGGCGCGCTGACGGAGCTGCTGACCGCGCGGGCGCCCTTCCCGGCGGGCGTGGTGCTGCACGCGTGGCACGGATCGGCGGACGCGACGAGGAGGCTGGCGCAGTTGGAGGGCGTTCACTTCTCAGTCGGCGCCCGCCAGCTGCTGGCCGCCCCCCCACGAGTTGGGGAAGGGGTGGCCCAACCGGTGTCTGAGAAGGCGCGGGCCATGCTGGCCGCAATCCCGGCGGGGCGGCTGCTGGTGGAGACGGACGCGCCGGACGGGTGGGTGCCGGGGGTGGGTTTGCCAGTGGTGGGTGGTGCACCAACACCGGTCAACCAAACGCCGGTCAACCATCCCGCTACCGTTGCACGGGTGGTGGATCTGGTGGCGGAGGCGACGGGGTGGGAGGTGGCCGCGGTGGCGGCGGCATCGTTCCGGGCGGCGGAGCGGGTGTTTGGTCCGAGTTAGAGAGAGGGAGGTTTGTTTGTAGGGTAGGCGCACACTGGCGCGCCACCGCCTGTTATTTTTAGGATCACACACTCCCTCTTGTTCACGACGTGTAGAAAGAAAAACGACGATGGTCAGCCCTCTGTGTCGTTGTTGTTTCAAAGGAGAAAGCGGGGGATGCGACATTCATGAAAAGAGGAAAACACAGGGGAGAAAAGAAATGAAAAACACTTCAAGAGGTCGAGAGGGGCGCGCGCGCGGGCTGCTGGGAGCTCGCGCGTGGCCGCTCACGCCATCACGCACACACTTACACACACACACACGCACGCATTTCAGGCCTTGGTCACCTTGGTCGCCTTCTTGGTGGGGGCGGGCTTGGACTTGGACTTGGGCTTGGCCGAGGCGGGGGCGGCCTGGAGTGGAATGGGAGGGGTGAGGGAAGGGTGGGTGGGGAGGTTCCCTGCGGCCCCGCCGCGGCCGTCGAGTCGCGCTCGAGTGCGCTTTTCCCTCACCTTTTTCTTGGGCACCGCTTTGGCCTTGGCCGGCGCCTTCTTCACTTTCGCGGGCGCCTTGGCCTTGGCCACAGGCTTCTTGGATGACGAGGCAGGCTTGGCCTTCTTCGCCTGGACGGCCTTGGCTTTGGCGGGCTGTGGAGAGGAGATGGAAGCGTGAAAGGTTGAGAGCAAAAAAAAAAGGCGCACCTCGTCTCCCCGTCCATAGCACTCACCTTGGCGGCCTTGCCCCGCTTCTTCGCGGCCACCTTTTTGGCAGTCGCTTTAGCGGGCTTAGTCGACGCGCCTGTGTGGGCAAGTGGGGTGTCCGAGGTGAGGGGCGTGAGCTAAATTGAGGGCCGCCGCCAAAACAAAATACCTGTCGTTCGAACCGCGAGTCGAATGGGGGTGAGGCCCCTCCTCCCACGCCCCCTCGTCTCACCCTTGCGCGCGGCCTTGCTGGCCTTCCCGCCCGTGGTGACCTGGCCGCTAGTCTTAGCGTCGGCTGGGCTGGTCGGCGGGGCCGTGGTGGCGGTGGTGGCGGCGCCGTCGGCGTCGGCGTCAGCGCCACCGTCCCCGCCGTCGGCGGCGAGGGCGGCCGCGTCCAAAACGGCGGGCTGGGAGGGCGTCCCCTCACCGGCGGCGGCGGCGGCGGCGGCGGCGGCGGCAGCGGTGGCCGCGCCGGCGTCCTCTCCCTCACCGGAGGTCAGCTTGGCGGTGGGGAAGCGGCGTAAGGGTGAAGTCATGGCGGCGGCGAGTTTTTGGCGGCGGGTCTGGAAAGGCGGAAAAAGTGGTGTGGGGAGCGAACCGTTTTTCTTCTCTTTCGAATTCGACTTTTTTTTTTCTTTGCACCTCTACCTAGAACCCCCCTCCCACCACCCTCGTCAGCTCCTCCACCCGCAACCCCGCCCGGCACAGCGGGCACTCCGCCTTCTGCACCCCCCACGCCCCGATACATCCCCAACAGAAGACGTGGCCACAGGAAGTGGCGGTCGGCGCGATGCGGGGGCCCAGGCAGAGCGGGCAGCGCGAGGTGGAGCGGGGTGGACAGGACGCTGCGTCCGCCCGCGCGTCCGCCTCCGCCTCGCCCGGCGCCAGGGGGACGCCGTCGTCCCGTAGGACGACCGCCGGCCCTGTCCCCGCCCTAGCAGCCGCCGCGGCAGCCACGGCGGCCTGGGACAGGGACACACCGGGAGGGAGGGCAGACGCGAGCGACCGCGCGGCCGCCGCCTGGGCGGCCGCAGCAGCAGCAGTCGCGGCGGCGGCGGCGGCCGCGCCCGCACCCTCGCCCACCTCCTCTCCACCGCCCCCTCCCCACGCATTTTTAGCTGCCAGGGCCCCACTCACGCCCAGCTGGACCAGGAGGAAGACACCCAGCGTACTGAAAGAGGGGCGCCCCTCTCCCAAGGGGCGCCCAATGAAGATGTGCCGCACGCCGGCCGCCCGGTGCGCCGCGGAATAGTACGCGCCCGTCAGGTAAAAAGCCGCCAGGTGGGCGCGGGATAAGGAAGGGAGGGTGGGGGCCAGGGCGCGGTAGGTGGACAGGGCGGCCGTGCGCGCGCGGTCGAGGGGAGGAGGCCGGGGGCCGGGTTGAGGGTGGCCGTCGGCCGGAGAGATCTCGCCCGTCGGCCGCCGGTCCTCCTCTCCTGCCTCCTCCGCATCGCCTGCCGCGGCTTCAAGGGCCGCCGCCCGGGCCGCCGCCGCGCCCGCCCGACCGACCGCGTACGGGCCGACCGCTTTCAACAAGGCCAGCACACCCCGCCTGACCGCTGCGGGCGGGGGGCCCGCGACGACGGACGCAGACCCGCTGCCCCCCGCCGTCGCCTGGAGGAGGTCGCAATACTCCTCGCCCAGGGTGGCCAGCCCCCGCCCGGTGGTCAGGCCGTGGTAGAGGAGGTCGGCGGCCAGGCGGGTCTCCCGCGCCCAGGCGAGCGCCGCGGCGGGGCCCAGCAGGCGCCGCACCGCATCCGCCACGCCCTCCGCCAGGGCGCCCGCGTAGGCGTCATCCTTTTGGGCCGCCCGGACCAGGTCGGGCTGGGCGGCGGGCGGGAAGAAGAGGCTAGAGATGTGGGGAGGGGCGTGTGGGCGTGAAAAGGAAAAGCGGGTTGGCAAGAGTGGCACCGCTGGTGCGGGCAGGGGGGGGTCGAGAGGGTTTGGCCGTTTTTTGCATCGCTTCTGCAGCCTCTCACGCACCTCGGCTCCGATGTAGAGGCCTCCATAGTAGAGAGCCTGGCCCGGCCGGGGCTGGGTCGCGCCTCGGGCGGGCAGGCGGGCAGCCCTTCACCGCACGCAGCGAATGTGAATGAGTTGCTTTGCCTCGCTCCACTCTCTCTTTTCGCTCACACCTGCGACTGGGAGAGAGAGAGAGCACGCTCGCGCGCCCACACGTGGAGCACGCGCACCACACCCCACACCAGGAGAGCCATGTCCTCTGCCCACATCCACCTCCTCTCCCGGGGCGGCCAGGCCTCTGCCTCCCGCGCAGCTCAATGGGCGCCCCCGCCCGCACACCGCCCGCCGTCGGCGGCCACCGTCCGCCCCTCCCGCCGCTCCGGCGGCTGCGGCGTCGTCGCCGTCATCCCCATGCTGGGCGCCAACGGGCGGCGGGCGCCGCCGGACTTGGCGTCCTTCCTGCTGAAGGAGCGCATCGTGTACCTGGTGAGTAACGCGGAGAGGGGATGTCCTTTGCCGGCCGACGCGACCACGCACGCTCGCTCGCTTGCCCTCGCTTGCTCTCTTTCCGTCGCACACCCACCCGCTCCACTCACCATTCTCCCCGCCTTTCATCAGGGCATGGCCCTCGTCCCCTCCGTAACCGAGCTGCTGGTCGCGGAAATGCTTTACCTCCAGTATGACCAGCCGACAAAGGTAAATTTCTTGCACGCCCGCTCGGGCTCCCGTCGATCTGCTCGCACTCCACACACTCACGCTCCTCCTTACCCCCCCACACAGCCTATCTACCTCTACATTAACTCGGCCGGCGTCTCCAAGGGCGGCGGCAAGCTGGGTTTCGAGGCGGAGGCCCTGGCCATCTATGACACGATGTGCCACGTCAAGCCGCCGGTGAGTAGGAAGAAAGAACTGCGTGTCCGCCCATCCAACCTCCATCAACCGTCCATCCGTCTCTCACTCATGTTCTGCTCATCTCCTTCCCTCTCTTCTCCACAGGTTCGCACCCTCTGCGTGGGCACCGCCTACGGCGAGGCCGCCATCCTCCTGGCCGCCGGCGAAAAGGGCACCCGGGCCGCGCTGCCCTCCGCCTCCATCCAGCTGCGCCAGCCCATGCAGCGCTTTGCGCAGATGCAGGCGTCCGACGTCGACATTTACCGCCAGGAACTGCGCAAGACCAAGGCCAAGCTGTTTGGGCTCCTAGCCCAGCACACGGGCAAGACGACCCAGATGCTGGAGGTGGATGTGGCGCGCCCCAAGTACCTCAACCCGTACGAGGCCGTGAACTATGGCGTGATTGACCGTGTCCTCGCTCCCGGGGTCGTGCCCGGCATCAAGGGCGTGGGCCGGGACGCGGACACGGCGGCCGCGGCCGGGGAGGTGACCAAGGAGATGGTCATGCGGTCTAGTTACTCGACGGGGCTGTTTGATGAGGAGGAGGCGTGAGAGAGGAAGGGAATGGAGAGAGGCAGGAGAGAGAGAGGTTGGGATGTGATGAGATGGATATTTTTTTGTTTTTCATTTGCAGGCACCGCCTCTCTCTTGCACTCCATTTCACAGTCTCTCATCACACCACCCGATGATGCGGCGCAACAGGTCCTCATTGCCCGGCTCACGAATGAGTACGTGCCAGCGGCCGGGCAGGGAGACGAAGGTCTTGTCAGAGGACCCGGCGGCCGCAGCGAAACCCGCGGTCCCGGCTGGGTCGGTCAGCGTGTCCGCCTCGCCGTGGAAGGCCAGGAAAGGGAATGTCATGGCGGGGGCGCGGGCGGAGAGCAAGCGGGTGACGCGCAAGTACTCCATGCCATTGCGGGCGCGCGTGGGGTGGTGCCAGCAGAGCGGGTCTGAATCCCAAAGAGCCTGCAGCTCGGGGTGGAGCATGTTTTTGGGCATGCGCGCGACCTTGGCTTTGGGAGCCAGGACGGAAATGGCGGCCCCGACGGTCGTGAGGAGACGATTCCAGCCGCGCCGGGAGACAGAGTCCAGGGCGAGCATGGGGGCCAGGAGGACGGCACCCCTCAGAAAAGGCGCCGGGGTGGGCGGCGGCGGGCGCGCGAGGGCCGGGTCGAGGCACAAGTCGGCCGGCAGCCGTGGCGCCACCCACCCGCCTTCCAGGGCGTGGACCGCGATGCACCCGCCCAGGCTGACACCCACAAGGAAGATCGGTAAGCCAGCGAAGGCTGGGCCCCCAGATGCGTGGATAAAGGCCGCGAAGGCGGTGGTGTCGGCCACGTAATCGTCAAAGGCCTCACAGAAACAGCGCGTGCCTTCTGAGAAGCCGGCGCCGCGCGCGTCCAGGGCGGCCACTGAGAAGCCCGCCCGGTTCCAGCCCTCCGCCCAGGACCCTGAATAAACAGGTGCCGTCCCCGGGGCCATGATGGCCAGGCACTCGTGCATGGCGTACGAGCCGTGGCCGTGGACAAACAGGATGACAGCTTTTGGTGGTGGTGAGGTGGTTGGCGAGGAAGCGGCAGCCGGCCAC
>Ga0315283_10000139_pt1 | contig 44360 bp, 33 predicted proteins | sample YL17G09_0_MG_FD_204541 | JGI IMG/M metagenome (GOLD analysis project Ga0315283, IMG submission 204541) | Sediment microbial communities from Yellowstone Lake, YNP, Wyoming, USA - YL17G09_0 | ecosystem: Environmental > Aquatic > Freshwater > Lake > Sediment | place: USA: Wyoming | collected...
AAACCCATACAATTGATTGCTGACCATGAATTCCTGCACAGCGGGTGGATATGTGCCCGCCGGATGGACGGTAATGGTCACCAAACCCACACAGCACCGGTATATGTAACGGTAAACGACTCACCTGTAAGGGCCAGTGCCGAAGATGCACAATACTTTATTCACTGGATCGACAACCTGCTCGAAAAAACATCCCCCGGCGGACCCTGGAACCAGTATTTTACCCATGACCTGGAAGTGGTTCAGGGCAGGTACAAAAAAGCAAGGGACTATTATATAAAAATAGCTTCCGAAGCAAAGGCGCAAAACCCTTAAAATATTAACCCCATGCAAAAATTCATTTTTCTAATTCCCAAATGAAATTATGATCCGTAACCGTTTCATCCTGGCGCTAATTTTTATAATCTCAGGAATTTTAGGTTGTTCCCGCAACAAGGCAGACGTACCGATATTGCTGCTGGCCACCGATGCTAATTTTGGAACCTATGCCGGGGAGATTCTCCGGGCCGAAGGATTCAACGCATTTAAAACGGATTCTCTCACGGGGGCCAACATAACAACAGCCTACCTCCGGCAGTTTGACCTGGTGATCCTCGCTGAAACAAAGATCAGTCTGCAGTCGGTGAGGATGTTTAAACAGTTCGTACAAAGAGGCGGTAACCTTATTGCTTTTCGTCCCGATACTGCCCTCGCCGTCTTGTTCGGGATCACATCGGCCGGTGGACATATGGCAGGGGGATATATTGGAATTGATAAAACCAGCTTGCAGGGAAAAGGACTGGTGGGTGAACCCTTACAGTTCCATGGAGCAGCGGATTACTATGTATTAAACGGAGCGACCTCCGTTGCAGGTCTATTTAACAATAAAACTTCAGCGACCGCATTTCCAGGTGTGGTAATAAACCAATACGGGAAGGGCCGCACCGCAGCCTTTTTGTATAACCTGCCGAAAAGTATAGTATATACCCGGCAGGGGAATCCGGAATTTGCGGGTATTGAAAAGGATGGCATTCCCGGACTCAGGGGGATGGACCTGTTTGCCGATGGCTGGCTCGATACCTCCAATAACACCATCAACCAGGCCGATGAACAAATGACGTTGTTGTCGCACTGCATCGAGGAAATGGTTAAGAATAAAAAACCGTTGCCGCGTTTCTGGTACTTCCCCGATACCCTGAAATGCCTCGTAACCCTGACCAACGATGGCGAATTCCGGAGTGAAAACGATTTTGAACCCCAGTTCCGCGATGTTGACTCCATGAGTGCGGGCATGTCGCTATATGTTCTGGAAGTGAATAAGGTTTCCAAAGCATGGGTTGACAAATGGACGGCCCGTGGCTTTGAAATTGCAGGGCATCCCGATGATATCAAAGAAGCTGGAAATCCAGGCTGGAACCGCATGGACAGTGCATTAAAAGCCAGGAAAACTGAAATACAAACCACTTACGGATTACCTATGCGTACGAATGTGAATCACTGGTTTGTATGGTGTGGAAGGGATGCGGACGGAAAACAGGATTTTGCTGTTGAGGCAAAAATCGAAGAATTGAACGGCATAGAACTGGATATGAACTATGCCCATTATGATATGAAATCTAGCCAGGGGAACTATTATATGGGTACCCCCGGAACCAGCCAGGGTAACTTTACAGGAAGCGGTCTTGTTATGAAATATGCAGACGTCAAAGGCAATATTATTAATGTTTATCAGCATGTAAATGCGGTATACGACCAGCAATATAACGAAAGTCACGACCCCGGAGGATTTTATAACTGTTTCAAAGGCCTTGCAGACAGAAGCCTGAATAATGAGGTGTATTCGTTTATCAGCATCAAATCGCACAACGACGAATATTATTTTTCAAAGATTCCCCTTATGAAAATGCTGACCTATGCCAACAGCCATAACATTCCGGTATGGCCGGCCTCCCGGCTGCTCGACTTTGTGAAAATGAAGGATGAGGCTTCGTTTTCAGGTCTAAAATGGGAATACAACCGGCTAACCTTTGAATTAAAATCTTCGCTGAAAAGTTCCGGTGGACTTACCTTCATGCTTCCTGTAAGGCATGGCGATTTAAAAATCAGCACGATTGCCGTAAATAGCAGGAAAACACAATTTATAACCCGAAAAATTAAGGGAAGTGAATATACGCTTGTTACGGTCGCTCCTGGCAAAATTTATGAAGTATCAGTTGAATATCATTAAAGTTCACAGGCTTCAATAGTGAGAATATGTTTTTCAGAATTAACTTTTAAGTATTGGATTTTATGACAACCAAATTAGATCAGGCATCCCTGGAGTTTCTCAGCAGGAATTTATATGTGGCTGCGGTTTGTGACATTCTCGACGATCTTGGCTTTCGAAACCAGGCCATGCACCAGCGCCTTCGTCCGCTTATGCCCGATATCAGGAACTGCGGTTTCATTGGCAGGGCGAGAACCTTCCGCTGGATGGAAGTGGATTATGTTATGGATGATCCCTATGGCCTGGAAATAGATGCCATGGACTCGTTGACGACCGGTGATGTGGTGGTTCATTCCACCGATTACGGGGGCACCAATGCACCCTGGGGTGAACTGATGAGCACCCTTTCCAAACAAAAGGGTGTGGCAGGTTGTGTATGCGATTCCCAGGTCAGGGACTGCCTTAAAATCATTGAATTGGGATTCCCGGTTTTCTATGCGGGTATCCGGCCGCTCGATTCAAAGGGACGTGCCCGTGTAATGGCTTATGATGTACCGGTACGTTGCGGTGAAGTGGTAGTATATCCCGGCGATGTAGTCTTTGCTGATTTTGACGGTGTTGTAGTGATTCCGCAATCAGTTGAGGAGGATGTATTTGAAAAAGCAAAAGATAAAGTGCACCGGGAAAATATGTCCAGAAATGAACTGCAGCAGGGAAAGACCCTGCGCGAAGTCTATGATAAATACAAAGCACTATGAAACTGAAAGACCGTATTGTAGTCATTACCGGTGCGGGATCCGGAATCGGACGAGCCTGTGCCCTTGAATATGCAAAGGAAGGCGCCAGGATAGTTGTTGCTGATATTAACCTTGAAGGTGCGCAGGAGACAGTCCGTCAGATAAAAGCCAGCCAGGGTATTGCCTCTGCCTTTCTCACCGATGTATCAAAACCTGAATCCGTGAAGATGCTGCTGGAATATACCCTCAGCACCTGGTCGAAAATTCATGTGCTCGTGAACAATGCAGCAGTACAGGTAAACAAGACAATTGAAGAAACCACTTTTGAAGAATGGAATCTCCAGATGTCAATCAACGTCGGCGGCATTTTCCTTTGTTCAAAACACTTTCTGCCTTTTTTAAGAGAAACAAGAGGCAGCATTGTGAACATGTCGTCGGTCAATGGCTATTTTGTGGAGCCCAAGTGTGCGGGTTATTGCACTACCAAGGCCGCCATCATTGGATTGACTAAGGCTATGGCTATCGATCATGGCCATGAAGGCATCCGGGTGAATTGCATTTGTCCGGGTTACATCGATGCCGGCCTTGCCGAAGGTTATTTCCAGAGCCAGCCCGATCCCGCAAGGGCCCGTGAAGAAGCCGGCAAACTACATGCCCTGTGGCGCATCGGTAAGCCCGAGGAGGTCGGTAGAGTAGCTGTTTTCCTGGCCAGTGATGACGCTTCCTTTATGACCGGTTCGTCCGTGGTGGTTGACGGCGGTTTCGGTTCGGGATTGCCTCCAAAATAGTTCTGTTTATTAATTTATTTTCTAACCATCCATGAATATCCCTAATTCCAGTAAAACCGCTGATTGGTCGTGGTTGATTATCATAAACTTCATGTGGGCAACCCAGGTTCCTGTGATCCGGTTTATCGGCGACCGGCTCGGTCCAATTACAGTCGCATTCATTCCCATGATTGTGAGCACCTTGATTTTCATGCCCTTACTTTGGGTTGAAAACAATAAACGGAAGGTGAAATTTCGGTGGCGATGGAGTGAAATAAAATATTTTATATTGTCAGGGGTTATTGGCATCTTTATTATGCAATATGCCTATACCTTGGGCTCCAAATTAACATTAGCCGCCAATGCCGGCATCATAACCCTTACAATTCCGGTGTTGGTAGCGGTGTTGGCTTCCTTCATGCTCAAAGAAAAATTAAACATCATTCGCATTATTAGTTTTGCACTGGCTATCTTTGGTGTTTTAATGACCTCAGTATCTGAAATTTCAGGTGCTGATTTGTTGCACGGCCAATACCTGGCTGGAAATCTGGTCTTTTTATTTGCCTGCTTTTGCTGTGCATTTTATAATACCTATTGTAAAATGCTGGTGGATAAAAAATTTACGGAGCTGGAAATTCTTGTGTACAGTTCCGTTATCGGCAGTATTGCCAGTATTCCGTTGCTGATCTGGGTCGAACCTTTTCATCTCACCCAATTTATACATTCCGGAAAGATCGCTGTATTCGGGATACTTGAACTTAGCGTTTTTGTATATGGCATATCTTCCTTGCTTTTCTTTTATGTGCTGAAAAACATGGATGTAACCCAGGCCATCCTGAGCAATTACCTGCTGCCATTTTTCATTGCCTTGCTGGGGATCATTCTGCTACATGAAAAAATTTCCTGGCTTATGCTTATCGGTGGGAGCATCATTTTCATCAGCACCCTCATGGTGACTGTATATGAAAAAGACCTTGTTGCATTGGCCCGATCATTCAGATTGAATCAGAAGAAGATCATAGAATAAAATTTAACCTTTAATTACAATACCATGAAAATTAGCAATGTCAGGGCCATTGTACTCAAGTTGCCCGAAATTTCTTCGGCTGCCGATGGCACACAGGATGATCTGATCATTGTTGTTGAAACGGATTCCGGAATTGTCGGTTACGGTGAAGTGGATACCGCTCCTTTTGTGGGGAAAGCTGTGGTTGATGCCTACATGTCGCATGGCACCTGCTATGGGTTAAGGGAGGTAGTGGTTGGTATGGATCCGTTTGACTATGAGCAGATATGGAACGACATGTGGGCCAAAACATACTACTATGGCCGATTTGGTCCTGTAATGCACGTCATGAGCGGAATTGATATGGCACTTTGGGATATTATGGGAAAAGCCACCGGTAAACCCGTACACAAATTGTTGGGTGGAAGCTATTCAACAAAGGTAAGACCCTATGCCAGCGCCCTGATGCCGGACACCCCTGATGGTGTTAAAGCCCTGGTGGAAAAACATGTTGCGCAGGGCTATACTGCGATAAAACTGGGATGGGGACCACTGGGCTTCGATGTGCATTACGACGTGGAACTGGTAAAAACGGCCCGGAAGGCTGCCGGTGACAAAGTAGAAATCATGATCGACATCGGCAAACGTTACCGGTTAAAGGAAGCTATGCACGCTGCTATGGCCATGGAGCAACAAAACATCTACTGGCTCGAAGAGCCTCTTCCGGCGGAGGATCTGGAGGGATACCGGCGTTTGACGGAACACTCGCCCGTACGCATCGCCACCGGTGAAGAAGAAAGCGGAAGGAGGGCTTTTGCAAGACTGATCAACGAAACCCATATTGACGTGGTACAGCCCGACATGTCGCGCTGTGGCGGATTGACCGAAGCAAAAAAAATAGCCACGATGGCAGCCGATGCAAACATTCTCTGCATCCCACATGCCTTTAAAACAGGCGTGCTGGTAGCCGCATCCATTCATCTGGTAGCATCCATTCCCCATGCCCCGTTTCTTGAATTTTCAGTGACCGGATCTGCGATCCGCAAGGAGTTGCTGGTAAAACCCTTCGTGCAGAAAGACGGATTTATTGATGTCCCCACGGCACCCGGACTAGGTATTGAACTGAATCCGGAATTAATAAAGAAATATGGAGTAACCGTTTAACAACTAATGCACCAAAACACGTGAATCAACCATCAAGATTTGAAAGGCTTGCTTTAATTCAGAAAGAAACGCAGGTTGATGCTTTTCTATTTACCACTCCTTCAACCGTGAAATGGCTGAGCAACTATTTTTATAATTTTGAAACCGGTCCCTCGCCGTTTCAATTATTGCCAGCCGCCCTGATTGTTCAGCCAGGCCGCACGATGTACCTGCTGGCAGCTGACAATGAGACCATTCCGGCTTTTGCCCCGGGATTTGAAATGACAATAGTACCTTACGCAAGTTATGTGTATGAGAAGCCATTGGACTTTACACAGCAATTCCTGGATAAGCTGTATGGGATTATCTCACGGCATAACATTAAAAAGGCACACCTGGGAATTGAGTCAGGTTCCCTGCCTTTGGCAGTGTTTCAGTTTTTAACCCGGCAATTTCCGCAAATGAAATTTACCGATGTTACCCGGGAAATAGCCTTCATAAAGGCCTTTAAAGACAGGGATGAAATAGATTGCATCCGTGCAGCCAGCCATTTGTGTGATATTGGACAGACGGCCTTATTGAAACATGCCCAGGAAGGATTGACAGAACTAGGACTTTTCAGCCTGATCAGGCTGGAGATGGAGTCTTCGGCAGGCACCAGGATTCCTGTTATGGCCGACCTTGTCAGCGGGACCAGGACAGCAACAGGTGGCGGCATCCCCACCAATAAGGTGATACAACCAGGGGATCTTATTCTTAGCGATATTACGCCCTGCCTGAACGGCTACTGGGGCGATTCATGCAACACAGTGGTTGTTGGCACCGCGAATTCATCCCAAAGAGAAGCCTTTAAGCGTGTCAATGAAGCGCTCCATATTGCCATTCAAGCCATTCGGCCGGGGGTCAAGGCGATGGAAATTGACAGTTTAATGCGCAAGCATATCGGGAATTTTCCGCACCATGGGGGTCACGGTGTTGGCACCCAATATCACGAAGAACCCCGGATTGTTCCCTGCAATGCAATGGAACTTGTCCCGAACATGGTTATTGCTCTTGAACCGGGTATGTATAACCCGGATTTTGGTATCCGGTTGGAGCATCTCGTTTTGGTAACAGAAACAGGATGCGAAATACTCACAAAATTTCAGCATTGCTTTGAATTAATCTCATAACCAGGCACATGTTTGAAAAAGTTAGTTTCGAAGGATGGCCCAATTGCATCAGGCTGTATAATAAAAACATTGAATTGATAATGACCACCGATGTGGGCCCGCGCATCATCCGGTTCGGTCACGTGAAAGGACAAAACCTGTTGTATGTTTCTGCGAATGATGCCGGGAAATCCGGCGGGAACGACTGGCGGATTTACGGCGGCCATCGGTTATGGCATGCGCCTGAAGTTTCGCCCCGTTCTTATTGTCCCGATAATCAAAAGGTGCACCAAACCTGGAAAGGATCAACCCTAGTCCTTACCCAGGATATTGAAGCCACCACCGGGATTGTGAAAGAAATTGAAATTACATTGGATCCGCATCATAACAGGGCAACGGTATTGCACCGACTTACAAATAAAGGCCCCTGGGATATAGAACTGGCACCCTGGGCCATTACGGCAATGGCCCCCGGGGGCAAAGCCATTCTGCCGCAGGAACCCTATATTGATCCTGCCGATAACCTGCTGCCAGCCCGTCCTGTTGTGTTGTGGTATTATGCCCAGATGTCCGATCCGCGCTTTGTATGGGGAAACAGGTATATTCAGGTGAAACATGATGCAGCCCGGATTTCAGAACAAAAGATAGGCATCCTCAACAAACAGGGTTGGGCTGCTTATATGCTGAATAGTGAATTGTTTGTAAAGAAGTTCAGCTATGACCCTAATGCCCGGTATACTGATTATGGCTGCAACAATGAAGTGTATGTAAATGGCGGATTCCTGGAAGTTGAATCGCTGGGGCCATTGAGTAAAATTGCACCACAGGGATCGGCAGAACATACGGAAATATGGGTGCTCTCAGCGGTAGAAGCATCTGTTGCAGATGATGATGATAGTTTGACCTGGAAGATTTCAAGAATCTGACATCTTTCTATCCTTTAAAAGGAACCATGCCCCGGCAATGGCCATACCAATTCCTGCAAAACCGGTGAGGGAAAGCCGCTCTTTCAGGAAAACGATAGCAAGGACAACCGTAAATACCTGTTGCAGCAAACTGGCAATGGAACTTACCTGAGAAGCCTTGCCCTTCGCCCGGTATGCCAAATAAATGAACAGAACCCCCAGACCATCGAGCAAGCCGGCCAAGGAACCTGCCCACCATGTTGTTTGTGAAAAATCAAAGTCAACCAGGCCAAGGGCTAAAAAAACGGTTGTAAAAATTACTGAAGAAATAATAAAACCCATAAAAGACCAGCTGCCGGAAAGATACCCTGCCGTGACTTTTTGCGAAGCACTGAACAACCCGAAAAACAGCATCGCTACCAGGGTGAACAGCAACCAGATTCCCAATTCCCGATTTTTAAAAAACGAACACGGATGATCAGTTATTCCGTATTGCCCCGACATCAATACAATGGCCGGTAAAACAAGCAATATGCCGATACCGTTTTTCCAGCTCAGCTTCTCCCTGAATATCACCAGTGCGATAAGGATAGTAACCACCGGATAAAGATTGGTGAAAGGGATCACAACGGAAGCCTTCCCCCCCAGTTCAAACGACCGGTAAACGCAAATATTGCCGGTGATGGCCAACAGGGCCGGAAGGATGCCCCATAGAATGCCTTTTGTGGTTAATTCTATTACCCTGCATTTTCTGATAATAAATGGCAATGTGAACAATATCCCTATAGTAAACAGGAAATGGTTTTCAAAAGGACTGATATCAGCGGAAACAAATTTGGACAACACACCCCAGGCACCCCAGCTGAGCGCTGCCAGTATGGAGTATACGAACCAGAGTCTTTCACGGAAGTAATTTATCATGGCAGCGACCTAAGGTCCTCCTTACCGGCTTTAACAATCAAAGCTATCCTGTTTTTAGCCGTCAGATCCTTTATCCGGAGATTACGGAACTTGACTTCAGAACCATGTCCGAGAAATCCAATGTGCCCGGTTGTATTTTTCAGCCCGGGATGCTGGTTGTGGTCTGCTGTCCCGTTCCTGCTGGCTTCAGCGATATCGCCATCCACGATGGTTGTGCCGTTCAGTATCACCCTGATGTGGTTTCCCTGCGCGATGATCTCTTCTTCATTCCATTCACCCACCCGTTTCAGGAATTCTCGTTTTGCCGGGATTACGCCATATACGGATCCATGGTACTGGTATTCCTTTAAGTTTCTGTACATATCAGCCGTATTGTCAAGCACCTGAATTTCCATACCCACGTAGGCCGCATCACCTTCCACCGGTGTCCGGATCCCGATGCCGTTATTTGCCCCGGGTGTGAGCTGGAATTCAAACCGGAAACTGAAATCACCGTACTCCGCTTTGGTGTATAGGTTTCCCTTTCCGCCGTATTTCGGATATATGGCAATGCACCCGTCTTCCACCACGTAATCCTTTGTATTGCCTGTGAATTGATGCATCGAGATTCCGTCAAACAATACTTCATACCCTTCTGTCCGTTCCTGTTCTGAAATCCGATAAGGTTCGGGACGAGGGATCTCGCGGATATAAATATCCCGGTATCCCACCCAGGTACCATGGGCCTGCAGTTCGATCTGCTCATCCGGGAAAATTGGAATCTTCCGGTCCCAGTAATTTTCCATAATAATGTTGTCCACTACCAGGATACCGTTTAACCAGACAGTTACCCGTTCGCCCAACATGATGATCCGGAATGTGTTCCACTCACCGATTGGATTATCGGCAACGAGTAGCGGATTCCGTTCATATACCTGGTTGTTGTACAATCCGCCCGAACCTACCTGGGCTCCGGCATCACGGCGCGAGGTATCCCAGATCTGCACCTGTGGAGATCCCCGCAGGTAAATCCCGGCATCGCCTTTTTCAGTAATTTTAAAGTCGACAATCATTTCAAAATCGCCATACGTTTTGGTGGTACACAGATTTTCGCCATTACCTGTAAAAACCAGGATGCCATTTTCCACCTTCCAACCGCTGCGCATCACCTCATCCGCTTTTACCTGCGCTTTGGCCAGGGCTTCGGGTTTCATGGCCGAACGAACGATGGGATTTTCAACCAGTCCCTTCCAGCCCGCCATGTCTTTGCCATTAAACAGCGGAACGAAGCCGGCACCTTCAGGCATGGATGCCAGATGTTTCCGGATGGCCTCTTTCTGGTATTCACTTTCAGGTCCCTGCAGGATGTTCAGGGTCTTTTCGAGTATTTCCCTGATATCCGCTCCGTAAAGCGATTTGTCCGACAAGGCAATGGCGCCTGTTGCGCCTGCGGCAACTTGTTTCAGTTCAGGATCATCAAGGAAACCGGCAGCAAACTTCAGCGCCGTATAGGTAGTGCATGTACCTGTTTCTCGCAGGATCCGGCCTTTTTCTTTGGAATTGACCGCCAGGTCCATGAACTTTCTTAACAACAACAGTTTCTGATCATCGGTATATCCCGACTGGGTTATCAGGTCAATCCCGCCATTGAAGGCGGGTTCGCGATAGGCAGCGTTTTCAGGTTTTATCCCTATTTGATACAGTTCGCGGATGGCATTAGGCTTGGTCCATTGAGCCAACGACTCAATCGCTGCCTGTTTCGTATCGGCATCAGAGGTATTGAAGTCATCCACCACTGCTTTCAGGGTCTCTGTGCTGCCAATCCCTGCAAAAACTCCATAAAAGGCTTTTCTTTCTGCACCTTTGTTACTTTTAAATACCGGAATCACAGCAGGTGCTTGCTTTTCTTCCGGCAAACATTGAAGGGCAACTATCAGGGCCGACTGCACGGCGACAATCTCATCCTGAGATTTTGCATGCGGCAAAAGGCTATACAATTCATCCAGGTCTTTTTCAGATACCAGGCTGGATAATGCTTTAAGCGCAGCGAGCCGCACACCGGCATCTGCTGAGGCTGCCTCCCGGTAAACAAGGTCGAGGTATTGCCCGCTTCTTTTGGATGCCAGCACTTCAATCAGTGCAATCCTTGCACCTACAGGCATTTCAGGGATGGCGGCGGCGATGGCAGGAATCATGGATTCTCCGTTGAAGGATAACAATTGCGTTTTGATCGCTGAAACCTCGGCCATACTTCCTTTCTTCAAAGCGATGAGCAAATCGGGCAGGGCTTCAGCCTGGCCAAGTTTTACAACCGACTCAATGGCTGCAAGTCTTACAACTTCCTCCTTGTCGGACAGAGTTTGCCTGACAAAGGGAAAGGCTGCCGAATCGCCCCGGTCACCTAACATGGTTATCACATCCGCTTTGGCCTGGCCGGTCATTTTACCTCCCTGTTTAATCCATCCCTGTGTTTGTTTCCCGCCCTGAAGCTGTTTGGAAAGATTCAGTGCAGCCATCCAATACGTACGGTTATCGCTTTTAAAAGCACTATATAAATAGGGTGTTGCCTTTTCACCGGCTGTCAGCACCAGGATGGAAAGTGCTGCTGAACGGGTTTGTGTCTGGTTTTCGGCACTGCATGTCTTAATGAGGCCTGTACTGTGCTTCCCGGCCAGTGACTTGTCAACAGTTGCCACCCGGTTAATCCACAAAACGTACGAAGCGGTCGCGGTAGCAGGTTCAAAGGTGAACCCGCTTTCCTTTGCCGCATTGTACATAATCTTAGCGGATTGAGGTGATCCGATTTTTGCCAGGGCATACAAAGCCACTTTCTTCAGGTTGATATCCGGGGAGGAACACAGCGGTGTTATGCTGGCAAGGGCAGATGAAAATCCCATGTCACCCAATGCTTCCACCACGGAAATCCGCTCGGTACCCTGAGCTTTGTCAAGGGATTGCAGCAATGCGTTGCCCGCCTCAGGAGTATTGATGGTTGCCAGTGCCTTGGCAGCCGGATCGCTCAGCTGATCAGAAACCAGGTACGTTGCGAGGAAAGGAACAGCATCTTCATTGCCAACCTGCTGGATCAGCGCGATCAGAAAGGCTTTAATTTCGGGATCTTCGGCAGCTTCCAATGCCCTGCACCATGCACGTTGACAAAGAAGCCGGTTATTTTCCCGGCCTGCAGCGGTGACGAATTTTGAAAATCCGCCCATGGCAAAACGCACACCGGTATCATTCCCTTTTCCTGAAGGGGTAAGCATTCCGGCCATTTGAACCAGGCCATCTTCTCCGAAATCCGCCATGGCTGTCATGAGGGTATTCAGGTAAGCCTGGTTTGTGGCCGGCATCTGTGCGAGCAGGTCGGCAATTTTTGTTTCAATGGTCCGTTTGTCGGGTATCGCTGGCTGGCCGAAGACAAAAAATGACATCAGCAGAAAGGCAATTGACGCGATGAATTTATTTTTATTCATGATCTTTCAGTTGTTTGGTGGTGACTAAATTGTCCAGGGTGCGCGCATGGGTTGGTGAATCAGGCGATTGGCGCCCTCATCGTCAATAAATGCAAGCTTGTCGGGATCAAATTTCAGTGACCGGCCAAGCCTTATGGCAATGATGGACAAGTTCACAAGGGTGCACGACCGGAATCCGTTTTGCTCGTTAAGCGCAAATTTGTGCCGGGTTTTCACGGAATCGGGGAAAGAAGTAAGCTGCGGCTGCGGATCAGGAAATGAAGCCAGCCTCTTTTCAAGGTTGGGAATATCGGATCGGAAGCCCGGGTACAATTTTCCCAGGGGACCTTCAATAAAAGGCGCTTCGCTGTCGGAATTCTCACCATCGAGAATGATTTTACAACCGTCGGCATAGGTAAGTTCAATCCGGCGCCAGGTTCCGGCTGCATCCGGATGTTGCTGCGGCGCATCAATGTCAATGCTCACAGGACTTGTATGGTCTTTATCAAGAAGGTACTGCACCGGATCGAGGTAGTGCTGGCCCATGTCCCCCAGTCCCCCTCCGTCATAATCCCAGTAACCTCTGAAAGTTCCGTGCACGCGATGGGGATTATACGGTTTAACCGGGGCGGGTCCCAGCCACATGTTATAATCGAGCTCAGGAGGGACAGGCATGGGGACTTGTTCAGTTTTCCCGGTCCAGTAAAACTTCCAGTCGAAACCCGTACTTCTGTTGATAGTCACCTTTAGCGGCCATCCGAGGAGTTTGCTGTCGACCAGCTTTTTGATGGGTTTAACCGTTGTTCCGAAGCCATAGAATACATCGTCAAAACGAAACCATGTATTGAGTCTGAACATCCTTCCGTGCTGCTGCACTGCCTTTACAACTTCCATGCCTTCTCCAATGGTGCGTGTCATAGGCTTTTCACACCATACATCCTTGCCAGCCCTGGCGGCTTCAGCCGACATAATACCGTGCCAGTGTGGCGGAGTAGCAATATGAATAATGTCAATGTCCGGACGTTGAAGCACCTCCCGGTAATCGGCATATGCCTTCACATCGCTGCCGGTCATCTGCAGCACTTCTGCCAGGTGATTTCTATCCACATCGCAGATGGCCAGCAATTTTGAATCCCCATAAGGAATATGATTACGGCCCATGCCGCCGACACCAATGATCGCCTTGGTCAGCATGTCGCTGGGAGCCAGGAAGCCACTGCCCCCCAATACGTGACGCGGAATGATCGTAAAAACAGCAGTAGCCAATGCTGTATTTTTAAGAAAGCGGCGGCGGGAATTTACTTTTTTCATGATAAAAAAATTTAAATATAGTTGTTTAAGGCATAACTTCGGAAAATACTATCCGGGCTCCTCCAATCGGCTTATCTGATCTCAAACCTTTCTCCCAGAGCTTCAAATCTTCCCGTGATGACACTTCTCAATGCAATAGTCTTATTATCAGGCTGACACCCTCCAAGTGAAACTTCAAATACCCCGGGTTCAACAATACTTTTCAGGTCATCAGTAATGACAGCCATCTGTTCCGGTTTCAGGATAAACTCAACGGTTTTCTTCTCACCAGCCTTTAAATGAACAGATCTGTATCCCTGCAGAGAAAGCACTGGAACAGGAACCGACGCTTCCATATCCTTAATGTACAGTTGAACAATCTCATTTCCGTCCAAATTCCCTTTATTCTGAACATCAACAGATATTTTGAGGCTTTCCCCAGGGTTGATTGTTTTTGGAATGACAAGATTGTCGTAGCTGAAAGTTGAATAACTCAATCCAAAGCCAAACTTATAAAGAGGTTCTCCCATGAAATACTTGTACGTGCGTCCCATCATTTTATAGTCTTCGAATGGGGGTAGTTGATCAACCGACTTATAAAATGTAAGAGGTAATCTACCTGATGGGTTGTAATCGCCAAAAAGTACATTGGATATGGCCGTACCGCCCTCCTCTCCGGGATACCAGGCTTCCACAATTGCAGGAATATTTTCAGCCTCCCAGTTTATGGAAAGAGCGCTGCCATTGTGCAGAACCAATACGATAGGCTTTCCTGTCTTCTTCAACTGTTGGAGATACCTGGTCTGAACAGCTGGCAGATTCAAAGTAGTGCGGTCTCCTCCCTTAAAACCTTCGTATGGCACCGGCATTTCTTCACCTTCCAGCTGGGGCGATATTCCTCCAAAGAAAATTATTACATCTGACTTCCTGGCAAGTTCCAGAGCTTTCTTAACTTCATCAAACGGAGTGGACCATTTAAGCCTTAGTTCAGCTCCCCCGCCTACCTTAAAATATTCTGTAACAAGTTTGTACTTCCTTCCTTTCACAAGTCCGATCCGAACTGTTTTCTCATCCGGCGACGGTTTGGAATTCCAGGTGTCGATTTGCTTTTGATCATCTATACTAAATGTAAAACCTGAATTTGTCCACACCGACTGACCATTAAAAACAAAAACATACTCTCCTGACTCCGGACAGGTAAGTTCTGTGGTAAAACGCACAGAAGAACTGTCAGGAGATAATTGACTGGTAACAGGTCCCCCTTCAACTTTAAAATCGATTCGTTTTTCTACACCGCTGAACGCCGGCGAACCGATTAGCTTCGTGTTATCAAAATATTCAGCTTTCCAGCCCTTTCCTCCATCAGTGGAAAGCAGGGAATCGGGAATAAAATCAAATAATTTATCACCGATTAATGGGCATCCTATTGCATAACTGATATTTGAACCCGGAAGTTTGTTTCTCAATCCTTCAAGAGGAGTGACAACTTCCGATGCAAGACCAAAATAGTTACCATTCAGAATATCAATATTACCTGCATTGGGTCCTGTAACAAATATGTTTTTCAGATTCTTGCTGAGTGGCAGCATACTATTCTCGTTTTTCAGAAGCACAATCGATGCCTCTGCCATCTTCAGAGCCACCGCCCTGCTTTCGGGTTTATCTACGGCAGACATGGCTATATTACCGAATGGGATCTGGTCTTTGGGTTCGAACATGCCAAGCCTGAACCGGGCAGTAAATAATCTTTTAACAGACTGATCAATCTCTTTTTCAGTAATATAACCTTTTGCTACCGCCTTCTTCAGCGCCAGGAAGGTATCTCCGCAATTCAGGTCACAGCCTGATTTTACAGATATTGCGGCAGCTTCGGCCGCAGTTGATACAATTTTATGAGTTTTCCAGATATCATCCACTGCTCCGCAATCTGAAACGACATACCCATTAAAGCCCCACTTATCGCGCAATATTGTTGTTAGCAACGTATCACTGCCGCTGCATGATTTTCCCCACAGCCGGTTATATGCGCTCATCACAGAGGCCCTATGTTTGCATAAAAATAAGTTTCAGGAAGTTATTTAATTTTGGATTTGGCAATCTAAATAAATAAAAACCTGAAACTTATGGAAACACAAAGTAACAAAATTGATTTCAGTAATCAAAACGTATATGTTGGTTTTGATGTGCATCTAAGGAGCTGGAAAGTGACGATTCTGACAGAAAAGGTGGCGTTGAAGACTTTTTCACAGGATCCAAATCCTGAGCTATTGTATCAGTATTTGAAAAGGAACTTTCCCGGGAGTATTTATCATTCCGCCTATGAAGCGGGTTTTTGCGGGTATTGGATACATAATAAACTGTTATCATTTGGCATAAACTCTATTGTTGTTAATCCAGCTGACATACCGACAACAAATAAGGAAAGAGTGCAGAAGGAAGATAAAAGAGATAGCAAAAAGATTGCACGATCACTACGCAATGGAGATCTTAAAGCTATTTATGTTCCAGGTTTAAAAACTCTCGAAGACCGAAGTCTGTTAAGAGCCCGTGCAACAATGGTAAAAGATCTTACCCGGTTTAAGAACCGAATTAAATCGTTCTTATATTTTCACGGCATCGAATTTCCTGAGTCATTCAACAAACCTCAAAGTCATTGGTCCAAAAGGTTTATGACTTGGCTGGAATCCATTGAATTAACCGAAGAAAGCGGAAAAATAACACTAAGTTCCTTGATACATCAGAGTAAGAATTTAAGAGCATCCGTCCTGGATTTAACAAAACAAATGCAAAAATTAAGTCAGACTGAAGCCTATCAAAATAATGTTAAATTATTGAGAAGTATTCCGGGTATAGGGATATTAACGGCCATGACAATACTGACTGAACTAGAGACAATACTCAGGTTTGGCAATTTGGACCAATTGTGTTGTTTTATTGGCCTGGTTCCCTCTACAAATAGCTCCGGTGAAAAAGAAATAACAGGAGACATTACCCCAAGAGGTCATAGCATATTACGCAATGCAATCATTGAAAGTGCATGGGTTGCAGTACGCCACGATCCAGTATTATTAAAGAGCCATCTTGACTATTGCAAACGAATGGACCCCAATAAATCAATAGTCAGAATAGCGAAAAAGCTACTGAGCAGAATAAAATTTGTATTGAAAAATAAACAGCCGTATGTGTCTTCATGGAGTAATTAATATAATATCTACAAAAACAACTTTTGTGAGCCTGTTATGCGTTCTTGCAGTTCTTTAAGAATCTGTTACGCAGAGGCTACAGCTCACATTCTATAAAAATTAAAGCGAGGCAATGCAGCCCTGGTAGTAATAAAGGGTCTGTTGATAGAAGGTTGTTTTTGTAGATTATTCTTTGAATGCTTAGTTTATTAACTGGCTAGGTTTTCATAGCCATATGGGATACCTGCATTTATAAAAAAAGGGAAGAGATAAAACCCTTCCCCAAATACAGTGCATCCATGAAGCTTATTGCTGACAGGTTGCTCCTCAGCAGAGCCTGCTTCCTCTTAGGCTTCACAATTGTAAAATTAAATAAAAATAAAATGAAAAAAGTTCTAAAAACATTAGGTTTGCAACATAGAAGAATGCCTTGCCCTCCATTACACAAGCTTTGAACGCCGGTGTATAGGTTTCCATAAAATCGCGTCCGCTGATCATTACATCGATGGTATGTCGCATTGATTCCGGCCCGCTGTGGACAACATAATGCTTTGGAGTTGCAATTACTTTCAGGAATTTAGGATCATTTCCCTGCAATCCCTTTACAAAGGCCACTCCCATCCGTGAAGTCAGCCAGGGATCCTCACCATAAGTTTCCTGCCCTCTGCCCCAGCGGGGATCCCTGAATATGTTAATGTAAGCGAGCCATTTAACTACCGAAAATGGGTAGAAGGCATTCGCGATGGAAAAACCGTAGTGTCGCGAAACGGGCACGAAGAATTTATTGACATGAAGGTCAACGGGAAATACCAGCCCGGTGCCGATATAAAATTCGAAAAAAGTGGCGAAGTTTCGGTGGAAATAATCTGGACAGCCATAAAACAACTTACAGGCAGTATTGAACTGGTATACAATGGCAAAGTGGTTGCAAAACAAGAAGGAACAGTTAAACCTGGCGAACCAATAGTATTGAAAGCTAAACAGAAATTTAAGAAAAGCGGCTGGTTGTGTGCCAGGAGAATGGACAAGAGTGGACATCAAACCCATAGTGCACCAGTTTATATAACCGTTAACAATGAGCCGGTTAGAGCAAATGCAGACGATGCTGTTTATTTTGTAAAATGGATTGACAATCTGATTGAAAAAACATCTCCCGGAAAGGAATGGCACCAATATTTTACACACGATTTAGATGTAGTTCAGGCAAGATATAAAAAGGCAAAAGATTATTATCTGAAAGTTGCTGAAGAGGCATTAAAAGAAAATAAGTAAATGGAAACATTACTAAAAAGCACGTAAAAGCCATCTTGTAAATTCATTTAAAATACAAACCCAAAAACAATTAAAGTTTACCCTCAATTATTTGCATGTTTTGCATTTGTACAACCTTTGCATAATGTTTGAATAGCCTGTATACACTAGTTTTTCGTGAATTTTCTATTCATTTGCCCAAGAATAATATCAAACAGAAAACAACTTATTAAATGATGGAAATATTTCAAAACGAAACCGAGTTATTCGGTTTTATAAAACAAAATCTCTATGTAGCAGCAGTGTGCGACATCTTAGACGAATTAGGATACCGCAATCAAGCCATGCACCAACGGTTGCGCCCGCTATTGCCCGATCCGGAAAACTGCGGGTTTATTGGCCGTGCCCGCACCTTTCGGTGGATGGAAACCGATTATGTGGTTGAAGAAAATCCATACGGTCTTGAAATTGAGGCCATGGATTCATTAAAAACAAACGAAGTTGCTGTTCATTCAACCGATTATGGTGGCACCAATGCTCCCTGGGGCGAACTTATGAGTACTATAGCCAAACGAAATGGTGTAGCAGGCTGCGTTTGCGACAGCCAAATCCGCGACTGTATTAAAATTATGAAAATGAAATTTCCTGTTTATTATACCGGAATACGGCCATTAGATTCAAAAGGTCGCGCCATTGTGCAAGCTTACGATGTACCAATAAAATGTGGCGAGGTGCTGGTTAACCCCGGCGATATTGTATATGCCGATTTCGATGGAATAGTTTTAGTGCCAAAAGCTGTTGAAAAAGAAGTTTTTCAAAAGGCAAAAGAAAAGGTAAACAAAGAAAACCTTTCGCGGGCAGAATTATTGAATGGTAAAACGTTACAAGAAGTATACAATAAATATAAGGCATTATAAATATGAGTAATAATAACAAAACTGTTGTTGTAACGGGTTCAGGTTCGGGAATTGGCAGAGCTTGTGCTGTCGAATTTGCAAAATCGGGCTATAATGTTGTTGTTGCCGATATAAATCTCGATGGCGCTCTGGAAACAGCAAACCAGATAAATGATTTGAAAGGAATTGCTTTGGCAGTAGAAATAGATGTTTCGGACCCTAAATCGGTGCAGCTTTTGGTTGAAAAAACAATAGGTGAATTTAAGCAAGTTGATGCATTGGTTAATAATGCTGCCATTCAAATAAATAAAACTGTTGCCGACATGAGCTTTGACGAATGGAACCTTCAAATGACAGTAAATGTAGGAGGTATATTTCTTTGCTCTAAACTATTTCTTCCCTATTTAAAAAATTCTAAAGGGTCAATAGTAAACATGTCATCAGTCAATGGTTTTTTTGTCGAACCTATGTGTGCAGGCTATTGCGCCACTAAAGCTGCCATAATAGGTTTAACCAAAGCAATGGCTATCGACCACGGGCACGAAGGAATCAGGGTGAACTGCATTTGCCCAGGCTATATTGATGCCGGACTGGCGGAAGGTTATTTTCAAACAAAGCCCGATCCGGCCCAGGCAAGGATAGATGCAGGAAAGCTTCATGCGCTCTGGCGTATTGGCACACCAGATGAAGTTGCTAAGGTTGCGGTTTTTCTGGCCAGCGACGATGCTTCTTTTATGACAGGGGCTTCAGTAGTAGTCGATGGTGGATTGGGATCAGGCCTCCCGCCTAAATAAAACAAATGTCTATCTCTTTTTACGTTACTAAACCATTATTTATGAATCTTTTAAAATCTCAAAAAGGTGTAGATTGGTCTTTAATCATTATTGTTAATTTTCTATGGGCAACACAGGTACCTGTAATTCGATTTATTGGAAACAGTCTTGGCCCTGTAGCTATAGCATTTATTCCTACCATAACAAGCACCTTAATGCTAATACCTTTTTTATTGTTAGAAAATAAAAAACGCAACATACCTTTAAGGTGGCGTTGGAACGAAGTAAAAGACTTTATCGTTCCCGGGTTAATCGGCATTTTTATTATGCAATATGCTTTTACAATTGGCTCTCAACGCACTTTAGCCGCTAATGCAGGAATTATTACTTTAACCATACCTGTAATTGTAGCAATTTTTTCAACGGTTTTACTAAGCGAAAAGCTCAATCCCGTGAGAATATTAAGCTTTGTTTTGGCTATTGCCGGTGTTTTATTAACATCAATATCCGACATTTCGGGGTCAAACTTTCAACAAGGTCAATACTTTGCCGGAAATTTAATATTTCTTTTTGCATGTAGCTGTTGCGGTTTCTACAACACGTATGTTAAAAAACTTATTGAAAAAGGAAATACCGAAATTGAAATACTTGTGTATTGTTCTTTGGTGGGCAGTATCGCCAGCATACCATTATTTATTTGGGTTGAACCATTTAACATTATGGCATTTTTGCATTCGGGCGACAAAGCAATCTGGGGTATAATTGAGTTAAGCGTTTTTGTGTATGCAGTATCGTGGATTTTATTCTTGTCGGTTCTCAAACGTATAGATGTTACCCAGGCAATTTTAGGAACATATTTAATGCCATTTTTTATTGCATTGCTTGGTATTGTTTTGCTTGGCGAAAACATGACCCTGCTAATGATAATTGGAGGTGCTATCATTTTATTAAGCACGCTCCTGGTAACCGTTTACGAAAATAGTTTAACTAATTTTCTTAATAAATTTTCGTTAAAGAAAAAACTGATTTAATTATTTGAATATTAACAATATAACATAAAACATCAATGAAAATTACAAACGTAAAAGCCATCATACTTAAACTGCCTGAAATTTCAACAGCAGCAGATGGCACCCAGGACGATTTAATTATTGTGGTTGAAACCGACGAAGGCATTACCGGCTATGGCGAAGTAGATACTGCACCTTTTGTAGGTAAAGCAATTGTTGATGCATACATGTCGCACGGAACCTGTTATGGATTAAGGGAAGTAGTAGTCGGCGCCGACCCGTTCGATTATGAACAAATTTGGAACGACATGTGGGCTAAAACCTACTATTACGGCAGATTTGGACCCGTTATGCATGTTATGAGTGGTATTGATATGGCCATATGGGACATTATGGGCAAAGCAAGCGGTAAACCTGTACATAAATTGCTTGGCGGAAGTTACTGCACCAAAGTACGTCCTTATGCCAGCGCACTTATGCCCGATACACACGATGAAGTAACCAAATTGGTTGAAAAACATAGAGGTCAAGGCTATACAGCCATTAAACTTGGCTGGGGCCCCCTTGGTTTCGATGTTAAATTTGATGTTGAATTGGTAAAAACAGCCCGTAAAGCTGCTGGCGACCAAATGGAAATAATGATTGACATAGGCAAACGCTATCGTTTACGCGAAGCGATTTATGCAGCGAAAGCCATGGAGCAATCGAACATTTACTGGTTAGAAGAAGCGTTGCCTGCCGAAGACCTAAATGGTTTCCGTCGTCTTACAGAGCAATCGCCCGTTCGCATTGCCACTGGTGAAGAAGAAAGTGGCCGCATAGCCTTTAAACGTCTTATTGAAGAAACTGGTATTGACGTGGTACAACCCGATATGTCGCGTTGTGGCGGCTTAACCGAAGCTAAGAAAATTGCCACTATTGCTGCCGATGCCAACATTTTGTGTGTGCCTCACGCTTTCAAAACAGGTGTTCTGGTTGCTGCTTCAATTCATTTAATAGCATCGATACAACATGCGCCTTTCCTTGAATTTTCAGTAACCGAATCGGCAATTCGCAGGGAACTTCTTGCAAAACCTTTCGTGCAAAAAGATGGTTTTATTGATGTACCCACAGCACCTGGCTTGGGCATTGAACTGAATCCCGAGGTGATTAAAAAATACGGTGTAAATATGTAAAATATGATTAATAAACTTTCCAGACGTACGTTTATCAAAAATACGGCTCTTATTGCTGGAGCTGGGTTAATAGTAACTGATAGTTTTAATAATGTAAATGCTAGTACCAGTTCTAAAATAAGAAATGAAAATGGTGATTTCCCGAGTTTGAACGAACTCGGGATTTTTGATAGCTGCGTTACATTAGGGAAGTTCACTTCCGAAATAAGTATCAATTCTGCCAACGAACTTATATCTATAATGGATAGATACTTTATAAAAGAGGCACTTGTTCACGACTATCATGCTTTGTCGGCATACCCCATTGAACATGGTAATGAGCGGTTAATGAAAGCAATAGCTAACAATTCACGCCTACATCCGGTGTGGGTGTTAGAACCTCCGGTAGCTCCCGGACTAAAACCTGCCGAAAAAATTGTAAACGATTTGTTAAATGCAGGTGTTAGAGCAGTTCGTTTGCGTTTTAATACAAAGGCTTTATTTTCGTGGATGTGGGACGACTTGCTTACCGTACTCGAAGACCACAGAATACCTTGCTTTCTCGATTTTGGAACAACCACCACAACTTTAGGTACATTAACCGACCACAATGTCGATAACCTGCAAATTGTAGTGCACAAGCATCCAAACTTACCTATTATTTTATCGCATGTAATGGGTGGCTTAGGTATACATCCCGCTGCCATTTATTTAACGTACCGTTCGCAGAATTTATACCTCGATGTGTCGGGATTACTTGAATACTGGAGAACTGTAGCTTACGAAGTTAGTCCCGAGCGTATTTTATATGCTTCGGGAATGCCATTTACCGACCCTGGCATTTTGGTATCGAATGTACAGTATGCCTTAGGTTTAGATGCTAATGATAAGAAAATGATATGTGGTGATAATTTACGTAAATTATTGGGAGGTGTACGATGAGCCAAATATTAGAACAATGGGCCAGTGGGAAAGGTTTTTCCAACACCCTGGTAATTGACGGTCATGTACATGTTGGAGCATGGCCTCATGCAGCTACCTTTAAAAGTCTTGACGAAGCAGCCGATTCGTCAATTAACTACTTAAATGCAAATAGCGTTGATGCCTTTTGCGCGTTAGGCGGTGGTTATATGGAAGGTTTAGACGATTATCATTTAGGAAACGATTTCCTTTTAGCCTTATGGGAACGTTTACCCGAAAGGTTAATACCATTTATGAGTGTTAACGCTAACGACAACAAAAATAACATATTAGATGAATTAAAGCGAATGTATACCGCTGGGATACGTTGTATTAAGTTGTTAAATACCTATCAGCAAAACTATCCCGGCGATGGCCCTAATTTAATGACATTGTACGACTTTGCGGCTTCAAACAAAATGCTTATCATCAATCATGACTGGAGCGAGAGCGAGATTGATAAAATTGCCTCAACTTTTCAAAATATCGACTTCATTTTTGCACATTACGGTGGCGGTTACCAAAACACTATTATTAACAAATACCCAAATGTTCATGCTAACATTTGGAATTATGGGCCAATGGGTTGGCTCGATCGTGGTATAAAACAAGTTGGTGCGGAAAGGTTAATGTTGGGTTCCGATGGTTTTCTTAACTCTATGTCGGTAGGAATTGGCCCTATTGTTTTTGCAAATATTAGCGATGATGAGAAAAGGCTTATGTTGGGTAAAAATATTGCTCTATTGCTTAATAAAGTAGGTGCTTTGCCTAAAAGCTTGAAAGATAAAATTTAATTAAACAATATCAGCTATGAGTTCTACTATCAATTACAACCGCCGCAAATTTATTACCCACAGTTCGCTTGTAATTGACGGTTTAATGGCAAGTTCAGCGCTTTCTAAAAGTTTTAGTAATTCATTAATGACAGCTACTAATAGCAAGTTAATCCCGACATTAAAAGGTACAATTGATAGCAGCAAATTAGGCGTAACCCTAATGCACGAGCATTTATTAACTTGGAGTACAACAGCAAATATAATAAAATGGGACATTCCCGAAGATATACGCGACAGGTCGGTTGAAATTGCAGCAAATTTACTTAACGAAGCTCACGCTGCCGGTTTAAACACTTTTGTTGATATGATGCCATTGTTACCGCAATATTACAGTTTGTATCAACGTATTGCTGACAAAACTGATGTGAATGTTATTGTTTCAACCGGATATTATGCCGAAGAAAAAATGCCCGATAATTTGCGAAGCATGACTGAGTTGCAAATGGAGGACAGGATGTATAAAGAGGTAACCGATGGTTTTCAGGGTACAAAAGTTAAAGCTGGTATTATTAAAATTGCTTCAAATAGTGTACCGCTTTCCGACTGGGAAAGAAGAGTTTACCGTTCGGCAGCACGAGTACAAAAGGCTACGGGCGTTCCTATTGGCTGTCATGCATGGCTCGGAGCTCGCGTACAACTCGACATTTTAATGCAAAACGGTGCCGACCCAAATCACACTAACTTTGCCCACATTGAAACCGAAGCCGGCTGGGAAGGCCGCACCATTGAACAAACTGCCGAACGCCTCCTTACAGTAGTTAAAGATGGTGGTTATATTCTGTTTAATAATTTCTTTCAGGAATTTTATACCCCTTGGAAAGATATGGTGTTCCTTTTGCGTTACTTCTGCGACAAAGGCTATGCTAACCGCATTTTTACCTCAATGGATACTAACTGGCAATGGAAAGATGGCAAACAAGTTTTTGAAGAAGAAGACTGCAAAGACCCCGTAAATGCGGGCAAACGTAAATATGCCTTTTTTCTGACCAACGGCGTTCCCGACATGGAAAGGGCAGGTTTCACGAAAAGTGAAATAGAAACTTTCTTAGTTCAAAACCCTCGTAATTTTTTCTCAATATAATAATCAAAATCTTCATTTCATGAAACCTCGCATCTATAAACTAGCCACGATTAAAATATCGAAACATATAGATGCTTTTTTAATAACTTCTTCAACTTCAGTTAAGTATCTTTGTGGTTACTTTTATAATTTCGAAATAGGAGCTTCTCCATTTCAAGTAATACCAGCAGTTTTGTTTGTAGATTCATCTGAAAAAACATGCTTGTTAATTGCCGATAACGAAACCGACCAGCTATCTGAAATAGATACTCACATAACTATCTGTCAGTATACTAGTTATTCCTACAATAAGCCTTTGAATTTTTCAACCGATTTTCATTTAAAACTTATTGATTTATGTAAAAATTTAGGCTCAGGTAAAATTCGAATTGGTATTGAACCCAATTCATTGCCTCAATCTATTGCCAATTCAGTATATAACCACTATCCCAATGTTGAATTTACAGATATTACAAATGATTTGTCAGGTTTACGCATAATTAAAGATGACGATGAAATCGAATGCATACGCGCATCAACTCACTTATGCGATATTGGCCAGGAAGCTGTTTTTAAATATGCAAAACCGGGTATTTCAGAACTTGAGCATTTTACCCTTGTGCGAGGCGATATGGATTTAGCCGCAGGCAAACGCGTGCCTATGATGGCCGATCTGGTTTGCGGTGCACGTACATTCGATGGTGGAGGCAACCCATCGGCCAATGTTATAAAATCGGGTGATTTGGTACTTAGCGATTTAACGCCTTGCTTAAATGACTATTGGGGCGATACTTGCAATACCATGGTTGTAGGCAAACCTACCTTGCAGCAAACCGAACATTTTAAATTGGTACAGGAAACACTTCAAATAGCTATTAGTGCTATAAGGCCAGGTATTCATGCCAATACCATCGACCAGTTAATGCGAAAGAACCTTGCATCGGCAGGTGGTTTCGGGCATCATGGAGGGCATGGCGTTGGCATTCATTACCACGAGGAGCCTCGTATTGTTCCGTACAACGAAATGAAATTACAACCAAACATGGTAATTTCCATTGAACCAGGTATTTATACTAACGGGTATGGAATACGGTTAGAACATATAGTAGTAGTTACTCAAACTGGTTGCGAAGTATTGTCGAAATTTATACATAGGTTATAATTTAATTTTAAAAACCTGCAAAGCATGAGAAATCAAGTATTTGTTTTATTGTTTGTATTTATTATGTTTAACCAATTTTGTTGTTCTGCAAAAGATTCATCAAGTCCAATTCTCATATTGGCCACCAATAACAATTTTGGCACATATACCTCCGAAATACTCAAAGCCGAGGGTTTTAATGAATTCCAAACAGATTCGCTAACCGATGCAAAAGTTTCGCTCACTTACCTGAAACAGTTCGACGTAGTTATTTTGGGTGAAACTTCCATCACTAAGTCATCCAAATCAATGCTTACAGATTATGTGAAAGCCGGTGGCAACCTAATTGCTTTCCGCCCCGACAAACAGTTAAGCGAATTATTTGGTATTACCGATGCAAAAAGCACGTTTAGCGAGGGTTATATTAAAATTAACACCACTAGCGATATTGGCAAAGGATTAGTTCCGGTAACCATTCAATATCATGGTGTTTCCGATGCTTACAAACTAAATGGTGCCGAAAGTATAGCAAGCCTTTATTCCGATGCTCAAAAAACAACCGACTACCCTGCGGTTACTTTAAACATGTTGGGTGGTGGATATGCAGCGGCATTTACCTACAACCTTCCAAAAAGTATTGTATACACCCGTCAGGGAAACCCCGAATGGGCAGGTCAGGAACGCGACAAAGTTGATGGTCCCACTGCTACCGACTTATTTTACCCTTTGGCAGGCGAAACACAGTGGAATAATCCCGAAAAAATTGCTATACCACAGGCCGACGAGCAAATGCGGTTACTTACGCACATCATCGAGAAATTTAATACCAATAAGAAACCATTACCTCGTTTTTGGTATTTCCCCGACCAGCTAAAATGTGTGTTTATGTTTACCATAGATGGCGAGGATACTCCAGAAGACGAAATCAACAACGAAATTCACGATATACAGAGCAAAGGCGGCAATGCAACACTTTACGAAATAGGTACATATATAAAACCTTCAACTGTAAATACTTGGCGTGCAAACGGTAACGAAGTAGCCATACATTTTAACGATGTACCGCATTACCCCGACCCTACTTATGCCAGCATGGACAGTGTATTCTTCAACATGACAAATAATTTCCGCAATGCTTATGGCATAACCCCTAAAACTGGCCGAAACCATTGGGTAGTTTGGTGTAGTAAAGATTCGCTCGAAAAGAAAGAATTTGCCCAACACGCAATAATTGAAGAAAAATATGGCGTGGGTTTCGATTGTAATTACTATATCTTCGGTGGCAACTGGGTGTATCCTGTTTGGCTTGGCGATGTTGGCCATTTTACCGGTAGCGGACTTCCAATGAAGTTTGCCAATACCCACGGGGAAATTATTAATGTTTACCAGTCGAGCACTCAACTTATCGATGAAACCTGGCAAAAGGCAAACTTCGAAAACAAAGGCAAAGCGCTTATCAACAGGAGTTTAGATGAAGAAAATTATACTTACATCAACGCCAACAACCACACTTGGTATTGGAAAGATTGCAAAGAGGCAGGGTTAAAAGTGCTTGATTATTGCAACGTCAGAGGTGTTCCTATTTGGACAGCCGAAAAAGTGTATGATTTTATAAAGATGAAAGACGAAGCCACGTTTGCCGATATTAGTTGGGCAAATAACCAGTTGTCGTTCAACCTAAACTCATCTTTAAAACACACCAACGGACTAACATTTATGGTTCCTGCAAACTTCAATGGGAAGAAAATTAAAGAAATTAGTAAAAATGGCAAAGCCAATACATTTATTATTAAAACAGTAAAAGGTTCGGAATATGCTTTTGTAACTATTGAAACAGGTGCAAAATATTCATTTTTAATAAATTATGCGAATTAATAAACCATTCAACACCGTAAATGAAGATATTAATAATGAACAGGTACTATTAAATCATAAATGTGATAGTTTTTTTGGCATAATGACTTTTATAAGTAGACTAAGACAATTATTTTTTAATAAATTAAGCCTTAACATGAAAATCAATTGGCTATCAATTGCAATTGCATTACTGCTATTTGTATCGGAGCTACTTTATTCGCAAACCACCATGCGACACATTAAAACTAAGGAATACGCAGAACTTCAACAAAAACTTTGCACCAGCTGGAATACATGGTATAACAGACAGTTAGCAACCATGTGGGACAACGATAAAGGAATATTCCTGAACAAGCGTACTGATACCGGTAAGAACAGCTACCGCCTTTCGCCAACCAATTTCTACCCATTGCTGGCCAAAGCCTGTACGCAAAAGCAAGCCGAACGGATGATGAAAGAACATTATTTTAATCCCGACGAATTTTATGGCGAATTCGTAATGCCATCAATTGCCCGCAACGACCCAGCATTTAAGGACAACGATTACTGGCGCGGGCGAATTTGGGCACCCATGAACTTTTTGGTATACCTCGGCATGCGCAATTACAAATTGCCCGACGCTAAAGCTAATCTTATAGACAAATCAAAAAATCTTTTAATGAAATCGTGGAACGAAAACGGTGCTATTTACGAAAACTACAACAGTACCACCGGAGTAGGCGACGATGTTAAAAATGCCGACGGCTTTTACCATTGGGGCGCGTTGCTAACATTTATGTCTTTCATGGAAAAAGGATACTTGAATGGCGACGACCTTTTTAGGAAGAAATAAAAACATGAAACTATGAAACACCCATGTTTTGCAAATGCAAACACAATGATAACAAAATCAACTACATGGGTGTTCCATCATTCCTTATAAATTAATTTTGTTATGATGAAAAACCCATTTTCAATATTAGCCATTATCTCCTTTTTAACATACTCAGCCACCTGGGCACAGAACCCTACAAATACAGGCTCAGAAAAAATAATTTTTCAGGAAAAAGTAAATTTCGAAAACTGGCCTAACTGCGTAAAACTTAGCAATGGCAACATTGAGTTAATTGTTACAACCGATATAGGGCCGCGCATTATACGGTTTGGGTTTGTAAACGGGCCAAACATAATGTATGTATCGCCAACCGACAAAGGCAAAACAGGCGGAAACGACTGGCGGTTATATGGCGGTCAGCGATTTTGGCATGGTCCGGAAGCTGCACCCCGAAGCTATTCGCCCGACAATAGCAAAATAAAGTATGCATGGAATGGCACTACCCTTAAACTTGTGCAGGATGTTGAACCTACCACCGGCATTGTAAAGGAAATGGAAATAACATTAAGTGCTACCGCCAACGAGGTTACAGTATTACACCGCATGATAAACAAAAACCTTTGGGCAGTAGAACTGGCACCTTGGGCTATTGCATCGTGTGCTGCTGGCGGGCACGTTATTGTGCCTCAGGAACCTTACATCGACTCGTCGCAATATTTTTTGCCTGCACGCCCTATTGTAATATGGTACGAGGGCCTGATGGCAGATCCACGCATTATTTGGGGAAACAAATACATACAGGTAAAACACGATAGCGTGCATACCGGTTCGCAAAAAATTGGCTTACTAAACAAACAGAGATGGGGAGCGTACTGGAACAATAACAATTTGTTTATTAAAAAGTTTAGTTTCGACCCAAATGCCCAATATACCGATTATGGCTGTAACAATGAGGTGTATGTGAATGGTGATTTTATTGAATTAGAAACCCTGGGGCCATTTGTTAAAATAGCGCCGCAAGATAAAACCGAGCATACAGAGCACTGGTTGCTTAGCCGACTCGGTGAAACAATTAACGAAGACGAAATTACAATTGAAAAGGTGTTAACGCCCATTGTAAAAACATTCCTAGAAACTGGCAAATAACTTATTTACTTATGCAAAAAAAGATAGTAACCTTTGGCGAAATTATGTTGCGGCTGGCCACGCCCAATTTCGAGCGTTTTACACAAACGGTTAGTTATAATGCATCGTTTGGTGGCGGCGAAGCCAATGTTGCCGTGTCGCTTGCCAACTTTAACATGGCTGCCGAATTTGTTACCTGCCTGCCCGATAACGACATTGGCCGCGCAGCCATCATGAACCTCCGTAAACACAACGTTGCCACCGATAACATTATTCTTAGCGGCAACCGTATTGGTATCTATTTTCTCGAAACCGGTGCAGTAAACGGCCCAAGCAAAGTAATATACGATCGCGCTCATGCATCTATAGCCGAAATTCAGCCAGGCGCAATCGACTGGAAACAAGTGCTGGATGGAGCTGGCTGGTTTCACTGGACTGGCATTACTCCTGCTATTTCCGAAAATGCTGCCAATGCTTGCCTCTTAGCAATTAAAACTGCCAACAGCATGGGCATTACGGTTTCCACCGACCTTAACTTTCGTAAAAATCTTTGGAAATACGGCAAAAAAGTATCGGAAGTAATGCCCGAACTTGTTGCAGGTTGCGACATTATTCTTGGCAATGAAGAAGATGCCGAAATGGTGTTTGGCATAAAACCCGAAAATGTTGATGTTTCCAAAGGCCACGCAGAAGGCGCAGCTTACGAATCGGTAGGTAAACAGCTCATGGCAAAGTTTCCGCGTGCAAAAAAGGTAATTATTACGCTGCGAGGTTCAGTTAATGCCAACCATAATTTGTGGTCCGGCGTATTGTGGAATGGTCAAAAACTTTACGAAGCACCAACTTACCAAATTACGCATATTGTTGACAGGGTTGGCGGTGGCGACTCGTTCATGGGCGGCCTCATTTATGGTTTGCTAACCTTTACAGACGACGACCAAAAAGCGCTTAATTTTGCCGTAGCTGCATCGTGCCTCAAGCACACCATTCATGGCGATTTTAACCTTGTTACCGTTACCGAAGTGCTAAACCTTATGAAAGGCGATACCTCGGGACGTGTTTCGAGATAAATTGAATTGTAACTTTGGCTTGTTAGCCTTATCAAAAATCAACTTCCTTATTAGCATAATTAACTAATATACAGCGACTTACAATAAAAATCGCGTATATAAAATACTGATAATCAATACATTAAAAATTCGAAATAAACTATTTGTATTACTAAACTTAAGATAAGAATGAATAAGATTAAATACTTTTTGCTTGCCAGTTTAATATTTAGTTTAAACGCTAGGGCCGCAACTTCAGACACCACGCTTTGTACCCACAAAATTGTGTTGGACAATGAAGGTAAGCTATTATCGTGGATGATGCCGCAAAGCAACGCGTACGATAAATTTCTCCGTTTACGCTGGGATTTTATTAAAACCAACGTACCCAATTCTCCCGGGCCAGCACCCCGTTCAAACTATCCGCAATATTATTTCTATTGCGCATTTGTAAGCAATAAAGGAAAGTTGGAACCAGACATGTGGATGAACGACATTGCCGAAAAAATTCCTAACTGGTTCGAAAATGCTCGACTATTTTACGCATACTCTGGCGATGAAAGTATAATGAAATTAATGAAAGAGTTTATTGATTACACGCTCGTTCACGGAACAAGTCCTGCCGATTTTGCATGGCCAAACTTCCCTTATACTACCACCAATGCCGGCGATACGGTATTCCGTGGTTTTACTACCGCCAAACGCTTTGTATTGCACGAAATTCAGGTAGACCATGCCGGAGAAATGGGTTTAACCTATTACCGCATGTACCTATACACCGGCGACAAAAAATACCTCACTGCTGCCATTAATGTGGCCGATGTGCTGGCCAAAAATGCCCGAAAGGGTACAGCGTCCCAATCGGTATGGCCTTATAGGGTAATTATGAATACAGGCACTATTACTGCCAATTACGGGGCAAACTGGACTGGATGTTACATGCTTCTCGATAATTTAATAAAAGCAAATCTCGGAAACGTAAAAGCTTATGTAAAAGCCAAACAACTTGCAAAAGAGTTTTTACTCCAATTCCCAATGAAAACAGGATATTGGACCGATGGACATACCGACACCAACATTAAAAGGATCGATTACAAAAGTAATCTGAGCGCAAGTAATATGAAGTTATGCCTGTTCGATTACCCCGAACTCGACCCAGATTGGAAAACCAATATCCCGAAACTAATTAAATGGACCGAAGATATGTTTGTATTTCGTTGCGCTCCGGTAAATGGAAATATTATAGTTGATTTGAAGGCTACACCCAATACCCCTGCCGAACCACCGCTCATGTATGGTGCCAGTATTGTTGGCGAGCAGGATTCATTTATATTTAAAATGGACTATCAAACGGCACGTTACGGCGCCGAATGTGCCCGATGGTACGCCATGTCGGGCGACGAAACATACAAAGACAAAGCATTTCGTTCGCTCAACTTTGTAACATACTGTAACGATAGCACCGGTAAAGCTTTCGAAAGCCCTTTCAGTAAAGGCATTAACAGTTGGTGGTCCGACTGCTATGGCGAGTGTCCTCGTATGTTTTACCAGGCATTTGCAGGAGTACCCGAGTGGGCTCCACCTGCCGAAAACCATATTCTTTATTCCGAAGGGATACTTACCAATTTGGTTTACGCAAACAACAAGGTAGAATATACTGCAACAGGCGTTTCGGGTATCGAATACCTGCGGTTGGCTTTCAAACCAACCAAAATAACTGTAAATGGGAAACCGATACCAATGCTAAAAATATTGAACAATGAAGGTTATTCACTCCGAAGCCTTGGTAACGACGATTATGCCATAACAATAAAACGGGTAAAAGCAGGCAGGGTAAATGTTAAAGGTTCACCAGAAAAATAGTTCTTTGCGATTTTAGCATCAATTTTGTAAAATAAATTAAAAAATATCATAAATGGCACAATTCACAAGAGTTCAAACAATTATTGCCATGCAGGAGAACGGTATGGTACCTGTTTTCTATAACAGCAATCCCGACATTTGCTAAAACGTATTAAAGGCATGTTACGACGGAGGTTCTCGGATTTTTGAATTTACTAACCGTGGCGATTTTGCCCACGAAATTTTCGCCCAACTTGTAAAATTCGCCCAAAAAGAATTGCCAGGGATGATAATTGGTGTAGGGTCAATTGTTGATGCCGAAACTGCAGCACTTTATATTCAAAATGGTACAAATTTCGTTGTTTCGCCAGTATTAAAGGACGATATGGCCGTGGTATGCAATCGCCGAAAAATATTATGGATACCTGGCTGCGGTTCGGTTACCGAAATATCGCATGCCGAAGAATTAGGTGCCGAAATTGTTAAAATATTTCCTGCATCGCAGGTTGGCGGGCCTAAATTTATTGCTGCTGTAAAAGGCCCATGCCCGTGAACAAGCATTATGCCTACCGGCGGCGTTGAACCTACCGAAAGCAATCTTTCGGAATGGTTTAATGCAGGTGCTACCTGTGTAGGAATGGGTGCTCAGCTTATTAACAATGACATTATAAAAAGTGGAAATTATGAAAAACTTTCAAAAGATATTGAAAGTATATTGCTGATAATATGGAATATATGAAAAACAAAGTGAGCCTGTTAAGTTTGAATGGAGATTAGCCTTCCTATTTCAAAACACTAGATTATCTGGAGAATTCCATAATTGAGGTACCAATAATAAATGAGGCAATTGACCGTTAGATCAAGCGCATCCTGAACGCACGAGACTTCCACTTTTGCCGAATTAACTATGGCAATAGGAATTTTGTTTATATTGTTTATTACAATTTCCATAGCGAATAATAAATTGTGCATGAAAGAAAACTCATTTTTTCTTTTCACACTAAATTTTCCGGGTGCGACTTTATGCTGCACCCGGAAAATATATTTTAAGTAATCTACCAGCGAATCTGAATCAAAAATAAATTGAAAATAACTATCGCGCTAGCTTTTTGTAAGGACGCACCTTTGTTACAAAACGGTATTCCTGAGGCATTACCCTGTATTTGTTTAAAATAGAAATTGCAGTACAACCTACACCGCTGGTAGCATAATCGAAATTAAAAGTAGTTCCGTTGAAAGGTTTTAACTGGTATGTGTAACGCGAACGGCTCAAATTTTCAGAATCATAAACCAATGCACTAAAGTTAAACAAACTACTGCCAGAAAATTCAATTCCTGCCCCTTCGGCATTTTCGAGTTTCACCCATCGGTTGTCGCAGCGCAAACCATGATCCTGAGGCGTTAAGTAGGGTTCGGTCATTTCGTTTATTTTCATTGAATATACTCCAATTTTTGCACCTGTTTTGCGATCGGGATAATTTTCGAAAGGTCCACGGCCATACCAACTTATATTTTGAAAGTCGTCATTAAAAACCCACTGCAAACCAATGCGCGGCAAGAATAACGGCATCCGTCCATTAGGAGTAACAGTATGATCAACAGTTATTTCTCCATTTGCACCAATGGTATAGGTAAAATTATTGTCGAACGAGGTGGAAAAGACGGAGCCTTCGTAATGATCGAGCACTTTTATAATCACTTCATTATTTGATAGTTGTAAAATCATAAATTCGTCGAGTTTATGTGTTAAATTATCTAAACCCAGAGCCTGCCATCCACTAGCTACATAGCCACCCATTCCGGGCTTGCTGAAAATAGCATGAAAATCGGACAAACCTTGCACCGGCCATTGGTCGAGTTCATTGGCAAGAGGCGCACGCCAAACATTTAAAGAGGGACCTTGCTGAACAAGTTCTTTCCCATTGAAATTTAAAGAAACAATTTTTCCGCTTTTCTTACTGAATTTGTAAACAAAACCGTTACCTGAAACACTCAATTCAGTTTCCGTTTCTATCGTTTTTACTTGTCCTTCTGAAGTTTTTGGAACTGCTGAAGCTAAAATAGTATTCGGAATTTCCAGCTGATCCCAGGCCAGCTCGAAACCAGCTGGAGCCCAGGTTTCAGGTTTCTTTAACTGAAAACTTACAAGTATACGATATTCTTTGCCCGCATCAGCAACAGGTTTAGTAAAAGGAATTTTTACAATCTCTTTCGTTTGAGCGGGAGTATTTAATATTAAATTACCTTTCTCAATAAGCATATTATCAGCAAAGAGCTGCCAGCTAGCATTTAATTCACTCAAAGGCATAAAATGAAAACGGTTGGTGATTTCTATCGTTCCTTCGTTAATGTTGTACCATTCGGTATGCACCGGTTGTGCCGATTTTTTTACTTGCCACAGTTCGGGCTGGACCGTGCGGTCGGGCCAAATGAGACCGTAAGTTCGTCCACCAATGCCCATGCTAAAAAACTCGCCCTTTTCCTCAACAGTTTCGAAATCGAGATAAAGCTGAGCGTTGGCCGGCATAACTGCATCACTCGCAATTACTTTATCGGAAATAAATACATTGTCGAACTGCGCATTTGAAAGGCAACCAGGTGTTTCGTCACGATGAATTTCGCAATTGCGGCCAACGTTTACCGGAAAGGGTTTGTTTTCTATTTTACCTTCGGCCATTATGCTTCCAATTTCAGCATTATCAACCGAAAGGAGCATTTTTGATCCGTTATAGCAGGCATATATTTTGTGCCATTTGTTTAGCCAATCATTAGGCAATAAAGCTTTTAGGCTATAGCTTTTACTCGTGGTTAAGTAAAATTCAATACTATCTTTATTGACCAACTGAATACCGTATTGATAGCTTCCTTTGTTAACAAGAGTTCCGCAGCCATTCCATTCACGCGGAAATAAATAGAAAGCAAGAGTCAGCTGATTACCAGTAATATCAAGTTCAGGGTCGCGATATACTTCAACCCATTGGTCGTGACCGTTAAGATCAATAACTTTTCCCGAATTACCAGCAACCTGTTTTGCGCGCCCCATGAGTGCCACGCTAATATTATTCGGTGAAAGGTCTTTTACAACACGCACTTTCTCGAGTAATCCAGGGCTTACAAAGTCCCAAATGGCGCCACCCGAAAGACGTGGGTATTTATAAATGAGTTCCCAAAACTCATCAAGGTCTCCTCCTCCATTACCTTCAACCGATATATATTCGTCCATAAAAGACGGGCGATGGTCTTTGTCGGCAGGTACCTGGGCTATGCGGGTTTTCAACTCGTACGGAGTAGGGTAGCGTGGACCGATAATATCTTCGCAAGGCACTTCATATTTCCAACCCACATCATCGGTATTGCCGCCATACATCCAGGGTTTTGTCGGGTCGAGGCGTTTGCCTTCTTTAATTACTTCGCAAATATTGTTTCCAAAACCACTTTCGTTGCCGGCACTCCAGAAGATAATGCACGGATGACTGCGATCGCGCAGCACCATTTTTTGAACCCGCTCAACATACGCATTGCGCCATTCGGGCAGGGTAGATACAAACTCGGTGGCATGCGACTCGTCGCCGGTTTCATCAACAATAAAAATTCCCATTTCGTCTGCCAGTTCGAGGTATTCCTTATTTGGCGGATAATGCGAAGTGCGCACACAGTTAATGTTAAACTGCTTCATAATGGTAAAATCCTTGCGAATGGTCTCCACATCCATCGCATGGCCAAAAACGGGGTGTTGCATATGACTGTTTACCCCATTCAATTTAATAGCCACTCCGTTACAATACAATACCTGATTTTTAATTTCAACTTCTTTGAAGCCAAAACGATCAGAAACTACTTCGGAAGTAACATTTCCATTATTTATAAGTTCTAAAGTAATTCTATAAAGGTTAGGATATTCTGACGACCATTTTTTCGGGTTCGAAATCTTTGAAGAAAGGTTAATCGAAATGCTCTGATTGGCTGGAAGGTCAACATTCTCTGAAACAATTGTAGCAACGGGATTTTTTCCTGTTATTTCATAAATTGAAGCTTTTACTTTCGCGCCTCGCACAGGTGTAACAGAATAATTTTTTAACTCAGCTACAATTTTCAAATTAGCATCGCGATATGCCTCATCCAAATCGGTAGTGATATAATAATCGTGAAGATGCACTTTTGGTGTTGCCAACAAATAAACATTTCTGAAAATACCCGCCAAACGCCAAAAATCCTGATCCTCGAGGTAGGTGCCATCCGAAATTTTCAGCACCTTTAAAGCCAGTAAATTTTCACCAGGTTTCAAGTATTTGGTAATGTTGTATTCCGAAGGTTCATTGGCTCCTTCGTTATATCCAAGCTGCTGACCGTTAATCCAAACAAACGATGCCGATGTAATGGCTTCGAAGTGAACAAATATTTCTTTCTCTTTCCATGCATCGGGTACAGTAAACGTTTTGCGGTAAGTACCCGTTGGATTATATTCGCGAGGCACACGAGGAGGGTCGGCTTTGAAAGGCTGGGCAATATTGCGAAAAACGGGATCGCCATAGCCCTGCATTTCCCAATTCGATGGAACCGGTATGTTGTTCCATTTAGAGTCGTCGAAAGTGGTTTTGAAAAAATCTGCCGGAGCTTTTTCGGGTGTTTCGCTCCAGGCAAATTTCCATTGACCGTTCAATGATTGATAGCCTGTTGATTTGTTCCAATCATTCTCAATGGCATCCTCAATATTGGCATACGGCACCATTGGTGCATGACCGGGCTCCTGGTTAAGTTCGAATATTTCGGGGTTTTCAATAAAACCGTACAAATCTTTTGTAAAGTCTTTTTCCTGGCCCTGCAATGTAATACAGATACAGCAACCCATGATTAGTAGTGATGCTAATTTCATAAATTTTTGTTTAGACGTTGTTTTATAATTTATTAACTTTTATAATTTCCTGTATTCCAATGTAGGCATCTCTGAATTTAAATACTGCCGAGGCGGTATCCATTTCATTTACCGGTAAATATTTTTTCATACTTGATATGGGCGGATAACGAACAAATCGTTTAACCTCTTAGCCTGACGGCTATGGGTGTACCACATGGCGACCCATATAGCCCATTATAATCCAATATTATGCAGAATGAACTGGATCGTGAACAGGAAAGACTGTGATTGCGATATGTAAGCGATGTCGATGACTTCAGTATTTACTTCTGATTATTTACGGCAATCGGGAACATAGATACTCTGAACTTTGTGCATCCGTAAGGTACCAAAGTTATCTTTTCGGCATTTATTCCTTTAACTCTTTCGGCTGGCAAAGGCTGTAATTCCGTTGGGTTCCAATTAAAGGTCGCAGCATTTACTTTTAACTTAAGGGGGGCATCCAAAGGCCATGCCCAATGTGAAGGCATTGGTGAACGTAGTACTTCAATTGAGCTTATATCATCGTTTATTGCAAGTGCGTAATTCCACTTTGCACCTTCTTCCTGGGTGTTTGCATCTATATCGGCTATTGGCAGTGCAAATAATAATGGGCCATAAAACACACTTTGGAAGGGATTACTTACTTTTTCCAATTTAGCACCCATACGACTTCTTTCAAAATATGGAGTGCGGGGATAGGGTGTTTCAGACCCTTCTAAAACCTGAACTTCCATTGGAAATATCAGTGCAATCTTATCAGTTTTCTCCCATGTTCTTTCAATCTTTGCAAAACCGTTATCCATTTCGTATTTTACTTCTTCCCCATTCAGTTGGATATGGGGGTTGCTGCACCAACCTGGAATCCGCAGATACAGAGGAAATTTAGTTTTTTTATCCGGAAATAGACTCATCTCTATTTTTTCATCAAATGGATAATTTGTATCAGTAACTATTTTTATAGCGGTATTCTGTTCCCCAACTATTGTTTTAACTGTTGATGGTCCATAAAGCGTTGCAGCTAACCCATTATTAAAAGTAGCCATCCACATGTGCATGATATAGTTAGGGATAGTTCTGTTAAGATTCCCCACACAGCAAAGTACCGGATATCCAACAGGACGAAACACGTATGAAGATACAGGAGGATTTTGATTACCATTTGGGTTCATTGGCTCTTCTATTGGGATAACATTTTGTATTCGATTAGGACTTTGATAATAACACAAAGAGTTAAAATCCCTTTCAACAGGCGCAGGTGCTGCATTAAAAAATATCTTTTCTATTTTGTCAGCATACTTGATATTTCCCGTGATTTCAAATACCTGCTGAAATGTCCTTGCTGCAGTTGAAACATTACAGGTTTCTGTATTTCTAATAGAGCCGATTCCTGCATTATGCTCTTCTCCTGATGACAGTCCATATGGCAATAGATTATTTTTATCTATCCATTCGAAACAATTTTCTGTAGCCATCAATTGCGATTTATCTCCCGTCCATGGATAGATTAGTGCTGGTATTAGAATATTCTCATAAGTACCTACAGCATGTCCAACGCCAAGTTCTCCATTATTCCATTTTGCAACTGTATTCCGGAACTTCTCAGTCTTTGCCATATCCAATATAATACGCAAAATGCGTTCATCACCGCTCATCCGATAAGTTTCAAGCATAGCATCTGCATTGATTGCGCCTGTTACACCAATATCGAACCTATCCGGTAAGGCCGGCAAAGGGTATTGACTATATACTTTTACCAATGCTTCTAATACTCGTTTGTCACCTGTTGATTGATAGTACGCGGTTAATGCTCTGCCCATTTGTCCATGCGCCCAACTGTTGAATCCGTCATCCTTAACGAAGTCTTTCGGCTTCCAGTATATGAAGGATTCTCCATCATGCAATACCCCATCTACTATCAGATTCAACCGTGATGATACTTTCTTAATTAAAGCTGAATCGTTTAATATATATGCTAACCGAACTGCGCCATCAAGCCAATATGAACATTGTTCTAAAGGCCATCCTGTTCCATCGATGGAATCCGCACCTAACGCTTTAAAACCTTGTCCGGTCCATCCTTTACCAAATACAGGATCCCATTCATCTAAGTGCCCTGTAATCCCTTTAGATGCATCCACTGCCCAATCTTTTATCCAACCCTCAGGACGTATTGAACCGGGGGAAAGGGAAGTAAATCGTGGAGATACCATCAAATTGGTATTACGATTTAAAATGCCTCTTTTATTCATTAACAGGCTGTTCAATACAGCTTGTTGATTTATTGAAGACCTTTGGCAGGAACTCATCAAGCCAAAGAATAAAAAACCTATTATTAATCGATTCATAATGTTTTTATTTATTTTAATAATGTTGGTTGTAATTCGGTTAATTTTATTTTTTTTATTTAACTTTTTTATAATTGGTTGGTCATTTATTATCATTTAAATTAAAAGATAATGTACCCCCATTTACCATTTGCTGATGACTTATTGAATACTTCTTGCAGGACTTACCATTCAATTTAATTGATTTTATATAGGTATTATCCTTGCTCGCAGCACGTGCTTCAATAACAAAAGTCTTCCCTGGATAATACTGATCATCAAGCATTATGGTGATTTTTTTGAATACAGGGCTAACCAACTGGTAATTCATATCACCCGGACAGGTTGGATAAAAGCCCATCATAGAATAAAGCAACCAGGTTGACATTGTGCCGCAATCGTCGTTGCCAGGCAACCCGCCGGACGAATTTTTAAAATCCGCTGTCAAAATAGATCGCACTTGTTTCTGTGTTTTCCATTCCTGGCCTTTCACGTAATTGTACAAATATGGATAGGCAATATCAGGTTCGTTGGTGACATCAAAATGATTCTGAGAAAAACAATCGTCAAGTTTCTTAATAAAGTTTTCCGAACCTCCCATCAGTTTTATGAGCCCGGGTATATCGTGAGCTACCATAAAGGTGTAAGTCCATGTTGTTCCTACAGTAAACGGGCCAGAATGTACATCGGTAGTATCCAGTTTTTCCGACCATTCTCCGTTACTTTTTTTTGCACGCATAAAGTTCAATGAAGGATCAAAATTGTTTTTGTAAAGCATGGAACGGGCTTGAAACAACTTGTAATCGTTATTTTTTCCCAATGCTTTAGCCAATTGTCCCAAATTCCAATCGGCTATACAATATTCAAGGGAAGTAGAAACTGAACCCCAAACCGCACGAGTGCGCAGCATTTCTTCATAATTTGCATAGAAAAACATCTGATTATGAATGTCATCCGGAATAAATCCATATTTTAACCAATCTTCAAGACCTGGCCTCATGATGTTATATTCATCAGGGGCTACTGCTGTAGCATTGTGTTTCATTGCCTTGTATGCCAATTGAATATCGAAATCACGAATTCCTCTCAGATAGGTATCAGTAATTACCGGCAACGAGGGATCACCGGTCATTACGCCCGTTTCTGTACCTGCCAGTTCCCATTTTGGAAGCCAGCCTCCTTCTTTGTACATTGACACCAATGAATTTACCATCGCCGACTGTTGTTTCGGATAGACCAATGAAAGAAAAGGATGCACATTGCGGTAGGTATCCCAAAGCGAAAAAATCGTAAATCTATCCTTTCCATTCGTTTTTAATATCTTCGAACTCTTGTATCCCGGATATTCCCCATTTACATCATTAAATACATTAGGGTGCAAAAGTGTATGGTACAAGGCAGTATAAAATTTAATCTGATCATCGCCCGAACCGCCTTCAACCTTAATCTTTGACAATTCATTATTCCAGGCTTTTTGTGCTGTCAGGTATGTACTATCAAAGTTAAAATCCGGTAGTTCAGTATCTGCATTCAGTTTGGCATTTGCAGTACTCACATACGACACCCCCACTTTTACCAGAATGATTTCATTATCAATTGTTTCATAACAAAAGTAGGCGCCTATATTTCTACCGGCCATTTCACGTTGCATTTCAGGAAATTTCCGAACACCGTCCCAAACACCTACACTTTTGGGTGCTTTACTGACTTTAGCGTAGAAATAAACGGTTTGAACAGAGGTCAGACCACAAAAATTACCAATCGTTTTAAAGCCGTCAACCTCGGTATCGGAAATGCGACGTATCACCGCACCCTCCTTTTGGGTAAGGCCAAGACCAAGATTGATGAGTATATTGGATTTTCCTTTCGGGAAAGTATATCGACTAATACTGGTCCGCATGGTGGTTGTAAGTTCTACTTTCACCTTAAACTTGTTCAGAAATACGGAATAATAACCTGGTTTGGAAACTTCATTGATGTATTCGGAGGTATTAAATGGCTGATTCAGCTTCAGTTCACCAGTTGAAGGCATCAAACAGAAAGTCCCTAAATCGGGCGCGCCGGTACCACTCATGTTCACCTGGGTAAATCCGGAGATATATTTTCGACCATCTAAATAAGGGCTTGCATGCCCGTCCCGAACATTAAGGGTATCAAAAGAGTTGAATGGTGAAATGGAAACCATCCCCCAGGGCATCACAGCTCCGGGATTCGTATTGCCTCCATTGCTTGTTCCAATAAAAGGGTTAACAAATTTCGTATAGTCTGGTTGGTTCTGTGCTTGTACTTGACAACTAAGAAAAGTTAATACATACACGCAAATAAACATTTGATACAAATATCTCATATTATTCATATGTTTATAATTTGCTCTTTATTTACAACCATGGGTTCGCCGAGATAATCATGAGTTCGTATCATTTTATTTATCATCGCTATTTTACATTTACAATTACCGTTAGTTGCACGTTCTGAGACGAGTTGCCTATCAATAGTTTATATGCACCGGGTTCAGTAAGCCATTTCATTTGCTCGACATTAAAATAAGCGAAGGCACGTGGCGACAGGTTGATGCTGATATGTTTGGTTTCGCCGGGTTTTAAGCGAACTTTTGAAAAACCTTTCAACTCTTTGATGGGCTTGGCCACTTTAGAGTTTTGAGCGCTTACATAAACCTGAACCACTTCTTCTCCTTCCACATTACCGGTATTTTTCACATTTAAAGTTACTCTACAATCATTGTTGTTCAAGAGATTTGCTTTGGCATCTGTCATGGCAAACGAAGTGTATGAAAGTCCGTACCCAAAAGGATACTGCGGGGTCATCTTGTTTTTATCGATATAACGGTATCCAAAATAAAGCCCCTCGGCATAATTGATCGTTGGAACCACATTCGTATAATTTTTATAAACTGGTGTTTGCGATGAATCTGCAATGCAGGTGAAGGGCAACTTACCACTTGGATTAACCTTGCCAAAAAGAATATTTGCCAGGGCATTTCCTCCTTCGTGACCGGGATAATAAGCCATGATTAAGCCTTTTACTTTTGGCGCCCATTTTTCACAAAAGAAAGGGGTACCACTGTTGACAATCACTATCGTGTTTGGATTTACTGCCGCTACTGCAGTTATCAGGTCTTCCTGAAAACAGGGAAGCGAAATGCCTTCTTCTTTGTCGTAGCCTTCGGTTTCGTAAAGGCTGTTCCAACCTACACATACGATAGCCACATCGGCTTTAGCGGCCACATCAACCGCTTCGGTTATGAGATTCGCATTTTTGTTTGTCTTTACAGGAGGAATCCAGCCCAGAATTGCTTGACCACGGTTATGTGGTACGGCCATTTCAACCCGCAAAGCATATTTTTTCCCTGCCTCAAAGTATTGCTGCATCACTCCAGGGCTGGCATCCTGTCGATGGCTATGGTCAATCACCGCTTTGTTGTCGATGAGAACCATTGCATAGTCGATCGTAAAGTCGCCATTCACACCAGCATTAAGGGTCATGTACTTCAGGGTATACCAGCCCGTTTGCGGAGGAACCAAATACCCGCTCCACCTTACGGAATACTTGCTGCGATCCAAACCGGGAGCCGGTTGTTGATCGAACCATGTAAAATTAATGGATGTATCAACGCAGCTATAGGTTGGTTTGCCTTCAAAGGAGACGTTATTATAATATTCAGCTTTCAGTCCCGGCGTTTTTCCATCGGGTTGCAGAAAACAGGTTGAGGCGATAGGATCAATCCTGTTATAAACTAACGGATCACCTAAGGCATAAGTCACCTCGATATCTTTGCCCGCAAGTTTTCGAATCCCTTCGAGAGGTGTAACTCTATAAAACGATTCAATATATGAACTTCCACCTCCTCCTGACTGTAAGGTTGCGGCATTGGGTCCAATCACCGCAATACTTTTCAAATAGCTGCCAGAAAGCGGTAATATCTTGTTTTCGTTTTTCAGCAGGGTAATCCCTTTCTCAGCCAAATCGCGAACCATTTTGTTTGTTTCAGAAGACATAAGAATTGAAGAACCTTGCTTGATTGGCGCACTTTCGTTAATACCTGAAGCATACCGAACATAAAGCAAGCGTTCGGCCTTTTCCTTCAGTATCTCTTCCATTATAAGACCCATTTTTAGGTATTTTCTGATTGAATCAGGCAAAAAATAAACGGGCATCGGCATTTCTACATCGAGACCTGCATTTATTGGTCCCACTGTACTATAAACTGAAGTCCAATCTGAAACAACTATGCCTTTAAATCCCCATTCGTTTTTGAGTATTTGTCGAATAAGATATTCCTGCTCCGAGGCATGAAGCCCTCTGATGTAATTATACGATGACATGACTCCCAAGGCCCCGCCTTCCTTTACTGCTGCTTCGAAACTGGGAAGATAGATTTCACGCAGGGTTCGTTCGTCCACATCAACATTGGTGCAACTGCGGTTCCAGTCGTTGTTATTGCAGGCAAAATGTTTGACCATTGGTAAAACATTTTCTTTTCGCAAGCCTTTAATGAATGCAACTGCCATACGTGAGGTTAGCCAGGGATCTTCGCCATAACTTTCGAAATTGCGGCCTCCGTTTGGAACTCTGTGGATATTGATACAAGGCCCCAGTAACGTGTTTTTCCCCTGAGCATGTGTACACTTACCC
>Ga0315283_10000141_pt1 | contig 44172 bp, 42 predicted proteins | sample YL17G09_0_MG_FD_204541 | JGI IMG/M metagenome (GOLD analysis project Ga0315283, IMG submission 204541) | Sediment microbial communities from Yellowstone Lake, YNP, Wyoming, USA - YL17G09_0 | ecosystem: Environmental > Aquatic > Freshwater > Lake > Sediment | place: USA: Wyoming | collected...
CCCTTGATAATAAAAAGATTACCTTAACCCACGATATCAAAAGAATCGATCCCGAGACAGAGGCAGCAGACTTGGTTGTCTTTGGCCATACGCATCAGCCTGAAATTACAAAACAGGGCGAGAAGCTCATCATTAACCCCGGTGAATGCGGGGGTTGGTTAACCGGAGAATCTACGATTGCCTTGGTAGATTTAAATTCCCTTTCCGGCAAGATCATCAAAATATAAGCCCCTTCAAAATATGAAATCCCTTCTTAGCCAAAATCTAAAAGAGCAGAAGATATTGAGCGGAGTCTATGCATTTGCGCAAAAAAGAAAGATAAGGCTTTATCTTGTTGGTGGCATATTGCGCGATATTTTTTTAAAGAGGGTTAAAGATAACCTGGATTTTGATTTTTGTTTAAAAAAGGGGGCGATAAATTTTGGAAAAAAACTTACTAGGGAAATGAAGGCGGGTTTTGTCGTTTTAGATAAGGAGCGCGGCGCCTGCCGCCTGGTAAAAAGAATTAAAGATAAAATTTATACCCTGGATTTTATGGATTTTCGCGGCAAGACCATTGAGGAAGATCTTTTGCATCGCGACTTTACCATAAATGCCATGGCCTTAAAGTTAGAGGATTTTAGAAATGAAAACTCGGATATTTTACTCATTGACCCTTATCAGGCTATAGATGATTTAAAATCTAAGAAGATAAGGCTGGTGAATAAGCGCGGGTTTGACGAAGACCCTTTAAGGATATTACGCGCTTTTAGTTTTGCCTGTGCGCTGGGTTTTGAAATAGATAAACCAACCCTTAAGTTAATCAAGTTAAAGAGAAACAAATTATCCTCTGTTTCCTTTGAGCGCATCCGCGATGAATTATTTAAAATCCTGCACAGCCCGTCCAGTTTTTATTATCTTAAAGAATTGGATAGATTAAAAATCTTAAAAGTGATTGTTCCTGAGATTGAGGTAATTAGGGGGGTAAGGCAAGGCCCGTACCACCATCTCGATGTTTTGGCGCATACCTTTGAAACGATTAGGCAGCTGGAAATATTAGTCCAGGAACTTAAAAATAATAAACAAATCCAGGGTTATTTAGACGAGGTTGTTTCCGGAGAAAGAAAACGGCGCGCCTTAATTAAATTAGGCGCTCTTTTGCACGATATAGGAAAACCCCGGGCCTTGCGCCGTGAAGGCGGCAAGACCACGTTTCACGGCCATGAAAGAATAGGTTTACAGATGTCCGAAACCATTGCCAGGCGCCTGAAACTTTCCAATGCCGAGCTGGATTCTTTAGCCAAAATGGTTTTGTGGCATTTAAGGCCGGGTTATCTGGCGGATAATCAGGAGATTACTCCCCGGGCCATATTCAGATATTTTCGCGATAGCGCCCAGGAGGCAATAAGCATACTTTTGCTTTCCCTTGCTGACCAGAGAGCTACGAGGGGAAGGCTGACTTCAAAGTCCTCCCGGCAACAGCATGAAAAAGTCGCCTTTAATTTAATTAAAGAATATTTTAAAAGAAAGAAAGCCAAGAAACCTGCGCGGCTTATCACCGGCGATGACCTGATTAAGAAATTTAAACTGGCGTCGTCACCTTTGATTGGGAAAATTCTAAAAGAAGTAGAGGAGTTACAGGCTATATGCAAGATAAGGAATAAAATCGAGGCACTTAAAGCTGCAGCGAAGATTATCAAGGGAAACCAGCTATAAGCGGAGGTTATGATGATTAGAGAGATGATTGAGAAATTAGTGAAGCGAGAGAATTTGACTATAGATGAAGCCACTGAGGTGATGCGGGAAATTATGGAGGATAAGGCCACACCGGCGCAAATCGCCTCTTTTATCACGGCGTTACGCATGAAAGGAGAAACCGTAGAAGAGATTACCGGCTGCGCCAAAGTTATGCGGGAAAAAGCCCTCAAAATAAAAATTGATAAGGATAAGATTATTGACCTTGACCGGGATGAAATCAATGTAGATTACGAGACTATCATTGATACCTGCGGTACCGGCGGAGACGGGACTAAAACCTTTAATGTTTCCACAGCCACAGCCTTTGTGGTTTCCGGTGCGGGGTTTCTGGTTGCCAAACACGGCAATCGCTCGGTTTCCAGCGAATGCGGCAGCGCTGATGTAATCAAGGCCTTGGGAATAAACCTGGATATACCGGCAGAAAGAGTCAAAGAATGCATTGAGCAAGTCGGAATCGGCTTTTTATTTGCGCCGCTTTATCATAGCGCGATGAAATATGCCTTGGGCCCGCGACGGGAAATCGGCATCCGCACCATTTTTAATATTTTAGGTCCTTTAACTAATCCTGCTGGAGCAAATGTGCAGGTATTGGGAGTTTATAACCCGGATTTGACCGAGGTCATGGCTTCGGTTTTAAAAAATTTGGGCTCCAAATCCGCTTTGGTGATTTATGGCGAGGGTAGCCTTGATGAAATCAGTATTATCGGCCGGACTAAGATTTCGCAGTTAAAAGACAACCAGGTAAAAACTTATTATATTCAGCCCGAAGATTTCGGGTTTAAAAGAGCAGCATTGGAGCAGATTAAAGGCGGAGATGCAGTCAAGAATGCCCAGATAATTATTGATATCTTGAGTGCCAAAGAAAAAGGCGCAAAAAGAGATATTATTCTTCTCAATGCCGCCGCGGCTTTTACTGCAGCCGATGCGGTGAAAGATTTTCAAGAAGGGATAGAAATGGCGAAAAAATCACTTGATTCTAGCCGGGCCTTAAAGAAATTAGAAGATTTAATTAAATTCACTAATCAATAGCACAATGAAATCCTATACTGGATATCTCTGGTTCAATACTAAAAACCGCCAGGAGCTTATTAATATAACTGCCAGGGTCGAGGAGGCGGTTAAGAAAAGCCAAGTAACAGAAGGTATTTGTTTGGTCAATGCCATGCATATCACTGCCAGCGTATTTACGCACGATTAGAACTCAATGCAAGAGAGTGCCTAAGTTCAGGTTTAGGATAAAGCGTTCGTTTAGGTAGAAATAGGCTTTACGATATGTTACCTTAAGAAATGATATGCATTATGTAAAACAGCTTGACAATATGACTATTTATGGTATATTTGTAGTATGAATATCAATCAACTGCTTGAATTTGATCGCTTGGCCAGAGAAGACGGCAAGAAATATGATAAAAAGCGCGCGCTTTACGAGACAATCGCGCGGGATGCTGGAGCCCATTTTATTGGTATCGTTGGGCCGCGCGGCGTGGGCAAGACGATTATTCTCAAGCAATTAGCATTGGCGGCAAGCGAGAGGTCTTTTTATGTATCCCTGGACGCTATGGATGGGGATCTTTTTGATCTTGTAAAGACTCTGCATGAAACGATGCAGATAAAGTTGTTTCTGTTGGACGAAGTGCATGTTTATCCCCGCTTTGAATCCGATCTAAAGAAACTCTACGACGTTCTTGATATCAAAGTAATCTTCACCAGTTCCACGGCGCTGGGAATGTATGAATCGGGTTACGATTTGTCGCGGCGCATACTACTCAAAAAGCTCTATCCTTTTACGCTGCGGGAGTATGCGCAGTTTAGATACGGGCAGGAGTTTAGCGCTTTAACTCTCCGGGATATTGTGCAAGGGAAGATTCCCGCGGATGTTTTTAAGGCCGGAGAACATTTTTTGCCGTATATCCAGGGCGGCCTTATGCCGTTCGCCTTGCGGGAACCGCAGCCTCTGGCGCTTTTAGAGAACATCCTTAAAACGATTATTCGTAAAGATATCCCCCATATCGCAAAGCTCTTGACCGATGAGCTGGAAAAAATTGAACAACTCCTCCGTTTTATCGGGCGTTCAGGGGTTGATGGGATAAATTATTCCTCAGCGTCACAAAATGTTCATATTACGAAGTATAAGGCCGAGCAGTATATTACGCTTTTAGAACGGGCTTTTATTTTGCACCGGGTCATGCCGATAGGAAGCAATGTGATGAAGGAGCCGAAGGTCGTCATGGCCTTGCCGTATCGCCTTTTGTATAAACCGCTTGATGAGGCTATCGGAGGCTTACGGGAGGATTTTTTTGTGGAAACGTTTAGGGCACAAGGTAAGGAAGTATTTTATCTTAAATCTACGCGCGGGACAAAAACTCCGGATTATCTTATCCGTGATTTCGAAGACATTGTCTTTGAAGTTGGCGGTAAGGGTAAAGGGAGGAGCCAGTTTAAGGGCGTCGGTAATAAAAGGAAAATTATTTTTGCTGATAGCTATGCTATGGCTGGTATCCGACGGCCATTATTTCTTGCCGGGCTGCTCAATGTGTAAGTTGAGGTAGGTATTATGCTCCGGATTCCTGTGCGAAGTTCTAATCTAACCTGGTTAGAATTGTCAGGTTAGAACTCAATGCAAAAGGGTGCCTAAGTTTAGGTTTAGGATACAAGGGATTTTAGAGGCATGATTAGAGCAACAAGGAGGAGAAATGCTAAAAAAACAAGATTTCTACATACTAGCATGCAGTTTAATACTCTTTATTCTTGGTAATGCTTTTGCTCAACAGTCTGCTGAAGAAGCGCTTAATAATGGAAAAGGCTATGGTATTAAAAGTATGTATGATGAAGCCATTATTGAATTCACGAAAGCTTTAGAAATAAACCCAAAATATACTGATGCTTATGTTAAAAGAGGAAGTGTTTATTATAAAAAAGGGAAATTAAAGCAAGCTTTATCTGATTATGACAAGGCTATAGAAATAAATCCTAATGATGGCTTAATTTATAGCTGTCGCGGTTTAGTTTATCAAAGCACTGGTAGCATAGATCAGGCATTATTAGATTATAATAAGTCAATAGCTTTGGGATTAGGCAAAGCTGAGCTAGCAGATGCCTATAATAATCGGGGTTTAATTTATGCCCAAAAAGTCTTATTAGATGAAGCAATTTCTGATTTTACGAAAGCAATAGAAATAAAATCAGATTTTGCTCAAGCTTACTATAGTCGCGGGTTGGTTTATCAAAAGAAGAAATTTTATGATAAGGCTATAGCCGATTATACAAAAGCAATAGAGATTTACCCTACCTATGTAGAGGCATATAATAATAGAGGGGCGGTTTATTCAATGATTGATAAATTAGAAGAGAGCCTTTCTGATTGCAATAAGGCGATAGATATTAATCCAAAATTCACAAATGCGTATGGCCTTCGTGCATAGGTATGGTTTGTAAAGAAAAATTTTGATAAAAGCTGGGAGGATGTGCATATGGTAGAGACATTGGGAGGCAAAACAACAGTAGACTTCCTCCGAGAGTTAAAGAAAGCCTCCGGCAGGGATAAATGAAATCCCACACCCACTATCTCTGGTTCAACACAAAAAATCGCCAAGAATTTATAAACATTACCCCGCAAGTAGAAGAGGCGGTCACGAAGAGCGGCATCAAGGAAGGGCTTTGCTTAGTCAACGCATCTCACATCACTGCCAGCGTATTTATCAATGATGACGAAGAAGGCCTGCATCGGGATTTTAGCGCTTGGCTTGAGAAATTAGCGCCTTATGGAAAAGATAAATATCAGCATAACCTGGCCGGCGAAGATAACGGCGACGCTCATTTAAAAAGGACGATTATGGGCAGGGAAGTGGTAGTTGCGATTACCAAAGGTAAATTAGATTTTGGCCCCTGGGAGCAGATATTTTACGGAGAATTTGACGGCCAGCGGCGTAAGAGAGCCTTAATTAAGATAATCGGAGAATGAGAGAGTCAAAGATGAAAATAAAAGATACCGAGATTAAAATTGTGCAAGGCGATATCACGGAATTGAAGGTCGATGCGATAGTTAATGCCGCAAACAATAAGTTGGTAATGGGCGGAGGGGTTGCCGGAGTAATTAAGAAAAAAGGCGGCAAAGTAATTGAAGAAGAAGCAGTGAAAAAAGGGCCTATAGAGATAGGCGATGCTATGTCTACCTCTGCGGGTAATCTTCCTGCCAGATACGTGATACACGCTGCCACTATGGGCATGCCTGCCTGCCGGCAGGCAGGGATTTTTAAGACGGATGAAGTAAAAATTAGGGATTCTTGTAGGAATGCCTTGAAAATAGCCGAAGAATTAAAAATCAATTCTCTGGCCTTTCCGGCTTTAGGTTGCGGGGTGGGAGGCTTTTCTCTTTTGGCATCAGCCAAGATTATGGCCCAGGAAGTATTCAAGCATTTGCGCGAAAAGAAATCTAACTTAAAAGAAGTTATTTTTTGCCTGTATGGCCAAGAGGCCTTTGATGTATTTAATAAAACAGTTTTTAGTTACCTCGAATATATAACTAAGAAACTACAGAACGGACCTTTTACCACAGTTGACGCAATCATCGAGATAGGCGGCGGAATCGTGTTGATAGAAAGGAACAACCCGCCTTTTGGCTGGGCCTTGCCCGGAGGTTTTGTGGATTACGGAGAAAGTTTAGAAGAGGCGGTAATAAGAGAGGCAAAAGAAGAGACCAGCTTGGATTTAACAGACGTAAAGCAATTTCATACTTATTCTGAACCCAATCGTGACCCGCGCTTTCATACTATCGGCACGGTTTTTCTTGCCCAAGCCAAAGGCAAGCCAAAAGCAGGGGATGATGCGAAAAATCTAAAGGTTGTGAAGTTAAATGAGATTCAAAATTTAGAGTTTGCCTTTGACCACAAGAAGATTATTCAGGATTATATAAGATATAAAAATGGCTGAAGCTGCAACGTTACAAATCTAAATTTGTCCTATTACGTTTTTTTGTTGTTGGATTAGGGACGTTTCTTCAGTTAATCGGAAGAGTGTCCCCATTAAGCTATCCCAAGCGCTAATTTTGGTCTTTCGCTTCCGCTCAGGACGAAATCCTGAACGTTAGCGAAGTGATTTCGCTTGGGATTAAATATTTCTTAAATAGCGCTTTATGTCTTCATGGTCGCCAGCGAGGATAAACTCCACTAAATCCCTTTCCCACCTAAAAAGAATCCTTGCTTTAAGGCCTTTCCTTATCTCCCAAAGATCATCCTTGAGGCGCTTTAATCCTATGCCTTTATGGATTATCCTATCCTGGGATAATATGTCTATTGCTTGGAGAGCGACTTGCTTTATCTCTTCTTTTTCCCTACCGTACAGACTTTTAACGGACCTGTCAAAGGAAGGCTTAAATTCAAATCTCATAGGACTTCGATATGCTTTTTGGCTTTCTTTGCGCTCTTGTATATCTTGCTTTTGGCAGAGGCTAACTTTTCAATCTTTGCCCATTCACGAGGAGTATAAGGCGACTCTGCGGTGATTTTGCAAGGCAATAAAATCACTCCTTCCTCGCTTAAACCAAAAGCAATGGAAGTCCCCGCTGAGACATGCAGGATTTTCCTAATACGATTAGGAATGGTAACCTGTCCTTTAGATGTTACTTTTGCCGTTTCAATGATAGTCATTTTGCACACCTCCCATATATCTTACTTCCTTACATTCTTACTTTCAATAAAAGTATAACCGAAAAGGGAGAGTTTGTCAAGAGAATTTGAGCTGCTTCATACCAAGAATCCAAACTAAAATTGCACTTGGGATAACATAATTTTAGCGGGTCCTGCCGCAGAAGGCGGCACATCCCACAGGAGGTAGGATACCCGCCGATCCGATACGGCGGGGTGCTTGGCCCATCCGATAGGGCCGGGTGTTGCCTTGGCTGTTTCCTCGCAGGGACGTTTGTTTTGCCCCTGCGAGGCAAAACTGCACTCGCCTACGAACCTTCGCTCTGACCGATAAATTTTTAGCGGGTCATCCATGCCCGCTCGGGTTCCTCGGACGCCCTGCTCGGAAATCAGCCAAGTCACCCGTTCACAATGCAGCTTGCCAATGGGCGTTTTCATAATGTAAAATATCTTTCGCACTTTTGATATTGCCTTGTGAATAAAAAAGGCATATCCTCTTAGGTTGATAACGCAAATTATTAACCTAACCAGCCCTTAAGGGGCCAGCAAAGGAGGATACGCCTATGAATCCGGTAAATTTCTCTACCAGTAATTTACCAAAGCAATGGCAATATGTAAAGCGTAACTTACGGGAGATGGGGATAGTGAACCAGGTAGAATCAGATGATATGGAAGCTAAAGCAAGGCTTGTGGTAGAAGGATTTTTCCAGAATTCAATATTTGCAGAGTTTAAGGAACAGCTGCAAGCTGATTTATATGAACATTCGGATGAGCGCGTGGATATCCGTTCCGGCACCTACCCGAGAACATTTACTACTACTTTTGGTAAAGCCAGGCTGCTAATCCCTAAGGTAAGGAAAAAGAGCCGGGAGTATGTCTATAATCTGCTTACCCGATACCAGAGGCGGCAGAAGAAGTTCGACGACATGGTCGTATTATCGCTGTTGCTTGGCTTTTCCACCCGTAAGCAGCAGAAGTTTTTCCAGGCGTTTATTGGCGACTCCGTGAGCCACCAAACAGCATCTCAATTATTACAAAATCTTAGCGATGATCTAAGAGAATACCAATCTAGGCCGATAGAAGATAAATACCGTTTTATCTTTATCGACGCCTTATGGGTACATATAAAAGAGGTTGATATAAAGAAAAGGCCTATTCTTTTTGCTTTAGGCATAACCAAGGATGGCAAACAGGAAATTATTGCCTTTAAGCTAGCCAAAGGCGAGACCGAAGAATAAATAAGGGGGACGTTCCCCAAGGGGACACACTTTAATCCCAAGCGCTAAAACGCTTGGGATTTTTGGTTTTGGTCATGTTTGAAAAATGCACCTGGCGGTTTTCGCAGCGAATGGAGGTTTTAGACAAAGCATGCTTGAGTATTTTCGGGAATCCCGAGGTCAGCGTGATGAGGCTGACAATCTCGGGACGGCGAGGATGTTTGACACTTTTGCGCTCTAGCACAAAAGTGGAGTTCCGCAGCCGCCGAAAATGCGAAAGACCTTTGGCGTGAAAAAACCGACTTGAGCGAGAAAATCGACAGGGGCATTATTATACAAGCGTCCCTGCGAGAAACAAGACAAGACAGAACCCGCTAAAATTTAGCTTTCCCTCAGCTGCTTCTCCGCATCTACCACATCGCGATTGATAACTCGGATAGTTTCCCGGATTTTTTCTTTTAAGAGATGCGAGGCAACCTTGGCATCGCTGATTTCCCTTAAAATCTGCACGCTCATCCTGAAATAGCGCACTACTTCGCCTTCATCGGTATCGGTAAATTGTAGAGTTTTGTCAAAGTTTGTCCCGCGCAGCCACGCCTCCATGCCATTAGCTAAGTGAAAATAGGGCTCTTTGCTAAAAGGGTAGATGCGGTATCTTAATTCTTTATGTTTTATGCTTTCATATATCTCTTGGCAGATTCTCTTGATTTTGCGGCTGGACTTGGAGAGGCTGGGCATATGCTGATTTTTCCGCGGCTCAAAGACTGCTGCCGCGCAAATCACGCCTAAGCCGAATTCATCAAGTTGCTCTAGTAAATTCTGGTCATAGAGTTCAGATAGCAGTAATTCATAACCATAGACAGTCTTGGCAAATCGGCCTTTATCGGTTAAGCCGCCTTGGTGGATATAACCGGATTCTTTTAAGAGTTTTAATTTGGCCTCGATTAATCGGATAGCTTCTTTTTGCTCGTGCTTACGCGATTGATAATAATGCAGCGACAAAGGATAAATCTTAAAGAGGTCGTCTTTATATTTTTCGTAGAGATTAAGGATAGTAGCGTAGGAGGTATTGAGTTGGCTTCTTACTTCCTCAGCCGGGCCAAAAATAATACGTTTAACCTCTTCGAAATTTATGCGATTAAGATTGACTTTAGCATAGACAAATCCTTCTAAATCTTGCCCGCGCCGGCCAGCGCGTCCGGCCATCTGATAAAAATCCCGGGTTTTTAAATTTCTCATATAACGGCCGTAGAATTTCCTCAAATCGTCAAAGATAACCGAGCGGCTGGGCATATTAATCCCTAAGGCAAAGGTCTCAGTGGTAAAGATGACTTTTAAGAGCCGGCTGGTGAATAATCTTTCTACTACTTCTTTCAGGGTAGGAAGCATTCCCGCATGATGATAGGCGATCCCTCTTTGTATAAGCGGTTGCAAACTTTGGGCTGTTTTATCGCCAGTTAAATTAAAGCGCCGGCAGAGAGATTCATATAAAGACAATATCTGGCTGCGCTCCTGGTTATTCAGAAAATTATAGCTATACAATTCCTGGGCTAAATCTTCGGCGCGCCTTCTGCCAAAGACAAAATAAATGCAGGGCAGGCCTTCATTTAAACGCAGATAATTTATAAGACTGCTTAGCTTATTCGGCCGGCCATCCTTTAGTTTCTTCAGTTTATTTATATTATCTAGAATTTCGTTCTGGCACTGGAAAGAGAAGTGCAAAGGCACAGGCCTTTTTTCTTCAATTACCATTTTTATGGGTTTATTGTGAATGGATTCAATCCAGGCGCAGAGTTGTTTGATATTGGGGATAGTGGCGGAGAGGCCCAATATTTTCATATGCGCCGGCAAGAATATCAAGGATTCTTCCCAGACTGTGCCGCGTTCAGGGTTGTCAATATAATGGATTTCATCAAAGATGATCCAGGAATATTTTTTGAGGCTATCGGGTTCATCTAAGATTTTATTGCGGAATATCTCGGTAGTCATAATCAAGACCGGGGCATAGGCATTGATGGAGACATCGCCGGTTAATATTCCAATATCTTCGCCAAATTGCTCATGAAAATCGCGGAATTTTTGGTTGGAGAGAGCCTTGATGGGCGCAGTATAAATAACGCCGATCTTGGTTTGGATACAGGTTTGAATAATGTGTTCGGCAATAACGGTTTTACCTGCACCAGTTGGAGCAGAGACAATTACGGAAAAGCCTTGATTTATATAGTCTATTGCTTCTTGTTGGAAGCGGTCGTAAAGCATAAATGGGTACATAACTTACGAACGCTGAAAGCGTGAGTAGGTTATTGTGCGAATTTATCCCGAGCTTCAAGCTATTAAATAGCAGGAAACGAGGGATATCCCTCGTCACTTATAATCTTTCTAATAGTGACTCGGGATAAGTTCGGTCAAACGACTTACGTTCACTCCGTTCCGTAAGTCGTGACCTCACTTATTATAATCTAAAATTATTGATTTATCTAATAAAAATAGTATTATATAATAGGATGTTGTTATGGGTTATGAAATTGCCATAAGTAAGGCCTGGGAGGAACTGGATAAGCTAAGTCAAGATAAGACCTTATCGCTTAAATTCTTAGCGGATGAATATACTGTTGACTTAGAGAACAGGAAGGTGTTATCCCTGGCCTGCAATGCGTTAGTCAAAGACTTTACCGCAATTATCATTTTGCATTATCTGATTCAGAGATTAAAAAGTATTCCTGAATTAACTGGTGAGTGGCTAAGTTTTAAAGAATTATCGGGAGTTGAAGGTTATTTGCCGGCTTTTCGAAAAAGGTCAATTGATCCGATAATCCGTAAATACGGCAAGCATCCAGAAGCGATGCTTTCGGTTTTAGACCGGCTTCCCGGAAAAAAAGTCAGCCAGGGAGATGTGGGAATTGTTTTGGAGGCCTTTGCCGGAGTTCCGGTATTGATAACTCTTTGGCGGGCTGATGATGAATTTGGCCCAGAGGCAAATATCCTTTTTGATAAGAGCATAACCAAAATATTCTGCACTGAGGATATTGTGGTTTTAGCCGGGATTATTGCGGGAGGCGTATAATGAAAGAAAGCCAGATGAGTAAGCTGAGGAAAAGATTAGGGATATTAATCACCTTTTTATTGATTGCCAGTCTTTATTCCTGCAATAATGGAGTCTATTACTCTGGCCATGGAAAATTTACCCTGCCCCTTGGCAAAAATTATAATTATCTCGATATTTTAGTTACCAGGGTGGTTGACGGCGATACTTTGCAGCTTGAAAGCGGAGAAAGACTGCGGCTCATCGGAATAGATACGCCTGAAATGCATGAATCCGATAAATTATATCGGGATAGTCAAAGGACAAAACAAGATATACAAACCATTAAAGAATTAGGCCGGCGCGCCTATGCATTTACCAGAGATTTAGTGGAAGGTAAGCGCGTGAGCCTTGAGTTTGATGTGGAGAAACACGATAAATACGGACGGGTTCTCGCCTATGTTTATTTAAAAGATAACACCTTCGTGAATGCCGAGATTGTCAAGCAAGGTTACGCTTCTTTGATGAGTATCCCGCCAAATGTAAAATACGCAGATGCATTTTTGAAGTTATATCGACAGGCAAGGGAGAATAATCGGGGATTGTGGAAATAGGAGGTAATTATGTTGAGATATTTAACCGCAGGTGAATCGCACGGAAAAGGATTAGTGGCGATTTTAGAAGGAATGCCGGCTGGCCTGAAGATAGATTTGGCTTTTATTAATCAGGAATTAAAACGCCGGCAATCTGGCATCGGCCGGGGTAAGCGCATGCAGATTGAGAAAGATAAAGCCCAGATAATTTCTGGGTTAAAGAGCGGGGCGACTTTAGGCAGCCCCATCGCTATTTTTATCGAAAATAAAGATTTTAGTATCGAGAAGCTGCATAAGGTAATTTCGCCGCGGCCTGGCCACGCAGACCTGGCAGGATTTTTAAAATACGGTTTCAGTGATATCCGAGAAGTTTTGGAACGTGCCTCAGCAAGGAGCACCGCAGCTACTGTGGGCATCGGCGCCGTCTGCAAAATATTCTTAAATAAATTTCAGGTTAAGATATTCAGCAAGGTATTATTTATTGGCGGAGAACGCACTAGGCCGGCAATTATCCAAAAGATTAAACAAGCCCAAGATAGTAAGGATACCGTTGGCGGTATATTTGAGGTAGTGGTTAAGGGCGCGCCTGTGGGCTTAGGTAGTTATGCCCAGCCTGATAGGCGTTTGGATGGCAGGCTTGCGCAAGCAATCATATCTATTCCTGGGATTAAAGCCGTGGAAATCGGTTTGGGTTTTAGTTATGCCTATAAATTCGGTTCAGAAGTCCATGATGCAATTTACTATACTAAAGGTAAAGGCCTCACCTGCTCAGGCAGGCAGGGGTATTTTCGCAAAACCAATAACTCCGGTGGAATTGAAGGCGGAATTTCTAACGGAGAAGATATTATATTGCGCGTTTGTATGAAGCCCATATCCACACTGATGAATCCTTTAGATTCCGTAAACATTATAACCAAAAAGCCTTCCAAGGCCGCAACTGAGCGTTCGGATGTGTGCGTGGTTGGGGCTGCAGGTGTAGTGGCTGAGTCAGCTTGCGCTTATGTATTGGCAGATGCATTCTTGGAGAAATTTGGAGGGGATAGTCTACCAGATATAAAGTTAGTTTATAAGAATTATATTAAAAGAATAAAGTCATAGATTGGAAGTTATCCCGCACCTTTCTTTTCATTCAAACCTTTACGCTAAAAACATAAATCTAATAAAGGTGCGGGATTAATTCGGGCATATAAGTTATGTCGTTTAGCCTGCCTATTATTCAACTCCATAACTTATGCCCTCATTAAAAATATTTAAGTTAGAAAATCACTCCCCTTGCGTCTATTATAAGTGAAGCCACAACTTATGGAGCAAAGTGAACATAAGTTGTAAGGCTGAACTTACCCCGCCGCATTCTTGCAGAATGCAAGAGGCGGGGTTCAGTTCGCACTTATAACTTAGCTTCACTATCGTTCGCTAAGTTATGTGCTTACTGAAGAAGGGGGTGATTGGGATGGCGGAAGGGCTGGATTTAAAGGTAGTGCGGTTGCATCGTTTTGCTGGCGATTCTAAGACTAAGGCCTTTGTGGATATAGGTATCGGTGATTTTATCATCAAAGGCCTGCGCATTGTAGAGGGGCAAAAAGGGTTATTTTTGGCTATGCCGCAGGAAAAAGCCAAGGATGGAAAATGGTATAACTCTTTTTATCCGATGACCAAACAAGCGCGCCAGGATCTTTTTGAGGTGGTATTAAGCGCATATCAGGAGTAAAAAAGAGGGACGTTTCTTCAGCCAAAGCTAAAGGTGTCCCCTAAGGGGACACACCTCCGATTGGCTAGAGAAACGTCCCTAATAACTACCTAAATTCCAATATATGAATAATATTTATTTAGTCGGATTTATGGGCACAGGTAAGACTTCTGTAGGTAAGGAGCTTGCCAAGAAAAAGAAGTGGCGGTTTCTTGACCTGGACGAGCTCATTCAGTTAAGAGAGAAGAGAACCATTGCCGATATTTTTACTAAAGAAGGAGAACCATATTTTAGGCGCACAGAGAAGCAGGCGTTAAAAGAAGTGTCTAAAGAAAAGCAATTTGTGGTTGCCTGCGGTGGCGGTATTGTAATCAATCCGGATAATATTAAGACCATGAAAGAAACCGGCATAATCATTTGCTTATCCGCTTCACCCCAAGTTATTTTAGCGAGAACTTCAACTTACAGGCACCGTCCGCTTTTAAACGTGGCTGACCCGAAAAAACAGATTGAGCTTTTGTTTAAATTGCGCGCTCCCTATTATGCCCGCGCAGATAAAATGATCGATACATCTACAATTTCTGTAAAAGAAGTAACGGATAAGATAATCAAGTTGATCTCTAAAAAATGACTAATCTTGAGGCGCTCGTAGGTTTAAATCTGATTTTGGATATTGGGAGTATCCGTTTAAAGAAACTGCTAGAATTTTTCGATACCCCGGAAAATATCCTAAAAGCCGCGCCTAACAAATTAATCGCGGTTTCGGGTATCGGTGAAAAAATAGCCCAGAAAATTCATTCTCTCAATAAAGATGATATAGATAAAGAGTTAATGCTGGCGAGAAAGCTCGATATCGAAATTCTGACTCTAGAAGACAAAGATTACCCTGAGAATCTCAAAAATATCCCTGACCCGCCGATTGTGCTTTACGTTAAAGGGAAGTTGAAACAGGAAGACAAGTATAGTATTGGTATTGTGGGTTCGCGCCGGGCTTCATTTTATGGCTTGACCAAGGCCGAAGAATTTGCCTTTGCTTTGGCAGATAAAGGTTTTACCATTGTTTCAGGCATGGCGCGGGGCATTGATTCATCTAGCCACCGCGGAGCTTTAAAAAGAGGCGGACGCACCATAGCTGTAATCGGCAGCGGGTTTCAGTGTATTTATCCTCCGGAAAATCAAGAGTTAGCCGAAGAGATTTCTCGCTCAGGAGTAGTGATTTCCGAATTTCCTATAGATACGCTGCCGCTTAAGCAAAATTTTCCCCGGCGCAATCGCGTAATCAGCGGGTTAAGTTTGGGCCTATTAGTAGTTGAGGCAGCCAGAAATAGCGGTGCCCTCATTACTGCAGATTTTGCTTTGGAACAAGGCAGGGATGTCTTTGCTCTTCCTGGTAAAGTTGACGCACATACTTCTTTTGGCACTAATGAGCTGATCAAGCAAGGCGCAAAATTAGTTTCTTGCCTGGATGATATTCTGGAAGAATTGAATATACCTATAACTAAGGTATGCCAAGCAGAAGAAAGGCCGCAGGAAAATCTAAAATTTGATTCAGGCCATACAGAAGAAAGTTTGGTTTACGGCTTAATCTCTGACCAATCAATTCAATTAGATGAAATTGCGGAAAAAACAAATCTGGATATTCCGCGTATATCTGGTATACTTTTAAAATTACAGATGAAACGGTTAGTTCAGCAGCTTCCGGGCAAACAATTTATAAGGAGCCAAGCGTGAAGAATAAGAATTTAGTGATTGTAGAATCGCCGACCAAGGCCAAAACCATAAGTAAAATCTTAGGCAGTAATTTTTCCGTTGTCCCGTCCATGGGCCATCTTATTGACCTGCCGGCAAAAGAACTGGGCGTAGATATTGAGCAGGGCTTTCAACCTCATTACATAATTATTCCGGGAAGAAAGAAAATATTGGCCACTCTAAAAAAAGAATCTAAGGATAAAGACGCAATATATGTGGCAACAGACCCGGATAGGGAAGGCGAGGCTATTGGCTGGCAGATTAAAGACAGGATTTTTAAAGGCAAAAAAGTTTTACGGGTTATTTTTCATGAGATTACCTCTTCCGCGGTTTCCGAGGCTTTTAAAAACCCGCGCGATTTTGACCTAAACATGATTGAAGCCCAGGCCAGCCGCAGGATACTGGATAGGATAGTCGGTTATTATTTAAGCCCTTTGCTCTGGAAGAAACTTGCCCGGGGCTTAAGCGCAGGCAGGGTCCAGTCAGTAGCCTTAAGGATGATTATTGACCGGGAAAGGGAGATTCAGAAATTCATCGCCCGGGAATATTGGGAGATTGAGGCAGAGCTTAAAAAAAGTGTCAAAGTGTCAGAGTCTCAAAGTGTCAATTCGTTTTTGGTTAAATTAGAGAAGATAGAAGATAAGAAAGCGGAAATAAAAAATCAAGAAGAGGCAGAGGCACTGGTCAGCGATATAAAAGAAAAGGCCTTTAAAGTTCAAGAAGTAAAACAAAATGAGAGAAAGCGTTACCCCCAGGCTCCTTTTATTACCAGCACTCTTCAGCAGGACGCCTTTAATAAATTAAGATTCAATGCCGCCAAGACTATGATTGTAGCCCAGCAACTTTATGAAGGTATTGATATCGGCGAAGAGGCGCCTGTAGGCTTAATAACCTATATGCGCACGGATTCTCCGCGGGTTGCTCCGGAGGCGATAAAAGAAGTGCGGGCTTTAATCCTAAAGCAATTCGGCAAGAAATATTTACCTGACGAACCAAATACTTATAAAGTGAAAAAATTAGCCCAAGAGGCCCATGAGGCGATTAGGCCAACCCTGATCTGGCGTTCTCCGGAAAGCCTGAAAGAATTTTTAAAGCCGGAGCAATACAAATTGTACGAATTGATTTATAGCCGTTTTCTGGCCAGCCAAATGACTCCCGCAGAATATTTGGTGAATACAGTGGATATCCGGGCAGATAAATACCTCTTTACTGCCACCGGAAGCGAACTTATTTTTGACGGTTTTATGGCGGTTTATAACAAAAATAACGATGAAGAAAATGAGCAAAAAAATAAGAATCCTATCCCGCCCTTAGAAAAAGATGAAATATTAGACCTGGTTAAGCTTTTACCTTCGCAGCACTTTACTAAACCGCCGCCTCGTTTTTCGGATAGCTCTTTGGTCAAGGCTTTGGAAGAAGAAGGTATTGGCAGGCCGTCTACTTATGCGCCGATAATCTCAACCTTAATTCTACGCGACTATGCGCGCAGGCTCAAAGGTTATTTTTACCCTACAGAATTAGGCTTTAAGGTTTGCGATTTACTGGTGGAATATTTTCCTAAGATTATGGATGTTAAGTTTACAGCCCTCATGGAAGAGGAATTGGATGAAATCGAAGAAGGCAGGCTCAAGCGGTTAAAAGTCTTAGAAGATTTTTATGCTCCTTTTAAGGCCAGCCTGGATTTTGCCGCCAAAAATATCAAAAAAGAGGTGATTACTACCGAAGAGGTTTGCGATAAATGCGGCAGGCCGATGGTTATCAAATGGGGACGTAAAGGAAAATTTTTAAGTTGTTCCGGATACCCCGAATGCAAAAAATCCAAGTCTATTACCAGCGGGGTCAAATGCCCTGAGCCTGGCTGCGGCGGAGAGCTCATTGAGCGCCGCAGCAAAAGAGGATTTTTCTACGGTTGCTCTAATTATCCCAAATGCACGTTTACCGCAAATACTTTGCCGCAAGATAAAGAAGAGTAATGCGGAAATACATCGAAAAATTTATCCGCTATCTGGAGATTGAAAAGAATTATTCTAGCCACACGGTTTTAAATTATAGTCTAGATTTAAAAGATTTTGCGCAATTTATCGGTGAGCTCGCCTTAGAGAAAATCGATTATTTGACTTTAAGGAAATACTTAGCGGTTTTAAAAGAGAAAAATTTAGGCTCAAGAAGCGTCGGCCGCAGGCTTTCTTGCCTGCGTTCATTTTTTAGATTTCTAACCCGCGAAGGATATTTAAAAACCAATCCTATCCTTAGCCTCTCCAGCCCCAAGCAGGATAAACACCTTCCTTTGTTCTTGACTGAAGAAGAAGTAGCCAAATTAATCGAATCTGTTTTGCCCAAAGATGAACGGGCCTTACGCGATAGGGCTATCTTGGAGACATTTTACTCCACGGGCATAAGAATTTCTGAATTGGTCGGTTTAGACACAGAGGACATAGATTTTATCGGCGGCATAGCCAAGGTGATGGGTAAAGGCAAAAAAGAAAGAATCGTGCCTATCGGCGATATAGCGATAAGAACCATAAGAAATTATTTAGAAAGAAGAAAAAAACAATCCGAGGTGCTATTTTTAAATAAAAACGGTAAAAGAATAACTACCAGGGGCGTGCGGGGCATTGTGGAAAAATATTTGCGTATTGCAGGCATAAGACAAGGTGTTTCTGCGCATACCCTAAGGCATTCTTTTGCTACGCATCTTTTAAACCGGGGGGCGGATCTGCGCAGTGTTCAGGAACTTTTAGGGCATGTAAATCTTTCTACAACCCAAATATACACTCATCTTACTACTGAGCGCCTGAAGAGCGTTTATGATAAGGCGCATCCCAGGGCTTAAAAATTGTGTAATGTATCTGCCTGCCCTGACTGCCGTCAGGCAGGCGGCAGGCAGGTAATCTGTAATGTAAAATTATGTTTATACTATACGATTTAATATTTCTGGCTGTTTCGTTGTTTTATTTACCTGTATATTTATTGAAAAAGAAGCTTCATCGCGGATTTTTCAGTAGATTAGGATTTTGCCCGAAGGATTTAGACTTAAATCATCCTATCTGGATTCATGCCGTAAGTGTGGGTGAGGCCATAGTAATAAGGGGGCTCGTCGAAGAATTAAGAAGGGCTTTCCCCCAAAAAAGAATAGTAATTTCAACTGTCACTGCCACAGGAAATAAAATTGCCCAAGGCATGGCTAAGCCAGGCGATTTTGTAACCTACTTACCCTTGGATTTCAGTTTTATCGTCAGGTGTGTTATCGATAAAATTAGTCCGTCACTTTTTATCCTTGCGGAAACGGAAATCTGGCCGAATTTAATCACTTATCTTTACCGCAAGAATATTCCTGTAATCGTGGTCAACGGCCGAATCTCGGATAGCTCATATCGAGGGTATTCATGCCTAAAATTTCTCATCAAACAGATATTCAACAGAGTTAATCTTTTTTGTGTTCAGACCGAAACCGATGCCCAAAGGTTGATTTCTCTCGGAGTCTTAGAAAATAAAATTAAAGTCACTGGCAATATGAAGTTTGATGCTACGGATTATGCAGATGTTAAAAAAACCTGCCTGCCGGCAGGCAGGGATTACGCAGATTATCAGTTAAAACTCGGCCTGGGGGGAGTCCAGGATAAACTTTGGGTTGCCGGTTCAACTCACCAGAAAGAAGAAGAGGCCATATTAGAAGCTTATAGCAATTTATCGAAAGATTATTCGAATTTAAGCCTTTTGATTGCACCGCGACATCCGGAAAGAACAGATGAAATAGAGAAAATTATCATCAAATACGGATTTAGTCCAAATAGATTAAGCCGAATTAACGAAAGGACCAAGGACGCAGGACCAAGGACGATTTTTATACTTGATACTGTCGGTGAACTGACGAAATATTATGCTATTGCCGATATTGTTTTTGTCGGCGGAAGCTTAATCCGAAAGGGCGGACACAATATCTTAGAGCCGGCAGCATTAGGAAAACCGGTTCTGTTTGGTCCTTATATGTTTAACTTTAGAGACATTGCAGATTTATTCTTAGATAATAATATCGGAATTTTAGTTCAGAATAAAACAGAGTTAGAAGAAAATATTAGAGATTTATTACGCAATCCATCTAAAATAATTAATATAAGCCAGCGCGAGCTTGAGCTTATTCGCCAAAACCAAGGCGCGACCAGAAGGAATTTGGAATATATTATCAAGGCGTAAAATGAAAAATATCCAGGAAAAGGATATTGCCGTAGTGGGCGTCTCGGACAGAGAAGAAAAATTCGGGTATAAAATCTTTCGTGACTTAATCAAACATGGTTTTAACGTCAAAGGAATTAATCCCAGAAACGGAGAAATCTTGGGCCGCAAGATTTACAAAACCCTCAGGGACATTGAAAGTGTCCCGGATTTAGTGATTACAGTTGTGCCGCCTGAGGCCACCGAGCGTATCGTTCAGGAATGCAAGGAAATGGGCGTAAGAGAGATTTGGATGCAGCCGGGCTCTGAGTCGGAAAATGCGATTAAAAAGGCAGAAGAATACGGCATTGCGGTGATTCATAATGCCTGCTTTATGGTAGAACATAGCATTTGGTAGGGCTAAAAATGAAAGACTTTAAAACAAAATCCTTGCAGGAAATTGAACAGAAAATGGAAGGCCTGGATATTAATTCTTTAAGATACAGAGTCCTTGAAGCAGCTAAAAACTTTAAGACTTCCTGGGTAGATTTAGGCCAGGCCCTGTTTACGGTTTATAAGGATAAATTATATCGGGATTGGGGTTATGCTCAGTTTGAGACCTATATATCCAAAGAATTAGGCATAAGGAAACAAACCGCCATGAAATTATTGCGCTCATATTATTTTCTGGAAAAAGAAGCGCCGATTTATCTTAAGAAAGATTTTACTGATTCTGCACAGGCAAGCTCTGTGCCGACCTACGAATCTATCGATGTTTTGCGTTTGGCCAAGAATAAAAAAGCTTTGGATGAAAAGGACTACGCCGCAATAAAGAAAGATGTTCTGGAAAAAGGAAAAGACTTTCTACAGGTTAAAAAGGATCTTACTGCCTTGATTCGCGAAAGGGATGAATTGGCGCCTGAGGAGGCCCGGGAAAAGAAGAGGACTGCTAAAGTAAGAAGGTTGTTAGGGCTGATTAAGGCCTTAAAGGAAGACATTCAAATTCTAAAATTACTGCCTGCCTCTATATTGAGGGAAACCGAAAGTTTAATTAAGAAACTTGAGGCAGAACTGGATTAACTTAAAGTAATTTCACAAAAGGTGCCCCTTAATTTGCAAGGTTAAAAACACATGGAGATTAGGGCAAGGCAGAAAGAGAACATTATTATATTGGATTTAGCCGGCCGTATTGACGTGGATTCGGCAAATTTCGTGGAAGTTGTCGGCCAATGCCTGCGCGATGGCTATAGCGATATACTTTGCAACCTTGAGGCAGTTGATTTCATTGATTATATGGGCATGTCTGTTGTGGTTATTGCTTATAAAGAGGTGGTCAATAATAATGGCAGGATGAAATTCGTGAATATCCCGGCGCATCTTAAGAATTTATTTTCTGTAGCCGGTTTGGATAAGGTCATTGAAATCTACGCTACTGAGGATTTGGCAATAAATAGTTTTAAAGAAGAAAAGATTATCGAGAAGATTAAGAAGATGCAGTTACGCCGCAGATTCAAGCGCCTGCCTATAGACATTAAAATAGAAATAAAGCCTAAATATGACAGGACCCCGGTTTGCATAAAGGCAGATATATTAAATTTAAGCGGGATAGGCGCTTATATATACGGTTGCGAGCAATTCAAGCTCGGAGATGAGATGATTTTAAAACTTGAACTTCCTCCCAAGCTCCAGGAATTAGAACTTCAGGCCCGGGTGGTCTGGCTGCCGGATAAGCAGATTCAGAATCAGCTTTATCCCGGCATAGGAGTGGAATTTTACGATATACCCAGTCCAGCCCAACAAAGATTGCTGGAATTTATCGAGAGAAACCTATCTTTTTTGTCCACGGATAGTTAGCATCCCCGATATATTAATTTGCAATAAATATAAGGTTTGATTATTTTTCTTGAAGATAATATAATATTGTCTCAATGGCAAAAGATACACTCAATAGCCTAAAATTCCTTTCGGGCAACCAGGCCCTAGGACAGGGAGCTTATGAAGAGGGCTTAAAAGTTGCCTGTTCTTATCCGGGGACTCCGGCTACGGAGATTCTTGAATATCTCTCTCAATTTCCCGAAGTGGATGCTCAATGGTCAGTAAATGAAAAGATTGCCTTTGAAGTAGCCTTAGCCTCGGCGATTGCCGGTTTACGTTCACTCTACGCTTCTAAGCATGTAGGTTTAAATGTAGCTATGGACCCGTTGATGACCTCTTCCTATATAGGAGTTAATGCCGGTTTTGTCGTCGTCTCCTGCGATGACCCGGGAATTCACTCTTCCCAGAATGAACAGGATAATCGTTTGCTTGCTAGGGCGGCAAAAATTCCTTTCATTGAACCCTCGAGCCCTTCTGAAGCTAAGGAATTTGTCCAGGTTGCCTTTAAGATAAGCGAACAGTTTGATACACCCGTAATGGTAAGGTTAACTACCAGGATCGCCCACACCAAAGAAAATATCGTTATAGAGAAGAGAAAGGAAATTCCCGCCAGGGCCTTTAAGCTGGATATAGAAAAATACGTGATGGTACCCAGGAATGCCTATAAAAGGCATATTGCATTAGAAAAGAGGTTATCTAAATTAAAAGATTATGCCGAGAAATCCCCTCTGAATAAAATTGAGTTAAATAATAAAAAGTTGGGGATTGTCACTAGTAGCGTATCTTATCTCTATGCTAAAGAGATGTATCCTGAGGCTTCATTTTTAAAATTAGGTTTTAGCTTTCCTTTTCCGGAAGAGAAAGTGAAACGGTTTGCTAAGCAAGTCAAACAAATTTTGGTTATTGAGGAACTTGAGCCATTTTTAGAAGAAGAAATGAAGATTAAAGGAATAAAGTGCAAAGCCAAACACCCATCATTCAGAATAGGCGAGCTAAGGCCTGAGTATATACCCGATATTATTAAAGGTAGGCAGAAAACCCAGGAACTTGCATCCGCCAGAAAACCCGTGATGTGCCCGGGATGCCCGCACCGTCCAGTTTTTTGGGCGCTTAAAAAGTTAAAACTCGTGGTTACCGGCGATATCGGCTGTTACACCTTAGGCGCTTTATCGCCTTTAAGCAGTTTGCATACTTGCTTATGTATGGGTAGCGGTATTACTTTTTTTGAAGGGTTTAAAAAGGTTTTAGACAAAAATGTGGTGGGAGTAATCGGTGATTCTACCTTTGTGCACTCCGGTATTACAGGCTTAATCAACTTAAGTTACAATAAAACCAAGGGCGTAGTAATTATTCTTGATAATTCAACTACCGCCATGACCGGAAACCAGCCGCATCCGGCAACCGGCATAAATCTAAAAGGCGAGCCGACCAAAAAACTTATTTTAGAAGATTTGTGTCTTGCCTGCGGTGCGGATACCGTAGATGTAATTCATCCCTTTAAGGTGAAAGAATTAGAAGGGGTTATTAAGAAAAGATTGGATGAAGGCAAGCTCTCAGTTATTATTGCCCGTGCTCCCTGCCGGATTATCGAAAGAGAAAAAGCAGCTGTGCCTATATATAATAAGGAAAAATGCCAGAAGTGTTATCTTTGTTTAAATTTAGATTGCCCTGCGCTTACCAAATTAGACGATGGCTTAATCAAAATTGAAAACAACTTCTGCGCTGGTTGCAATCTTTGCGTGGAAGTCTGCAAATTGGGTGCGCTTATCAAACATGAAGAAGGTTAAGGTAATAAATATTCTTTTTTGCGGAACCGGAGGCCAAGGGGTTTTAACCGCTTCTGAGGTCTGCGGATGGGCAGCTATTCTTGACGGCTATCATGTAAAAAAATCCGAGGTGCACGGAATGGCACAGAGAGGCGGCTCAGTAGAATCGCACTTAAGATTTGGCAGGCGGGTTTATTCTCCCCTAATTCCATTCGGCCAGGCTGATTACTTAGTTTCTTTTCATAGAGGTGAGCACGGCCGCCTTAAAAATTTTTTAAAAGCTAAAGGGACCGACCTCATCCATTATTTAGATAAAGCAGAATCTTTACTGCAGGATAAAAGACAGGTTAATACTTTTATACTGGGAGTGCTTTCTAAAAATCTTACGCTAAAACAAGAAAGTTGGATTAAGGCTTTAGAGGTTGTTTTTTCGCATAAAAACTTAGAGGAAAATAAAGAAATCTTTTGGCGAGGTAGGCAAGAAAGAGGGGGCTAGAGATGATCTGGAATGAAAAAATGGAATGCATGGCTCATGAAGATTTAAAGAATATTCAATCTGAGCGCTTAAAAGAAATAGTAAAGTATATTTATAACAAGTGCCCTTTATTAAAGGCTAAACTTGATTTTAGCGGGATAAAACCCGCGGATATAAAAAGTATTGATGACATTAAAAAACTTCCCTTTACCACCAAGTATGATATGCGCGATAGTTATCCCTTTGGTTTATTTTCTGTGCCGGTAAAGAATATCAGCGAGATTCATGTTTCTACCGGCACAACCGGAAATCCTACAGTTGTAGGTTATACCAAGGAAGATTTAAAGCTCTGGTCAGAAGTGATGGCCAGGGTTCTCTGTTTAGCCGGAGCAGAACCCGGAGATATGATTCAAATTGCTTATGGTTACGGCCTTTTTACCGGCGGATTAGGCTTTCATTACGGCGCATTAGAAATGGGCTTAACCATTATACCCGCCTCTTCCGGCCAGACGAAACGCCAGTTAAAACTTATGACTGATTTTAAACCCCGTATTTTAGCCTGCACCCCGAGTTATTCCCTTTATATGGCTGAGGAAGCCAAGGAAATGGGGCTTGACCCTAAAAAGGGGAGTTGGAAAATTGGAATCTTTGGCGCTGAGCCCTGGAGCGAGTCTATGCGTCGAGAAATAGAAGCAACCTGGAATATGCTGGCCACAGATGTTTACGGGCTTTCGGAGATTATCGGCCCAGGAGTTGCCCAGGAATGTCCGCATAAGAATGGTTTGCATATCTTTTGGGATGTTTTTTATCCGGAAGTGATTAACCCCAAAACCGGCAAAGCCGCTAAAGAAGGAGAAGACGGCGAATTAGTAATTACTACCCTTACCAAGCAAGGTATCCCCTTGTTAAGATACCGCACCCGGGATATAGTCAGCATTAATTATGCCAAGTGCCGCTGCGGTAGAACCTTACCCCGCATCAGCAAGATTAAAGGCAGGACCGATGATATGATTATTGTTCGAGGCATAAATGTCTTTCCTTCGCAAATTGAGCATGTGCTTTTAGGTATTGAAGGCACCAAACCGCATTATCAACTCGTTGTGGATAGAAAAGCCGGAGAGTTAGATGAATTGGAAATCATGGTGGAAGTAGAACAAAAGATTTTCTCCGATGAGATTAAACAGTTAAGAATGTTAGAAGAGAAGATTAAGAAAGAGATAGAATCGATCCTGGGAATATTTGTTAAGGTAAAATTAGTTGAACCAAAGACCATCGAGAGAAGTGAAGGAAAAGCCAAAAGAGTAGTGGATAAAAGGGTCATATAAACTTTAGGTTAAGGTTTAGTATTACCGAAGCCTTAGCCTGAACGTTTGTATTTAATAGGCGACAAAAAAGGAGGCAAGATGAAGATAACCCAGATCTCCGTATTTTTAGAGAATAGAAAAGGCAGGCTTTATGAGGTTTGTTCGCTTCTGGGAAAAAACAAAATTAATATCCGGGCTTTGACAATCGCCGAGACTCCGGAGTTTGGGATTTTGAGAATCGTCGTGGATAAACCCCAAGAAGCAATCAAGATTTTAAAAAATAACGGTTTTACCGCAAACTTAACTGACATTGTTGCCGTAGAGGTGGAAGACAAACCTAGCGGATTAGCCGGTATCTTAAAGATTCTTTCAGTAGGTGACATTAATGTGGAGTATATGTATGGATTCCTGGAGAAGGCTTCGGATAAAGCCCTGTTGGTATTTCGCTTTGAAGACCCGGATAAGGCGATTAAGATACTCCATAAAAATAAAATCAGGGTGGTAAATAAAGACGATATAGTAAATTTATAAAACGGAGAAGATTTAAAAATGGAGCTTAACTTTTGGAATAAGGAGATAGAAACCTTAGGCAGGGATGGTTTAAAAAAACTGCAATTGAAGCGCTTAAAGGAAACCGTCAGGCAAGCCCTTAAAACGCCATTTTATAAAAAGAGGCTGAAAGAAGCTGACATAGATTCAGTTGATGATATTAAAAGCCTTGAGGATTTAAAGAAAATCCCTTTTACGACCAAAGATGATTTAAGGAGTTGTTACCCCCAAGGGCTTTTAGCGGTTAGTTTGGATGAGGTAATCAGGATTCATACCTCAAGCGGCACAACCGGTATCCCTACGGTTATATATCATACCCGCGAAGACATCCATGACTGGACTGATTTGGTGGCGCGCTCCATTGTGGCAACAGGCGCAACCAAGAAGGACATATTTCAGAATATGATGAGTTACGGGATGTTTACCGGCGGCTTAGGCTTACACTACGGAGCAGAAAGAGCGGGGATGATGGTTATTCCTATCGGCGGCGGTAATACCAAACGCCAGATTCAATTAATGAAGGATTTTAAAACCACGGTTTTACATATAACCCCCAGCTATTGTTTACATATTCATTCTAAATTAGAGGAGTGCGGCGTAACCGTAAAAGATTTAAGTCTAAAAAAGGCATATCTGGGCGCTGAGCCGTATTCAGAAAATACCCGTAAAAAAGTGGAGGCGCTTTTCGGTATCGACGTCTACAACTCTTACGGCTTAAGTGAAATGAACGGCCCGGGCGTAAGTTTTGAGTGCGTGTATAAGTGCGGGATGCATACCTGGGAGGATGCTTATATCTTGGAAATTATTAACCCTAAGACCGGACAGGAATTAGGGGGAGAGAAAGAAGGAGAAATAGTTTTTACTACCTTATCCAGGCGGGCAACACCAATATTACGGTATCGCACGCGGGATTTGGCCTTTGTCTATAAAGGCAGCTGCAAATGCAGAAGAACCCATCGTCGGCTTTCCCGCATTACCGGCAGGACCGATGATATGTTAATTGTCAATGGGGTCAATGTTTATCCCTCCCAGATAGAAGAAGTGGTCATGCGCGTTCCCGAGGTAGGGACAAACTACATGATTCATTTAGAGAAGGAAGGTTCTCTGGATAAGCTTATTGTGAAGGTGGAGATTTATTCCAAGATGTTTACGGGAGATGTTTCAGAATTAGACAAATTAAAAGAAAGAATTAAGGATAATCTGCGCGCCTCAATTATTATTAATTCCATTGTCGAATTACATGAGCCGGGCAGCCTTCCGGTATTTGAAGGCAAGGCCAAGCGCGTGGTTGATTTGCGGACAAAATTATAGGAGGGAAAATATGGCTAAACAACTGAATATTTTTGTCGAGAATAAGCCAGGCAGGTTAAAATCGGTTACCGAGATACTTTGTAAAAATAATATCAACATCATTGCTTTTACCATCCAGGACAGAGGAGATTTTGGGGTAATTAAACTCCTGGTGGATAAACCTGACCAGGCCTATCTATCTTTAGCCGATAAAGGTTATGCCTGTGCTTTAAAGGATATTTTACTTATTTCGATTAAGGATAAGCCGGGGAACCTGCATAAACTAACCAACATACTTTTAGATCATAATATCAATGTTGCCGACGCCCATGGTTTTGTCATGGAACCCAATAAACAAGGCATATGCTGCCTGGAGGTCGAGGGCCAGTCTAAGATAAAGAAGATTCTTGAAAAAGAAGGATTTAAGGTTTTAGAAGAAAATAAACTCTTATAAATTTTAATGGTTATTGATATCCATACCCATGCCTGGCCGGAAAAAGTATCTCAAAAAGCCAGAGAAAATTTAGAATCATCTTTTAAGGTAAAGTTAGTCGGTGACCCCACCTTGACTACCCTCCTTAAATTTATGGACAAAAATGCTATTGATGTGAGCGTAATTTGCGCTGTAGCCATTAAACCCGAACAAGTCAAATCTATCAATGACTGGCTTTTTAGCATAAGGAGCAAAAGAATAAAGGTCTTTTGCGCTCTTCATCCGGATTACCCTTTGTGGAAAGAGGAGCTTGAAAGGATAAAGGACAAGGGAGACGGCATAAAGTTTCAGCCGGAATTTCAAAATTTCTACATTGATGAAGAGCGGGTTTATCCTGTATATTCAATGATTGAGAAACTTAAGATGCCAATACTATTTCACTGCGGGGAGGAACTTTCCGGTACGCAACTCGTACGCTCATCGCCTTTCCGGCTTATCAAAGTAAGAGAGGCATTTCCTAAACTTAAAATTATTGCTGGCCATTTTGGGGGGTTTAGATTGTGGGATGAAGTCAAAAAATATCTCTTAGGCAAGGATATTTATTTGGATACTTCTTTTTTCTTTGATTACCTTCCAAAGGAAGAAGTAAAAAATCTGCTCTTGGCGCATCGGCAGGATAGATTAGTTTTCGGTTCGGATTTTCCGCTCATTGATCAGAAAAAAGACCTGGAATATCTCGCAAATTTAGAATTGCCTTTCCCATTAAAAGAGCGGATTCTTTATCTTAATGCCCAAGAAATCTTAAAGGTATAACCCATCCGGCCTTAAATCCAAAGGTATTTATCCCAAAATATATTCCAAAGCCAATAAGTATGATCGCTAAGATAAGGATTATACCTTTATAAATTTTTAGAGAAATAAACTTCCTGCCTTTACTTATGGCCAAAGAAACTACGCTATACCAGCCAAAGTCAGCCAAGATATGTCCCAGAAAAAATATTCCCACCGCTACTATGCCGGCATTTTGCGCAGCCAAAACTAGCCCTAAGCCGATAGTTAGCCACCAAATCGCCCAATAAGGATTAGCAATACTCATAGTTACTCCCAGAAGAACTAGATTGGAAGATTCTTTGTGCTCAGCCTTAAAATCTAAAGATAACTTGGGAAGAGAAAAAAGTATATTCATTCCGAAATAAAAAAGAATCAAAGCCCCCAAGATAGAGATTATTTTTAATACTACCTGGTTGTGGATAAAATGCGCAAAGCCAAAAATAATAAATGCAACCATTAATATTTCTAACAAGGCATGCCCCAAGATTACCAATGGCCCGGACCTGAATCCTCGTTTTGTGCTTTCATAAATCACAGTAGCTAACAGAGGTCCGGGCATGAGTGCTCCGGAGAGGGCAATGGTAAATGAGACTATAAATATGGAAAGATAATGCATAACTTCCTAAGTTTACTACGAAGTTGAATATATACCAAGAATTTTTATATTATAAAACCTATTGCCTCTAATCTTTGCTTATGTTAAGATTATAACGCTTGCAACATCGTGAAGGTATCCTTAAAATTAGTAATTTTTAGGAAAGGAGAAAAATATGGTATTAAAAAAAATTCTCTTAAGCGAAGAAGATATCCCCCGGCAGTGGTATAATTTAGCTGCAGATTTACCCACCCCATTACAACCACCGCTTACCCCGGATGGAAAGCCGATTACCCCGGAAATGCTGGCGCCGGTATTCCCGATGAATTTGATTGAGCAGGAGGTAAGCCGCGAGCGTTGGATTAATATCCCCGATGAGATTATTGAAATTCTCTATCGCTGGAGACCAACGCCTTTACGCAGGGCAAAATACCTCGAAGATTATTTAAAAACACCGGCACGCATTTATTATAAAGACGAGAGTTTAAGTCCGCCAGGAAGCCATAAGCCGAATACCGCAGTTGCCCAGGCCTGGTATAACAAACAGTTCGGGATTAAAAAATTAACCACTGAGACCGGCGCCGGGCAGTGGGGCAGTGCTTTGGCTTTTGCTTGTAAACTTTTAGGACTTGAATGCAAGGTTTTTATGGTCAGGATAAGTTTTGAGCAGAAGCCACTGCGAAAGCTAATGATGGAAGTTTGGGGCGCTAAATGCGTGGCTAGCCCTAGTCAAGAGACTAATGTCGGAAGAGAGATTTCAAAGAAGATGCCTGATACGCCGGGAAGTTTGGGCATTGCCATAAGTGAAGCGATTGAGGAGGCGGTATCGGATAAAACCGGCAAGACCCGCTATTCTTTAGGTAGTGTTTTAAACCATGTGTTGCTACATCAGACCATAATCGGGCTTGAGGCCAAGAAACAATTAAAGATTGCAGGTGAAAAACTACCCGATATTATTGTGGGTTGTGTTGGAGGAGGAAGCAACTTTGCAGGTTTATCTTTTCCCTTTGTTTACGAAAAGATTAACGGTGCAAAAATGCAGATTATTCCGGTTGAGCCAACTGCCTGTCCGAGTATAACCAAAGGCCCTTTTGCCTATGATTTTGGCGATGTTGCCTGCATGACTCCGCTTCTTCCCATGTTTACTTTAGGCCATAATTTCGTTCCGCCGCCCATACATGCCGGCGGCTTGCGCTATCACGGCATGGCGCCATTAGTAAGCCAGGCTGTGGTGGAAGGATTATTTGAGCCCAGGGCCTACGACCAATTGAAATGTTATGATGCTGCTTTACTTTGGGCAAGAACTGAAGGGACGATATGCGCTCCAGAGACAAGTCACGCTATTGCTTGCGTTATTGATGAAGCCGAAAAAGCCAAAGAGGAAGGCAAAGAAAAGGTAATTTTATTTAATTATAGCGGCCATGGTCTTATGGACCTTTCAGGTTACGAAAAGTTCCTTAGCGGCAAACTCACGGATTATTCTTTTCCTGACGCGGAGTTGAAGGAATCCTTAAAATCAATTCAAGGCCTACCCAAGCCGAGCTTGAAAAAAAGCGGTAAGTGGTAATAGCTTATTACTACAATTGCAAGGATGTGTCTTGGGATATTTGTTTTAGATAGGAAATCACTTCTTTGGTAGTAGATTCAGGCGTAGATGCCCCGGCAGTAACGCCAACGCTATGCATGCCTTTAAACCAGCTAAATTGTATTTCCTCTTTCGATTCAACCCAGTAACTTCCAGGGTTTAACGATTTTGAAATTTCATAAAGCCTTCTAGTATTGGCGCTAGTTTTTGAGCCGAGAATAATCATCACATCATTTTCTAATGGCATAGCTTTTATTTCTTCCTGTTTCATTCTGGTGGGCTTACATATTGTATTGAAAAATTTTAATTCGGGGATATATAGTTTCAGGGCTTGCGCTATTTTTAATACCTTTTCCAGATTTTGGGTAGATTGTACAACTACACCCGCCTTTTTAATACCCTTAATCGTTTCAAGCGGCAGATGCCTTAGATTGTCTATCACCATTGCTTTGCCTTTAAGCTGACCGATGATGCCGCGCACTTCATCGTGTTTTTTATCACCTATGACAATTATGGCGTAGCCTTTTTGCTCCATGCCTTTAGCTATCTTATGTATTTCTTTAACCATAGGGCAGGTAGCATCTACAATCTTATAGCCCAAACGGCATGCCTTTTCGAAAGTCTTCTTCGGAACGCCGTGTGCGCGGATTAAGAGTATTTTATTTTTTCCGCGCGTCAATTTACGAATTTTTTTTATTCCAGCTTTTTTTATCAACCTCACCACATCCTCATTGTGAACAATTTCTCCGAGCATGTAAACTTTATAATCTAATTGCGGAGTCTTAAGAGCAATATCGACTGCCCGCCTTACCCCAAAACAGAAACCCGCGGATTTAGCAAGGTTGATTTTCATCGTCATAGATTAAGAATCTCTCGGGAGTATCCTGAAAGAAGAGTTTTATATTTCGAATTCATTCCGGAAGATGCAAGGAGATTATCGGATTTTTTTATTAGTTTTGAGAGCTCTTTTTCTGCAAAATCCAAAGCGCCTGAAGAAATTGTGATTTTACGTATATTTAATAAATCCGAATTATTAGCCCTTTCTTTAGAGAGGGTGTTTTTTATAGTCAATTTGTTTTTCCAAGAACTATGGTGATAGGCATACCAGATGAGCAAGGTTTTTTTAGCCTCCTGTAAATCCGTAAGGGTGGATTTGCCGATTTTTTCTTCGTCTGCGAACATACCTAATATATCGTCTTTGATTTGGAAGGCCCTTCCCAGATATATTCCGTATTGAGTGAGCTTTTGTATTTCCTCATTCCTTGCACCGGCTAATATCGCTCCCGAGCATAAGGGAGAAGAAAAGGTATAGCGCGCAGTTTTAAGGTCATAAATTCTATAGATATCCTGTTTGCTAATTTTTTCAATATCTTTTATTCCACATAGAAGTTCAATAAATTCACCGCTTCCCGTAAATATGGTTGCCTCGATAAAATTTTTTAATGCCTTTTCTTTGCGTGCAATATCCTCTTTAATAGACAAGAAGGCTTGTATTGAAGCTGCGTAAATCACATCACCGGCAACAATGGCCAAATCCTGGCCGCTAAATTTAATATTCCTATTATATTTTGCCAAATAATTGTTAAACATCTTGTGCATTGAAGGTTTTCCTCTTCTGGTATCAGATTTGTCGATTATATCATCGTGGACAAGCAGAAAATCGTGAAGTAGCTCAAAGGAGGCGGCGCTGGCATATAGGCCGGAAGCGCTCTTTTTAGCAAAACCCAAATATCCCATAATAAAAAGAATGGGCCTGACTCTTTTGCCCTTTCGAAAGACAAAACTTTTGATATTTTGAAACAGAAAGGGGGATATCTTGCTAAGGGAGTATGATTTGTCTATATTTCGGATGCATGCGCAGAGTTCCCGTTCTATATTTTTTCTTATTTTAAATAGCATGGATTTATGTTAACATATAAGCGGCTGTTAAACAAATAAAATTTATAGCTGGCATTAAAAATCTTATCAAGCTATTAAATTTCTCATTATTGCGTTAGTGCCTAAATTTTCCTGGTCTTGCCGTAATTTTTATTCTTATTAAGAAAACCTGTTGCCTCTATCCTTTCCTTGTGATATCATAATATTTTAACTTAGAAATGAATTTAAGCGCTGGGTTAGTGGCGCGGGGAGCTGTTTTGGTTAGAGAAGAAAGTCATTGTAAAAATTGAAGATGGAACAAAAATCCGCCTTAGGTTATCTTCATAATTTGGTCCAAGATAAGAAGCAGGGGTTTATTGCCATTGCGATTAAGTTCCTTTTGCTTATCGGTTCTTTTTTTTACGGGTTAATCGTAAGAGTTTTAATTTTATTTCACTCTATTAGCCCGCGCAGATTAGATTGCAGGGTGATTAGCGTAGGCAATATTACTTGGGGCGGGACAGGAAAGACCGCGTTAGTGGAATTTATCGCCAGATACCTGAAGCAAAAAGAGCATAAAATTGCCATCTTGAGCCGTGGTTATAAAAAACCCGATACCCGATACCCGTTACCCCTGCCTGCCGCCTGCCTGCCGGACAGGCAGGGCAGGCAGGGCGTTACCCGTTACGAAACTATGGGAGATGAGCCTTATATGTTGTCTAAAAGATTAAGCGATGTGCCGATTATTGTGGATGGGGATAGAATCAGAGCAGCTAAAAGAGCAATCAGGGATTATGCCGTAGATACGGTGATATTGGATGACGGATTCCAGCAGTGGAAAATAAAGAAGGATTTAGAGATTGTGGCTATTGATGCCAACTGCCCCTTTGGCAATAAACAGATGATACCTCGGGGAATTTTGCGCGAGCCTCTTTCATCGCTTAGGCGGGCAGATGCCTTCATTTTAACCAAGACTAACTTAGCCGCTAATACCTCGGATATAAAAGATTTCTTAAACAAGATAAATTCTAAGGCAATAATCTTAGAGTCAATCCATAAGCCGGCAGGTTTTTATCGGATAGATAACCCCGAGGAATTATTAAGCTTGGATATATTAAAAGGTAAGACCGCAACTTTATTTTCAGGCATAGGCGACCCGGGTTCATTTGAAAGTTTAATTAAAAACCTCGGGCTTAATATTGGATCATCTTTTATATTCCCCGACCATTATCAATATCGTAAGGAAGATTTAGATAATATTGTCAAGTATTCTCAAGATAAGAATATTGAGGCAATTATTACTACCGAGAAGGATGCAGTAAGAATTTATGAGCTAAGAGCTAAGAGCAAGAGCCTAGAAATTTTTGTTTTACGCATTGAGCTTATAATTACCAAAGATGAAGAAAGATTTTATAACAGATTACTTAGGTTATATTCTCTTTAGGTTATTTGCCCCGTTAATAAGGAACATGCCTCTTAGTTGGAGCCTTTTCTTAGGCCGGAGGCTAGGTGAATTAATTTACTATTTTGACCTTAAACATAAGTCCATTGCCTATTCTAATATCAAGACAGCCTTAGGCAATAAGTTATCGCCCTTAGGCTTAAGCCGGCTCACCAAGGATTTTTATCAGGCTTTTAGCCAGAACCTTATCGAGGTATTTTTTGTTCCTTTAGTGGATAAAGAATACATAAATAAATACATAAGTATTGAAGGCCTTAATTACATAGATGAAGGTTTTAAAAAAGGAAAAGGGGTAATCCTTTTGGGCATGCATGCAGGTAGCTGGGAACTTTCTAATATTATCTGCGCTAATTTAGGATTCCCTTTTAATTTGTTTATCCGAGGTCAGCGCCATCCGCGCCTAAATAAACTTCTTAATCAATATCGCAACGAAAAGGGCTGTAAAATCATCCAAAGAAAAAATCAGACCCGGCAATTAATCCAGGCACTCCTTGAAAATCAGGCCATAGGGATGACTGCGGATCAGGGGGGCAGCGGTGGTGTCTTGGTTAAATTCTTTGGTAAAGAGGCATCCATGCCAACAGGGGCTATAAGATTAGCCTTGAAATACGATGCTGCGCTTCTGCCCGCCTTTTATACCCGGGTATCCGGGCCTTATATCAAGGTTATTCTTGAGCCGCCGTTTAAACTGCAAAAAACCGGGAATTTAGAAAAAGATATACACGACAATTTACAGGAAGTGGTGCACATATTTGAAAAATATATCCTAAGATATCCTAAAGAATATCTCTGGTCTTATAAGATATGGAAGTATACAAAAGAAAAGAAGATTTTAATCTTAGGTGACGCCAAGGCCGGACACTTCAGGCAATCCGAGGCTTTAGCCAAAATAGTTAGTAAGCATTTTAAGGATAAAGATATAGCCAGCCGAATAGACGCTGTAGAGGTAAAATTCAAGAGTAAATTTGGTTCTTCGCTATTAACTTTAAGCAGTTGCCTGTCAGGTAAATTTAACTGTCAGGGTTGCCTTTGGTGCCTTAAGAAATTCTTAAGAGAGAGTGTCTATAAAAAACTAATCGGCATAAAACCCGATATTATAATCTCGTGCGGTTCATCGCTTGCGCCGATAAATTTTATTTTATCCCGAGAGAACCTGGCTAAATCAATAGTGATTATGCGGCCATCAATTTTAAGCACGAGGAGATTTGATTTGGTAATTATGCCTAAACACGATAATCCGCCGGCGGGAAAGAATGTAGTGGCAACTGACGGAGCCTTAAACCTCAACGATGACGATTATCTTAAAGAGGAATCAGAGAAGTTTTTACGGGATACGGGATACGCCTGCCTGCCGCCTGCCTGCCTGCCGGCAAGGCAGGGACAGGCAGGGGATACGGATCTATATATCGGTTTACTCATCGGAGGAGGCACTAAGAATTTTCATCTAAAAGAAGATACTATGCTCGAGGTTATTAACCAGATAAAATCCGCAGCTGAAAAGCTTGATGCGCAGATTTTGGTTACTACCTCGCGGCGCAGTTCTTGCGAAGTTGAGCAGTTAGTAAAAAAAGAATTACAAAATTATTCCCGCTGTAAACTTATGGTCATTGCTAATGAGGAAAATCCAGCCTTTACTATGGGTGCAATATTAGGCTTAAGCCAGATTCTCATTACTTCCGCCGAAAGTATATCCATGGTCTCGGAAGCGGTGAGCAGCAAAAAGCATGTCTTAGTTTTTAAATCTGCGGGATTAAGAAATAAACACAGGAGGTTTCTTGGCCATTTTGCAAAAAATAAGTATATATACCTAATTGAACCAGCAGATTTGGGTAAGATGATTACAGAGATTTGGCGAAATAGGCCGCCTATACATTTCTTAAGAGATAATATTGTTGTTAGTGAAGCGATAAGGAAGATATTATGAGCCCCGCCCTTCCTAAAGAAAGCGAATTAAATAATTTAAGGAAGAGCGGGGGTATAGATAGGAAAGGAAGGGCGGGGTGAATATTTTACAAATCTTACCTCAACTTAATGTAGGAGGAGTTGAGACCGGGACTTTGGACTTGGCTAAATATTTAGTCAGGGCCGGACACAAGGCAGTGGTGGTCTCTAATGGCGGAGAATTGGTTAAAGAGTTAGAATCCTTAGGGGCCGTCCATTATCAATTACCAGTACACAAGAAATCCGTATTTGCGATGTGGAGGCTGGTTTCGCGTTTAGTAGAAATTATCCAGAAGGAAAAAATAGATATTGTCCATGCCCGCTCAAGAGCCCCTGCCTGGATTGCTTACTTTGCGGCCAGGCGCACACGCACAGTATTTATCACTACATGTCACGGTTATTATAAAAAACACCCCTTTAGCCAGGTAATGGGCTGGGCAAAGCGGGTGATTGTCTTAAGTAATGTCATTGCCCGGCATATGATCGATGATTTCGGTGTTCCTTACGAACGCATCAGATTAATTCCGCGTAGCGTAGACTTAGAGAAGTTCAAGTTTAGCAGTCCTGAGGAAAAGAGAGGAGAGGAATTTAATGTCGGGATAGTGGGAAGGCTTACCCCCATAAAGGGGCATATGTATTTTATCAAGGCTATGGCTAAGGTAACCAGGGTAGTCCCCCGTCTTAAAATATGGATAATCGGAGATGCGCCTTCTTCTAAGGAGGCATATAAAGATCAGCTAAAGCTTCTAGTAAAAAGGTTGGGGCTTTCAAGCCGCACTGAATTTTTAGGAAACCAGAGGGATATCCCGGGGATTATGGAGCACTTGGATCTTTTGGCTCTGGCAACTACCACTCACGAGGCCTTTGGCCGGGTGATTATCGAAGCTCAGGCAAGCGGAGTTCCCGTGGTGGCAACCAAAGTCGGCGGCGTAGTTGATATTATCGAAGATAAAAAAACCGGACTACTCGTTCCTCCGGCTGACCCTGAGAGTATGGCCGAGGCAGTAATTCAGATATTTAAGGACGCAGGGTTAAGCCGGGATTTAGCGCAAAGCGCATACGCCAAGGTCAAGGAAAAATATAATGCGGAGATGATGGTAAAAAATACCCTGGAAGTTTATCAGGATGCGCTTTCTAATTTCAAGATTTTGATTATTAAGTTTAGCTCCCTGGGAGATGTAATTCTCTCTACAGCTGCGATAAGGCAGATAAAAAAGAAGTTTAGCCAAAATTACAAAATTTCATTTCTGGTAGGCGAAGAGTCTAAGTCTGTGCTTTTAAGGTGCCCCTATATAGATGAATTAATGGTTTGTGATCTTAAAAATAAGGATAAAGGGATATTAAAATTTTTAAGACTGGCTCATATTTTAAGAAGGAAGAACTTCGATATAGTTATTGACCTGCAGAATAACCGCAGGAGCCATCTCTTATCTTTTTTGAGTTTGGCTGCACATAGTTATGGATATGATAATAAAAAGTTAGGTTTCCTGCTTAAGCACCGCATAAAAGACGAAAAAGCGCCTGTTGACCCTATAACCCATCAATTCAGAATTCTTAAGATGTTGGATATTGAATTAGAAGACCCAAAGTTAGAGCTCTGGCCGGCCGAGGAGGATGAGCATTATATAGATGAATTCTTAAATTCCCAGTGGTTAAGCGCCAATCAGAAGATTATCGGGATCAATATCAGCGCCAGTCAGAGATGGCTGACTAAAAGTTGGCCTATTAAGCACATGGCTAAACTTTGCGAAGAATTAGGCCGTCGGGATATACGGGTAGTCTTTACCGGCACAGGGCAAGATGCGATTCAGGCAGGGAAGTTGATCGAGGCGGCTAAGGGCGCAAAAATAATCAATGCCTGCGGTAAGACTACGGTTAATCAGCTTGCCTGTTTAATTAAAAGGTGCAGTGTATATGTTTCCTCTGATTCAGCGCCTTTACACCTTGCCGCAGCTAAAGACACGCCCTTTATCGCCCTTTTTGGCCCAACTGACCCGCGTAGACATCTTGCGCAAGCAAAAAATTATATAGTAATTAAAAAAGATTTGCCTTGCAGCCCTTGTTATAAATCCAAATGTAAGATTAAAAAGTGCATGGAATTGATAACACCGGAAGAAGCATTAGAGGCGATTGACAAACTCCTAAAGTAAAATAATTATGAATATTTTATACTTAACCAACCATCTCAATGTCGGCGGGATCACCAGCTACGTCTTGACCTTAGCCTCGGGTATTAAACAAAGAGGGCATAATGTTTTTATTGCCTCGAGCGGCGGCCGGTTAGTTTCTCGATTTATCGAAGAGGGTATAGATTATATCCGTATACCTATTAAGACTAAATCCGAGGTAAGCCCTAAAATTTTGCTGTGCCTATTTAAATTACGCCGGTTTATAAATGAGAAGAATATCGACATCATTCATTCCCATACTCGCGTGACCCAGGTCTTAGGTTGTCTTATCCAGGGCTGTTTTCATAAGCCGCATATTTCCACTTGTCACGGTTTTTTTAAAAAAAGATTTTCCAGAATGCTATTTCCTTGTTGGGGGTCAAAGGTCATTGCCATAAGCCCATCTGTAAAGCAACATTTAGCCCAAGATTTTAAGGTTAAAGAAAAAGATATAAAAGTTATATATAACGGGATAGATTTAAATAGATTTAATAATTTAGCTTCGGCGTCACATAGGCTTGAGATTAAGAAAAATTTAGGTTTGCATGACGGTCCGGTTATTGGGATTGTGGCCAGGCTTTCGGATGTGAAAGGGCATATTTATCTTCTTCAGGCGATGCAGATGGTTTTGACGCATTTACCTGAGGCGCAATTACTCATCGTTGGCGAAGGCAAGATGAAGGATGAATTGCTAAAATTAACTTCCGATTTAGGAATTAAAAATAGGGTATTTTTTATGCCCGAAGTTCAAGATACAAAAGAGGCGCTTTCCATTATGGACTTATTTGTTATGCCTTCTTTAAAAGAGGGGCTGGGGTTGGCGCTCATGGAGGCAATGGCCGCGGGCCTGGCAGTTATTGGTTCAGCTGTGGGCGGTATAAGAAATTTGATCCAGAACGGTGAGAATGGGTTATTAGTAAAACCAACGGACAGTCAAGCAATCTGTCAAGCCATATTGGAGATACTGCGAAATCCTCAAAAGAAAGAATTCTTAGGCAATGCCGCCAGAAGATTTATCCACCAAAATTTTTCCCAAGAAGAGATGGTTTTACAAACTGAAAAGGTATATTTAGAATGTCTAAGCGCAAGATATTAATTTCTGTCTTTGGGGCAATATTTATTTCGTTATTTTCATTGGTATTTTATATTCGCCAGAACTACGTTGTCCCTATACTTATGTATCATTCCGTAAGCCCGGGTGCCCAGCCGCAAAATCGCTTAGCGATTTTGCCTGGGGCTTTTGAACGTCAAATGCGCTTTTTAAAAAAGAACCATTACAATGTCCTGCCTTTGGATTCCGTAGTTAATTTAATTAAAGAGAAGAAAAAAATTCCACCCAAGACTCTGGCCATAACCTTTGATGACGGATACAAGGATAATTATACTTATGCATTTCCCATATTAAAAAAATATAATCTTTCTGCAACCATATTCGTCATTATTAAGGAAATAGGCAGGCCTGACCGATTAAGCTGGGATGAGATAAAGACGGTACAGGATAGCGGGATAATTAATATTGGCAGTCACGCCCTAGGCCCTGAGCCTTTAATCAATATTAAATCCGAAGACGAGCTGCGCAAAGAGATATTCGACTCTAAGAAAATATTAGAAGAGAAATTAGGCCGTAAGATAAATGCGTTTAGCTATCCGGGAGGAAGATTTAATGAGCAGATGCGGCAGTTGGTTATAGATGCAGGATATAAATTTGCTGTGGTTACTAACCCGGGCAAAAAAATTGCCAATGACAATTTGTTGGCTTTGAAAAGATTACGTATCTCTTCCAGTAGTAATAATTTGTTTATCTTTTGGATTGAGGCAAGCGGATATTACAATTTTATCCGCGAACACCGGCATAAATGATAACGGCAAAATTTAAAAGAATACTCGTTTTTAATGTGAATTGGCTGGGAGATGTGCTTTTTTCTACGGCTGCTATTAGAAATATAAGGCGCAATTACCCGGATAGTTTTCTGGCCTGTGTAATCCCCAGCCGATGTTACCCTGTCTTAAAAGGGAATCCTCATCTGGATGAGATTATTGTTTTTGATGAGAAAGACCGGCATAAGGGGTTTTTTGCCAAACTAAGCTTCATCGAATTGCTTAAAGCCAAAAGATTTGATACGGTATTTTTATTGCATCGTTCATTCAGCCGGGCATTGATTTGTTTTTTGGCGGGTATCCCGGAAAGAGTCGGTTATTACACCAAAAAGCGCGGGTTTATTTTAACCAAAAAGATTATGGCGCCTGACCCCGATACGCTGCACCGTATAGATTATTACCTGAATATTATTGAGAAGGCAGGACTGAGAGTAGAGGATAGATTTACGGAATTTTTTATTAGCGAAGAAGACCTAAAATTTGTAGATGATTTTTTAAATAAGAATAGCTTGGCTAAAAACGGATTTCTGGTCGCGATAAATCCCGGCGGTAATTGGCTACCTAAGCGCTGGCCGAGTGATTATTGGGCCCGGTTAGCCGATAGATTAATTAGTGAATTTGGGGCCAAGGTGATAATTACCGGAAGCCAAAAGGATATTGAGGAGGCCTTAAAAATTAAAGCCAGGATGAAGGGTAAGCCGATTCTTGCTTGCGGCATATTTAATTTGAAACAGTTGGGAGCTTTGGCAAAGAAAGTTGATTTATTTATCACCGCAGACACCGGGCCTTTACATATTGCAAACGCAGTGGGTACAAAAAGAATAATTGCCCTTTTTGGCCCTACCTCGCCCTCGATAACCGGACCGTACCCGCAAAAGAATGTAATTATCCTTCATAAAGATGTAGGTTGCAAAGTTCCCTGTTATGTAGTCAATTGTCAGGATAACCGCTGCATGAAGGCAATTACTCCTGAAGATGTAATTGAGCAGGTAAGGTTATTACAAAACAGATAAACTGTCAATGCGTCAAGGTATCAATGTATCAAAGATTTTACTTTGGCACTCTGACACTCTGATACTTTGACACTTTAATATGAATATCAATAAAATCCTGTTTATTACTTTAAGCAACGCAGGCGATGTAATATTGACCCTACCGGTATTGGATTACTTAAGAGCAAAATTTCCTGCAGCTAAAATTACGGTGATGATTGGTCCAAGGCCGAAAGAGATACTTGAGTATAATCCTTATATAGATAGACTCATTGTTTATGATAAATATTCGCGATTAAGAGAGAAGATAAAATTATTCCAGGAACTAAAAAAGGAAAGATTTGATTTGGTGATTGACCTGCGCAATACCTTATACGGTGCATTACTCCCTGCTCACTACAGAACCTCGCCATTTTTGTATATTCCAAATTATATCCGACACATGAAAAACCGCAATCTCTATAGATTACAAACGGCCTTAAAAAGCAAAAGAACTTTAATTAGAAGTAAAGAAAGCTTATTTTGCGATACTGATAAAGATAGAGATTATGTCAATGCGCTTTTAAGAGAAAATAGGATAGATGTTGGAGATGATATTATCATTGTTAGTCCAGGTACCGGAGGCGATACCAGAAGATGGGAGAGTGCAAAGTTTGCCCAGCTGTGCACTATTCTAAGTCGGGATTATAAGGTAGTCTTAATCGGCGCCAAGTTTTATCAGCCAGCCGCCCGATATATCTGCCAAAATTGCCCAAATAAAATTTTTGATTTTACGGGACAGACCACTCTCGGTCAACTGGCTTATCTTTTAAAAAGGTCTACTTTGTTGATTACCTGCGATACAGGGACTTTACAGTTAGCCAGTTATTTGGATACGCCGATAGTGGCACTTTTTGGTCCCAGTGATGAGAAAAAATATGGCCCCTGGTCAACTAAATATAGGATAGTGAGCAGAGAGATTTTCTGCCGGCCTTGTCAAAAGGCACAATGTCGATTTAAAACCTTAGCTTGTATGAAGGCGATAAAAGTCGATGACGTTTTGAGGCAAGTAAGAGATATATTGGTTCCCGTTACCCGTTACCCCTGCCTGCCGGCAGGCAGGGCGTTACCCGTTACACATGGCAATTTCAAGCGTATCCTAATTGTGCGTACCGATAGGATTGGAGATGTGCTTTTATCTACGCCGGCGATTAAGGCCTTGAGAGAAAATTATCCTCATGCGTATATTGCGATGATGGTTTCGCCTTATGCCAAGGACATTATTGAAGGGAATCCTTATTTGGATGACGTAATCATATACGACAAAGACGGTAAACATAAAAGCTGGCGCAGGTCAATTAAATTTAGCCAGCGGTTAAAGAAGAAAAGATTTGATTTAGCAGTTATTCTTCATCCGACTAATCGAGTACATCTTATTACTTTTTTTGCGGGGATACCAAGAAGGATTGGCTATGACCGCAAATTTGGGTTTCTGCTCACCGATAGAATAAGACATACAAAACAATTCGGCGAAAAACACGAATTAGAATATAACCTGGATTTGCTGAGATATCTTGGTATTGAGCTTGGGGATAAAGCTCTATATATGCCGATAAAACCTGAATCCGAAAAATGGATCAGTGAATTGTTTAAACAGCAAGATATAAAAGATACTGATAAATTATTGGCTATTCATCCCGGTGCAAGTTGCCCGTCAAAAATCTGGCCAAATGAAAGATTTGCGGATGTGGCGGATAAATTAATGGAAAAATATGGATTTAAATGTTTAGTTGCGGCTGGGCCAAAGGATATTGCATTAGCCAATAATGTCATTAAACATATGCAACATCCGGCAATAAGCCTGGCAGGTAAAACTTCAGTAAGTCAATTAGCCAGCATTCTTAAGCGATGTCAATTATTTATCTCTAATGACTCCGGTCCGGTGCATATTGCCTCAGCTGTGGGTACGCCGGTGATTTCTATTTTTGGCAGGAGTCAAAAGGGCTTAAGCCCGAAGCGCTGGGGGCCAGTGGGTAAAAGAGATAAAATTCTGCATAAAGAAGTGGGCTGTATCGAGTGCCTGGCGCATAACTGCGTCAAAGACTTTGCCTGCCTTAAGGCAATAACGGTAGATGATGTCTTAAAGGCAGTTGATTCGATATTTAAAAGTTAATGAACCTGTCGGATTTTCTCTACTTAAGATTATTTTGCTGCGGGTTTGCTCGCGTGCTGAAATTTTTCGCCGTCGGCTACGGTTTACTCGTCACTGCGGTCAGTATGCTAACGCTAAAACGCCACCTTCGTTCCTCGTAAATCCTTGCCGACTTTTGCCGAAAAATTTCTTATGCACGCTCACAAACCCTGCGCAAAATTTATCTAAAAGCTACATTCCTGCCTGCCGGCAGGCAGGCGCTCGAAAAATTGCCAGATTCATTTATAGTGTTGCTATAAGATAAAATGGTTGACACAATAATAAACATTGAAGAATTAACTCAGAAGTTGAAAGAAGAAATAGAAAGAAATAGATGTAATATAATAGGAATAGACGGTTTAGATGGAACCGGTAAGGCACTATTAGCTAAAAAGTTAGAAAATATGCTTAAAGCTAATCGAATAAGCCTTGATTCTTGCCTAGATAGAAATAAAGGAAGTTACAGAGATCATATTGATTACATACGACTAAAGCAAGATTTAGATTCGTTTATAACTAGAAGAAGTCTATTAATAATAGAAGGTGTTTTGTTATTGGAAATTCTCAATAAAATAAATATTGTACCGTCTAAAATCATATATGTTGAACCAATGGATAATTCTACAAAAAAATATGATTTTGAAAGAATTATGAAAGAAGAATTATCTGATTTGTTAGAATACTATAATTGTGAACAAAAAAAGTGGCCAAATTTAAATTTCAGATTTCAAAAAGAAGTTGTCGAGTACCATAAAAAATATAATCCTGTTGAAAAAGTCGATTTAAAGTTTAAGCACTTAGCGGGTAGCTTGGCTTAAATTTTAGGGTTATTGCTGGAGCGCACATTAGAAAATTTTTGGCAGGAGTGCGCAAGGATTTACGACGAGCGTAGATCCGCTCCTTACGTTAGTTTACTGATCGAAGCGAGGAGTAAAACGTAGCGCACGGCAAAAATTTTCAGTGCGCGCAAGACAAAACCCTAAAATCAACCTGGCAAGACAGCCTACCTGTCCTGACTGCCGTCAGGCAGGCAGCAGGCAGGGATCCGCTAAATGGCATTTGGAAAAATATATAGTGTAATCCCAATATGATAATGTCGTATTCTGCCAATTTAAAAATGTCGTATTCCAAGGATGCTATAATGCTTCCTCTGGAAGGAGGACATTATGGCAGGAAAGGACATTATCGCAATGACTCAAGAG
>Ga0315283_10000142_pt1 | contig 43919 bp, 33 predicted proteins | sample YL17G09_0_MG_FD_204541 | JGI IMG/M metagenome (GOLD analysis project Ga0315283, IMG submission 204541) | Sediment microbial communities from Yellowstone Lake, YNP, Wyoming, USA - YL17G09_0 | ecosystem: Environmental > Aquatic > Freshwater > Lake > Sediment | place: USA: Wyoming | collected...
TGGCCTCGGCCGCCGGCGCGGCCGCCGGCGCGGCCGCCGGCGCGGCCGCCGGCGCGGCCGCGTCCGCCTCGGCCTCGCTCGCCGCGACCGCCCCCCTCCGCGCTGCCGCCTCGGCCGCCTCCTCCGCCGCCGACTCGCTCCCCGTACGCGTGGTCGCGGGCCAGCTCCAGTCGGCGGCGGCGGCCGGGCACTCGACCGCGGTCGCGACAGTCGCAGCCGTCGCGGCGGCCGTCCAGGCGTCGTGGGGCGCGGCCACCGGGCCCGCCCCGCTCGGCCGCGGCGACCCGGCGTCGCCGACCGAGTGGTACGTGGCAGACGACCCGGGGAGTCACACGCGGTACTTTGTCATCCAGGTAAGGAGTAGGGCGGGAGGGCAAGAGAGACGAGGGGGCGGCGGCCGCGCGTCGACGCCGCGCCCACCGCCCCACCCCTCTCCCCACCCCCAGGGCTCGGACACGCTCGACCACTGGCGCGTCAACCTCACGTTCGACCCCGTCGTCTTTGAGGACGCCGCCCTGGGCGTGCGCGTGCACCGCGGCGTCTACGAGGCGGCGCAAGCGCTCTACGACCGCTTCCTCCCGCTGGTCCGGGAACACGTCGCCTCATCCCCCTTCGCCCGCGTCGTCTTCACGGGGCACTCGCTCGGCGGCTCGCTCGGCACGCTGCTCACGCTCATGTTTCTGCGCCGCGGCGCGCTCCCCGCGGTCTCGCTCTCCCCCGTCTACACGTTCGGCGCCCCCGCCGTCTTCTGCGACGCCGCGTCCGGCGACGCGTGCGCCGCGTGCGGCGCGCCCGCGGGCGACTGCCTGCACGCGTCCGGGGCGGCGTGCGTCGGGGGGGCGGGGGTGGCCGGCGCGCGCCGCGACACGCGCCCCCTCCTGGCCCGCGTCGGCCTCCCCCCCGGCGCCGTGCGCAACGTGCTCATGGCGCGCGACATCGTGCCGCGCGCGTTCGCGTGCGACTACTCGTCGGTGGCCGACCTCTTGGCGCGCGCCGGCCGTGGCTTCCGCGAGCAGGCCTGCCTCCGCAACCCCGTCCGCTCCGTGCTCTACACCTTTGTGGGCCGCTTGCTCGTGCTCCAGCCGGCCCCCGACGCTGCGTACGTCAAGGGCGAGGGCGGGCACGCGCTGCTGCCGGTCGGCGCGGGCCTTTACACGCTCCGCGACCCCGCGCTGCTGCCGGGAGGGGTTGGGAGCGGCCCATCTATCGTGCCGCCTCAAGCCGCCGCGGCAAACAACATCGCGCCCCTGGTCCGCGCGGGCGACGGCCCCGCGCGCCCACCCACCCCGCCGCCGCGCGCCGCCAAGTCGGTCGCCGACGCGGTCGCCGCCCTCATGGACACCCCCCACCCCCTCGACACCCTCGCCGACCCCGCGGCGTACGGGCCCGATGGATCAATCTCGCGGTACCACAACCCGGACCACTACACGAAATCCCTGGGCGCCGTCCTGCGCGCCCGCGCGTCCCCCTGGCGCGGTCTGACCGGCGGCGACGGCGCGCGTACGCGGGGCGGTGCGGCGGATGGGGCGGGGGGCGGGGGGCGGCCGCGCTGGCGCGCGCTGCCGCCGGGCGACGCGCGGCGGGGGGGCGGGCTGACGCCCGCGCCGGGCGCGCTGCCGCCGGAGAGAGAGTGAGTGGCGTTGCGGGGCGGCGGTTGCACTTGCGGGAGAGGGAGCGAAGAGATCTGGAGCGAGCGACGCGAGCGACGGCGCACACGGCCCGGCCGCGCGCGCGCCTGCCGCCCTTGCGGCGGGCGCTGCGCTGCGCCAAACCGGTTGGCGAACGAGAGAGAGGGAGAGGGGGAGAGAGGGGCATTGGTTCGACTTGCAACGATGAATCATACACCCGGAATGTGGTTGACGCCCTCCCCTCTTCCCCGCTGCCTTATCCCTCGGGCGCGTCCGTCCACGTGTAGGGCGGGCGCCACAGCGCGACGCAGACGGCGGGCAGGGCCGAGGGCGTCGACGAAGGGTTTCCTCCGCCGTCGCTCTCGCTCTCTCCCCCTCCTCCAAACACGCGCTCCCCGCACCCCGTCGCCAGCAGCGGCAGCCACGGGTGGGACGCGACGCAGGCAACCGCGGCGCCGCCGGCTTGCCAGGACGCGGCGGGCGCGCCCGGGCGCGAGACAGAGTGCGCCGTCGCGCGCCCGCCCGGCCCGCCCGACACCAGCGTGCCACCCGGTGGATCCAGTGCGAATCCCAGGCGCTGATTGGTCTCTCCCGGCTCCCGCTCCAGCGTCAGCACGGGCCCTGCGAGCGCCCGCGAATCCCAGCACAGAATGCCGCGCTCGCGGCGCGCGGCCGAAAAACAAAACCCGCCGCACGGCGACCACGCCACCTGGGTCACGCCGCGCGCGTGCCCGTCCAGGACGGCGACGGCGGAGGATTCGCGAAAGTCGTACAGGCCGACGGCGCCCGAGGTGGCGCCCGCGGCGGCGAGGGACGACGCAGGGGAAGTCGCGAGGCACGCCAGCCCGCCTGCCAGCCCTCCTCCGTCGTCCCGTTTGCGGTGGGTGGAGATGGCGGACTTGTCGCTGCCGCCAGCCGCTGCATCAAAGACACGCAGCGAGGCGCCGACCGCGGCGACAAGGGCGGCGCCGTCGGACGAGAACGCGACCGCGGTCGCCTCGGCGGGCTCGGCCACCGCGTCGAGCGCCACATAACTGGCCACAATCTCCCCTGTCCGCGCGTCTACGAGGCGGGGCGGCGTGTGGCGCGTGGCGACCGCAAGGCGCGGCGCGCCAAAGCCGGCGACCGCGGGCGGCGGGTGGTCATCCTGCAGCGGGCCGCCGGCGGGGTGAAAGGCGGCGGACCGGAAGGCTTCTCCGAGACGCCAGGTTGAGGGACGAGGGACGAGGGCGGGGTTGGAAGGCGCGTCGCCCGCCGCCAACGCGGGCGCCGCCGCCGCGTCCGAAGCGACCTCATACGCCCGCACTCCGCCTCCGTCGGTCACACAGACCAACACGCCGCCGTCGGGCGACCAGGTGAGCCAGCGCGGGAAGTTGGGGTCGGGCGCGGCGCCGGCGACGCGCGGCGCGCGGGCGGCAAAGGTTACGTCGACCGTCAGCAGGTCGGGAGGTGGGGCGTCACCGTAAAATGCGTATGCTGCGTGCCCGGGCGGGCCAGTGGGGGGCGGCATCGGGCGCCGCGGGCGCCCCCGCAGAACTGTGGCCGGCCGATATGGCCGGCCCCGACGCCGACGCGCGCGCCCTGCTGGGCCTCCCGCCCGACGCCCCAGCGTCGCCCCGGGCCGTGCGGGCCGCGTTTTGGCGCGCCGCGGCAACCAGCCACCCCAACCTCGCCCCGACCCCGCCCGCCGACGGCGGCGCCCGCTTCGCGGCTCAGGAGGCGGCGGCGCAAGAGTTGCTGGGCAGGGCGTGGGGTGGTGGAGGAGGTAGAGGAGGAGGCGACGGTGGTCTCGCGCGTTCTCTGTCCCGCTCGCGCGCCGCCCCGGTCGCCCTCGTCGGCGCCGTCTGCGTCGGCCTGGCCGTCTTTGTGACGGCCGTCAACGCGCGCGGCGAGGCCCGGTCGCGCGAGGTCGCCGCCGCCGCGCGGCGGCGCGCCGCCGCGCCGCCGGAAGCGGCGGCGGCCATGCAGGTCGCTGTCCGGGATGCTATCGTCGCCGCGCGGGCGGCGGGCAAGAAGAAATAGGAGTAGGAGCGAGGGAAGGGGAGAGGGGGTGTTGCGGGGCAGCGGCCAGACTGACGCACTACATTGTTCTCGTTTCGACTGTGTGACGTTGCACGCGTTGCAGTGTGGTGGTGGTGGTGGTACAGGCGGGGCGAAAGCCGTGGTCAGCCGGCGGCCGACGGCGGGCGCCGCGCCCGCGAGAGCGCGGCCTCGGCCGCTGCCGCGCGAGCCTTGACCGCGGCGAGCTCGGCTTTGAGCTCGTCATTCTCCCGCCGCAGGCGGCCCACCTCGCCGGAGCGAGGTGCAGCGGACGCGGGCGCAGCGCGCGGCGGCGCGGGGGTCGCCGTGGACGCGCCGCCTCCCCCCCCCCCTCCCGCCCGCGCCCGCGCCGCCATGGAGCCGACCCAGGCGTCGTTGGAGCCAAAAAGGTCGAGCCCCGACCCGAGCTCCGCCCTGTCGGCGGCGGGCGAGGGCGCGCCGCGCCGGCGCGGCGACCCGCGCGCCGCCGCGCCCCCGCCGCCCTCGTCCTCCCCGGGGAACGGGCGTTCGACAAACGGGGTCGCCTCGGCGCCGCCGGCGCGGAACGGGGTGGCTTCCGGGGTCGTGAGCGGGGCGTCCTTGCCTGGGGACAAGGACGAAGCAGAGAAGGGATCGGCCGCACCCTCGTGCCGCCCTCCCGCCACCAAGCCGCCATCGGCACGCCCGCCACCACACGCCCGCCCACCGTGAGACCGGATGAGGAACGAGGTCGAGTTGAAGGGCGCGGCGGGGGCTTTGGCGTGCCAGGGGGAGGCGCCTCCGCGACGCGGCAGCGGTGGGCGGTCGCCGCCTGTGGGTGGTGAGGCGGGGGTGGGGGTCGGGCGGAGGCCGGCGCGGGCGAGCGCGGAGCTGGCCGCGCGCACGACGCCGCATTCGCCCGCTCCTCTCACCTCGCGCCCGCTTGTTGGCCAGCCGCCCGTCGCGACGGGTGGCGTCGCCGTCCGTCTCCTCGCCCGCGCATGGCGTGGCGGAACCCGGGGGAGGGCGCGAGGTCTGGGCGCGCCGCTTGCGGCCGCGCGCGCCGCGGCCGCCGCCGCGGCCTCGGCCGCGCCGTTGGGGCGGGTCGGCCATAGGGGTGTGGGTGCGGGGGCGTGCGGGTTGCACGAGGGTTTTGGGGGAGTGCGGGCAGACGCGCGCGCGCCGCGGCCCCTGCGCCCTCTTCTCGCCTCTCTCTCAAGCTTCCACGCCCCCAGCCGCGTCGACGATGGCGCGCAGCGCGTCCGTCAGCGTGAACACGCCAATCGGCTCGTCGGAAGGGCCGAGGCGCCACACGCGGTGGACGCGCGCGCGCGCGAGCGCGGCGACCGCGTCGCCCAGGGTCGCGCCTTGGCCGACCGACACCAGCGCCGGCGCCGCCGCATGCGACGCGTCCGCCGCGGCCGTGGCGCGGTCTGCGGCGACGCCGGCAGCCGCGGGAGGGCCGGCAATGTCGATCGTCTCTGCGGCCGCTTGGGCGGTCGACGCGGCGATCAGCGGACGCAGCGACAAGAATTCCCCGACTGGCACGTTGAGGAAGCCCATGGCACCCAACGAGAGCGCTCGAAAGTCAGACGCGGAGAGCGAGCCGCACGCGGCCCCCGCGCTGTCGACCACCGCGACGCCCGACACGCCCGCGAGGCGCATGGCTCGAAACGCGGTGAGGGTCGTGTCGTGCACGCTGACGATCACGGGCGGGACGGGCGGCGGCAGCGGGGACGAGCCGGCGGGCGAGGGGGCGGCAAGGAGGCCCTTGGCGTGAATGAAGGCCACGACGTCCGACTGCGACACGACGCCCGCGACGCGGGGGGGGTCGCCACCGTCCGACACCGCGAGGCGGTGGACCGGGGCAGCGGGCGGCGGCGGCGCGAGGAGGCGGCCCGCACCGTCGAGGAGGGACGTCGTGTCCGCGCGCGCCGCCAGCCGCCAGTCGGCCAGCGCCCCCACCGTCGCCGCCTCGCGGGCCGCGCCCAGGCCGCCGGGGACGAGGGAGGAGAGCGGGGCGGCGCAGACGGTCGCGGCGGCGGCGTCGAGCGCGGCGGGCGTCGCGGCGCCGGGGCCGACGGATTCCAGGACGGCGGCCAGCACGTCGGCGACCCCCACAAAGCCCGCGACAGAGGAGACTGGCGGGCCAGCTGCATCCAGCTCCAGGGACCCGGGAGACTGCGCCTCGGAGCGCACGACGACCGGCGCGGAGAGCACGCGCCGCGCGGCGAGTGCGGCGAGCGCGACCGACACCGGCTCGTCCGCCTCCAGCACCAGCAAGCGACGACGACGAGTGTGGGCCGTCAGGTCGGCGAGGCGGGCGCCGAGCAGGGCGGAGCGGAGCGCGGGGTCGGGCGGCATGGAGAAAAGAGCGCGGGCCGAAACCGGGGGCGGGCCGGCCGTGGAGCGGGCCAGGCGGGCGCGCAAGGCACGCGGGAGAGCGCGCCGCGTGGCGGGCGGGCGGGTGGGGGTGCGGGGAGGGCGGGCGGCGGAGGCGAGCGTGTGCGCGCGCTCGGCGCGCCGTCGCTGGCCACCTCCTCCCGCCCCCCCCTCGCCGCAAACAGCGCCGGCACGCTGTCAGTCACACGCGCGCCCGACGATCGCGCCCTCGTTCCGGGCGCCCGCGGCGGCTCCACACCCGCCGGCGCGCCGCGCCGGCCTCTCTCGTTATCACGACAGCGGCTTGTACTCGGCGCCCCCGCCCCCGGGCGCCGGCGCGGGTGCGGCCGGGTATGCGGTCGGCCCCCCCGGCGCAGCGGCGCCCGGGGCGTACGCACCGCCGTAGCCGCCCGGCGCGCCTCCCGCAAACGAGGCGTCGCCGCCGCCGCCGTAGCCGCCGTAGGGGCGCGTCTCGAAGCCGGCGCCCGCGCGGCCGTAGGCGCCTGGAGGGGGGGCGTGGTAGGGGCCCGGCGCGCGCGCGTGCTGTTGGGGGGCCGCGAAGCCGCCGTGCCAGCCAAACGGCCCACCGCCGGCCTGCACCGGGGGCGGCGCGCCGTAGTAGCCCGTGTTGGCGTAGTAGGGTTGGGGGGCGTACCCGTACGGGGCGGCGGCGTAGGGGGCGGGCGCGCCGTAGCCGCCGCCGGGCGCGCCCGCGCCGCCGTACCCGCCCGGCGCCCGGCCGCCGCCGGCCGACCCGGCTTGCTGGGCCTGGGCGAACGCGGCAAAGTGGCCGGTCGGGGGGGCGGGGGCGGGGACTTGCGCGTCCTTGGCGGGAGGGGCGGCCTCAGCCTGCGCGGGGGTCGCGGCCGCCGCCGCGGGCGCCGCGCCGCCGCCGCCAAAGGGGGCTGCAGCAAACCCGCCGGGAGGCGCGCGCCCGGGAGCCGCGCCGGGGCCGGGGGCGGCGCCGCCAGAGATGGCGAGCGACCCAAACTGGAGCGTCGGCGCGGCCGCCGCGGGGGCGGCGGCGGTGGCGCCGGGCGCGACAGGGCGCGCCACTTGGGGGCCGCCGCCCAGTTGGGCGAGGAGCGAGGGGCCCAGGGAGCCGGGCGCGGCGCGAGGAGGGCCGTCGACTACCGGGCCGCCGAGCGCGCTGGCCGCGGGGGCGGCCGGAGCAGCCGCCGCGGACGGGGACGGCGCCACAGGGCCGGGAGTCGCGGGCGCAGCCGGGGCCCCGGCGCGGGGGGCCTGGGGCGGGTTGCGCGGCTTGCGCGCGCGAGGGGCCGGAGGGGGGGCGGGCGCGACAGGCTGGGAAAGTAAGGGGGGGTGCGTCGGCTCCCGCTCCGCGCCGCCCGCTTCAACCACGACCTCGCACCACGCCACCGCCCGCAAGGCGGCGGCGGGCGGCGGCGGCGGCGCCCAGCGACGCTGTCCCGCGGTCCACCTCCCCTCCCTCCCCTCTCCGCCCACCTCGGCTTTCTGCGCCTTGAACAGGTCGGCCATCGTCGGCCGCCCGGCCGCCGGGCGGATTGGGTCGGGAATCGGCGCGGGCTCGACCGGCGCGGCCGCCGCCGGCGCGGCGATCGCGCCGTTGGCGGCAGGGGCGTCCTTCTTGGGGGCAGCCGCCACGGGGGCGGCCGCAGGCTTGGGCTCGGGTTTGGCGGTGGCTGGGAAGGAGGGAGAAAGGGTGGCGGCGTCGACGTAGGGCCGCGTCGCCGGATCGCGCCGCCATCCCGCCCCTCCCCTTCCCCTTACCCTTGCCCTCGCGCGCCGCCCGGTCCCCGCCGCGCGAGCCGCGGTCGCGTTCGCGGTCGCGGTCGCGGCGGGCGCCCCGTTCGCGGTCGCGCGGGCGGTCGGCGGGCTTGGGCGCGGGCACGGACGGCTGGCGGAGGAGGAGGGGGGGCGTGGGGGCCGGCCTGGGATCGCGGTTTGCCCCTCCGTCGCGGCCTCTCATTCACCTTCTTCACGCGGGCGCGCTTGGACTCGACGGCGACGAAAGGGTCTGCGAATTGGGGGGCCGGCGCGTCGGCGGGCGCGCGGCGCAGCGCCGCCCGCGGCCAGGCGCCGGCGGCCACCGTCCCAAAAGGCCAGGCGCGTGATTTCCTGCCCGCGGGAGGGGATGGCGCGCCACCTCGCCTCGCACCGCCCCCCACCGCCGCCGCCCGCGCCCGCCGGCCGCCCGCGCCCCGCCCCCAATCGCCGACTCACTCTCCACGAGGGCCGCCGTCGCGGCGTTGGGGTCGCCCCCGGCGTCGGCAAGGGCCGCCGCGATCTCCTCGGCCGTGTAGGAGCCGCCGACCGCCTCGCGCACGGCCGCCGCGGCGTCGCGCGCGCCGCCGCCGCAGTCGCCGCCGGGTTTGCGGCCACGACCTCCGCGCGCCATGGGAGTGACGGACGGGAGGGGGGTTGAGGGGGGAGGGGCGCTGGCGCGCGAGTGCGGGAGTGACGAGGGCGTGGCCGACGCTGCCACTCTTGCACGCCCGCCTGGTCTCCCTCAGTCTCCCTCACGTGGCGAGCAACCCGTCCAGCGCATCCCGCTCCGCCAGCAGCGCCCCGTAGCGCGCCTGCAGCCCCGCCTCGCGGTCACGCTGCGCGGCGGCGCGCGCCGCCGCGCCCGCCGCGCGCGACGCCGCAGACTTTTCTTCCCGCGCCGCCAGCGCCCTGAAGCAGGCCAGCTCCCGCGCCGCGACTTCAACGGCGTCCGACGCGGCCGCGACGCGGGCGGCGGCCGAAGCCGCGCGCGCCTCCAGCCCCGCGGTCAGCGTGCGTGCCCTCTCGTCCAGCCGCGCCGCGCGCCGGGCGGCGGCCTCCATGGCGGCCCGGGTGGCGGCGAACTGGGCGGCGAGGGCGTCGGCGCGGGTGGCTTTGGAGGCGTCGGCGGAACGCGCGACCGCGCCTGCGGCGTCGACGCACCACGCCGCACGCGCGGAAGCCGCCGCGTCGGCCGCCGCGGGCCCGTCCCGGGACGCTGCATCGTGTCCCGCCGCCGCTTCCAGCGCGTCGGCCTCGGCCCGCAGCAGCCGGCGCGCCGCCGCGAGCTCCGCGTCGGGGAACGAGGCCCACCCCGCCGGCGGCGGCGCCGGCGGCGGCGCGTCCCGGCCGCGCTTGCGCGAGGCTTTTGGGGGGGGGGGGGGGTGGACGGACGCGTCGTGCGCGACGAGGGCGGCGACCTCGGCGGCGAGGAGTGCGGCCGCGGGGTCGGAAGCCGCCGCCGCCGCGTCGGCCACCGCCCGCACGCTCGCCACGGGCGGCCGCGGCAGCCCCCGCCGGACGACGGCCGACTTGCGGGCTTCCGCGGCGGCCGCGGCGGCCGCCGCCGCGCGCGCGCGGCGCGCCGCCGCGTCGGCCGCGTCCTCCTGCACGGGCGCCAGGCCCCCGTCGTCGTCCTCCATGGGCGCTTCCGGGATCGTCACCTCGTACTCGTTGACGGGGGCGGGCAGGGCGGCGAGGGCGGAGCGCAGGGTCGAGGGCGCGGCGCCGCCGCGGTGCGCGGGCGCGCGCGCGGGCGTCGCGCCCGCGGCCGCCAGGGCAGCGGCGGCGGCCAGCGGATTGGGCGTCGCGCCCGCGCCCGACCGGGGCGCGGCGCCGCCAAACGCGCCCGCGCCGCCTCCAGCGACGTCGACCGTCGCGGCGCCGCCGAGGAGCGGCGTGCGCCCCGCGGAGAGCGCGGCCAGCGCGGCCGCCTCGTCCAGCAGCCGGTCGCCGCCGCCCGGCGCGCGCGGCGTGCGGGCGGGCGTGGGGAGGCGGGAGGTGGGCGGGCGCGCGCCAAGCAGGGCGGCAGCGGCGGCGCTCGCGGCGTCGCCGCCAAAGTCGCCCGACCCGGAAGCCAGCGCCGCCAGCTCCGCGTCGCCCACCTGGGGCGCTGGCAGCATGAGCCGGCCGCGAGGGCGGGGGCCGGCCGCCGCCGCAGCCGCAGCAATGGCCGCCGCAGGCCCCGCGCGGTCGGCCGCGCGCGCCTTGCGCGCCGCGCTCACGCGCGCGAGCTCCGACTCGGCGTCGGCCCGCTTGGGGCCTTCCAGTTCGGCCAGGGATGCGGGGCGGAATTGCTTGGCGGCGACGGCGGCGGCGGCGTCTTCCGCGGCGACGTCGAAAAAGCCGGCGGCCGGCCGCGCCTCGAAAGCCACTTCCGCGTTGTAATCCATCGTGCGCGCGTTCTTGGTCTTGAGCCGCACCTCCAGCCCCGCCGCGCGCAGCTCGCGCGTCTTCTGGAGCGACGCCAGCCGTTTGGCCTCGTCCATCGCTTTTTCGCGCGCCTTGCGTTTCGCCTTCTTCCCCTTTGTGTTGGCCAACCGGGCGCGCGCCTCGGACAGCATCTCCTTCTCCTCTTCATCCATGTCCACCGCGTCCGGCCGCGCGGGCTTGGACTCGGGGTCGGGGTCGATTTCGCCCGGGCGCAGGCGGCGCGGGTCGTCCCGCGGGTCGTAGGTCTCGCCCCCGTCACGCGCCGCCGCCGCGTCGAGCAGGCGTTCATAGCGGTCCAGGCATTGGGCGGCGGTGCGGCCGACGATGGGGGCGATCGAGCGCCACTGCGTTGGCAAGAGTTTGGCCAGGTGCAACAGCTTCTCGTCCTCCCCCCGCGTCCACTCCGTTTTCACGATGGCCGGGTCCAGCCACTCGTGCCAGCGCGCCTTGCACTGCTTGGGCGACTTGCGGACAAGGAGGGACGAGATGCGGGCCCACTGGTTGAGGCCGTACTTCATGACGGCCGCCTTGAGGATCTCATCCTACGCACGAGGAGGGGGCGCGTGTGCGTGGGTGAAGAGAGCGTCGCGAGGCGGTCCCAACGAGCCGTCCGGCGCCTGCCGCGGCGCCGGCGGCCGGCGCGCACGTCTCCCTCCCTCTCCTCCTCACCTCGCTGTTTTTCCACACCCCGCCCTTGACCATGACGCGCATGGCGCCAGGCGGAAGGGCGCCGAGGGGCGCGAGGCGTGCGCGGGGGCGGCGGCGGGGGCGCGCTGCTTGGGCGCGGCGCCCGGCGGGTGCTCGCTCGCGCTCCGCGCGCTGGGGGCGGCGCGGCGGCCGCGGCGGGCGCGGGGCGCGATGGGCCGCGGCGGCGCGTCTGCGCCGGCGCCGCGCCGGCGCTCCTCCCTCACACTCGTCGCCGGCCACCCGCCCGCCGCAACCCGGACCGCACCACCACCCCCACGCACACACCCCCAACCCGCCCCCCATGCCGCCCAAATCCAAAATGACCGTCGCCCAACTCAAGGCCGAGCTCGACACGCGCGGCGTGGCGTACGAGGCCAAGGCCAAAAAGGCGGTCCTCCTGGAGCTGCTCGAGCAGGTGGGTGGGGGAGGGGTGGGGTGGGGTCGTTGGCGGGGCGCGGCGCGCGCGCGCGGGCGGGGGCGGCGCGGGCGCGGGCGGCCGAAAACGGCCCGATGTCTGGGCGTTTTGGCGCTGGCGGTCGACCGCGACCCCCGCCGCGGGGCGCGGGGCGGCGTACACCCACGCACGGCGCCGGACGCAGCGCCCCCGCCCGCGCGCGCCGCGCGACGTCGAAGCGGCGGGGTAGCGCCGACGCGCCCTCCCGCCCCGGCCGCCCTCCCGGCGCGTCCCGCGGCGCGCGTGGTGGCCGCTGGGAGGGAGAGAGAGGCAGCAAACCCCCGTTTGCCGTGGCTTCGGGGCGGGTGCGGGCGCACGATGCGGGCGGACCCCTGGGCTGCGCCCGCGGGGCCGGCATGCAGCCCAGCGCAGCACACTGGAGCGTCCTTGCTCAATCCCTCCCCCCACACATGCAGGCGGAAGCCGCCGGCGACGCCGCGCCGGCCGAGGGGGCGGCGCCCGCCGCGGTCGAAGAGGCGCCGGTCGAGGCGCCGGCCGCCGTGGAGCCCGCGCCCGCGGTCGAGGAGCCGTCCGCCGTGGAGCCGGTCGTCGAGGAGGTGGTAGCGGCGCCGCCCAAGGAGCCGACGCCGCCGCCGCCCAAGGAGCCGACGCCGACGCCCAAGGAGCCGACGCCGCCTCCCAAAGAGCCGACGCCGCCGCCGAAGGAGCCCACGCCGCCGCCCAAGGCGCCTACGCCTCCCCCGGCCCCGGTTGCGCCCGTCGCACCGCCGCCCGCGCCGCCCGCCCCCCCCGCGCCGCCCGCCAAGCGCGCGCCCGAGCCGCTGGCCGCGCCGCCCGCCAAAGAGGCCCGCATCGAGGCGCCGCCCGCGCCCGTGGCCGCCGGCGACGCCCCCACCCGCGCGCTCCGCGTCGACAACTTCCTGCGCCCCTTCACCGAGGCCGCCGCTCGCGACGCTTTTGCCGCCCATGGTGACGTCGTCCTCTTCTGGATGCCCGCGTTGAAGACGCACGCCTACTGTGTGTACGGGTCGCCCGCCAACGCGGCGGCCGCGCACGCCGCGCTCGCTGGGGCGGAGTGGCCCGCGGGCGCGCACAACGCGCTGCGCCCGCGGTATGTGTCCGTGGAGGAAGCGACGGCGGCCGCGGCGGCGCCTGCGGAGCCGGTGCCGCCGCCCGCGTTTGCGCCGCCCCCCGCCTTCGGCGGCGCCGCGCCCGCGCCGCCGCCGGCCGCGCCCGCGGCCGTCGACGACATCTTCACTCGCACCGAGGCCGCGCCTCCGCTCTACTGGGCGCCGGCGCCGGGCGACGGCGGGGCGCCGCCGCCGGCGCCCCAGTGAGAGAGGCCAGGGTGGTCGGGGGAGCGCGTTGTGGGGTTGACGCGCCCCCGCCTCGCCCCCGGGCGAGGCGGGGCGCTGCTGGGGGGTGTGGGGACGGGTCCCATGTGTCGTGTGGGGGGGGAGAGGGGTCGCCCCGCCGACGTGTCAACGGCTCGGGAAGAAAAAAGTGACACGGCAGTGCGCGCAGTCCTCTCACGGCCCTCCGCGCGCCGCCGCCACCGCGCGCAGCACGTCGGCCGTGGCGGCAAAGGGGAGCGCGCCGCCGCACGCGAGCGGCGCCGCCGGCGCAAACGCGGCGCGCTCGGTCTCGGGATGGGCAGCGCCCAGAGCGCGGGTGAGGAGGTCGGCGCCGGCGCCGGCCGCGACGGCCGCGGCGGCGGCGACGGGTGGCAAAGAGAGAGGCGGAGAGGAGGCGGCCGCAGTTGGAAACAGGCCGTGCAGGGAGCCAAAGGCGGCCGCCGCGTCCGACGCGGGCGGCAGCGTGGCGAGCAGGACGTTGATCGAAGCCCCGATGGCGCCACCTGGCGCCGGCGGGTCGCCGCCGGCCACCACGGCCGCCGCCCCTGCAAGCGCGCGCGCTGCCACCGCCCACGCCCGCCCGCCCGGGAGCACGGCGCACGTCTCGCCGCGTGCCAGCAATCTATCGCACGCGGCGGCCGGCAGGAGCGTGGCCAGGGCGGCGGTGGCGGCCAGCGCGGACCGGTCGCCTGGCGACGCCGCGCCCGTCGCGGCCGCAGCGGCCGCAGGCGGGACGAGGAGGCAGGCGTCCAGGATGGAGGCGTGTAGAGGGTGCAAAGTGGTGGAAGCTTGGCGCAGTGCTGCGAGCAGGGACGCGAGGGCGTCGCCTGGAGGGAGCCCCCCTGCGGCGGCCGCGGCAGCCGCGCGCGCCAGAGCGGCGACCGCGGCGCCGGCCGCGGCGGCCGACGCGCCTTCAGCGGCTGCCTCGAGCCACGCGTCCGATGGCGGCTCCTCGGCGCAGCGGGCGCAGGAGCAATCAAATCGGTAGCGCGCCGCGAGCGCCGCGCGCCGCGCGCTCCGCGGCGCCCACCCCGCGTCCACGTACGCCACCGTGACAGGGGAGCCGGCAGGAATATCCAGTAATGCCCGCAGCGCGATGCGGCCGCCGGGGCGGGGCGAGTAGGAGGCGGTTGGACGGCAAGAATGGTTGAAGCGCGACGCAAACGCGTAGACCGCCGCACTCCCTCCTTCCTCGCCCCAGGCGACCGCGTTGATGGCCGCGGACGCGACAGACTCGCGCGCGGCGGTGGCCAGCAGCTGGGGCGAGGGCGGCGGCTGGACGCCGCGCGCGGCAGCCGCGGCGCCGAGTGCGGTCGCCGCGGCGGCCGCGGCCTGGGCCAGGTCCGCATCCGCCATCACGTCCTCCACGTGTGCCTCCAGTGGCCCATGTGCAGGCGGGCGCGCTGCGAGCAGGCGCAGGCCGAGCGCGGCGTCGCGCGCGGCCGGAAGCACGGCGCCGCCCGCCGCGAACAGCGCGCACTCGCCGCCGCCCGCGTGCGCGAACCGGTCGGCGTCCTCGCAATCGCCGTCGCAGTAGCGCACGGTGCCGCACCCGGCGCACGGCGCCCGGGCGCGGGCGCGCGGGGTGAGCGTGGCAAGGCACGCTGCGCACCGACCCGCGCCCGCCGCCGCCGCCAGCGGCGCCTCGGTCAGCAGAGCCGCGCCCGCGGGGAGGTCGATCGCGGCAAACACGCCCAAGCCGCGGCCAGCGTCGGGGGCCACGACCAGCTTGGGGGGCGGCATGCGGCCGCAGCCGCGGCCGCCCGGGCTCAGTGTGGGGCCGGGCCGGTCGGTTCGCTATCATCACACACAGGCGCCCTCTCCCCTCTCCCTTTCACATAAAGTCGTCCTCATAATCTGCCGCCGACGCGTACCTGCCCGCCAGGTCGGCGGGCGTCGCCATCGCCGCCGACGCGCCGAGCAGCGTGTCGTACGAGCGCGCCTCTTTCTCCTTCTCCGCCGCCGCGCGCGCCGCCTTATCCGCTACCGCGCGCGCGGCGGCGTCGGTTCGCCGCTGAGCCGCCTGCTCCGCCTCCCACGCGGCCTTCTCGCCCGCGAAATCGGGTTTGGCGATTTCCCGCCGCGTCTTCTCAATCCGCTTCACCGCCTCCGCGTCCCGCTTGACGTGCAGCACATGGCGCACCACTTTCTCGTCCTTAAACCCGATGGTGCCCACGTCGTGCGACTGCCGCTTGAGCAGGTTCGCCCACGGTGTGTAACAGATGGCGACGCTCGCCGCCTTGGACCCCGCGATGCTGTTGGCTTTCGTGAGTTGGCACGCGTCGTCCAGGACGCACTGCGGAATCGCGTCGATGGTGGGGAGGGTGGGCGGGTGCGAGGGAGGAGGGCGGAGGTAGACGTGGGCGGACGAGAGGTCGTCCACGTGCAGCCAGACGTCGATCGGGAGGCCGTGCGCGATGAGCGCCTCGTTCTCGTGCTTGTCCCGGCCCTGGGAAGAGAGAGGAGGAGGCGGGGCCGGCGTCGGCTGCCGCGCGCCGCGTTGCTTCCCGCTTTGCCGTCTCGTCACCCTCCGCCCCTCGCACCATGTACACCGTCCACTTGCCGCCCTCGGACGGGCACGCGACATCGAAGAAAAACACCATTTGTGCCAAAGCGGTGCCGGCTTTGCGAGGCCGGGCGCCGGGGCGGGGCGTGGGGCGCTAGAGGATGCGCGGGCAGGTGCGCGGACCCGGCGCGCTGCCGCTGGGGGGTCGCCCGGCGCCGTTCTGCGGCGGTGCGCGCGTCGCCGGCGCAGACTCTCGCGCGATGGCGCCGATCCGGGCCCTCCTCGCCCTCCTCCTTGCCGCCGTCGCGGCGGCCGACGACCGCGTCACGCCCCGCGTCCTTGCCCCCGCGGTCGGCGGCCTGGCCGCCGCCGAGGCGCGCCGCGGCGCGACGCTCGTCGCGGCGCACGCTGGGCCCTGTGCCGACGCGCTCGACGCGCTCAACGAGGTCGTGGCCGACTGGGGGAAGCTACTGCATGCGTGCAGCGTGGACGTAAGCGCGGACAAGGCGTCCGCGGCCGCCCTGAACATCTCTCCGGCCTCCCTCCCTTCTTGCACTCTGCGCATCGTCGGCGCGCCCGCGGGCGACCGGGGCGACCCCGACGAGTGGCCCGCTTTCGCCGGCAACGTGAGCGACGGCAAGGCGCTGCAGCGGTGGGCGTTCAGCCTGTTTCCCGAGGCCGCGGCGACGGTCGCGAGCGCGGCGGCGCTCGGGGCGCTCGCTGCGCACCCCGCGACCGGCGCGCCGCGCCCCGTCGCGCTCCTCGTCTCGCCCCACGACTCGACACCGCCGCTGATGCACGCGCTGGCGTGGCACGTGCGCGGGGTGGGGTACGGGGTCGGCGCCGTCCCCACCACCCTCGCCGACGCCGACCTCCTCGCCCAACTCCGCGTCCCCACGACCAAGTCCACCCTGCTGCTCGCCTTTGTGCCGCCGCCCGACGTCGCGGCCAAGCTGGCCAAGGAGCAGGGGGCGCCCAAAGGGGGCGGGATGGCGGTGCAGCCGTTCGCGGGGCCGCTCAAATTTGTCGTCCTCGACGCCTGGCTCCGACTCGCCGCGCCCAAAGTGGGGCTCGGGGATGCGGGTGACGACGCGGCCTCGACAACTCGTTCTTTGGCCGACCCGACGGCGGCGCCGGTCGCCATCCCGCGCGTCGGCGGGCAGGCCGCGCTCGAGGCGCTCTGCCCGCCCTCCTCCCGCACCCTTTGCGTCCTTGCCCCCTTGAACCCGGCCACCCCGGCCGGCACCGCCGCCTTGGACGGGTTGAGCGAGGCGGCGGGCGCGTGGGGCGCGCAACCGGTGGCGTTTGGCTGGGTCGGCGCGGCGGCGGGCGCGGCGCTCGCGGCCGCGCTGGGTTCCGACGAGGCGCCGACCGCGCTCGTCTTCAGCCCCGCCAAGGCGCGCGGCATCGCTCTGGAGGGCCCTCTGACGGGCGAGGCCCTGTCGCGGCTGCTGGACGGCGTCTTTTCGGGCGCCGCGCGCGCGGCGCCGCTCGTGCGCGCACCGCGCCTCGACGGCAAGCGCGGCGCCGAGCCCAAGGCGGACGACGACGAGGATGGTGCGGCCGGAGATGATGGCTCTGACCTGGATGATGTGTTGGCGGGCGGGGCGCGGCGCAAGGCGGGGGGCGGGCGGGATGAGTTGTGACTGCTTTCTTTTTCCTTCTTTCATGCTTCCTAGCGACCGCGCCGACACGCGCCACCGCGCCTCAATCCTTCCTTCCCATCCCTACTGCTTGCCCGCCGCGGCGCGCGCGGCGGCGAGCACCTGGTCGTCCGTCGGCGCGTCGCCAAAATCAGTCTCCTGCGCCGCGAACACAACCCCTCCATCCCCCTTTTTGACCGCCAACAACCCGCCCATGGTCAACCCGTCCCCGGTCATGTTGCCGGCAGCGCCCGCGGCTTTGGCGGCTTTGGCGTTTTTCCAGGAACGAGAAAACGGGTTGAGGAACGAGGTGAGCGAGCCACGGCGCACGGTGCCGCCGCCGACGGCGGCGAAAAAAGCCTGTTCAGAGTCGAGATAGACGGGGAGGGGCCAGTAACCGTCGACAAAGGCTTCCACTTCCGCCGGGAGCCACGCGTTGGCCACGCACGCCAGCCCGACCCCCATGGACTCGAGCTGGGGCGCCAAGGCCGCGATGCGTGCCGCGGTGGCTCGGCAGAGAACGCAGCCTGGGCGGCGGAGAACGTAGATTACGGACGGGCGGGTCGCCCACAGCGCGGAGCCCGTGGTGGTCGCGCCGTCGCGCCCGGTCAAAGGCGCGCGGGCCAGCGGCGCCAGGGCGGGCGGCGTTGCGAGGACGGTGGCCATCGGGCCGTGCGGCGCGCGGGATGTGAGCGCTGCGGCCGCGGCGCGGCGCGGCACCTCTCCACGCCGACACCGCTTACACCTCCCCCCCGCTCACGCCACTTTCCTCAACTGGATGAGCGCCGACGCCGCCTCCACCATCGCGGGAGGCCACCGCCGGTCATCGGCCAGCCACGCGACGGACTTGTAGCGCGCGTCCTCGACGCGCGACCACTCGCCCTCGGCCTTGGCCGTCTCGCCGGCCGCCCACAGAGCGGCCGCAAGGCCGGCGTGCGCGTCGTCGAACGAGGGGTAGCGGCGCAGCAGGCGGGCGTACTCTTTGACGCACTCGGCGCGGCGGCCGAGTTGGAAGAGGACGGCCGCGCGGTTGGACGCGGCAAACGTGAATTTGACGCCCGCAAGCCCGATGGCGCGCGCGTACGATGCCTCGGACTCGTCGTAGCGGCCCTGGAGCAGGAGCACGTTGCCCAGGTTGTTGTGGGCCGACGGGTCGGCGCCCTTGGTCGCGTCGAGCACCGCCCTGTAGTCGCGCTCCGCCTCGGCCAACCGCCCCGACTGCTCGAGCACCACCCCCCGGTTGAGCACGGGGTCGACCGACCAGGGGCAGAGGGCGATGGCCTGGTTGAGGTCCGCGAGCGCGGCGTCCGCCGCGCCCGCGCGCGACCGCGCGTTGCCCCGGTTCCCGTACGCGCGTCCAACTATGTCGGGCACCCAGGGGGCATCGAGGCCGCCATATTTGTCGATGACCGCGGTCCAGGCCGCGTCCTCGGCTTCGAGAGTTTCTGCGTTGAGCGCCAACTGGAGCATGTTCGCCGCGTCCCTCAACCGTTCATCGGCCGCATCGTACGCCCGCCCATCCGGCGCCAGCGCCAGCGCGATGGCGGCGGGCGGGGCGGCCAGGGTCGAGGTGAGCGCCGCTTTGGCCGCGCGCGGCGCGGCCAGGGCCGCCAATGCGGCGGCCAGCGCGGCCCGGCGCGAGAGAGGGGAGGCGTGTGGCGGTGCAGGCGCCGCGGCGGGCGCCGCCGGGGGCGGGCGCGGGCGCAGGGACCGCATCGCCGGCAAGAGTGGGCGCGGCGGAAGCCGTGGCGCACTCCCATGTGCGGCCGCGTCGCCTGCAGGCTCGCCGCGGGCGCGCCTATACCTGGCGCGTCCCTGCCAGCTGAATTCTCGGGGCGCGTCAACGCGGGGCCGGGCGCGACGCTGCCCGTCGCCGTGTCGACCGGGGACGCCGACCCCGCCATCCTCCTGGCCACCTGGGGCATCCCCCTGGGCGCCGGCCCGTCCCTGGTCATCAACGCGCGGTGCGAGAGCGCGGCGGCGACGCCCGCGTGGGCGAGGCTGCTCAAGCGCGGCGGCGCTGGTCGCTGCGCCGCGCTCGTCGACGGCTTCTTCGAGTGGCGGACCGACGCGTCGGGCACGCACAAGCAGCCGTATTACGTGACGCGGGCGGACGGGGCGCCGCTGGTGCTTGCGGGGTTGGTAGACCGCAGTCGCGGCGGTGGAGACGCCGACCCTCCTCCCCCGCGCTTTGCCATCCTGACGACCGACAACCCGCCGGAGCTCTCATTCCTGCACGACCGCGCGCCCGCGGTGCTCGAGGACGGGGCCGCGCTGCGCGCCTGGCTCGCCGGCGCGCTCGCGCCGGCCGCGCTCCGCCCGACGCGTCTCACCCTCGCCTGGCATCCAGTGACAAAGGTCATGGGCTCGGTGTCCTACCAGAAGGCGGACGCGGTGGCCGACACGCGAAAGGCTGGTGTTGCGGCCGCCTTCGCGCGCGCGGCCAAAAAGGGTGAGGGCACGCTGGCGCCCGAGCCCAAGAAGGTCAAGCCCGCGGCCCGGCCGCCGCCGCCGGGCAAGCGCAAGCCGCCGCCGACGCCGCCCGCGCCGCGCGCCAGGGGCCAGGCGTCGCTCCACGCGTTCCTCACGCCCTCGCCCGCCAAGCGTCCCAAGCAGGAGGATCAAGGAGGGTGACGGAGAGTGGTTTGGGGGGGCAGTGTGTTGCAGTGCGAGCATTGATTGATGGAACGGCAGCGCGCCTCTCCCCGCCTCTCTCACGTCACCCGCCTCCCTCCTTCTCGCCACTCTTCAGCTCGCGGTACAGATCTGCCGCCTCGCGGTACCGGGAAAATGACAGGGAAAAGGCTTCCAGCTCGGGCTGGAGCGGGGCGAGCGCGGCGCGCGCGCTCGACCGCCGCAACGCACGTGCCAACCCCGCCGCCAGGCGCGCCGCGCGCCCGCCGTCGTCGGCGCTTTCGGCGGCGCGCATGGCGGCAACCAGGCAGTCGCGGACGCAGGAGGGGGGAAGGGGCGGGTCGGCAGCAGCAGCGTCGGCGACGGCGGAGGCCCAGGCAAGGGTCAAGGGGGAGGCGGATAGAGCAGCGGTCCAAAAGGCGGCTTCCGGAGATTCTGGGCACTCTGCAGCCACCGCGCACGCCGCGGCGGCGGCCAGGGCGGGCATGGCGTCGGCGACGCCGCGCGCGAGCGGCGCGACCGCGGCAACCGCCTCGCCCGCGCCCCGCTCCCGGACCAGGCGCCCGGCCAGGGTGCCGTCGACGGGCGGGAGCACGCCGGCCGCGGCGCGGCGCAGGAGGTGGGCCAGGGGGCGGTCGGCGGGCGCGCGGCGCGAGCCGCCGGCAGGACGGCCGGGCGCGGCGTCGCCCGCGCCCCCGCCGACAAACCACCACATTTCGTCGCGGGTCGGCGGCGGCACGTAGGCCGGCACGTCCAGAAACGGGGCGGGGAGCGCGGCGGGCGCCGGGACGGCGGAACGGGGGGCCCGCACCCTCGAACCTTCGCCCCACGCCAGCGCCACCTCGACCGACGCCGCCAGCGCGGCCGCCGCCGTGTCGCGGTTGCCCTCCAAAAGGGAGGCGACGACCCCCTCGCACTCGGGCGTTGCGGCCGGCGGGTCGACCAAAGCCACGAGCGCGGCCGTCCCAACGCCCCCACTCAACGCGTACAGAGTTGCCATGGCCACCAGGCGCGCGCCAGGCGAGAGCCAGGCCGGGGACCCGGTCGCGAGGCAGGAGACAAGCCAGGCACAGGCGGCCAGGTCGCCGCCGCGGCCGCCGTCGGCCTGGCCGCCGCGCACGCAGGCCACGGCGCGGGCCGCGGCATCGGTCAGCGACTCGGACGGCGACGCGGGCGCGAGCGCCGCGGCCAGGCCGGGCGGTGGGGGGGGCATAGTCAAGGGAGCGGGGGGCGCCCACTCGATGGGGACGCTGCCGCCCAGTGCACGCGCCCCGCGGGCCGGCGCGGGCGCCGGCGCGCGGGGAGAAGTGGCGCCGCGAGTCGCCGGATTCAGCGCACACTCCTGCCGCTGCGATGGGGGCGCCACCGACTGCCGCCGCGCCCCCAGGCACCGTTCCATCGTCGACGGCGGCCGCTCGCGCCGGGCGCGGACGGCCCGCCGCTCTCGCGCGCGCGCCCGCGCGCCCGCGCGCCGCTCCGTTCAACCCCGCGACCGCCGCCGGCGCCCGCGGCGCCGCCGTCGTCGCACGAGCCTCCTGGCAAGATTACCTACCGAGAGTCGTCGACTCGTTCAACCGGCGCGTGCCCGCGCCGCTGCCCGGCGCGCCGCCCGCAGACGCCGCGCGCGGCTTCGACCTGGGCGCCGCCGCCGAGGCCGCGCGCAGGCTCGTCTTCCCGGAGTCCGTGGCGGCGCCCGCGGAGCTGACGTGGAGCGTCCTCCTCTTTGCGTCCCTCGCCGTCGGCCTCGCGCTCGAGCTCGCCACGCTCGCCCTGCGCGCGGTGGCGCCGCCGGGGGAGGAGGGTGGGGATCGGGCCGAGGGAGGGGCGGGCGACGGCGCGGCGCCCGCGGCCACCCCTTCCCCGGCCGACCTCGACGCGGCCGAGCGCGCGCGCCTGCGGGACCGCGTCATCGCGGAACGCTACCGCGGCCTGTCCTGGCTGGCGGTCGCCACGGCGGCCGCGCTGTGGACGGCGGGGCTGCTGTCGGGGCCCAACGCGTTGGCGCCGTGAGGCGGGGGAGGGCGTGGAGGGGGTCGGAGGGTTCTTCCGCGCGGCTGAGCGCCTGGGTGCGCCTTTCTGCAGCACTGTGAGATCAATGCGCCGGCGCGGGCGTCGGCCTGGGGGCCGCGGAGAGCGCAGCGCAGTCCCTGGCTGCGCGCGGAGCCCGCACCCACACCCCCACCCTAGAGGGCCACCGCGGCGCCCACCCCTACCTGCCGCGGCCCGCGCTCCACTGCGAGCCTTCCACCGCGCGCCCGCGCGGCCCTCGATCGGTCGGCCGCCGGCCAGCCCCCTCCCGCGCCCCCAACCATGGGCGACCGCGGCGGCGGCGGCGCCGAGGAGTATGCCCGCCGGCGGCAGTACGATTATGTGGCGGTGAGAGAGAGAAGAGGCGGGGGGAGGCGGCGATGGGCGGCGGGCGCGACGGCGGCGGCGCAGCGCAGCCGCGGCGGCGCCCGCCGCCGCGAGCCAGCCTCACCGTGGGCTCGCGTGCGTGCCATCGCGCGCACAGGCCGGCCGGCAGCTCGCAGCGCCCCCCCTCCCACCCCCGCGCCGACCCCCTCCTCTCTTTCTCTCTTTTAGAACTCCAACCTGGTCCTGACCTCGGACGCGCGCACCCGGGGCGCGGCCGAGCCGTCCGGCGCGCCCGAGTCGCTGGCCGGGCGCCTGGGCAAGATGGGCGACCGCGCGGCGCGCGGCGCGCCCGAGCCGCGCGCGGGCGCCAAGGCCGCCCGCCGCGGCGCCGGCCCCGCGGGCGGCGACGACGATGACTTCAAGCGCGCGCGCCGGGGGGCGGCGCCCGCCCTGGGCGAGGGCGGCGGCTACGCCCCGCGGTCGCGCGCCGCGCGCGACGCGTACGAGGGCCTGCTCGCCGCCGTCGTCGCCCAATTCGGGGACCAGCCCGCCGACGTGCTGCACGGCGCGGCCGAGGAGGTGTTGGCCGTGCTCAAGAACGAGGAGATGCAGGTGGGAGAGGAGGGGAGGGGTGGGGTGGCGAGAAGGGCCGCGCGCGCGACCCGCGTCGGCCGCCCACCATCCCCCCGCTCTCCTCCTCGCCAGGACCCCGCCAAGCAGAAGGAGGTCGAGGACCTGCTCGGCCCCCTGCCGGCGGACCGGTTCGCCGCGGTCGTCGCGCTCGGCAAAGCCATTACTGACTGGGCGCCGCCGGCGGCCGACGGCGGCGTGGCCGCCGCGGCCGACGCCCCCGACCTCGACGACGACATCGGCGTCGCGGTCGAGTTTGAGGGAGACGACTCGGACGACGACGCGGGCGTCCTGGCTGACGCGGTCGTCGAGTCGGACGGCGAGGAGGACGAAGGCGGCGACGGCGGCGCCACCGCCAGCGTGCGCGCGGGCGCCGCGGGCGTCGCCGCCGCCGCCGCGGCCGCCGCCGACGACGGCGGCGTGCACCCCCAGGACGTGGACGCGCACTGGCTCCAGCGCGAGGTGGCCAAGGCGTACGGCGGGGGGCTGGACGCGGGGGCGGCGAAAGAAAAGGCCGACGCGGTGCTCGCCGCGCTCGCCGCGCCGACGCCCGACCGCGACGCGGAAAACGCGCTCGTCTCCCTGCTCGACTTTGACAAGTTTGCGCTCGTGAAAGCGTTGCTGCGCGACCGGGCGCGCATCGTGTGGGCGGTGCGCCTCGCGCGCGCGGCGACGCCGGCCGACCGCGCGGCGGCAGAAGCGGCGGCCGCGGCCGACCCCGCGGGCGCCGCCGTCCTGGCCGCCCTGCGCGCCACCCGCGTCTCGGCCAAGGACCGCGCGGCGGCCGCGGAGGCCCGCATCCGGGCGGAAGCGGCCGCGCTGCGCGGCGCCGGGGCCGACGCGGTCGCCGCCGCGGCGGCCGCCGGCGCCCGCGCCCGGGGGGGGGGGGGGGGGGGGCGGCCCCCCCGCCCCCCCCCCCGCCCGCGCCCCCCCCCCCCCCCCCCCCCCCCGCCCCCCCCCCCCCCCCCCCCCCCCCCCCCCCCCCCGACCGCCACACGCTCGATCTGGACTCGCTCGCCTTCCCCGACGGCGCGCGCACGATGACCAACAAGCGGTGCGACCTGCCGCCGGGGTCGTTCCGCGCGCAGCACAAGGGGTATGAAGAGGTGCACGTCCCCGCGCTCGCGCCGCCCGCAATGGACGACGGCGAGGCGTTGAAAAAGATCGACGACCTGCCGGAGTGGGCGCGCCCCGCGTTCAAGGGCATGGCAACGCTCAACCGGGTGCAGTCGCGCGTGTGCGACGCGGCCCTCTTTGGCACGTCCAACCTGCTCCTCTGCGCGCCCACGGGCGCGGGCAAGACCAACGTGGCGATGCTCACGATCCTGCAGCAGGTCGGGCTGCACCGGCGGCCCGACGGGAGCGTGGACGGGTCCGCGTTCAAGTGCGTGTACATCGCGCCGATGAAGGCGCTCGTCGCGGAGCAAACCGCCAACCTCGCCAAACGGCTCGCCCCCTACGGCCTCACCGTGCGCGAGCTGACCGGCGACTCCAACCTCACCCGCGCCGAGCTCGACGCGGCGAGCGTGGTGGTCGCGACGCCCGAAAAATGGGACATTGTCACGCGCCGCGCCGGCGGCGACCGCGCGGCAGCCGCGTCGGTGCGCCTCCTCATCATCGACGAAATTCACCTCCTGCACGACACGCGCGGCCCCGTGCTCGAGGCCATCGTGGCGCGCACGCTGCGGCAGACCGAGGCGACGCAAGAGTTGGTGCGCGTCGTCGGCCTGTCCGCGACGCTCCCCAACTACGAAGACGTCGCCTCCTTTCTCCGGGTCGACCCCGCCAAGGGCCTCTTCTTCTTCGACAACCGGTTCCGCCCGGTCCCCCTCGCGCAACAGTATGTGGGCGTGACCGTGCGCAAACCGCTCCAGCGCCACCAACTCATCAACGACATCTGCTACGCCAAAGTCGCCGCCGGCGCGGGCAAGCACCAGACCCTGGTCTTCGTCCACTCGCGCAAGGACACGGTGAAAACGGCGCGCCACCTGCGCGACGCGGCGGCGGCTGACGGCGCGCTCGCGCGCTTCGTCCGCGACGGCTCTGCGTCCGCCGAGGTGCTCACGACGGAAGCCGAAGCGTGCAAAGACGCGGCTTTGCGCGACCTCCTCCCGTCCGGCTTTGCCGTGCACCACGCCGGCATGGCGCGCGCCGACCGCGCGCTCGTCGAAGACCTGTTCGCCGACGGCCACGTCGCCGTCCTCGTCTCGACCGCCACCCTCGCCTGGGGCGTCAACCTGCCCGCGCACACCGTCGTCATCAAGGGGACGCAGGTGTACAACCCGGAGATGGGGGCGTGGGGGGAACTGTCGCCGCTCGACGTCGGCCAAATGCTCGGCCGCGCGGGGCGCCCCCAGTTCGACTCTGAAGGCGAGGGCGTCATCATCACGGGGCACGCGGAGCTCCAATTCTACCTGTCGCTCTTCAACACGCAGTTGCCCGTCGAGTCGCAACTCGCGGGCAAGCTCGCCGACGCGCTCAACGCCGAGGTCGTGCTCGGGACCGTCCAATCCCTGCAAGACGCCGCCCACTGGCTCGGCTACACCTACCTGTACGTGCGCATGCTGTGCTCGCCGGGGCTGTACGGCGTCCCCGTCGGCGCGGCCGACGCCGACCCGCGCCTGCTCGCGCGCCGCCTCGACCTCGCGCACTCTGCTTTCGCCGAGCTCGACCGCGCCGGCCTGGTCCGCTACGACCGCGCGTCCGGCAACGTGCACGCGACGGATTTGGGGCGGGTGGCGTCGCACTACTACGTCGGGCACCATTCCATCGCGGCCTACGCGCGCGCGATGCGTCCGACGATGGGCGACATCGAGCTCTTGCGCCTCTTTGCCCTCTCGGACGAATTTAAGCACGTCGTCGTGCGGGACGAGGAGAAGCTGGAGCTGGCCAAGCTGCTCGACCGTGTCCCCGTCCCGGTCAAGGAACCCGCCGATGACCCGGCCGCCAAGGTCAACGCCCTCCTCCAGGCCCACATCTCCCGCCTCCCCCTGGACGGCTACGCCCTCGCCGCCGACATGCAGTACGTGCGGGATTCCGCGGGGCGCCTGGTGCGGTGCCTGTTCGAGCTCGCGCTGCGCCGCGGGTGGGCGCGCGTCGCGGGGTGCGCGCTGCGCCTCTCGACCTGCGTCACGCGCCGCATGTGGGCGGCGCAGACGCCCCTGCGCCAATTCAAGGGCGTGCTGCCGGACTTGTTGGCGCGGGTCGAGCGGCGTGACGTCCCCTGGGAGCGGTATGCGGACCTGACCGCGGGCGAGCTCGGCGAGCTCGTGCGCGCGCCCAAAGCCGGCAAAACCCTGCACCGCCTCGTGCACTCCTTCCCCAAGCTCGACGTCGCGGCGCACGTGCAGCCGATCACGCGGTCGGTGCTCAAGGTGGACCTGACGCTCACGCCGGACTTTCAGTGGGACGACGCGGCGCACGGCGCCGCGCTCGGCTGGTGGCTCTGGGTCGAGGACGCGGACGGGGACGCGTTGCTGCACTCGCAGTACTGGATCCTGCCCAAGGCGAGGGCGGGGGTGGAGGCCAACCTCTCGTTCACGGTCCCTGTCGGCGAACCGGTCCCCCCCCAATACTTCATCCGCGTCATCTCCGACGCCTGGCTCGGCGCCGAGACCCTGCTCCCCGTGTCCTTCCGCCACCTCATCCTGCCCGCCAAGTTCCCGCCGCCGACCGAGTTGCTCGACCTGGCGCCGCTGCCGACGTCCGCGCTGCGCGACGCGCGCTTCGCGGCGCTCTTCCCGTTTGCCACCTTCAACCCCATTCAAACCCAGACCTTTGCCGCCCTGTTTGGCGGCGACGACGCCGCCCTCGTGTGCGCGCCCGCGGGGTCGGGCAAGACGGTGTGCGCGGAGCTGGCCATTTTGCGCGGGGTGGTGGCGGCGGCGACCGACGGCGGCCGCCCGCTGCGCGCCGTCTACGTCACGCCCCACCCCGCCCTGGCCGCGTCGCGTGCGGCCGACTGGAAAAAGCGGTTTGCGCCGCTGGGGCTCGCGGTGGGCGAACTGACGGGCGACGCGGCGGCCGACGCGAAAACGCTCGCGCGCTCGTCCATCACCGTCTCCACCCCCGCCGCGTTCGACGCCTTGTCCCGCCGCTGGAAGCAGCGCAAAGCGGTCCAAGGCATCACCCTGTTCATCGCGGACGAGCTGCACATGGTGGGCGGCGCGGGGGGGCCGACGCTCGAGGTGTGCGTCTCGCGCGTGCGCCAAATGGCGGCTTCGCCGCCGCACCCGGTCCGCGTCGTCGGTTTGTCCGCCTGCCTGGCCAACGCCAAGGACGTGGGCGAGTGGCTGGGCGCGCCCGCGGGGTCGGTCTTTGCTTTCGCGCCGACCGCGCGCCCCGCGCCGCTCGACGTGCGCGTCGCCGCGTTTGACGTCGCCAACCTGGACGCCCGCACAGCGGCCATGGCGCGCCCCACGTACGCGGCGCTGCTGGCGCACGCGGCGGGGGGGGCGCCGGGGTTGGTGTTTGCGCCGACCGCGCGGCACGCGCGGCTCGCCGCGCTCGACCTGCTGACGCGCGCCGCGGCCGACGGCGCCCCGGCCCGCTTCCTGGTGGCCGACCCCGCCGACGTGGAGCCGTTGGTGGCGGGGCTCGAGGACGCCCCCCTGGCCCACGCGCTCGCGCACGGCGTCGGCTGGATCACCGACGTCCAACCCCCCGCCGCCCGCGCCCTCGTGGAACGCCTGTTTTCCACGGGCGCCATCTCGGTCGTCGTTGCGACGGCTTCCGTGGCGTGGGGCCTCCCCCTCGCCGCGCGCGTCGTCGTCGTCGCGGGGACGCAGGCGTACGAGGGCGGCGGGGCCGCCGGCGCGGACTACCCCGTGACGGACGTGCTCCAGATGCTGGGGTGCGCCCGCTTGCCGGGCGGTCCCAGCGAGCCCGGCGGCGGCCGGTGCGCGGCCGTCCTCATGTGCCACTCTGCCAAAAAAGCGTACTACTCAAAATTCGTGTTCGACCCCCTCCCCGCCGAGTCTCACCTCGACCAGGAGCTGGCGGACCACCTGGCGGCCGAAGTCGTCGTCCGCACGGTGGCCACGAAGCAGGACGCGGTGGATTGGTTAACCTGGACCCTTTTGTATCGCCGCCTCCCGGCCAACCCCAACTACTACGGCCTGTCCGGCGTGTCCCACCGCCACCTGTCGGACCATTTGTCCGAGCTGGTGGAGGCGACGCTCGCCGAGCTGGAGGCCGCGCGCGCGGTCGCGGTGGACAACGATTTCGACGTCGAACCCCTCAACCTCGGCATGATCGCCACCTACTACTACGTCGGCGTGGCGACCATTGAACTGGTGGCGGCGTCGTTGACCGCCAAGACCAAGCTCCGGGGGCTGCTGGAGATCGTGGCGGCGTCGCCGGAATTCGCGTCGCTCCCCGCGCGCCCCGGCGACGGCGACGCCGTGCGCCGCCTCGCGGCCCGCGCCCCCCTCCCCGCGCCGTCTTCCGACTACGATGACCCCCACGCCAAGGCGCACGCGCTGCTGCAGGCCCACTTCTCCCGCGCGGCGCTGCCCGCGACGCTCGCGGCCGACGCGCGCGTGGTCCTCCCGGCCGCCGCGCGCCTGCTGCGCGCCACCGTGGACGTGGCTGCATCCTCCGGGTGGCTCGCGCCCGCGCTGGCCGCGATGGAGGCGAGCCAGATGGTGGCGCAGGGGGTGTGGGCCAAAGACTCGCCCCTGCTCCAGCTGCCGGGCGTGACGGCGGAAGCCGCGGCGGCGGCCGCCGCGGCCGGCGCCGAGTCTGTCTACGACGTCGCCGACCTGGAGCCGGCGGCGCGCGCGTCGCTGCTCGGCCTCGACGCGCGCGCGGCCGCGGCGGTCGACGCCGCCCTCGCGCGCTACCCCGACATCTCGCTCGCGTACGCGTTCGAAGCCGGGGAGGGCCAGGGCGACGCGGCCGCGCCCCGGGTCAAGGAAGGGGACACGGTCGCGCTCACCGTCGACCTCGAGCGCGAGGGCGGCGCCGACCCCGGCCCTGCCCTGGCCCCCCGCTTCCCGGGCGTCAAAGAAGAAGGGTGGTGGCTCGTCGTGGGCGCGCCGGGGGGGGGGAGCCTGCTCGCGGTCAAGCGGGTGACAGTCGGCGCGTCGTCGCGCGCGCGGCTCGAGTTCCCCGCGCCCCCGCCGTCTGCCGGCCCGCCCGTCCTCTACTTTATGTGCGACGCGTACGCGGGGTGCGACCAGGAGTACGAGCTCGCGGAGCTCACGGTGGACGCGGTGGAGGCGATGGAGGGAGAGGAAGGAGGGGGAGGGGGTGGCGGGGAGGCCGCCATGGACGAGGGGTGAAGGGAGGGGGGAGAGGGGTGGCGGGATGCATTTGCTGTGGTGCGCGTGCGCGTGTGTGAACCGAGTCCGCGCGAGGAGAGAGGGGATGTCGAGGCGGGGGTCGCGGCCGGAAAGAGACAGGAGGTCGAGGCGGGGGTCGCGGCCGGAAAGAGAAAACTCACTGCTCGCCTCACACACGCCGCCCCACCCCCCGCCACACCCGCCCTCACGCCAGCGCTTCGTCCACCGCCTCGAACTCGTCCTGCGCGCGCAGCTGGGCGGAGACGTCGTCGATCGCGGAGTTGAGTTGCGCGATGCGGTCGGCCAGCTGCGCCTTGGTCAGCTCGGGCGACCGCTCCCCGTCGCCGTCGTCCAGGAAGCGGGGGAGCTTCAATTTGGACTCGTCGTCGAGCAGGGCGGCCGAGATTTGGGGGGCGAAAACGAAGGCGGCCGCGCCGCAGACGAGGCCGCCCAGGATGAAGCCGGCGGTGAAGCCGGAGCCGCCGGAGCGTTCAGCCCTGGAGGAAAACGGGAGGGTGAGGGTGGGCGGGCATTCGGCGTCGCGCCGCGCCGGGGCACCGCGCACACGCGACTCCTACCGCCTCCATCTCCCTCACCTGACAACAAGAGCGCCGCTGCGGGCGCGGCGCGGCGCGGCGGGCGCGCTGCGGGGCGCGGCGCGGGCGCGGCCGCACGGCGCCTGGCGCAGGGCTAAGGGAAAGAGGGGAGGCGGGGTGGCGTCGGTTGCGATACGGCCCGCTCTCGCCATCGCGCGGGCGCCGGGGGGCTGGCGGCGGCGGGCTCGGCAGCGGCGGGCGCCAGCCCTCGCGACGGCGCCCCGCGGCGCGCCCGCCCGCTGCCGCTCGCAGGCCTGCGGCGGGCTGGCACATCCGGCAGCTCACCGTGCGGGGCGCGGGCGGTCGACATTGGGAGCGCGGGCAACAAGAGTGGCGCCGTCCCCGCTGGCCCGACACTTCACACACCGCCCGCCCCGCCCGACATCACGCTCCGCCTGTTGCGCGCTCCCGGCCGCCCCCGCGCGCCCCCCGCGAGGAGCCGCCGCCCTCGGGCGCTCGCCCCGATGGCGCTCGACGCCGCCGAGCTCGACCGCGCGCTCGAGGTCGCGGTCGCGTCCGTGCGCGAAGCCGGTGAGCGAGTGGTGGGGTGTGGGGTGGGCGCCGGGCGCCGGGCGAGGCGCGACCGCCACAGTGTTGCGCGTCCGACCCCTCCTGTCTCTTGTTCCCCCGGAGGCGCCATCATTAGGGGCGCCTTCCACGCGCCCAAGGCGGTCACGACCAAGGCGGGCGACCGCGACCTGGTGACCGCGACCGACCAGGCGGCGGAAAAGGCTGTGCTTGGCGCGCTGCGCGCCGCGTTTCCTTCCCACTCGTTCATCGGCGAGGAGGAGGCTGCCGCCGCGGGCGGGTGCCCGCCCATCGGCCCGGAGCCCACCTGGTGCGTCGACCCGCTCGACGGGACGACCAATTTCGTGCACGCCTTCCCGTTTGTCTGCGTCAGCGTCGGGCTGCTGGTCGACCACGCCCCGACCCTGGGCGTCGTGTTCAACCCCATCCTGGACGAGCTGTTTGTGGCGGCGACCGGGCGCGGGGCGACGCTGAATGGGGTGCCGATCAAGGCGCGGGAGGGCGCGACCGAGCTTTCCACCTCCCTCGTCGGCACCGAAATCGGCACGTCCACCGACCCCGCCGTCCTGGACGCCATGTACGGCCGCGTGCGGTCTTTCGCGTCCGCAGCCCGCTCCCTGCGCTGCGGCGGGTCGTGCGCGCTCGGCCTGGCGGCCGTCGCTGCGGGGCGGCTCGACGCGTTTTTCGAGGTCGGGTTCGGGGGGCCCTGGGACGCCGTCGCGGGGGCGTGCATTGTGGCGGAAGCGGGAGGCGTTGTCGGCGACCCTGCGGGCGGGCCCTATGCCGCGGGCGCGCGGCGGGTGCTCGCCGCGGCGACGCCCGCGCTCGCGGCCGAGTGCGCGGCGGTCCTTGCCGCCGCGCCGCTGGCGGCCGCCGAGCCGCAGGTGCCACAGTGATGCGGCGTGGAGAGGCGCGTGGTGCGGGAGGAAAACAAACGCCGCCCTTCGCCGTCGCCACACGGTCTCGGGGCGCGCGGCGCCATGCAGCCGCCCGCGCCCCCGCCGCCACCTCTCGCCCCCATCCAGACCATCCCAGAATCCGTGCTCCTGAGCGACATCCTGGCGCGCCTGCCCCCTGCGTCGCTCGCGGCGGTCGCGTGCGTCTGCGCCTCCTGGCGCGCCCTGGTCGACGACCCCCCCCAGACGCTGTGGCGCGCCGCCCTCGTGGAAGCTCTGGGGTCGGAGGAGGCGGCGGACGCCCTCGCGTGTGCGCATGAGGGCGCCCCCCTGCGCTCGCTGTACCTCGCCACACCCCACCTCCGCTTCGACGGCGTGTACGCCTCCCGCAACACCTACATCCGGGCGGGGTTGACCGAGTGGCGGCGCGGCTCGTGCCCGGTGCATGTGAGCGTTGAGAGAGGAGGGCGGCTCGACGGAGCGCGCGCGCGCCGCCCTCTCGCCCCCCACACCCGCCCTCCCCCCCTGCCAGGTCGTCACCTATTTCCGCTACTACCGCTTCCTGCCGCCCGCCCCCGGGTCCGGCCCGCGGTCCCCGGCGCGCTGCTTCTACAGGACGACGCCCGACCCGCCCGCGCGCGCCGTCCCCGCGCTCGCCGCCGGCCCGCCCCCGCCCGGCTCCCGCGCCGCGGCGCGCGGCGCGGAGCGCGTGCAAGAAGGCAGGTGGCGGCTCGGGGCGCGGGGGCGGGTCAGGGTGGCGGTGCGGCACGACAACGCGGCGGGGACCGAGATCCGCACCAAGCTGCGCCTCCGCTCGCGCGCCGGCTGCGACGGCGCCTGGAACCGGCTCGACGTCCTCTCCCTGACCTCGTTCGACCGCGCGTCCGGCGTCGAGGTCGGCATCGACCGCGGCGGCGGCGACGGCGGCGCGGCGGGCAACGCGCAGCCGGGCACCCTGTCGTACGCGCGCGGCCTGTCCACCTACGTGTTCATCCCCTGGGCGGGCGTCGCCGACCACGTGCTCAACCTGCCGCTGTCCCAGATGGACTGCTTCATCCCCGGGTGACGGACGGGAGTTGGTTTTTTTTGGGGGGGGGGGGGTCTTGATTGTCGCGTTGCTCGCACTGCCGCCTCTGCCGCGCCTCGCGCACGCCCCCCCTCGCTCACGACCCGCCCTCTCCATCCACGACCGCGGGCACGGTGGGCGCGGCGGCGCCGGGCTTGACCAGCCTGTCGGCGCCCGCCACGACGCGCACGCTCTCGACCGAATCCCCCGCCGCGATTTGCGCCAGCGCCGCCGCGTTCCCCGTCACGTACCCAAACACGGGAAACTCGCCCTCGTCAAAGGCGAGGCCGCCCAGGCCGGCCTGCTGCTTGGAGAAGAGGAAGAAAAAGAACTCGCCCGCGGACACGTCGGCCGCGGGCGACCCGGGCGGGCGCGCCATGGCCAGCGCGCCGTAGATGGAGAGGGGGAGGGTGGGGAGCTCCCCGGTGGCGAGCTCCAGGGGGGCGCGGTAGAGGGGTTCAAACGCGCCGGCGGGGAGGATCTCCAGCGGGAGCACCTCCCCCGGCCGCACGCCCGCGCCGCCGAGCACGGCCGTCCCAGTGGCCGTCAGTTTGGTGCCGTTGTAGGCGCCGGCCAGGGCGTTGGCGGTGAACGCGCCGGCGGTGACGGGCGCCGAGTAGCCGTCGAGCGTCGCGATCAGGGTCGCTTTCCTGCTCTTTGCCGGCTCAAACGGCGCGTTTTTGGGCCCGCGCACGACCACCACTTCGACGGTGGCCCGCCCGGTGAGGCGCGGGAGGGATTCCAGGTCGCGGGGGAGCGCGAACACGAGGCCGGGCGCTTGGAGGACCTCCAGAGCCGCCACGTCGGCCAGCACGACCCCGAGCCTCCTCGCGGTGACGCCGGGGTCGCGCGCGTCGATGGCGCCGCGCACGCCGGCGAGGCCGGTGAGCGCGCGGTCGAGCGCGGCGTCGGCGTCGGCGGCGACGGACGGCGGCGCCCCCGCCAACGCCGCTTCCCGCTCGCCCAGCAGCTCCACCGCGGCCCCCACCTTGGCCGCCATGTCGGCCCACGGCTTGCGCTGCGGGATGCGCAGCTGGAATTGGATCGACTCCAACGCCTCTTGCGCTTTCCGCACCCTCAGGTTGACCGCCGGCACCGCCCGCCGCAGTGCGGCGTCCGGCGTGCGCGCGATGCGCGCGTTGGGCGAGTTGAGGATGGCGGCGGCGGGGAGAGCGGGCGCAAAGGCGAGCGCGGCGGCGAGCGCGGCGGCGGCGAGCCGCGCGGCGAGCGGCGCTCCGGCGACCGCCCGCCCCTCACCCTCACCGCCCGCCCACGGGCGGCACCCAGTCCGGGTCCGGCCCCGCGTCCCGGGACCCGATGTTGATGTAGGGCCCGCGAGCGGAGGCTTGCCGGGGGAGCGGGTTGTCGGGGTCGGGCTGCGGAGGGCAGAGGAGGAAAGAGGGGGGGGGGGGGTCGAGGCGGGCCTCGCGCCCCCCACTGCGCCCCTCCACCACCCATCCCCTCACTTTCGCGACCCCCATGCGCGACAGGTAGAGGGGGAGGACGCCACCGCTGAGCGCAAAGGCGGCGAGCAGGGCGGCGACCGGCGCGTGGCGAGGGCGGGGCCGCATCGGGCCATGCGCGTGTGAGTAGAGGGGCTGGCGGTGAATGCGGGATGCAAGGCGGGGATGGGAGGGGCGCGATGCGGGGTATGTGAGGGCGCGGCGCCGGCGACCAGGCCGACCCCCTCTCTCTTCTCTCTCCCTGTAGCAATCCCAATTACAGCGCCACCTCGTGCACGACCTCATAATAAGCTCCCGGCGGGCGGTTGCCCATGGCGCAGAGCTGGAGGGAGGTCGCGGCGAAAGGGGGCGGCGGCGCGACACCGTCCAGGCACCCCGCCCAGGCAGCGTCGGGAATGGAGCCCCGGCGCGGCCAGGCCACCTTGGCCACGGTGACGTGCGGCGTGAACCGGGGCGGTGGCCCGCGGCGGGGGGGCTCCAGGCCGTGCTCTTGCAGCGCGGACTCGACCGCCGCCGCAGCACCCGCCAGGCGATCCGCCGGCGCCACCGGCAGCCACAGGACGCGGCCCGGGCCAAACACGCGCGGCGTGGGGTCGACGGAGAGCTCCATCGGCCCTCCTATGGCCGCCGCGGCCGCGTCGGCCGCGGCTTTCGCGAGGGCGAGCCGCTCCGGGTCGGCGGCCCCGCCCCAAAGCTCGCCGCCCGGATCCGCCAGCCGCACGACGGCCATCGTCACGTGAGCCGCGTCCGCGTCGACCGCGTGGGCGGCGAGGCGGGCGTCGTGCGCCGCGAGCGCGGCATGCGCCGCCTCGAACAGGTGCCGAACGCCCATTGGCGGCACGGCGAGCGCGAAAAAGTGGTCGGGAGGGGCGGGCGGCATGCGCCAGGGGCGGTTGTGTGCGCAGAGAGTTAACAGCGCGCGCGTCACCCCGCCTCCCTCGCTCCCCCCTCTCACGCCGACGCGTCCACCTGCAGGTACACCGACTCGCTCACAAAGGGCACGTCCGCGTACTTGCCGCTGTGGGTGTGTGGGAGGGAGGGAGGCGGGGTGGACAAGCCGCTCCCGGCCCGGCACGGAACTGGGCCGCCCGCCAAGAGCGAGGCCGGCCCGCGACGGGGCCCCGGCCCGCGTGAACTAGGGCGGGCGTGCGCTCGATGTGGGCACCAGCGAAAGGCCGCGTGAGTCCCGCATGGGTGTGTTTTTGCGGGGCGCGGTGAGTGGCGGGCCGTGGGTGGGGCGGGGGCGAGGGGGGAGGCGGGGGCCCTCGTCCCCCGAAAAAAGAGCCCCGACGCTCCCTCCCCCTCCATCACTTACTCGAGCGCGTACACGATGCAGTAGAGCACGGGGAAGAGGCACACGGTGTAGGAAAAGGTGTCGTAAAATCCGACCAAGGGCGACCACATGACGGCGGGGGGGAGGTAACCCCGCACGAGCGTGAAGATCATGGAGATGATGTCCAGCATCGTGGCCTGCATCGCGTGGAAGCGGACAAAGTGGTGGAGCTTGGTGTTGCGCACGACGGCCAGGTATAGCAAGAAGAAGACGACGAGGGGGGCGAACTGGGACGAGTAGTAGTATTTGATGAACGGGGCTGCGGGTGGTGAAGGGATGCGTGGGCGGCGGGAAGCACGCCGGCGTTTTCGCGGGCAAAAAAGACAGCCCAAAAACCCCTCCCTCCCTCTCCCTTGCTCTCACTCGGCAGCCGGTGCACCCATGTCAGCTGGGGAATCGTCCGCAACGCTTCCACCCCCATCGCGACGACGTCGATGAAGGGGACGAGGTACGGCAGCGCGGCAGCGGCGCGCTGGGCGAGGGACGGCGGGCCCCGGGTGCCGGCCGAAGCGAAGAGGGGGACGGCATCGCCGGCGGCGGGGGGGAGGGGGGCCGGGCGCGCGGTGGGCGCGGGGGCGGCTGCGGGGAATCGGGTGTCGGCCGGCCGCCGGGCAGCGGGGCGCGCATAGGGAGGCGCCCGCTCCAATGCTACCCCCACTGGCCCCCATTCTTCTCCTTCTCACCCGTCGACGGCCGGCGGGCGGGCGCCAGGGCGCCGGCGCGGCGCACCGCCGGCGCGGCGGCGGCGCGCCTGCTGGCGCGCGCCGGCACGGGCCGCACCGCCCGGCGGGCGGCGAGCGCCATGGTGGGAGGGGGGCGGTGAGGCGGGCGAGGCGCCGGGAGGTTGCCGCGGGCGAGACTGCTGGGCGCACGGCCTCACTGCACCGCCGCGTCGACCGTCGGCGCCGCCACCGCCTCCCCGCCACCCTTGTCCCCCGCGTCCAGCCCCGGCACAAACGCGGGCAGGGGCACGGCGCACACGGACGTCCGGTACCGAGCGCCGCCCCCTTCCCCGCCGCCTTCCCCGCCCGGCGCGAGGCGTGTCGCGTAGGCCACGTAGACCAGGGTGCGCCTGGGTTCATCGTAGAGGCGGCGGACGCGCAGCACCTTGTTGGACACGAGGGACAGGCCCCGCCGCTCCGAGAAGACTTCCACCCCCTCCCCGCGGGCCGCCAAAGCCGATTTCCCGCCCGGCACGGCCACCGGGCCGGTGACCGCGCACGTGACGGACGCTTGGCCGGGCTCGGAGAAGAAGTCAGAGGCCAGTTTGTCGGCGAGGGAGCGTTTGAAATCGGCGACATACACCGTGACGCCCGCCACGTCAGCATCCGGGACAGCCGTCAGCTCCACCGCGTCCTTGAAGACGAGGCCGGACGCGGCAAAGCCGCCGACGCGCTCGGCGGCGGCTGGGGGGGCGGGGGTGAAGGCGACGAGCGCGGCGGCCGCCGCGGCCGCTGCGCGGCGGGCGAGGGCTTGGAGAGGCCGCGGGGGCGGCGCCGCCGGCGTGGGAGTCGCACTCTTCGTCCCTGCCTTGAAGGCGGCCGCGTGAGGAAGCATCAAGGCTTCTTTGCGACTTCGGCGGCGCTCGCGCTCGCGCACACCCGTGTGCACTCCGAGACGCAGTAAGACCGCGACCTAAACCCCGTCTCCCCAAACACGATCGCGTCCTTTCTCAGCGTCAATGGGCCTAGGCCAGGAGCGCCAGGGCCGCCGCGGACGCAGCCGGGAACACAGCGACGAGCGCACGCGGACACTTCGGCGCCGCGCGGGCCCCGGGTCAGGGCGGAAAGGGGGGGGGCGGTGACGCGCGGGGCGGACGCGAGGGACTGGGGGTAGGAGAAGACGTGGGCGGGCGGCGCCGGCAGCATCCAGGAGTGCACAGCACGTCGCCGCGGCGCGGCGTCCCCACACCGCCGCGGCGCCCCGCGCGCCCCGCGCTCGACGCCGCCATGTTTGGCGACGACGACGAGTTCGACCTGGGCGAGCTGGCCGCGCTGGAAGCGGCTGCGCTCGCGCAGCGCGCGCAAGTGGTGGGCGGGGCGGGCTCGGCTGAGGCCGCCGCGCCCGCGGCGGCGCCGCACCACGATTGGGAGCGGCCCCGAGCGGCGGCCACCCGCGAATCGGCGGCTCCCGGGTCCGGCACCGCCGCTATGCGGCACGATGCGCCGCCGCGCGCGCCCGCCACCTGGCCCCTCACTGCCGTCGACCGGCAGGCGTCTGGTGCACCCGGGGGCGGCGGGCGGACGGCGGCGGCGCCTCCGGCCGCCCTCCCGCCACCCCGGCCCAGCGTGCCCAGCGCGGCCGCCGACCCCCTCCCACGCGGCCCGCGCTCGCCCGGCCCGCCCGACCTCGTCGACCTGCCCTGGCTCGCGGCCGGCGTCCAACTGGACAGGTCAGAGGAGAGAGGGGAGAGGAGGGCGCGACGGTCGGCAACCGCGCGCGCCGACCCCTGTCCCCCTTCCGGTCAGGCGCGCCGCCGCCACCTGGGTCGCGCCCTCCGACCCCCCCCCGCGCCCCTACCAAGCCGCCATCATATCCACCTGCCTCCTGCACAACACGCTCGTGTGCCTGCCGACGGGGATGGGCAAGACGCTGGTCGCCGCCGCCGTCGTGTCCAACTTTGCGCGCTGGTTCCCGGCCGGCCTCACCGTGTTCCTCGCCCCCACCCGCCCCCTCGTCACCCAACAAGCCGCCGCCATTGCGGCGGCGGTCGGGGCGGGGCCGGAGGCATGCCTGGAGTTGACGGGGTCGGTCGCGGCGTCTGCGCGCGCGGCGGCGTGGGACGCGCCGTCCTTGCGCCACGTGTTCGCCACCCCCCAAGCCTTTGCCAACGACCTGCGCGTCGGCGCCGCGCCCGCGGGGCGCATCACGTGCGTGGTGGTGGACGAATGCCACCGGGCGGTGGGCAAGGCCGGCGCGGCGGCGGCGGTGCGGCGGCTCGCCGCCGGCGGGTCGAAGTGCCGCGTCGTGGGCCTCTCGGCCACTCCCGGCGCCACGCGGGAGGCGGTGCAGGAGGTGGTGACCACGCTGGGCGCGGCGAGGATCGAGCACCGGGCCGAGGGGGACGCGGACCTCGCCCCCTTTGTCCACGCGCGCGCGGCGGACACCGTGGTCGTCCCCTCCCCGCCCACCCCCGACGCCGCCCGCCGGTCGGCCGTCGCCGCCCTGCGCACCTGCTTGCGGGAGGCGGGTACCGGGTACCGGGGCCCGGGCGACCCCGCAAGCGCGCCGCGCGCGACGCTCGCGGCGGCGGCGCGCGCGGCGGCCGAGCGCGCGGGCGCGCCCTCGCCGCCGCTCGCGCTCTGGCTGCGTGCCGCGTCCCTGTTGGCCGGCGTGCGGGACGCGCTGGACGCGTACGGCCTGGCGGCGGCGCGCGACCTGCTGGCGCCGGCGGCGGCGGCGGCGGCCGCCGCGCCGCTCGCCGAGCGCGGCGACCCCGATTTCGCTGCGCTCTCGACCGCCGTCGCCAAAGCGGCCGGCCCTGGTGAAGGCAAGCTGACCGCGCTGGCGGCGGTGCTGGAGCAGGCGCTGGGGGCGCCGGAAGGGTGTGGTGAGGGTGGCGGCGCGGCGACGGCGCGCCCCCTCCCTTCCGACCCTGCCCGCCCGCGCGCCATCGTTTTCGCCTCCCTGCGCGAATCGGTCGATGTCATAGTCGCCTCTCTGCGCGACGGCGGCCGCGACGCGCGCGCCTTCATCGGCCAGGGCGCCGCGCGCGGCGCCGCCGCGTCGCGCGGCCGCGGCCGCGCACCGCCTCGCAGCGGCATGCGCCAAGCCGAGCAAGCGTCCGTCCTGGCCGCGTTTCGTGCGGGTTCTTTCCCTGTCCTCGTCGCGACGTGCGTTGGGGAGGAAGGGCTCGACGTGCCCTCGGTCGACGCCGTGGTCGGCTTCGACGCCGCCGCCCCCCTGCGCGCCGCCCAGCGCGCGGGGCGCACGGGGCGGGCGCGGCCGGGGCGGGTGGTGGTGCTGGTGGAAGCGGGGCGGGAGGAGGAGGCCCAGAAGCGGGGAGAGCAGGTAAGGGAGGGGGTGGGGGCGGTCGGCGCGCGCGCGGCTCGCCTCGTTTCGCCGCCACACGCCCTCCCCCACACCCGCAGGCCACTGCCGACCTGCACGCCTCCCTCAAAGCGCAAGCCTTCACCCTGGCGACGCGCGCGCCGCGCATGCTTCCCAGGGCTTTCGTCCCGGTCCGCGTCGACGCGCCGCCGCCGCGGCCTGTGCTGGCGGAACTGGTGCCGACAGCGGCGGCACGCGTGGGACGGCCTCCCAAAAAGGCGGGCGCGGCCTCCGCGGCGGCCGCAACCTCCGCGGCGACTGCCGCCGCGCGCCTCCCGCTGTCGGGCCTCGCCTTCCCCGCCGACACCGGCCGCGTCGCCTGTCTCACGCCCGCGGGCGCCCTGCACGTGGAGCCGCCGCCGGTGGGGTGGGGGGAGGAGGAGGCGAGCGACGGCGGCAGCGACGGCGGGAGCGATGGCGTGAGCGACGGCGACGGCGACAACCAAGACCTCAAGCGACCCCGCGCCACCAACCCGCGCTTCACGCTGGCGCCGCCGCCGCCGCTGACGGCGGCGCCCGCGACGCGGCGCCTGTCGGCTTCGCCTTGCGGCAAACCCCCCGCCGCCCTTGCCGCCGCCGCGTCGCCCGCCGCCCCGACTCCCCCTCGTCCCGCGCCCGACGCCCTGCCCGAGACCGCATCCGCCGACGACGGCGGCGGCTGGGCCGACGCGGGCGGCGGCGACGACGGGTGGGGGGTCGACGCCGGGTGGGAGGCGGGCACGGGCGCGACCGCGACCGCGACCGCGGGCTCGGGGCCGACGCCGGGGACCGCGCCGGCGCCTGGTCGGGTGGCGGCGGGGCGGCGGCGCGCAATTCTGGACAGCGAGTCGCCGGCGCCGGCGCGAGGGGGTGAGCACGCGGCGGTTCGCCCCTCCCCCCCGGCCGTCGTCGACCTGACCGCCACCGACGACGACGACACGCCCGCGCCCGCCGTCGGCCGCCGCGCGCGCAAGCGGGCGGCCGGGCGGGCGCCACCGCGCGCGCGCGCGCGCGGCCGCGCCGCCGCCGCCCCAGCCTTCGTCGACGACGCCGCCTCAGTATCGGGCGACTCCGATGGTGGCGGTGGCACGCCCTCGGGCGACCGCGGCAGCGCGTTTGAATCGTCGTTCGTGGATGATGATGACGCCGACGCCGACGCCGGCGCCGCGCCGCCGTCGGCCGGCGCGTTCGCCGGCGCGACCCCCACCTGGCCCCGCCCGCGCGGCGCGGCGGCCATGGTGGCTGCCGCTGCCGCGGTGGCGGAAGCGGCGGCGCGCCGGCGGCGCGCGAGCGGCGGCGCGCGCGTGCGCGCCGCGCGCCCTTCCGCCTCGGACGACGCCGACGCCGACACGTACGACGGCGACGACTCGTTCCTGGCCGCCTCGGACGAGGGCGGCACCCAGCAGCCCCCCTCCCAGCACGCAGCCGCGTGCGGCGTGTGCGGGAGCGGGAGCGGGGCGATGCTCGCGTGTCGCGGCTGCCCCGCGGCGTCGCACCCGGCGTGCGCGGGCGCGCGGCCGGGGGTGCGCGACTGGCTCTGCGCCGTGTGCGCGGACGCGTGAGGGAGAGGGGAGAGCGGAGGAAGCTGCTCACACTTGTGATTTCGTTGCATCAATCACCGCCTTTGCGGCGCGAGCGTGGCGAGCAAGGCAGCGACGTCCGCGCTCGCCTGCGGCGCCAGCGACTCCGCGGGCGCCAGCGGTGGCGGCGGCTGCGAGTTCATGCGGCGCAGGGCGTCGACGAGGGCGGCAGTGGTCGCGTCGGTGCTCTCCGTCCGGTCCAACCGCCGCCGTCGACCGCCGCAGCAGGCGGGCAGGCAGACGCACAGGCCGCAGCGGGCGCAGCATTTGAAGGCGCAGAAGGCAACGAGACCCACGACGGCCAACGCCCCGGCCGCCACCACCACCTGCTTGGAGGACAGGCTTTTGAGCTGGGCCAGGATTTGGAGGAAGTTGGACTTGGGGGTGGGGGGCGGGGGCCCGGGCGCGGGGGCTGAAGGAGGACGGGAGGTCAGCGGGCGCGTCCCGCGGCTGCCGCGACCCCAAACCCTCTCTCTCACACACTCGCCTGGGGCCAGCCCTTCAACCTGGTCCAGGATGTCGGACGGCACGCCGCAATACTTGAAGTTGGCCAAGTCCTGGGAGAGACGAGGGAGGGCGGTGGGCGGGCGAGCGGGCGCGGCGCCGATGACCCGCCCCGTCCCCCCCCCCTCCCCCTCCTTCCACTCGCCTGCCTGGACGCCGTGCCCCACCCAGTGTCGCACCGGCACTCGCACGGCGGAATGGGGGCGCCGTGGCCGGAGCAGTCGGGCAGGCCGAAAGGGCAGTCGAGCGCCGGCTGAGGAAGCAAAGGATGGGGTGGGCGGCGTGGCTCGCAGGAGGCTCCGCGTCGGATGCATGCACTCCCTTCTCTTACCGGCGGCGGCGGGCTCGCGGGCGGCGGCGGGCTCGCGGGCGGCGGCGGCGGCGCGGCCACACGTGGCGGCGGTGGCGGCGGCGGCGCCACCAGGGCGGCGGCCGCGACGTCGACGAGGGCCAGGGAGCCGTAGTCGGCCTCCAGGGTCGGGTCTGGGGGGAGAAAAGGGGGTGGGAGAGGGGGCGCGAAGGGACCTCGAACGCGCCCGCCTCTCTTCCTCCTCACTCCCGCACCCCCGGCCCCACCCGCGTCCAGCAGCGCGCGCCCACCGGTCGCCGCCAGCACCGCACCAAACGTGGACGCCGCGTCCGCGGTGGGCGCGGGCGGGAACGAGACGGCGGCCGTCAGGTCGACGCCCTGGCTTGCCGCCAGCCCTCGCCCACCCCCGCCCCCCGCAATCGCAACGCCGGGCGAGGCCGTGGTGACGCGCACCGCCTCATCGCGCACGCCGGCCGCGCGCGCGGTCGCCGCGCGGAAGCGGGTTTGGAACGCGGGCGTCGCGTCCGTGGGGGCCAGGGCGGGGAAGTTAACCGTGAACGCGAGAATGGGGACGCGCGGGGTGGCGGGCGGGGGAGGCGGGCTCGGCGGTGGAGGGGAAGGAGGGGGCGGCGGGTTCGGCGGCGGAGGGCTCGGCGGCGGCGGGCTTGGCGGCGGCGGGCTTGGTGGCGGCGGGCTCGGCGGCGGTGGGCTAGGTGGCGGCGGACTAGGCGTTGGAGGGCTCGGTGGAGGAGGAGGAGGCGGGCTCGGGGGCGGCGGGCTCCGCGGCGGCGGGCTCTCCGAAGGCGGCTGGCTAGCCACCGGCGGCGGCGGGCTTGCCGGCGGTAAGACCACGCTCGGTGGTGAAGGGCTTGATACGGGCGCCGCCACGGGTGGCTCCACGGGCGGCGGCGCGTCGGGAGGAGGAGGAGGTGGGGGTGGTGGCGGCGGTGGCGGAGGAGTAGGCGGCGGTGGTGGTGGCGGCGGGCTGGTCACGGCCAGGATCGGTGCAGGTGCAGGTGCTTGTGGTGTCGCGTCCGCTGGTGCGGGAGCCAGCGTCGCGTTGGCGGGCGGGGGCGCGGCGACCGCCGGCGGTTCGTCGACGGACGCGGGCGCCGCCGCTGGTGATGTGACCGGGGCCATCGCGACCCCGGTGTCGTTCGCGGGTGCAGGCGCGGCCGCCACAGGCGGCGGCGCGAGCGGCGGCAGCGCCACCGTCTCGGGCGGCGGCGACGGGGCGAGTGTCTCGGCGGGCGGCGGTTGTGCGACGGGCGCCGGTGCCGGCGCCGCCGCCACAGGCGGCGGCGCGAGCGGCGGCGGCGCCGCCGTCTCGGGCGGCGGCGACGGGGCGAGCGTCTCGGCGGGCGGCGGTTGTGCGACGGGCGCCGGTGCCGGCGCGGCCGCCACAGGCGGCGGCACGAGCGGCGGCGGCGCCACCGTCTCGGGCGGAGGTAGAGGAGGAGGAGACGGTGGAGGAGGAGGCGGCGGGGGCGGAGGGAGAGGCGGCGGCGGCCACGCCGCGACGGCAAACGACGCGGCGACCGACCGCGCCGCCGTCGCCCCGCCGTCGACCCGCACGCCAAACGCGCACCGCCCCGCGGACCCGCCACCGGCGCCCGCGGTCACGGTGAGCGCAAACTCGTGCGTCGCGCCGGGCGCGACGACCGCGGTCGGCGGCGACGGCGGCGCGTCGACCGCCGGCGCCGCCGCCCCGCCCGCCACGCAGCTGCCGCCCGCATCCGTCCAGCAGCAGGCGCCCACGTCCACGGTCAGCGTGGCGGTGGCGGACCCGTTGTTGGTGAGGGACAGGGCGAGCGGGCCGGAGGCGGCGCCCGGCGGCCAGACGGTCGCGGCCGAGCCCGCCGCCGCGCTCGCGTCGCCGTCGCCCGCTTCGAGCCCCAGCGCGCTAGCCGTGAGCGTGACGTTGAGGGTGAGGGTCTGGGTGCCCGCGGGGTTGTAGCGGCAGCCGACCCAGAGCGCCCAGTCCGACCCTCCCACCGAGGGATCGATGCCCAGCAACGAACAGTTGGCGCCGGTGAGCGCGGCCGCGGGCGCAACGGCGGCGGCGCGAAAGGCCGACCACTGGTCGGCGGCTGAACCTCCGGAGACGGCGGTGCACGCTCCCGGCGCGTACGCCTCGCACATGGGCGCCACGCACGCGCCCCACAGGGACGCGTTCATGCCCATCACGTTGGCGACGGGGGCCACGGTCGTCGTGGAGCCGGCCGCGATGGCGGCTTCATAGGTTTGCAGAATCGACAGCTTGGGCACCAGAAACCCGCCGCCCGCCGCGTCCGTGCCCCCCGCCGCATCCAGGGGCGTGCACCACATGCTGGTGACTCGGTTGCGGCGGTTGGTGGTGGCGGTGAGGCCGGCGACGGACGCCGCGGCGGTCGCGGGCGCCGGGAGCCAGGGCGACGGCGCAGACCACGGCGCGACCGTCAGCGCCGCGACCGGGGCCCCGCCCAGGCTCGCGTTCACGCCCAGCGTCATGGTCGCCACCGACGCGGGCGCGGGCTCGCGGCAGGCGTGGGGCAGGGGGTCGAGACCGAACGCCGGCCCCGCCAGGCCGCACGGGCACACGCTCGCGGGCGCGCCGCCGGCCGCGCACCCGGCCGCAGATTCGATGACGCCGCGCAGGGTGTAGCCGTAGGTGCCGCTGGCGTCGTCGCGGTACTTGACGGCTGGCGGGAGAGTGGGAGGGGGGGAATCAAGGATTGTTGGACATTAGGATGATTTACCGACAAATCAAATCCTTTTTGTTGCCCCCTCCAAACCCCTCGCCCCTTACCAAACCGGTCGACGTCGGCCGGCGTGGGCGGCCCCACGGCCATGTCCAGGGCGGCGGGCAGGGACCAGCGGGCGCCGGTCGCGTCCGTGAAGCGCGAGCCTGAAAAAGGGCGGGGGGGGTGGGCGCGGCG
>Ga0315283_10000143_pt1 | contig 43899 bp, 32 predicted proteins | sample YL17G09_0_MG_FD_204541 | JGI IMG/M metagenome (GOLD analysis project Ga0315283, IMG submission 204541) | Sediment microbial communities from Yellowstone Lake, YNP, Wyoming, USA - YL17G09_0 | ecosystem: Environmental > Aquatic > Freshwater > Lake > Sediment | place: USA: Wyoming | collected...
CCGTCCCCACGACCACCTGGAACTACTGGACGAGCGGCTACCAGTGGACGACCTATTACGGCCAGTCCTACATCATCTTCGCGCCGCTCTTCGGCCACCAGTACTCGCATTGCTGGGTGGACTTCCGCCTGCGGCAGGACGCGTTCATGCGAATCAGGGGCATCGACTACTTCGAGAACTCGCGCCGGGCCACGCTGGCGCAGCGCGCCTACGCCAGCGCGAACCCCGGCCACTGGACCGGCTACAGCGACAGCCTCTGGGGCCTCACCGCTTCGGACATCAAGGGCGGGTACAAAGCCCGCGGGGCGCCCCCGGCGATGAACGACGACGGCACCATCACGCCCACCGCGCCGATCGGCTCCATCGCGTTCGCCCCGGACGAGGTCATCCCGGTCGTGCGGAACATGTTCCAGAACTACCCGCTGCTGTGGGGGCCCTACGGCTTCCGGGACGCGTTCAATCTGAGCCTGGCGCCGGCGTGGTACGACACCGACTACCTGGGCATCGACCAGGGTCCCATCGTGCTGATGATCGAGAACTACCTCACGGGCGCCGTATGGAACCGGTTCATGCGCAACCCGGACATCCAGACCGGCCTCACGCGGGCCGGTTTCACGGGCATCCTGGATGTCGAGGATCCGCCGCTCTCCGCGCAGCCGGAGTTGCTCGCCTGGAGCCAGCCGAATCCCTTCACGCGCTCGACCACCATCCGCTTCCGGCTGCCCGCCGCAGGCCGGGCGCGGCTGGGCGTGTACGATCTGGCCGGCCGCCTGATGTCCCGCCTGCTGGACGAGACGCGGCCGGCAGGGGAACATGCGCTCGCCTGGCAGCCCGGCAGTGTGCCGAGCGGGGTCTATTACTTGCGACTCGAGTCCGGCGGGCAGGTTGTCACGAAGCGCTGCGTGAAGCTCCAGTGAGGTCCGGCACGCGGTCGAGCGGTGCCGAGGTGGCCCGCGAAGTGGCGGCCCGCCCTTGAGAGAGACGGCCATGGCGACCATCCGGGATGTGGCGCGCGCCAGCAACGTATCCATCGCGACCGTATCGCGCGTCTTCAACCAGAGCCCGCTCGTGAGCGAGGGGACGCGGCAGCGCGTCACCGCCGCCGCGAGCACGCTCGGCTACTGGCCCAACGAGATCGCCCGCAGCCTCATCACGAACCGGACGCACACCCTGGGGCTCCTGCTGCCCGACCTGCACGGGGAGTTCTTCTCCGAGGTCATCCACGGCGTGGATTTCATGGCGCGCGAGCAGGGCTTTCACCTGCTGGTGTCGAGATCCAACTCGAACGCCGGGGAGCTGACCGACGTGTTGCGCTCGATGCGCGGGCGGGTGGACGGCCTGGTGGTGATGGCCCCGGACGTGGATGCCTCCCGCGCGCTGCGGCAGGCCGCCGGGAGCGTGCCTATCGTTCTCCTGAACCCCGAGGTCCAGCTGCCGGGCTGCGACACGGTGAGCATCGGCAACTTCCAGGGCGCGTATGAAATGGTGCGGCACCTGGCCGGTCTCGGACACCATCCGATCGCCACCATCGCCGGCCCCACCCAGAACATCGACGCGCGCCAGCGACTGGAGGGCTACCGCGCCGCGCTGCGCGACGCGGGGCTCGAGGCGAACCCCGACCTCGAGTTCCACGGTGACTTCACCGAGCGCTCGGGCTACGAGGCGGCGCTCGAGCTGCTGCGCCAGCGGGGCCGGCCCACCGCGATCTTCGTCGCCAACGACCACATGGCCCTGGGCGTGATGGGGGCGCTGCAGGAGGCCGGCCGGCGCGTCCCCGACGACATCGCGCTTGCCGGGTTCGACGACATCACGATGGCGCGCTACCTGAATCCCGCGCTGAGCACGGTGCACGTGGACATGCTGCAGATGGGCGAGCGGGCGGTCGAGTTGCTGCTCGATCCGGAGCGGGCCACGACCTCCCGGGAGGGCCGGCACGAGGTGCTCTCCACGAGGCTGGTGGTGCGCGCCTCCTGCGGGGCGAGCCGTCCGCGTGGCGCGGGACCGGCCTGGGACCGCGGCGAGCCGGTCCCCTCCGTGCCCCGCTAGAGGCTCTTCCAATGGAACTCCGCTCGCGCGAATGGACGGCCCTGCGGGGCCTGCTGCTGGTCGTGGCACTGCTCGCGCTGGCCGCCGCAGGTTGCCGGGACGCCGCCCAGGCGGGCGGCGCGCGCCCGGCGTCCCGGGCGCAGATCGCCCGCGAGACGGCCTTCCTCGACACGCTCGAGCAGCGCACGTTCCGCTGGTTCTGGGACCTCAGCGACCCGCGCACCGGCCTCACGCCGGACCGCGCACCCACACCCTCGTTCGCGAGCATGGCCGCAGTGGGCTTCGCGCTCACCGCGTATCCGATCGGCGCGGAGCGCGGCTGGGTGACGCGTGCGCAGGCACGCGAGCGCACGCTGGCGACGCTGAGCTTCCTCTGGCAGGCGCCGCAGGGGCCCGCGCCGCAGGGCTGTACCGGCTACCGCGGCTTCTTCTACCACTTCGTCGAGCCCGGGACCGGCCACCGCTTCGAGCAGGTGGAGCTCTCCACCATGGACACGGCGCTGCTGCTGGCCGGGGCGCTCTTCTGTCAGTCGTACTTCGACCGGGACGAGCCGCAGGAGGCCGAGGTCCGCGCGCTGGCCGAGTCGCTGTACGCGCGCGTGGACTGGCGCTGGGCGCAGGTGCGCCCGCCGATGGTCGTGCACGGCTGGGATCCGGAGAACGGCTTCCTGCCCTACGACTGGCGCGGCATGAACGAGTCCATGCTGGTGCCCATCCTGGCGCTGGCCTCACCCATGTATCCGCTGGGGCCGGAGGTCTGGTCCGACTGGGAGCGCGGTTGCCGCTGGGGCACCTTCCAGGGTCTCGAGCACGTGGGATTCGCGCCGCTCTTTGGCCACCAGTACTCGCAGGTCTGGCTCGATCTTCGCGGTCTTCAGGACAGCCTGATGCGCGCGCACGGCATCGACTGGTTCGAGAACTCGCGGCGCGCCACGCTCGCGCAGCGGGCCTACGCCCTCGCGAACCCGGGCCGCTTCAAGGGCTACGGTGAGCGCCTCTGGGGCCTCACCGCCTGCGACGGCCCGCTGAACGACTCCGTCACGGTGGGCGGGCGCCGGCTGAGGTTCAGCACCTACGAGGCGCGCGGGGCGTCCTTCACGGAGATCGTCGACGACGGCACGATCTCGCCGGCGGCGGCGGGCGGCTCGGTCGCCTTCGCGCCGGAGATCGTGGTTCCCACGTTGATGGCGATGCGCGAGACCTACGGCGATCAGGTGTTCGGCTCCTACGGTTTCGTCGACGCGCTCAACCCGACGCTCGACGTTCCGACGAAGGTCCAGCACGGGCGCGTGGTCCCGGGCGTGGGCTGGTTCGACGTGGACCGCCTCGGCATCGACCAGGGACCGATCCTCGCCATGATCGAGAACCACCGCAGCGGGCTGGTCTGGAGGACGCTGCGCAAGAACCCGCACATCGTGCGCGGCCTGCGGGCCGCGGGGTTCACCGGCGGATGGCTGGACGAGGCGCCGGGGAAGCGATGAGGCGTGGCTGCAGGCTCGTGCTCGCGCTCGCGCTGCCGCTCGCGCTCGCCGGTTGCCGCGGGGCGGGCGACGCACGCACCACCATTCGCTTCTGGGCGATGGGGCGCGAAGGCGAGGTGGTGCAGGAGCTGGTGCGCGATTTCGAGCGCGAGAACCCCGCGATCCACGTGGTGGTCCAGCAGATCCCCTGGGGCGCGGCGCACGAGAAGCTGCTCACCGCGCACGTGGGACGCTCCACGCCCGACGTTGCCCAGCTCGGCAACACCTGGATCGCAGAGTTCACCGCGCTGCGCGCGATCGAGCCGCTCGACCGCCGGATCGCCGCGACGCCCACCATCCGCCCGGACGATTACTTCAAGGGGATCTGGGACACGAACGTCATGGAGGGCGTGGCGTACGGCATCCCCTGGTACGTGGACACGCGCGTGCTCTTCTACCGGCGCGACCTGCTCGCGCGGGCGGGCTACGACTCCATGCCCGGCTCCTGGGACGAGTGGCGCCGCGCCATGGAGGCGGTCCAGCGCGTGGCGGGGAAGGACCGCTTCGCCATCTTCCTGCCGACCAACGAATACACGCCGTGGATCGTCTTCGGGATGCAGGCGGGCTCGCCGCTGCTGAAGGACGGCGACACGCGCGGGGCCTTCTCCGGACCGGCCTACCGGCGCGCGGCGGCGTTCTACCTCGACCTCTTCGAGCGTGGCCTGGCCCCGGCCGTGCAGGGTTCCTCGATCGCGAACCGCTACCAGGAGTTCGAGCGCGGCACCATCAACATGTACATCAGCGGGCCGTGGGACGTGGGCGAGTTCCGCCGCCGGATCGCCCCCGCACTGCAGTCCTCGTGGGCCACCGCGCCGCTCCCCGGGCCCGACGGCCCCGCCACCGGCGTTTCGACCGCGGGCGGCTCGAGCCTGGTGCTGTTCCGCGCCTCGCGGCACCCGGATGAGGCGTGGCGGCTGGTCGAATTCCTCTCACGGCCCGAGCAGCAGTTGCGCTTCTGGCGGCTGACCGGCGACCTGCCGGCGCGGGTCGAGTCGTGGCGCGACACGGCCCTCACCAACGACCCGAACGTGCGCACGTTCGGCCGGCAGCTCGAGCGGGTGGTGTCCACGCCCAGGATCCCGGAGTGGGAACAGATCTCGCTGCGGCTGCAGGACAAGGTCGAGGCCATGGTGCTCGGCCACGCGCCGGCCGACTCGGCGCTCGCCGCGCTCGACCGCGACGTGGACCGCATCCTCGAGAAGCGCCGCTGGCTGGTGGAGCGTGAACGCCGGCACGCCGGAGACGCGCGATGAGGGGCGTGGCCGAAGCCCGGCAGAACCGCGCCGGCTGGGCGTTCGTCGCCCCGGCCCTGGCGCTCATCGGCCTCTTCTTCTTCATGCCGGTGCTGGCCGGCCTGTTCCTCTCCTTCACCGACTTCGACATCTATGCCATCGGCCGGCCGGACACCGCGCGTTTCATGGGCCTGGAGAACTACCGGCAGGTGCTCTCGAACCCGCTCTTCTGGCAGGCGCTCGGCAACACCTTCCTCTTCGTGATCCTGGGCGGGCCGCTCTCGGTGCTCACCTCGCTGGTGGCGGCGCTGCTCGTCAGCGCGAAGCGGGTGCGCTATCCGGGGCTCTTCCGCTCGATCTTCTTCATGCCGGTGGTGACCACGCTGGTGGCCGTGGCGATCGTCTGGCGCTACCTCTACCACCCGCAGTACGGCCTGCTGAACTGGGCGCTGGGCGCGGTCGGGATCCACCCGGTGGACTGGCTCGGGGATCCCCACTGGGCGATGTTCGCCATCATCCTGATGGCGGTGTGGAAGAACTTCGGCTACAACATGCTCATCTTCATCGCGGGGCTGCAGAGCATCCCCGAGGATCTCTACGAGGCGGCGCACCTCGACGGCGCCGGTGGCTGGGCCCAGTTCCGCCACGTCACGCTGCCGAGCCTGGCGCCGACCTTCCTGTTCGTGGGGGTGATGACCATGCTCGGGAACTTCCAGCTCTTTGCCGAGCCCTACGTCATGACGCAGGGCGGCCCGCTCAAGGCCACCACCACCGTGGTGCTCCTGATGTACGAGGAGGGCTTCCGCTGGTGGCGCATGGGGATGGCCGCCGCGCTCGCCTTCGTGCTGTTCGTGATCATGTTCCTGGGCACCCTGATCCAGATGCGCCTGCAGGGAGAGCGCCGATGAAACGCAAGGCCCTGCTTCCCACGCTCACCCTGCACGCCGTGCTCGTGCTCGGGGCGCTGGTGACCCTCACGCCGCTGATGTGGATGGTCTCGGCCTCGTTCATGTCGCCCGGCGAGTCGAACAGCTTCCCGCCCCGGCTCCTGCCGCAGGTTCCCACGCTGCAGAACTATGTGGACCTGTTCACGCGCCTGAACCTGGCGCGCTACCTGCTCAACAGCACCCTGGTCGCGGTCTCGGCGACGCTCATCTCGCTGATCATCAACTCGATGGCGGGCTACGCCTTCGCCAAGCTGCGCTTCGCGGGCCGCGAGCGCGTCTTTCACATCCTGCTCGCGGCACTCGTCATCCCGGGGCAGGTGGGCATGCTGCCGCTCTTCCTGCTGCTCAAGTCGATGGGCCTGGTGAACACCATGGCCGGCGTGGTCGTCCCGTTCATGGCGGGCATCTTCGGCATCTTCATGGTCCGCCAGTACGCGATGAGCATCCCCGACGACCTGCTCGACGCCGCGCGCGTGGACGGCGCGGGCGAGTACCGGATTCTCTGGAACATCGTGATCCCGGTCATCCAGCCGATCCTGGTGACGCTCGCGGTCTTCACCTTCCTCTCGGCGTGGAACGACTTCATGTGGCCCCTGATCGTGCTCAGCGACGACGCGAAGTACACGCTGCCGGTCGCACTCGCGAGCCTCTCGGGGGAGCACGTGCAGGACACCGGGCTGATGATGGCGGGCTCGGTGCTCACGGTGTTGCCAGTCGTGGTGCTCTTCATCGTGCTCCAGCGCGCCTACATCCGCGGCGTGATGATGGGGAGCGTGAAGGGATGAGCGGGTGGCTCTGGGTGGCGCTGCTCGCCGTGCTGGCGGTCGCGCAATCCGTGCCCGCGGGGTCTGCGCCCGATCCGCCCGCGCCCGTCTCCGCGACCGCGGCGGCCACGGCGGTCCCGGTGGGCGCCGCGGCGCAATCCGCGTGGACCGTGGACGGCTTCGATTCCGCCACCGAGTGGACTGCGCAGCCCGCTGACGGCGTCGAGATGAAGCTCTCCAGCGAACCGGCCCCCTCGGACTCCGCCGCTCCCGGCCCCGGCCGCGTGCTGCGGGTGGACTTCCGTTTCGTGAAGGGCGGCGGCTACGCCGTGCTCCACCGCAAGCTCGACCTCGCCTTGCCGGAGAACTACCGCTTCACCTTCCGCGTGCGTGGCGGCTGCCCGCCCGAGAACCTCGAGTTCAAGCTCATCGACTCGACCGGGGCGAACGTCTGGTGGCAGAACCAGCGTGACTTCAACTTCCCGCGCGACTGGCAGACGGTCACGATCCGCAAGCGCCAGATCTCCTTCGCCTGGGGACCGGCCGGGGGTGGGGAGCTGCGCCGCGTGGCGGCACTCGAACTCGCCATCACCGCGGGCGGCGGGGGCAGCGGCACCGTGTGGCTCGACGACCTCGTGCTGACGCCGCTGCCACCCCCGAGCGCTACGCCGCCGCCCGTCGTGGCCATGGCCTCGTCCGCCCGCCCCGGATACGCAGCGCAAGGCGCCGTGGACGGCGCGGCACAGACCGCGTGGGTCAGCGCGACGGACGACCGCACTCCGTGGATAGAGTTGGACCTGGGCGGGACGCGCGAGTTCGGGGGGCTGGTCGTGGACCGCGCGAAGGAGTGGCGCGCGTCCGGCTACGTCGCCGAGGTCTCCGACGACCGCGTCGCCTGGCGCGTGCTGCGGGCGGTGGGGAGCGTGAAGCGCCGGCGCGATCACCTCGACCTGCCCGAGACCGAGGCACGCTACCTCCGCCTGCGCGCGCTCGGGGATGGCGCGATGGCCGTGAGCGAGGTGCGGGTGATGCCGCTCGAGTGGGCGGCCACGCCCGCGGCCTTCTTCCGCGCCGTCGCGCAGGACGCTCCGCGCGGCACCTATCCACGCGCGATCCTGGGCGAGCAGTCCTTCTGGACCGTGGTGGGAGTGGATGGCGACCGGCAGGAGGGACTCCTCGGGCAGGACGGAATGCTGGAGACCGGGCAGGGCGCGTACTCGATCGAGCCGTTCCTCTTCAGCGGCGGGAAGCTGATCAGCTGGGCGGACGTGAAGCAGGAGGCCACGCTCGAGGGCGGCTTGCTGCCCATCCCCTCGGTGCGCCGGCAGCGCGACGACCTTGAACTGACCGTCACCGCCTTCGCCGACGGCGGGGCGGGCGTCTCGTCGCTGGTCGTGCGTTACAGGGTGCGGAACCTGGGCACGGGGCCGGTGCGCGCCACGCTGTACCTGGCGCTGCGGCCCTTCCAGGTGAATCCGCCGGCGCAGTTCCTGGGACTCCCCGGCGGGGTCGCGCCGTTGCGCTCGCTCTTCGCCGACGGTCAGGTCGTCCGGGTCAACGGGGACCGTGGCGTGGTCTGCCTCACCGCGCCCGACGGCTTCGGCGCGATCGGCTCCGCCGAGGGTGACGTCGTCGCCGACTACCTGCGCGAGGACCGCCTGCCACCCCGCACCCACGCCACCGACCAGCTCGAGCGGGCCTCGGGCGCGCTCGCCTACCGGCTGGAGCTGGCGGCCGGGGCGGAGGACGAAGTGGACCTCGTCATCCCGCTGCACGGGCGGCCCGAGGCCCCGCCCGAGCGCACCGACGGCGCCGTTCGTGCCGAGGTCGAAGCCCGGTTCGCCGCCTGCCGCGCGGCCTGGCGCGCGCGCGCGGACCGCCTGAGCCTGCGGCTCCCGGGGGCTGCGGCCGACATCGCGCGGGCGCTCGAGGCCCAGCTGGGCTGGATTCTCGTGAACCGCGACAGCGCCGGCATCCAGCCGGGCTCGCGCTCCTACTCGCGCTCGTGGATCCGCGACGGTTCGCTCACCTGCACGGCGCTGCTGCGGCTCGGCCAGCCGGAGGTCGTGCGGGAGTTCATCGAGTGGTTCGCGCCCTACCAGTACGCCGACGGCAAGGTGCCCTGCTGCGTGGACACGCGCGGCTCGGACCCGGTTCCCGAGCACGACTCGGGCGGCGAGTTCATCTATCTGGTGGCCGAGTATTTCCGCCACACCGGCGACCGCGCGCTGGTCGAGCGCCAGTGGCCGGCGGTGGCGCGGGCCGCGGCGTACCTGGACTCGCTGCGGAAACTGCGGCGCACCCCCGAGTGGCGCGCGGCGGGGAAGGAGGAGTTCTTCGGCCTGCTGCCGCCTTCGATCAGCCACGAGGGCTACTCGGCGGAGCCCATGCACTCCTACTGGGACGACCTCTTCGCCCTGCGCGGCTTCAAGGATGCGGCGTACCTCGCCGGGGTGATCGCGCGCGAGGCCGACGCGAAACGCTTCGCCGCCGTGCGGGACGAGTTCCAGCGGGAGCTGGTGGCTTCGGTCGGGGCCACGATGCGGAAACACCGCATCGACTACGTCCCCGGCTGCGCCGACCTCGGCGACTTCGACGCCACTTCGACCACCATCGCACTCGACCCCGTGCAGGCCGCGGACGTCCTGCCGCGCGCCGCGCTCGAGCGCACCTTCGAGCGCTACTGGGACTTCTTCCGCGAGCGTCGCGACGGCGTGAAGCCGTGGGAGGCCTTCACGCCCTACGAGATGCGCAACATCGGCGCCTTCGCGCGGCTGGGCTGGCGGGAGAGGGCCGACAGCCTGCTCACCTTCTTCCTGCGTTACCGCCGTCCGCCCGGCTGGCAGCAGTGGGCCGAGGTGGTCTGGCACGACGAGCAGTCCCCGCACTTCATCGGCGACCTGCCGCACACCTGGGTGGGCTCGGACTTCGTGCGCTCGGTGCTGGATCTGTTCGCCTATGAGAACGATCCGGACAGCACGCTGGTGATCGCGGCGGGCGTGCCGCTCGCCTGGGTCATGGAGCCGCCCGGCCTGGGGCTGCGGGGGCTCTCGACCTCGTTCGGGCCGCTGAGTTACACGCTGCGCGGGCGCGGCCGGGGGATCGAGGCGCGCATCGAGGCGGGCCTGCGGGTTCCCCCTGGAGGTATCGTGCTGCGCGCTCCGGGGAGCTTCCGCCAGGCCACGGTGAATGGCTCGCCCGCCGCGATCGGCCCCGCGGGCGAGGTGGTGCTGCGCGACCTGCCGGCGACGGTGGTGCTCAGGCCCTGAGCGCGACCGCGGCCGCAGGTCAAGGAGGAGGCCGCCGATGACCCATGAGTTGCGCCGCCGCGTCGCCGTCACCCTGGGGCTGATCGCCGCTGCCGAGGCCCTGCGCTGGATCCCGGTCCCGGGCGTGGACCCGCGGGCGTTCCTCGGGTTCGCCGCAGTCATGCCGGGCGCGCGGATCTTCCACGAGCTCGCCGGGCGCGCCTCCATTGGCACGCTCGGGGTCGGACCCTACCTCTCCGCCTCGATCCTGGCGGTGCTGATTTTCCTGGCGCGGCGCCGCGGCTCACCGGGAGAGACCACCGGCTACCCGTTCGAGGCGCACGCGCTGTGGATCGCACTGCCCATCGCGCTGGTCCAGGGGTTGGCCTATGCGGTCTTCCTGCAGAATCTCGGTCGCCTGCCCGTCGTACCCTCGCCGGGGCCGGCGTTCCTCGCGACCGCCGCGCTGACCATTGCCGCCGGGGCGATGCTGATGGCGGCCCTGGCGCGGCTGATCTCGCGCCACGGCGTGGGCAACGGGCTCTGCGTGCTGCTGGGGGCGCAGTTGGCCCGGAGCCAGTCGAGTCGACACGCCGCGGACTGGCTCGATGGTGGGCGCGGACTGCACCATAACGCTCCTGCGCTCGGGTTGCTGGTTGCGGCGTTCCTGCTGATGGCGGTGCTGTGGCTCTCGGCGCGCTGGACGGTCGCGGAATCGAGTCCGGCAGACGCGCCGGGGGCCGCGGATCCGTGGTGGCTGCGCGCGAACGTCACCGGCGTCGCGGGCCTCGCGCTCGCGAAATCGGTCCTGGCGCTGCCGGTGATCCTGGCGAGCTATCTGGTGCGGGGGGCGTTTACTCCGACCTGGGTGTTGGAACTGGATCCGGCTCGCCCGGCGGGGGCCGTCGCCTTCGTCGCCCTCTCGATCCTGGCCACGTGGCTGTTCACGACCTGGGCGCTCGCCCCGGCCCGGCTGGTTCTGGCGCTTCCGGTGGCCGGTGAAGACAAACCGGAGGGGGGATTTGGCGAACGGACCTTCGAACGCCGGGCGCTCGGGGCGACCTTCTGGTTCGCGGTGGGCGCTCCCGTCGCCGTCGTGCTGTTCGGGTGGGCCACCCGCAGGCTGGGGGCCCCCGGGCTCTCAGCGACCGCGCTGGCGGTGCTGGCGGCGGTGACGCTGGACACCTTCCACCAATTCCGCACCCACGCTGCCATGGCGCGGGCCCTGGCAGCACCCGCGGGCGAGAGGAATTGCGGGGTCTGCGGGGGGCTGCTGGCCGGCGACGAGGCCTTCTGCCCGGCCTGCGGCGCGGCCTTCGAAGATGCGCCCGCCTGCGGGGCCCACCCTGGCGAGCCGGCGCTCGCGCGCTGCGTGGTCTGCGCGCAGTCGCTCTGCGGCGACTGCGCACTCGAGCGCGATGGCCGCTCGGTGTGCGGGGAGCACGCCGGCGTCGCGTTCGTCGAGGGCTGGGCGGTGGCCGCGGTCGCGGAGACCCCGGTCGAGGCCGAGGGCCTGCGGCGGCGGCTCGCGGCCGCGGGAGTGGAGGGCAGGCTGCTGGTTGGCACCTGCGCGGCGCTGCAGGGCACGCTCGGGCTTTACGACCTGACGCCAGTGGTCCCGCTCGTGGCGCACCCCTCGTGCGGCGGCGGGCTGGTGCGAGTGCTGGTGCGCCCCGGCGAGTACGGCCGGGCCGCGGAACTGCTCGCCGCCCCGGCGGACTGAGGCCGAAGCGGCGAGCCTGCCGGGTTCAGCACCCGGCGGTGCGGCGGCCGGGCACTCGCGCCAGCCGCACCTCGACCGTGTGCTCCCTGCCGTCGGCGAACGCGGGAACGAGATCCGAGCGCTGCGCCTTCCCGTCCACGCGCACTTCCGTCCGCACCGCGCCGGTGCGGACCGTGATGCGGTAGACGCTGCCGCGGAAGGCGCGCTTCATGGTGAAGCCCTTCCAGTGCGGAGGCAGGCAGGGGCGCACGAGCAGGCCCGCGTAAGTCGGCCGCACGCCCAGCAGCCACTCGGTGCTCACGCGGAACATCCACGCCGAGGAGCCGGTGTACCAGGTCCAGCCACCGCGGCCGTAGTTGGGCGAGTCGGGGCCATCCACGTTGCCGGGCGTGACGTAGGGCTCGACCTTGTAGAAGTCGGGTTTCATCCCGCGCAAGACCGGGCAGAACGAGCGGTAGAGCTTCCAGGCCGCCTCGCCGCGGCCGAGCAGGCACTCGGCCTGCAGGGCCCACATCCCGGCGTGGGTGTAGAGGCCCCCGTTCTCGCGCGAGCCGGGGGCGTAGCGCGTCAGGTAGCCGATCTCCGCGTCGGGCTCGCGGTAGGCGGGTGCGAGCAGGAGCGGCCCGTAGTCGCGGTAGAGGTGGCGCTCCATGGCCTTCAGCATCCGCGGCAGGCGCCGCTGCGGCACCACATGGCTCAGGATCGCCCAGGTCTGCGCGTTCAGGTAGATCCTGCCGTCGCGGCACTTCTTCGAGCCGATGACCTCGCCGCTGTCCTTGGTCGCCCGCACGTACCAGTCGCCATCCCAGAAGTGCCGGTTGACCGCGGTGCGCATCTTCACCGCTTCGCGCCGGTATTTTGCGATGGTCTTCGTGTCGGGATGGGGGAGTTGCTGTTCGAGTTCCGCCCATTCTTCGAGGATGCCGACCAGGAAGTGCGCCAGCCAGACGCTTTCGGACTTGAGCTTCAGGCCGATGGCCGAGAGCCCGTCGTTCCAGTCGCCGGCGCCCATGAGCGGCACGCCGCGCAGAGAGAGCCGCGTCCAGAACGTGTCGATCGCCCGCCGGCAGTGTTGGTAGAGAGTGCCCGATTCGCGCGACGGCCTGCCATCCGGGCCGAGGTAGGGGATGCGCTCGTCGAGCAGGGCGTAGTCCGCGGTTTCGCGCAGGTAGTGGAGCGTCACGAACGGCAGCCAGAGCAGGTCGTCGTTGTACTTCTTCTTCGCGCCCTCCTCGGTGAGCGGGTGCCACCAGTGCCAGGTCGTGCCGTCCTGGAACTGGTGCGCGGCGCTCAGGCGGATCTGCTGCTTGGTCCGCTCCGGGTCGAGCGGCAGGAAGACCAGGCTGTCCTGCAGCTGGTCGCGGAATCCGTAGGCGCCGCCCGGCTGGAAATAGCCGGTCCGGCCCCAGAGGCGGCTGGACATGGTCTGGTACTTGAGCCAGACGTTGGTGATCAGGTCGAAGGCCGGCTCCGGCGTCTTCACCTCAAGCGGCGAGAGTAGTGCGTCCCAGTGGCGCTCCATGCGCTTCCAGGCGGCCTCGACCGCGCGTGGCCTGAGGTACTTGCGCGCGAGGCGCAGGGCCGTCGCGCGGTCGTCGGCCAGGCCGAGGGTGAAGACGACCTCCTTCGTCCCGCCCGGCTCGATCGTCACCGCGACCTGCAGCGAGGCGATCGCGTCCAGGCACTTGCCGGTGGTGTTCGAGAGCCGGGGCCGCCCCAGCGCCGCAGGGCTCGCGAGTGAGCCGTACTGGCCGACGAACCGCTCCTTGTCGCTCTCGTGCGCCACCGGCTTCACGCTCGAAGCGTGGAAAGCCACGTGCGGCCACTCGGTGTTCCAGGGCTGGCCGCGGCCGTGCTCGGCGATGGTGCTCAGGCGCTTGGTGGCCACCAGCGCGTGGGCGGCAGCGGCGTAGTCCGGCTCGATGAAGAGCTTGTGGAACTCGCGGTGGGTGTCGGGCGCCGGGCCCAGGTTCCACTCGAGGTAGGTGAAGAGGTCGAGGTGCCGCGCGCGGCGCGAGCGGTTCGTGAGCCTCACGCGCCAGAGCTCGAGCGGCTCGCCCGGCGGCACGAAGATCGTGGTCTCGCTCTCGATGCCGTCGTGGCGCGCGACGAGGGTGGTGTAGCCGATGCCGTGGCGGCACTCGTAGCGGGCGCCCTTCGCCTTCACCGGTTGCCAGCCGAGCGACCAGTGGCGGCCCGAGTCCCGGTCCCGGCAGTAGATCCACTTGCCCCACTCGTCGCGGACCAGGTCCTGCTCCCAGCGGGTGAGGCGGTTGAACGCGGCGTGCGTCATCCACGAATAGCCCGAACCGGCCTGCGAGACGATCGTGCCGTAATCGCCCGGGCAGATGACGTTCACCCAGGGCCGAGGCGTGTCGGGGCGCGTGATGACGTACTCACGGCCGTCGGTGCTGAAGTGCCCGTACTTCGTCTGGAACCGCTTCGTCATCCGGTCCGCTCCACTGTCTCCGGGAAAGGCCGCCGCGGCCGCCCGGGGCGACGGCGACTCAAGCTTGAACATACCGAAGCCCGCGTGCCTGCGCACGCGGGCTTCGGATCCACGGACGATGGTCCGCGTGAGGCTCTTCCGTTGCCTACCGGTACATGGTCTTCAACTGGCCCCAGGTCGTCCGGGTGGCCGGGGTGGCCGCCGGGCCCTCGTAGTGGATTTTCTTCCACTGCGCCGTCATGTCGTAGAGCGCGCCGCCATTGCCGCCCGGCAGCTGGAAGTAGCCGCCCACGGTGGTCGGGTACAGTTCGCCCCAATTCCCGTGAATGTCGCCCTCGGTCGGTCCAACCGAGCCCTCGTCGAAGGGCAGAGCGGGGCTGAAGTAGCCGACGCCCTGATAGTAGATCTTGTAGATGATCCTGGCCGGGTCCGCCAGGGTCAGAGCGTGCGGAGAGTAGACGATCTCCATCCAGATGTCGGTGCCGGGGGTGTAGGTCACGCCCCAGCCCGAGGTGAAGCTGTAGAACGGCAGCCGGCCACCGAAGCAGGCGATCTCGCCGTTGCCGCCGACCCGTACCATGAACCGACCGTCCACCGGCTGGCCGCCCCACCAGATATTCCACCACGGAGAGAGCCGCAGCCCGCCCTCGCCGACGGCACCGGAGCCGCTGCCGTTGAAGACGCAGGAGAATTTGTAGTGGCTGCAGTTCTCGAACAGGGCCCGGGTGATGCCGTCCTCCGAGAAGCTCCAGGTGTGCAGGTTGGCCCAGCCGACGCAGCCTTCATCCGTATCCCGGATGGAGAGGAGCGCCGGGTAGTTGTTGATGGCCGTGATGGTGGAGGCCGGGCAATCGTTGAAGGTACGGAGCTCGATCACGGCGCTGTTGGCGTTGGGGGTGTTCACGGGCGGCAGGCAATCGCGGCCGTCGGCTGCGACCGCGAGGCTGCTCGCGACCAGGCCCATTGCTACGACTGCGGCGAACGCCAGACTGGAGTAGCTGTTCCGCTTCATGGGTGTGGATCCTCCTTACAACGGGTGCGAGTACCGGGTGTGCGGATCCGAGCTGGATGGGGGTCCGCCGACTCGCAGTAACATGACACGCTGACCGCCCGAAGGGAAGAAGCCCCCGTGCATTCGCACGCGATCTCACGGAACCAGCGCTTCTGCGGCGCTTGGATCTGCGCGCCTGTTCCGTGACGGCATACCCGATCTTCCCTCAAGCTGAGCAGCAGTCCTGCCTGCATGTAAACGTTTACACATTCGTTTAGCGCGTGTCAACTAATATCTCATTTCGTCGACTCCGGGTGGTGCCCCGGGTGGACGACGCCTCCAGCCTCCTGCGCAGGGTTGCGCCCGGGCAAGCCGACGGAACGGTCCGGGCATCGCCCAGCGCCGGCCTCATAACCTGTTGGGTGCCAGAGGATAATGGGCAGACCCGACTCGAATCGCTTGGGCTGCCAGGCCGAGCGATGTAGTGTGCCGGGCCACTTGACCCGAACCGGCTCCTCGCGGGACGGAATCATGGTGTGGGCCGTTCGGCCCCGCGGGGCCACCGTGGCCCCGCCTCGGGACCGGCTGCAGCAAGGAGTGTTCGGACGTGATCACTTGCGCGCGTGGCCAGTTCCTGGTGGATGGAAAACCGTTCTTCATCTATTCGGGTGAGATCCACTACTTCCGGCTCCGGCCGCAGGAGTGGCCCGTTCACCTGCGCGCCGCACGCGCCGCGGGACTCAACACGGTGAGTTCCTACATCCCGTGGATCTGGCACGAGGCGACGGAAGGGCACTTCGACTTCGCGGGCCGGACTCATCCGCAGCGCGATCTCGCCCGCTACCTCGAGCTGGTCGCTGAGCACGGGCTGCGCTTCATCGCGCGCGTGGGGCCGGTCTCGAACGCCGAGCTGGTCAACGAGGGCGTGCCCTCCTGGCTCATCCGCGAGCACCCCGAGGTCTTCGTGCGCGGGCGCGAGATCACGAACCTGCCCCACGACACGCTGCTCGCCTATCACCACCCGGTCTTCCTGGCTTACGTCGGCCGCTGGTACGACGCCGTGCTGCCGCTGGTGGCCCGCAGTGCCCATCCCCTCGGGCCCACCATCCTGGTCCAACTCGACAACGAGATCGGCATGGTGCACTGGCTGCAGAAGGCGGCCGACTACGGCAGCGGGACCGAGCGCATGTACCGGGAGTTCCTGCGCGAGCGCTACGGGGACGATCTCGCGCGGCTCAATGCCGCGCACGGCAGCGCCTGGCGCGCTTTCGACGAGGCCGTGCAACCCGCCTCGGGCGACGACCGGCAGGACCCGCGGCTGCTGCGGGACTGGATGGCGTTCTACCAGAGCTACTACGCCGGCTACTTCGGGACGCTCCATGCGCGCTACGCGGCGCATGGACTCACCCTGCCGGTGATGGCCAACATCCCCCAGTTCTACGACTTCGACGTGCGCGGCCGCGGCGTGTTCGCGCCGATGACCTCGATGATGTTCCGTGACTTCCCGGCGCGCGTGCCGGGCGTGATGTTCGGCGGCGCCTACCAGATGCGCCGCCTCGACCACGAGAACTTCCACGACATCGCCATCACCACCGAGGTGCTGCGCATGATCGGTGGCCCGGACGTGCCGGCGATGTGCGCCGAGCTGCAGAGCGGCATCATGCGCGACCGCCCGCGCCTCTACGCGCAGGACGTGGAGCTCAACCTCAAGACCTCGACCGCTCACGGGCTGGACGCGCTGAACGCCTATATGTTCTCCGGCGGGCGCAACGAGGAGGGCATGGGTGCCTTCGGCGCCTACCACGAGTGGCAGGCCGCGGTCACGCCGGAGGGCCGCAAGCGCACGCACTACGCAGCCCTGCGCGACTTCGGCCGCCAGGTGCGCGCCTTCGGGCCGCTGCTCGCCGTGACGCGCAAGCGCGCGGACGTGACGCTGGGCTTCTACGCCCCATACTGGACGACCGAGTACCTCACCGGCCCCGCCATCGAGACCTGGGAGTGGAAGAAGCAGCAGTTGTTCTACGACGGTCTGGCCCGGCTGCTCCAGCTCGCGCACTTGAACACTTCGTTCCTCGACCTCGAGCAGACGACGCTCGACGAGCTGAAACTCCTCCCCGCGCTGGTCGTGTTCGCGCTCGACTCGATGAACGCCGGGACCCAGCAGAAGCTGGTCGACTACGTGAGCGCGGGCGGCAGGCTGCTGCTCAACCCCGAGCTTCCCCAGCGGGGCGCGGGCCGCGAGGCCTGCACCATCCTGGCGGACTTCCTCGGCGTGAAGGTCGGCGGCACGCTCGCCGGGAACGTCCGCTACCGCGTGGACGGGCGCGAGGCGCTCGCGCAGGGCGAGCTCACCTGGTTCGAGGCGCCGGGGGCGGAGGTCATCGCCGAGACCATGGACGGGAAGCCCTGCGGGCTCGACCTGCGCAGAGCCGGCGGGCAGGTGCTCCTGCTCGGCTTCGGCCTGAACCACATGTTCGACTACCAGGTCGCCCTGGTGCGCGAGCTCGCGGCCCGGATCGGGGTTCGCCCCTCGATCGAGACCGATCCCGACCTGCAGGTCTGCCTGCGCGAGAACGGGCGCTACGGCTTCCTCTTCGTTGCCAACTTCCACGACGAGCCGCACTCCGGTCGCATCCGCATGGTGCTCCCGGGCGAGCAGCGGGCGAGCGTCTTCCCGTCGCGCGGCCGCATGGTGCTGGGAAATCGGCGCAGCTACGTCCTGCCGCTGAACCTGCCGCTGCCGGGCGGAGACGTCCTGCGCTACGCCACGGCCGAGGTGCTCGACGCGCAGGCCCGCGGCGGTGAGAACCGTCTGGTCGTGACCGGTGCGCCCGGCGCCGCAGCCGAAGTGGAGCTGGTCAGCGCGGCGAAGCGCGCCTCACTCGACGGCCGCCGGGTCGAAGCCCTGCGCACCGGGCGCCGGCTGCGCGTGCGCTTCACCACGACCGGGAAGCCCCAGACGCTGCTCGTGCGCTGAAGTCGGGCCCGGGCGCATCCGGCTCCGCGCCCATGTGGCTGCGACGCCGCGCCCGCGCGGCCACCACGCTGCGTCCGTGGTCGTGCGCCGCCATGCCGCCGCACCCGCGCTGCCACCACGCCGCGCCGGCGCCGCTACGAAGCCGCGCTAGTGTGGTCGTGGACCACGCGCCAGCCCGCGTCGGGGAACCAGCGCAGCCAGAGCGTGAAGAGCCCGCGCGGCTCGCCGTCCTTGAGCTTCAGGCTCCAGCCACCGCGCACCAGCGCCTCGCCCCGCGCCGGCAGCGTCACGTCGTGCAGGTCGAAGACCAGCGTGCCCATCTCGCGCCCCTCGGACTGGTAGCGCTTCCGGTAGCCGTCGAGGGTCGCCTGCCAGCCATGGGAGACTTTCCCGCCCGAGTAGAAGGTGAGCGAGTCGGATTTCCAGTAGCCCTTCATGAAACCTTCGAGGTCGCCGCGGTTCCAGGCGGCCACCTGCGCATCGAGCAGGCGCCGCACCGCCACCGGGTCCAGGTCCTCGGGGATCACGCACATCGTCGGGGCGAAGGGCGACGCCATCGGCGCCATCGGCGTCACCAGGGCGCGCAGCAGGGAGTCGTTCGAGGCGGCGCTGCCTGCCCCCTGCAGCGGTCCGGCGGTGGCCGACGCAAGGACGAGCGTGAAGAGCGCCAGCAGGAACAGGCGCGATCGAGCGGGCATCGGTGATTCCTCCAGGGTCCGTGAGGGTCGCGAGGAATGTGCGCCCGGCGCGGCCCCGTGGCAAACGTGCGACAAACGGCGGGTGACCTTGACTCGCGCGGGAGCGGCGGGTTCTCATCCGCGCTGGTCACGTCCCCGGGGAGGAAATCGCAATGCCTGCCAGACCGCAGAATCTCGCAAACCACGTTCGCTTCGTGCCCCTCTACCACCTGCTGCTGACGCTGTTGCTGCTGGCAAACCTCGTCATCCGGGTGCGCGCCCTGCTCCTTGGCTTCACCGAGCTGCGTGTGGCGAGCCTGTGCGTCGCGGTGGCGCTCCTGCTGCTCTTCTTCTACGCGCGCCAATTCGCGGTCACCGTGCAGGACCGCGTCATCCGCCTCGAGCAGCGCCTGCGCATGGAGCGCCTGCTGCCGGCCGATCTGATGGGCCGCTTCGGCGAGTTCGAGCCGCAGCAACTCGTGGCCCTGCGCTTCGCGGGCGACGGCGAGTTGCCCGACCTGGCGCGGCGGGTGCTGGCTGGAGAACTCCGGTCGAGCGTCCAGATCAAGCAGCAGATCAAGGACTGGCAGGCCGACTGGCTGCGGGCCTGACGCCCACTCCCGCGGCCACCGTCCTGCTCCGGTTCGCACGCCCGGCGTCTCACACGAAAGGTCCGACATGAACGCCCTTCCACCACTCGCCGTGTCCGCCACGCTCTTCGAGCCGCTCACGCTGCGCTCCGTCACACTGCGCAACCGCATCGTGCTCTCGCCCATGGCGCAGTACTCCGCCGCGGACGGCATGGCGAACGACTGGCACTTCGTCCACTACGCCAGCCGCGCGGCGGGCGGTCTGGGCGCGGTCGTCGTCGAGGTGACCGCCGTCTCTCCGCAGGGGCGCATCTGCCCCGGGGAGCTGGGCCTGTGGCAGGACGAGCAGGTCGCCCCGCTCGCGCGCCTCGCCGCCCTGATCGCGGCACAGGGTGCGGTGGCGGGCATCCAGATCGGGCATGCGGGGCGCAAGGCGTGCACGGCGCGGCCGTGGGAGGGAGGCGCTGCCGTGCCACTCGATCGTGGCGGCTGGATCCCGCTCGGGCCCGGGACGGAGCCGTTCGGCCCCGCGTACCACGCGCCCCGCGCCCTGGTGCAGGCGGAACTCGAGGCGCTGCCCGGGATCTTCGCCGCGGCGGCGCGGCGCGCGCACCAGGCCGGCTTCCGGCTACTCGAGCTGCATGGCGCGCACGGCTACCTCATCCACCAGTTCCTCTCGCCGCTCGTGAACCAGCGCGCCGACGGCTACGGTGGCTCCTTCGAGAATCGCGCACGCCTGGCGCTCGAGGTCACGCGCGCGGTGCGCGCGGCGTGGCCCGCCGAGTTGCCGCTGTGGGTGCGCCTCTCGGTGACCGACTGGGCCGCCGGCGGCTGGGACGTGGACGAGGCGGTGCGGCTCGCGGGCCTGCTGCGGGACGAGGGCGTGGACCTGGTGGACTCCTCGAGCGGCGGGGTCGTGGCGCACCAGCGGGTACCGGCGGCACCCGGGTTCCAGGTGTCCTTCGCCGAGCGGATCCGGCGCGAAGCAGGGGTGCCCACCGGCGCGGTGGGGCTCATCACCGAGCCCGCGCAGGCCGATGCCATCCTGCGCGCCGGGCAGGCGGACGTCGTGCTGCTCGGCCGCGTGATGCTGCGCGAGCCCTACTGGCCGCTGCACGCCGCGCACGCGCTGGGCGTCGAGGGGCCGTGGCCGGTGCAGTACCTACGGGGCGCTCCCGGGACCGCGTGAAGCGAGGGTGCCGGGTTCGTGGGTGCCGGGTTCGTTGCGGGGGCCGCCGCGGGCGCGTAGGCTGTCGGCGCAGGGTCGCATCCCGGCTTCGGGTGGGCGCGGCCAGTCACCGGGTCCTTCATCCCGCGCTCATCTTGCATTCTCGCGACGCGGTTCATGAGTAGTCCTGGCTGGCCAGGAGACGCAATGCCCGATCGCGCTGGTGACGAACGCCGCAACGGGGACGACCTCGCCGCGCAGCGCGCGTTCCTGCGCCAGGTCATCGACCTGAACCCCTCCTTCATCTTCGCCAAGGACCGCGCCGGCTGCTTCACGCTGGTGAACCAGGCCGTGGCGGACAACTACGGCACCACGGTGGAGGACCTGATCGGGAAGACCGACGCCGACTTCAATGTCAGTCCCGAGCAGGTCGAGCACTTCCGGCGCGACGACCTCGAGGTGATGGACACGCAGTGCGAGAAGGTCATCCCCGAGGAGGTCATCACCGACGCCTCCGGCCGGAAGCACTATCTGCACACGATCAAGCGGCCGATCATCGGCCCGGACGGGATCGCGAACCAGGTGCTGGGCGTGGCCACCGACATCACGGCGCGCAAGCGGCTGGAGGAGCAACTCGCGCAGGCCCAGAAGATGGAGGCCGTCGGCCGTCTGGCGGGCGGTGTGGCCCACGACTTCAACAACCTGCTCACGGTCATCCTCGGTTCAGTCGAGCTGCTGCTCGACGGGCTGGAGCCGGGGCATCCCGTGCAACCCAACGCCGAGGAGATCCGCAAGGCGGGCGAACGCGCGGCGTTGCTGACCCGGCAACTGCTCGCCTTCAGCCGCAAGCAGGTCCTCCTGCCCGTCGTGCTGGACCTCAACCGCGTCGTGCTGGACGGCACCCGCATGCTGCGTCACCTGATCGGTGAGGACATCGAACTGCTCACCCTCCCCGATGCGCCCGGTGCGGGCGTGAAGGCCGACCCGACACAGCTCACCCAGGTGATCCTCAACCTGGCAATCAACGCCCGCGACGCGATGCCCCACGGTGGCACCCTCACCGTCCGCACAGCCAATACCTCGTTCGATGGGGCATACGCGTCGACACACCCCGATGTCGTGCCGGGCGAGTATGTGACGATCGCGGTGAGCGACACTGGCCACGGGATCGCCCCCGAGGTGCTCCCGCACATCTTCGAGCCGTTCTTCACCACCAAGCCCCCGGGGCTCGGCACCGGGCTCGGCCTGGCGACCTCGTACGGGATCGTCGAGCAGAGCGGTGGCCACATCACGCTGGAGAGCGTGCCCGGCCACGGCACGACGTTCTTCGTTCATCTGCCCCGGGTGGGGGACATGGGCGAAGAGTCGGGTCTGCGGGTTGCCGGGTCGCGCGGTGGCCAGGAGACCATCCTGCTCGTGGAGGACGAGGAGATGGTCCGCCTGGTCGCCTCGAGCCGATTGCGGGCGAAGGGTTACCAGTTGCTCGAGGCCGCGAATGGGCAGGAGGCTCTCGTCCTCGCTGCGGCCCACCAGGGGCCCATTCACCTGCTCTTCACCGATGTGGTAATGCCGCAGATGGGTGGGGTGGAGCTGGCCGCACGCCTGGCGCAGACGCGGCCGGACACCCGGGTGCTCTACACCTCCGGATACACTCAGGATCCGGTGGTGCACCAGGGCGCCGGCGGGGCCGAGGACATCTTCCTGCCCAAGCCCTACGTGGGGGAGACGCTCACGCGCAGGGTCCGTGAGATGCTGGACGGCCCCGCCCGGTAGGATTCACCGCCACCGCCCGGTCCTCCGGCTCATCCAAATGTGGCTCCGAATCAGTTCGCTGTCTGCCCGGCCGCTGCGCAGGAGACCCTTGATGCCCCCCTCGATCCCGCTCGCGAGTCGCAGGCGCGCGCTCGCCGCAGGTGCGCTGATTCCCATCCTCCTGGCCATTGCTGCGGGCCCATCGTGGCCAGCGGCCGCGACCGCCCCCAAAGGACGGAAAGCCATGACCGAGCACCGTAGCGAGACTGCGACCCTGGCCGGCGGCTGTTTCTGGTGTCTCGAAGCCGTCTTCGAGCAACTGAAGGGCGTCGAGCGCGTGGTGTCGGGATATTCCGGCGGCAGCGTGCCGAACACCACCTACGAACAGGTTTCGACCGGCACGACGGGGCACGCCGAGTGCCTGCAGATCACGTTCGACCCGGCGGTGCTCCCGTACCGCGACCTGCTCCGCATCTTCTTCGCCTTCCACGATCCGACCACGATGAACCGCCAGGGGCCCGACGTGGGCACGCAGTACCGCTCGGCCATCTTCTGGCACGATCCCGTGCAGCAGGCCACCGCCCGGCAGGTCATCGCGGAACTTACGAAGGACGGGGTCTTCGACGCGCCCATCGTGACCGAGGTCGCTCCCCTGACGGTCTTCACCAGGGCTGAGAGCTACCACCAGGGCTACTACGACCAGAATCGCAGCCAGCCCTATTGTCGGGTCGTGATCGCTCCCAAGGTGGCGAAGCTGAGGAAGCTCTATGCGGACCGGCTGAAGGCGCCGAAGTGAGGGGACCGCGGGGCCGGGTGCTCTACGCCTGGGTGGCGCGCCGTCCCCGGCCGCCGCTTTGGCCGGGAGATGCCCGCCTGGTGGATCGGCCGCTGCGCAAGCCGCCTCGAATGACGAAGACGCCGAAGGGCGCATCGCCCCCCGGCGTCTTCAACTCAGCCTCGATCTTCAGAGCACAACCTACATCTTGCGGCGGCTGCGGCGGTCTCCGGAGTTGATCTTCTTGCGCCGGCCGTGATCGGCCGCGTCTGATGCGCCACCCACCACTCGCGCGGCCGGGATGTGAACCGACGACGACCCGCCCCGGTGCGGCCCCGAAGAGCGGCCGGTGCCGTGGGCGCGTGAGGAGGAGTGCGAGTGCCCGCCGCCGGATGGCTCCACCAGCGAGCGGCGCTTGTAATCGAAGCCCTCGAGCGTGGCGCGCGGCACCCGGATGCCGAGGAAGCGCTCGATCGCGGCCACCTCCGCGTGCTCCTCCGGGCTCACCAGCGTGAACGCGTCGCCGGTGGCGTCCATGCGCCCGGTGCGGCCGATGCGGTGGACGTAGTCCTCGGGCGTGCGCGGCACGTCGTAGTTGACCACGTGCGTGATGTCGTCCACGTCGATCCCGCGCGAGGCGATGTCGGTGGCGACCAGCACGCCGACCCGGCCGCGCTTGAAGTCGCTGAGCGCGCGCTCGCGCTGGCCCTGGCTGCGGTCGCCGTGGATGACCGCCACCTCGCGGTCACGGTTGCGCAACTGGCGCGTCAGCCGGTCGGCGCCGTGCTTGGTGCGCGTGAAGACCAGCACGCTGTGCTCCGGCGAGCGGCTCAGGATCTCGTCCAGCAGCGCTGGCTTGAGGTGCCGCGGCACGGGATAGAACGTCTGCTCGATGCCGGAGGCGGGACGCGAGGGCGGCGCCAGGTCGAGCCGCTTCGGATTGCGCAGCGCGTCCTTGGCCACGCGGTTGAGCTCCGGCGGCATGGTGGCGGAGAACATCAGCGTCTGCCGGTCCCTGGGCAGCAGTGCGAGGATGCGCTGCAGGTCGGGCGCGAAGCCCATGTCCACCATGCGGTCGGCCTCGTCCAGCACCAGCACCTCGACTTCCTCGAGGCTCACGCTGTGCCGCCCGTGCAGGTCGAGCAGTCTGCCGGGGGTGGCGACCAGGAGTTCCACGCCCTCACGGCGCAGCAGGCGCTCCTGGGGGCCGATCGGCACGCCACCGTAGACGGCGCCGACCCGCACCCCGGTGAAGCGCGCGTAGTCCCGGCCGCAAGCGTCGACCTGGGCCGCCAGTTCGCGGGTGGGGACGAGCACCAGCGCGCGCAACGCGCGGGGTCCTTCGAGCAGGCGCACCAGGATGGGAAGCAGGAAGGCGGCGGTCTTGCCGCTGCCGGTCTGCGCGGCGGCGACCAGGTCGTGTCCGGGGAGGATCAGCGGGATGGCCCGACGCTGGATCGGGGTGGGCTCGGAATAGCCGGCAGCGCGCACGCTCCGGGTGATGGGCTCAGGCAGCCCCAGTGATGCGAAAGGCATTCGGTCTCCTTGAAGCGGTGGTCAAACGAGTGTCTACGAGACGGTGCGTCACGCGCGGCCCGTCGCTGAGCACTCGATGGCTCCAAGCGGGCCTGATGGCGGGCGAATCACGCCGGGGGGGCGTATGGCCACGGTGGCCGGGCCCTCGAAGCAGGGGGGTGGGCTATAAGCGAAAACCGCCAGGGAATGTCCTTGGCGGAATCGAACGCTGACAGCACATCCACAAGCAACCCAAGACGAACGGAGTATCGGCACTCCGCCCGCGAAACGCAAGCGCCAGGTCGTGGAGCGCAGAATGTTGGTCCGGCCTCCGGAGGCGTCCTGGGGCCGATCAGCCACTGTGCTGCAAGGACTTGGCGCGTTTGGGAAGGCGACCAACATTCTGCGCTCCACAACCTACGGGCCTGGGGGATAAGCACTTGCGCTGCCCGGGTTGGGAGGCTGGTAATCCCGGCGGCAACCGGGCAAGATGGCGCCCATGATCCTGAACTCCCTCGCCAGCGTCCAAGACGGCCGGAGCCGTCCCACCCCATGAACCTGGCTCCCGTGGACCGCTCAAAGCTGACCCACTACGCCTGGCTCTCGATCGCCGCCGCGCTCGTGACCATCGGCCTGAAGTCCGGCGCCTACCTGCTCACCGGGTCGGTCGGCCTGCTCTCCGACGCGCTCGAGTCCCTGGTGAACCTCGTCGGCGCGGTCATGGCGCTGACCATGCTCACCATCGCCGCCCGGCCCGCCGACGAGGACCACCCCTATGGTCACAGCAAGGCGGAGTACTTCTCCAGCGGGGTCGAGGGCTCGCTCATCATGGTCGCCGCCATCGGCATCGCGGTGGCGGCCATCGACCGGCTCCTCCATCCGAGGGCGCTGGAGCAGATCGGCCTGGGGCTGGCCGTCTCGGTCGCGGCCTCGCTCGTCAATCTGGGCGTCGCCCTGGTCCTGCTGCGGGCTTCGAAGCACTACGACTCGATCACCCTCAAGGCCAACGCCCATCACCTGCTGACCGATGTCTGGACCTCGGCCGGCGTGGTGGCCGGGGTCGGTGCTGTGGCGCTGACCGGCTGGGGGTGGCTCGACCCGGGGGTTGCGCTGCTGGTGGCCGCCAACATCGTCTGGACGGCCGTGCGGATCGTGCGCGAATCCGTGCTCGGCCTGATGGACAGCGCCATGGTGCCCGAGGAGCGCGTCGCCGTTCAGGCTGCGCTGCAGCCTCACCTGCGGGACGGTGTCCAGTCCCACGCGCTGCTCACGCGCCAGGCGGGCTCGCAACGCTTCGTCACCCTGCACGTGCTCGTGCCGGGCGCCTGGACGGTCCAGCAGGGCCACGACCTGGTCGAGCGCATCGAGGCCGACATCCGCGGCGCGGTCCGCAACGTCACCGTGCTGACGCACCTCGAGTCGCTCGACGACCCTGCTTCCTGGGACGACGTGACGCTGGAGCGCCAGATCAGACCCGTGCCGGAGCAGCCTCCGGCCGGCTGATTGCTCCCCGGGCCGCGCCGGCGTTCGTCAGCGGCGCCGTCCCACCCCGACGTGCCGGGTGCGGGCGAAGTCGATGAAGCCCCGCTCCGGGTCGGTGTGGATGAGCTTCACCCTCACCCGGTCCCCGACGTCGAGCCCCGCCTGCCCCTGCTCGATGCGGCCTTCGACCGGCGGATCGAAGATGCGCGCCCAGGTCCCCTTGGGTGAGGCACCGGTGACGATCCCGTCGAACTCCTTGCCGATATGCTCGCTCAGCAGGCAGGCGGCCGCAGCCTTGCGCATCAACCGCTCGACCTTCTGGGCGCCATCCTCCTTCAGCGTGCAGTTCGCGGCGAGCGCTTCGAGGGCGCCGCGGGCGTACGGGACCTCGCGTCCCGCCAGCGCCGCCTTGAGCAGCCGCTGGGTGACCAGGTCCGGGTAGCGCCGGTTGGGCGCGGTCGAGTGGGCGTACTCGCGCACCGCCAGGCCGAAATGGCCGGTCACGTCCTGGCCGGGGTAGCTGGCCACGTACTCGCCGCGGCCCAGCAGCTTGATGACCGCGAGCGAAAGATCGGGGAAACGCAGCGGGTCCGCCGCGCGGCGCTGGATCAGGAAGTCGTTCAGGGCCTTCGAGTTGGGCTCGGGTGGCAGCTGGATTCCGTGCTCGAGGGCGATGTCGGCGATGCGCTGCCAGCGTTCCGGTGAGCGCACCACGCGGCGCACGATCGGGAAACGGCGCTGCTCGAGGAAGCGGGCGACCGCGCCGTTGGCCGCGATCATGAAGTCCTCGATGAGGTCCCTGGCGCGGTTGCGCTCGTCCGCCGCCAGGCCGCTGACCTGGTCGCCGTCGAAGCGGGCGTGGACCTCGAGCGTGTCCAGGTCGAGAGCCCCGTGCTCGTGACGGTTGGCCTTGAGCCGCTGGGCAGCCTGGTCCTGGAGCCGCAGGTTCGCGGCCAGCTCCGGGATGGCGCCGGCCGCCGCCGGCAGGGGCCCCCGGCCCTCGAGCCACGCGCCGACGCTCGGGTAGGCGAGCTTGGCCCGGTTGCGCACCACCGCGCGGTAGACCTCGGCTGCACCGCTCGCGCCCCCGGCGTCCACCGCCAGCTCGACGACCATGGCGAGCCGGTCGGCGTCCTGGCCGAGCGAGGTGAGGTCGGTGCTCAGCCGGTCGGGCAGCATCGGGAAGTTCTGCGGCGGGGTGTAGACCGAGGTGGTGTTCCTCCCCGCGTGGCCGTCCAGCGCCGAGCCGGGTGCGACCGCGGCGCTGACGTCGGCCACCGCCACCCGGATCCGTGCTCCGCCGCCCGCGAGCGGCTCGGCCATCGTGAGCTGGTCCAGATCGCGCGAATCGTCGTTGTCGATCGAGCACCACGGCAGGCTGGTGAGATCGCGCAGCCCGGCGCTCCACGGGGGGGCGGGCTCCGCGAGGGTCTGCGCCTCGGCGAGTGCTGCGGGCGCGAAATCGGGTTCGAGCCCGTACTGGAGCATCGTGTGCCGCGCCACGCGCAGCAGCAGGGTGCGGTGCTGTTCCGTCGAATGGCTCATCGCGCGCCTCCCGCTGACGCCGGGGGGGCGGGTTGGCCGTGTTCGCGACGTCCGCCGCACGTGACCGACCGCGCGATGTCGGGTGTCACCCCCGTGGTGGTCGTGCCCAGACCCTGCTGCAGGACGTCGAACGCTTCCGCCGGGCTGTCCACGAAGCGGATCAGGTCCAGGTCCTCCTGCGCGATCATGCCGTGCCGCACCAGTGCCGGGAAGTCCACGATCTCCCTCCAGTATCCGGGTCCGTACAGCAGGATGAGGATCCGCCGGTCGAGTTTGCGGGTCTGCGCGAGCGTGAGCATTTCGAAGAGCTCGTCCAGCGTGCCGAATCCACCCGGGAAGGCCACGAAGGCGCGCGCGAGGTGCGCGAACCAGAGCTTGCGCATGAAGAAGTAGTGGAACTCGAAGAGCAGCTCGCCGGTGATGTAGGGGTTCGGCCGCTGCTCGTGGGGCAGGCCGATGTTGAGCCCGATCGTGCGCCCGCCCGCTTCCGCCGCGCCCCTGTTCGCCGCCTCCATGATGCCGCCTCCACCGCCCGAGCAGACCAGGAAACGCCGCGCCGGACTCTCGAGCTCCAGCGACCACGCGGTGACGAGGCGGGCCAATTCCCGCGCCTCGGTGCAGTAGCGCCCGAGTGGCCCGTCCTCGCTCAGCCGCGCCGAGCCGAAGAACACCACGGTGTCGTGGACGTGCTGGCGCCGGAAGGCGCAGAGCGGCTCAAGGTATTCGGCCAGGATGCGCAGCGGCCGCGCCTCGTCGCTCTCGAGGAACTCTTCGTTGTGATAGGCCAGCATCGGGTTCGCGCCCACCGGTGGCGTCTCGTTCGATCGGGTCATGGACTCTCCTCCGTGCCGAATGGGCCGAGTTCGCGGACTCGCTGGCCGCCATCCTAGCCGCTCGAGCTGCGGCTCGCATCCCGGGCGGTCGCGCTCCCCGCGATCGCCCGCGATCGCCTGTCGGCTGCGGCGCGGCTGTGCTAGCTTCGGCGCGGCCAGGGTCGGCGGGCGCGGCCGCGCGCCGTGGGAGGGAAGGCCATGCGTGTCGCGATCACCCGCAAGGTGAGCCCGGAGATCGGGCGTTGCGAGCTCTCGTATCGCGAGCGCGAGCCGATCGACGTCGGGCTCGCGCAGCGGCAGCACCTCGCCTACGAACGCTGCCTGGCGGACCTCGGCTGTGCGGTGACCAGTCTCCCCTCCGAGCCCGCACTGCCCGATTCGGTGTTTGTCGAGGACACCGCGATCGTGCTCGACGAACTGGCCGTCATCACGCGCCCCGGTGCCGCGTCGCGCCGACCGGAGACCGCCTCCGTCGCCGCAGCACTCGCGCCCTGGCGCCCGCTCTTGCACCTCGATCCGCCTGGCACGCTCGACGGGGGAGACGTGGTGGTCACGGGCCGGACGATCTTCGTCGGGCGCTCGCTCCGCAGCGACGAGGCCGGCTGCGGGCAGTTGCGCGACCTGCTGGCGCCGCGCGGCTACACCGTCATCCCGGTGCCGGTGAGCGGTTGCCTGCACCTCAAGTCGGCGGTGACCGCGGTGGCAGCCGACCGGCTCCTCGTCAATCCCGCGTGGGTGGACGTGGCGGTCTTTGCCGGGCTGGGGATCATCGAGGTGGACCCCGCCGAGCCGCATGCGGCGAATGCGCTGCGCATCGGTGAGGCGGTCGTGTTCCCCGAGGCGTTCGAGCGCACGCGCCGGCGGCTGGAGGGGGCCGGGATCGGCGTCGTGACGGTCGACGTCTCTGAACTCGCGAAGGCCGAGGGGGCGGTGACCTGCTGCAGCCTGGTCTTCGAGGCCGTGCGCGCGGAGGTGCCGTGAACCGCCTGCCCGGCCGGATCGGAAGGTTCTGGCGCCGGCTCACCGAGGGTTTGACGCTCCAGGAGCTGTGGTTCCAGTTCCGCAAGGAGACCGGGACCAGCTACCGGCTCTACTCGCGGGAACTGGAGACGAAGCTCGAGAACCAGCCGCCGGGCCGGCGTGTGCTGCGTATCGCGGCCGCGCTGTTCTGGGCCATGATTCTCAAGCTCTCGCCCACGCGGCGGCTGTTCCTGCTGGCGGCGCTGGCCCTGTTGCTGGCGCGGGGGCTGGGTGGACCGGCCAGCTTCAACGTGCTCGGGGCGCTGGTGCTGCTGGCGCTGCTCGCGCTCGAGTTGGCGGACCGCGTGGCGCTGAAACGCGACCTGGAGATCGCGCGCGAGATCCAGAAGTGGCTGGTCCCGCAGTCGCCACCCGCCGTGCCGGGTGTGGACATCGCCTTCACCACGCGGCCCGCGAACACGGTGGCCGGAGACTTCTACGACGCCTTCCTCTGCCCCGGGCCGCTGGGCGAGGGCTCGCCGGCGCCTCGTGCTCGTGGTCGCCGACGTCGCGGGCAAGGGGATGCCCGCGGCCCTGATCATGGCCACGTTCCAGTCGAGCCTCAAGACCCTGGTGCAGAGGCCCATCCCGCTGCCGGACCTGGTCGCGCGGTTGTGCCGCTACTGCTGCGAGCACAGCCTCGAAGGACTGCGGTTCACCACCGCGGTGATCGCGGAACTCGATCCGCTCACCGGCACGCTCGCCTACGTCAACGCGGGGCACAACCCGCCGGCGCTGCGCCGTGCGGACGGGGCGATCGAGTTGCTGACCACCGGGGGCCTGCCGCTGGGCGTGCAGGCGAACATCGCCTACGAATCGGCCACGTTGAGCCTGCGACCGGGCGATCGGCTCGTCATCTTCACCGACGGGGTAGTGGAGGCCCAGGACTCGCAGGGGCAGGAATTCGGTGATGCCCGGCTGATGGAGGTGCTGAAGGGCGTCCGCGAAGAGGCCGCCGCTGGGACGCTGGACCGGCTCCTGTCCTCCGTAGACGCTTTCGTCGGAACCGCCCCCCGCTCGGACGACATCACCTGCCTGGTGATGCGTTTCCAGGGCCGATAGGTGGCGGGGGGAGGCCCCTTGGCCGGGCGCCGCGACCCCCTGCGCCCGGCCGAGGGACGTTTGACCCAAGGGCCAGCATAGACTTACGGTGTCGGCTCGCGGTGACTCTGCCCCACGGAGACCGGAGGGATCCAGGTCTTGAGACCGATCGATTCTCGCCTGCTCTGCAGGCTTGCAGCGACCGCCCTGCTGCCGCTCGCGCTTCTCGCCTCCCCGCTGCCAGCCCATGGGGCCGCCCTGCCTTCGGGGCAGAGCCCGGAGGAGCTGCGGCGCCTGGCGCAGCAGCTCGGCTACACGCCCGAGCAGTTGCGCGCGGCCGCCCAGTCTCAGCAGACGTCCGGGGCGCTTCCGAAGAGCCCGCCCGCCGCGTCCGCCCCGGCGGCGGAGCAGGCGCTCGCGCCGGAGACGGCCAGCCCCGACACGCTCAACCCGGCGCCCGTCCCGGCGAAGCCGGACGGCCCGCAGCCCTTCGGCTACGAGGTCTTCCGCTACTCGCCCACCACCTTCGAGCCGCTCGCCTACGGTCCGGTGGACCAGGACTACCCCATCGGCCCGGGCGACGAGCTGGTCCTCACCCTGTGGGGCGATGCGCAGCTCGCGCTCACCGCGACGGTGAACCGCGAGGGCGCGGTCGTCCTGCCGGACGTGGGCACCATCCCGGTCAACGGGCTGACGCTCGAGGGTGCGCGCTCGCGCATCCGTGCGGTCCTCGCGCGCATCTACTCCGGGCTGCGTCCGGCGGGGCCGGGCTCGACCGCCTCGTTCGATCTCTCGCTCGGCAAGCTGCGCTCGATCCAGGTCTTCCTGCTCGGCGAGGTGGTCAAGCCCGGCGGTTACACGGTCAGTTCGGTCTCGCGGGTGCTCAACGCCCTGTACGTGGCGGGCGGCGCGACCCGCTCCGGGTCGCTGCGCGACGTGCGCGTGGTTCGCGGCGGGCAGGTCGTCGCGCACGTGGACCTCTACCGGCTGCTGCTCGCCGGTGACGCCGCGGACGAGACCCGCCTGCAGAACGGGGACGTCATCTTCGTGCCGCCGGTCGGGCGGCGCGTGAACGTGAGTGGCGCGCTGCGCCGCAACGGCCTCTTCGAGCTGAAGGACGGCGAGAACCTGACCGCGCTGCTGCAGATGGCCGGCGGGCCGCTGGCCGACGCCGACCTGACGCGCGCCCAGATCACCCGCGTGGTGCCGCCGGCCCTGCGCGACAGCCTGCCCGGGCAGGACCGCCTCGCCCTCGACGTCTCGCTCGCTGCCGCGGCGCAGGGGCGCGACGGCGACGTGCCGCTGTTCGACGCCGACACGCTGGTCGCGCACTCGATCGGGCAGGCACAGCGCAACACCGTCACGGTCTCGGGTTCGAGCGTGCTCAAGCCTGGTGTCTATGAGTACCGCCCGGGCCTGCGGCTGCGCGACCTGGTGGGGCTGGCGGGCGGGCTCAAGCCCGAAGCCTTCCTGGGCCGTGCGCAGGTGACGCGCACTGCCGCCGACCGCACACGTTCGGTGCTCCGCGTGGACCTGTCGCGCGCGCTCGCCGGCGATCCCCGGGACGACGTCGCGCTCGAGCCGCTCGACGAGCTCAGCGTGCTCTCGAAGTGGGATATCGAGCAACGCGGGCGCGTCAGCATCCACGGCCTGGTGCGCCGCCCGGGTGAGTACGAGTACCTCGAGGGTATGACGCTCGCGGACCTGGTGTTCCGGGCGGGCGGTCTCATGGAGGACGCCTACGTCTTGTCGGCCGAACTCGCGCGCGTGGTCCTGCGGAAGCAGGGCACGCGCATCGCGGACACGCTGAGCGTGCCACTCGAACGCACGCTCTCAGCCGACTCGCGGGCCTCGTCGTTCGCGCTCGAGCGCTGGGACGCGGTGTTCGTGCGCCGCGACCCGCAGTTCCGCGAGCAGGTATTCATGAACGTGAAGGGAGAAGTCCGCTTTCCCGGGCGCTATGCGCTCACGCGCCGCGACGAGCGCGTCGCCGACCTGGTGAAGCGTGCGGGCGGGCTCACCGAACTCGCTTACGCGCCCGGCGCCAGCTTCTCGCGCACCAGCGCCGACCGCCCCAGGCTCGACCTGCCGGCGGCGATCCGTGATCCGCAAAGTCCCTCGAAGCGGGAGCCTGGCGATCTGCGCAGTCCCTCGAATCTGGAATTCGAATCCAGCGATGCGCTCACGGTCCGTCTCGGGATCGACCTGCCCGCGGTGCTGCGCGACCCGCGCAGTCCCTCGAACCTGGTGCTGCAGGCCAACGACGTGCTCACCGTGCCGCGCTACCAGCCGACCGTCGCCATCGAGGGCGCAGTGTTCAACCCGGTGACTGCGCTCTACCGCGCGGGCGCGGGCGTGGGCTACTACGTCATGCAGGCCAACGGCTTCCGCCAGGACGCGGACAAGGGCCGCACGGTGGTCGTCCAGGCGAACGGGAGCGTGCAGAAGGGCGGCACGCCGGGCCCGGGCAGCCGCGTGCTGGTGCCGGCGCGACCCCCCAGCGAGCCCAAGGACCGCCTCAAGGACCTCGCGACCCTGATGGGTGTGCTGGCGAGCACTGCGACCGTCTTCTACCTCATCCAGATGGGGTCGAAGTGAGCACTTCGCCCGAAGCCGCGCCGCCCACGGGGGGCGGCGGTCGTGCGTTGCTCGTGCACGACGGTGAGTCTGGCTTCGGGTTTGACTGGCTCGCGGCGTTGGCGCGGCTCTGGCCGCGGCGCTGGCGACTGGTGGTGCTGGCCATCGGCGGGGCAGTGGTGGCGTTCTCGCTCTCCTTCCTGCTGCCGCTGGTGTACGTGGCGAGCGTGACGCTGATGGAGGCGCCGGGCAGCAGCTCCGGCTCCATGTCCCCCCAGCTTGGCCTGATGGCGCAACAGTTCGGCTTGGGCCTTGGTGCCAGCGCGAGCGGGGTCAGCACCTACCCCGAGATCGTGCGCAGCCGCCAACTGCTCACCCGCGTGCTCGAGCAGCGCTTCCCGACCACAGGGAACCGCGCGGTGCTGCTGCTGGACCGCCTGACCCGCCCCGCTCCGGCCGCCCGACGCCTCGACGTCGGGATCCGCAGGCTGCGCCAGCGCGTGGACGTGGCTCTCGACCGGCGCACCAGCATCCTTACCCTGCGCGTGAGCCTGGACGATCCGGTCCTTGCTGCGGCCGTCGCGACCGCCACTTGCGCATCGCTCCAGGACATCGTCGTGCACTCGATGAACACGCAGGCGGGTGCCAACCGTCGCTTCGTTGAGGCGCGAGTGACGGAGGCCCGGCGCGACCTGGCCCGCGCCGAGGATGCCCTGCGCGCCTTCCGCGAGAATAATCTGCGCGGCAGCTCGCCGCGCCTGCTCACTGAAGAAGCCCGTCTGGCGCGCGAAACGCGCACGCAGGAAGAGATCATGCTCACGCTCACGCGGCAGTACGAGATCGCGTGCGTGGAAGAGCAGAAGAACGTACCGGTCATCAACGTGCTGGACCCGGCCGTGCCTCCGGCCTTCCGCAGCGCGCCGCGACGCAGCGTCCTGGCCGCGCTCGGGCTGTTGCTCTCCTTGGCGTGTGGGGCGGCGTGGGTGCTGGTGCGGGAACCGGAGTCCGCGAAGGTCGTGGCCGGTGAGCACGATTGAACTCAGGACCGTCATCGCCCGGCCGGAGGGCGGGTCGGGAACTGAGTGTGCCGCGGGGACGCTCGCGGCCGATCCCACTCCTGGCGCGGGCGCCGTCGCCGATCCTGCGGGTGCAAGCCACGCACGGGCACGGCTCTCGCGGCACCTTGCCTGGAACTTCGGTGCCGATCTGGCCTCCCGTGGATCGTCGCTTTGGCTGGCGTTCTTCTGCGCACGGTTGCTCGGTGTGGCGGGCTTCGGGCGCTTCAGCTTTGCACTGGCGGCCGCGCAGTATGCCTGGTTGGCCGGCGACGCCGTCCTCAACAACGGCTATGCGACGCGCGAGACGGCGCGCGACCGTGGCGCCACGCCTGGGCAGGCCGGACTGTTCTGGAGCGCACGTCTTGCTGCGGCGCTGGTCCTCACCGGTATCTACCTGACGATCACCCTGCTCGCGCCCGGCGAGCCTGCGACGCGCCGGGCGCTCGCCGCGGCGGCGGTCTTCTTCCTGGCTTACGCGGCGTTTCCGGACTGGGCGCTGAGGGGGATGGAGGACTTCCGTGGACTCGCGCTGGGTAACGCGACCTACGCTGTCAGCCTCGTGCTCGCGACTCTCGTGCTGCTCCCGGCGCGCCCTGACCCGGCTCTGGCCGTGAGTCTGTGGGGAGGGTGTTTCGCATTCGCGGCGCTGGTCACGTTGCCGCGCCTCGCGCGTCGGGGTGCGCTGCGCCTGCGCCTGTCGTTTTCGTTCGCGGCATGGGGGCCACACGCCCGGCGTTCGTCCGTGTTCTCGCTGGGTTCGATCGCCGCGATCGGCTACACACAGCTGCCCATCCTGCTCGCCGGGGTGCTGACTGGGTCGCAGGAGGTAGGACTGTTCTCCGCCGGGTTTCGCTTGCTGTTGGCGTTCATCGGTACGCTCACGATCCTGTGGTGGCCGCTGATGCCGGTGCTGACGCGGGAGCAGCCCGGCACCCCGGTGTTCCGCGAGGTGCTCGGTAGCTCGGCGTCGCTGGTGCTGGCCGCGAGCGTGCCGGTCGCGCTTGCGCTAACGCTTTTCCCGGCCGAGGTGCTGGTCTGGCTGTTTGGCCGCGGCTATGCGGCGGGAGCGCCTGCGCTGGCGATTGGCGCTTGGGTGCTGCCTCTATATGCGCTCACCGGCCTGCTCGAGCAGACTAGCCTTGCGCTTGGCGGTGAGCGCCTGCGCGCAGGGGTGGCGTGGACGACCCTCGGCGCGATGACGGCGCTGGCCTTGCTGCTCATGCCGCGCCTGGGTGCGGTGGGGGCGGCGCTGACCTCGGTGGCCGGTTTCACCATAGCGCTTGTACTCTATGCTGCGCGGCTGCGCCGGCTCATCCAACTCGGCGACGTGTTCCGCCCGCTGCTGCGCGTCAGCGCCCCCTGCAGCGCGCTGGCTCTCTTCTGGCTCGTGGTACCGCGGGTGACCCCGTTACCGGTGTGGGCCAGTCTCGTGGCGGGCGCGGCGCTCTATGCCCCGCTCGCGCTTGGCTTCCGGCTGCTGCGGCTCGCGCCCGAGTTGACGTGGCCGTGGAGGTCACGATGACCCGTTGGGCGCCGCAGCAGCGCGAGGCGTGCCACGTGGTCACGCAGCGGCTCCCCCGCGGTCCGCTTCCGGAGCACCCGTTTGTCTCGGTCATCTTGGCCATACGCAACGAGGAGCGCTACATCGCCCGGGCGCTGGAGGCAGTGCTCGGGCAATCCTACCCGCATGGTGACATCGAAGTCCTGGTGGTGGACGGGGAGTCGGTGGACCGTACCCGCGAGGTCGTCGCGAGCCTGTCCTTGCATGACCCGCGCGTGCGCCTGCTCCACAATCCACTGCGGTGGGTCGCGGGCGGTCTCAACTCCGGGCTGCGCGCCGCGCGCGGCGACGTGATCGTGCGGGTGGATGGTCACTGCGTGATCCCTCCGGACTACCTCGTCACTTGCGTGCAGATGCTCCGCGTGGGCGAGATGGACTGCGCGGGCGGCCCGGTGCGCGCCGAGGGCGAAACGATGATTGGGCAAGCCATCGCGCGGGCCATGAGCACGCCGTTCGGGGTGGGCGGGGCCTCCTTCCGCTGGGCTGACGTCGTGCGCGAGGTGGACAGTCTGCCGTTCGGGGCGTGGCGGCGGGGGGTATTCGAGGCCATCGGCCCCTTCGACGAGACGCTGATGCGCAACCAGGACGACGAGCTGAGCGACCGGTTGCGGCGGTGGGGTGGCCGCATCGTCATGGATCCCGCCATCCAGGTGCGCTACTTCAGCCGCACCAGCCTGGTCGGGCTGTGGCGGCAGTATCTCGACTACGGCTTCTGGAAGGTGCGCGTCATCCGCAAGCGCGGCGGCTGGCCCTCTTCGCCGCGCCACCTCGTCCCGGCCGTCTTCGTGTGCGCGGTGCTCGGCTCGTTCCTGGCCGCGGTAGTGACGCGCCTCTGGTTCCTGCCAGCGTGCGTGCTGGGGCCTTACGCACTATTCCTGCTGGCGGCGACCGCGCATTCCCTCGCGTCACGCCGCGACCGCGCGGCGCTGCTCGTGCCATGTGCGATTATGGCGATGCACGTGGCCTACGGCGTCGGGTTCCTCATGGCGCTCGCTCGGGCGATGCGACCAGTGCTTCCCGCGGCGCCGCCGTCCGAGCGGTGGATTCCGTGAGTACCGTGACCCTGCGCCCTGCGCTTGCGCCGGTACCCGCGCTGGCCTCGTATCCCATGCGCATCCTGGCGGTGGTCGTGTGGGTAGCGGTCGCCCTGGCGCTGGCCCCCTGGGCGACGGAGGCGTTCGTGTGGTGGAGCGGTTCAGGCTTGGCGTTGGCCGCACTGTGGCCGTTTGTGCGCGCCTGGCGGCGCGGCCTCGACCCGGGCGACGCCATGTGGTACTTCCTGCTTTACTTCGTGCTCGCCATTCTCCTGCGTGGGATGGGCCTGCTCACGTTCGTAGACAGCAGGTTCGTCCGCGACCTCGGTGACGCGCAGTCGCCGTCGTTCCGGCAACTGGTCGGCTGGGTGTTCTTCTACTCCACCCTTGGACTCGTCGCCCTGAACGCCGCCTACCACGCGCCCTCCGCGCAGCGGTGGGCGAAATGGTACCTTGAACGCCACACCCTGCTGTCGGCGCCGTGGCGCGAGTCGCGCATCGTGCCCGTGGGACTGGGCCTGCTCGCGATCGGCGGGATCGGCATGTTGCTGCGCGTGCATTCGCTGGGAGGGTTCGCGAGCGCCGCGGGCGATCCAGTCGCCGCCGTCACGGAAAAGGCGGCCGGGTACTTCTGGACGATCGCGCTCACCGAATTCGCGGTCGTGGGCTGTCACGTACTCGTGATCGGAGCGATGCTTCGCGGGGACCGGCGTCTGCCATGGATCTGGCTCGGCCTCGGACTCCTCGTGGGCGGGCCGATCTTCCTCATCAGTGGGTCCAAGAGCGTCCTGGTCCGCGTGTTCTTCACCCCCATGCTGTTCTGGCATTTCCTGCGCAAGCCCCTGCGGCTGGGGCACGTGCTGGGCTTCTTCGTCGGTTTCGCACTGCTCTTTCCGCTGTTCTACGCCTACCGGGCCGTCGGTATCGCAAGGCTCGACGATGCGGGGCAGTATCTCGAGACCCTGGACGCTCCACTGCTCGTACTCTACAACCGATCCTACGACGCGGACAGCTTCATGCGCGTGCTGTATGCGACCGGCCAGGGCCTGGTCCCGCTCCAGTGGGGCCGCAGCCTGGAAGAGTTGTTCACCTTCTTCATCCCGCGCGCCTGGTGGGCCGCCAAGCCCGAGAGCTTTGGTCTCAGGTTTGCCCCGCTCTACATGCCGGACGTCAATATCGGCTCCAGCTTCGTGTCCCCATCCCTACCGGGTGTGCTGTTCCTCAACTTCCACGTGGCCGGTGTGCTGGGTGGATTCCTTCTGTTCGGGTGGGGGATGCGCGCCGCCGTCACTCTGGCGCGCGGCGGGGGGGTGGGTGCGGCGCTGCTCTACGGCTACTTCTTCCTGGTGGCTGTTCAACTCGTCGAGGGCTCGATCCCTGCAAGCATCGTGTTCCTAATCAGCAGCGCCGCCCCGGCGCTCATCGCACTGGTCTTCCTACGCAGGCAGTACGCGCCCGGCGCGCCGTCCAGGGAGGCCGCATGACCCGCCCCCGGCTTCCGGAAGTTGCGGATGTCACGTTGGGCGGGCCGTCGAGCATCCCGCCCCGACGCATCCTGTTCGTCGGGCCGCTGGTGGAGGGTTGCACATCGCTCCAGCGCTGCCAGACGTTCCGGCGGCTGGGCCATGAGGTGGTCAGCGTGGACATGGTGCCCGGGCCGTGGTCGAGCGTGGCGCCGACGCTCCCGTACAGGGCGTTCCAGCGGCTCACCGGACATTGCGACCTCGCGGGTGTGAACCGTCGACTGCGTGCGGTGGACGCCGAATTCGCGCCGCATCTGGTGTGGATCGAGCAAGGGCTCACCGTCGAGGCGGAGACCCTGCGCGTGCTCGGCGAGCGCTGGCCCCAGACCGTGATGCTCAGCTATTCGGGTGACGACAGGTTCAACCCGCGCAATCAATCCCGGCAGTGGCGTTCGTGTCTGCAGCTCTATGACCTGCACATCACCACCAAGAACCATAACGTGCCCGAGTTGTGGGAGGCCGGCGCACGGGACGTGTTCTACGTGGAAAAGGCGTTCGATCCGCTGGTGCACCGGCCCATGCCGGTCTCGCCGGAGGTCCGCGCGCGCCTCGGCGGAGACGTCGGTTTCGTCGGTTGGCCCGAGGGCGAGCGCTTGGCCTCGATGCTTCATCTTGCCCGCAGTGGGGTTCCGGTGCGGATCTGGGGGCCCTGGGGGCGGCTGCGTCCATGGCACCCGAATCTGCGTATTGAGGGCCGGCCGCTGTGGAGCGACGACTACGCAAGCGCCCTGTCCGCGTTCCGGATCAACCTCTGCTTCCTGCGCAAGGTGAATCGCGACCGCTGCACCACCCGCAGTGTCGAGATCCCGGCGTGCGGCGGGTTCATGCTCGCTGAGCGGACCGAGGAACACCTCGCGCAGTTCGAGGAGGACCGGGAGGCCGTATACTTCTCATCCAACGACGAGCTGCTGGACAAGGTCCGCTGGTACCTGGTGCACGAGCAGGAACGGGCGCGTATTGCCGAGGCGGGTCGGCGGCGCTGCTGGACAGGCGGTTACACCTACGAGCGGCGCCTCAATCAGGTGCTTGCCTATGTCGCGTCGCGTGACGCGGGGCGAGCGAGCCCCGTGGCCCCGCCACTTCCGGCGGCGACCTGACCATGGCGCGGGTCACGTACTTCTACCGGGGTATGATGGAGTATATCCAGGTTGACCTTGACCTGCTGCGCGAGCGCCACGGCCTTACCGTCATCGAGTGCCGCTCGCGCTGGCCGCAGCCGCTGCGCCTGCTGCGGCTCATCCGCTCGAGCGATGTCGTGATGTCGTGGTTCGCGAGTTGGCATTCGTTGTTCCCGGCGCTGGGCTGCCGCTTGCTGGGCAAGCCCATGATCATCACGGTCGGAGGCTATGACACCGCGGCCGGATCCGGGATCGGCTATGGCGTCGGCTGCGGGTGGTTCAAGCGTCTCGTGACGCTGGCCACGATGCGGCTCGCGACGCGGCTGATCGTGATCTCGGAGTTCACGCGGCGCGAGGCGATGGCGTGCGGCGCTGACCCGGCGAAGTTAGTGGCCGGCCCGCTCGGACTGGACCCCGCCCGCTACGCGGATCCGGGTGTGGAACGTGATGATCTGGCAGTCACGGTGGGGAACGTCAATACGAACAACCTCACTCGCAAAGGGCTGGAGCCCTTCGTGCGTGCCGCCGCGCACTTGCCGCAGTTCCGATTCGTCGTGATCGGAGCCTGGATGGACGGCGCCATCGACCTGCTCCGCAGCATCGCGACCCCCAACGTCACGTTCACCGGTCGTCTTTCGCACCAGGAGAAGGTGGCATGGCTGTGGCGCGCGCGCATCGCGGTGCAGGCATCGCGGCACGAGGCCTTTGGCCTCTCGCTGGCTGAGAGCATGCTTTGCGGCACGATTCCCGTGGTTACTGGCGCGGGCGCGCTGCCGGAGGTCGTGGGCGACACGGGCGTCGTCGTCGCTTCGCAGGACCCAGAGGCCATCGCGGAAGGCATCCGTCGCGCCCTCGATCTGGGAGTCGGTGGCTCGCGGAAGGCGCGCGAACGCGTCCTGGAGCACTTCACGATCGACCAGCGCCGGGCTCTCCTGCACGGCCTGATCGAGCAGGCCATCGGCGATGCCACCGCCCGCCCGATCTGTTGTAGGGGGCCTTCCGGTTCGAGTTCCAGATAGCCGGCTGCAACCCGACCCTGCGCCCGGTGACCCGCGAAGAAGCGGAGAGCCGGAAACGATGATTCGTCAACGGAGAAGGGGAGGTTGTCATGTCGAGGATTGACTGTGAATGAGCCCAACCGGTCCGCCAGGACTTCCTCGTGTTCGGCCGACCGTTGATTGGCGAAGAGGAAGCCGTCAGAGCTGAGGAGGACGCATGGGACTCCCGGAAGACATCGTAGGCTGGGACGTGGTGAACTGGTCCCGCGCATTGGACTACTGGGAATCCACGCTCGATCTCAATCTCGCAGACTGTCGTGCATTGGAGCTTGGCTGCGGTGACAACGGCGGGGTATCGCTCTGGCTGGCGACGAAGGGCTGCAAGGTCCTTTGTTCGGGATACGGGGGTGTCAAGGACGCGACGAAGACCGCCCACAGAGCATATGGTGTCGAGAGCCTGATCGACTATGAAGCCATCGACGCGCGTGCGATCCCTTTCCGTGAGGTATTCGATCTGATCTGCTACAAGTCCGTGCTTGGCGCGATCGTACGAAATGGCTCTCTGCAGGTCGCGCGTGACGTGATCGCTCAGATCATGCAGGCGCTGAAGCCGGGTGGGAGATTGTTGTTTGCAGAGAACCTAGCTTCCACCAGACTCCATCATGCCCTACGGAAGTGGTCGGGCGCTGGGAAGAACCGTTGGAGATACTTCACCATCGATGAACTGGTCGAGCTGCATGCGGGCTTCACGGCCTTTGAGTACAGCACCTTCGGATTCACGGGCTGTCTGGGACGCAGCGAGGGACAACGAAGGCTGCTGGGTGGTCTCGACGGTCGCTTGTTCGATAGGATCGTCCCCGACCGATGGCATTATGTCATGTCAGGTATTGCCACAAAGTAAAGCGGGCCTTCCGACTTTCGCGTGGCTGAGGACGCTCTATCGCCGCCGCATCCGAGGGCGCCGTCGCCCCCCGCCCCCCCCTACCATCGCACGCGGCAGCGCATGGCACCGTAGAAGCCGCTCGCATCGTGGTCCGCCACGTGGTCGCGCGCACGCACGCGGGCATCGCCGGCGGTGACGCCGAGCGTGAGCCCCGCGGCCGGTGACCAGTCCACCGCGGCCGCGATGCGCGCGTCCTGCTCCACCACGCCGGAGAGCGCCAGCGGCGGCACCGGAGTGCCGACGACCCAGGCATCGCCCAGCACGGCCTTGCCCCGGCGCGCCAGCGCGCCTTCGAGGGTGAAGGTCCAGTCCGCGCCCCGGCTCCACGCCAACTGGCCGAAGAACTGCTCGGCATCAGGGCCGAGCGGATAGCCGGTCGGCAGGCCGTTGAAGACGAAGTCGTGGCGATGGACCAGCGAGGTGTAGGTGTAGCGGTAGACCCGCGAGTACTCGCCGCGCGCGCTCAGTGCGCCGCCGTCTTGCCGCCAGCGGGTATGGACGCCGGTCTGCCAGGCGATCGCGAGCGGACGCTTCTGCGAGCTGAAACTGAGGTTGTCCACCGCGATCTCGCCATAGAGGCGCGTGCCGGAACGCGCCCGCCAGGTGACGTCCGCGGTCCACATGACGTTGTTCCTGAAGGCCCACTGGAGCGAGTCGGTGGCCAGGCCCGATGAATTGATCAGCCGCCGCTCGATCATGCTGTAGGGAATCACCGGTACCAGATAGAGCGGCACGTTCGCGACGCCGTCGAAGCGCACCAGCTCCGCCAGCGCCAGATCCACGCTGGCGACCGGCCGTACCTCGATCCGGTGCCCGGCGAGATAGCTCTCCGCCAGCGGGTCGAGCGAGGCGAGGAACCACTCGAGCTGCAGCCGCCGCAGGAGCCGGGTGCGGAACTCGACGAAGTCGAACGCCTGCGAGCCGTCGGAAAGCCCCACGCCGCCCGTCACTCCCGGACCCCAGCGCAGCCACGAATGCCCGAGCGTCACCGTCCCCCGGGGGCCGCCGCCGCGCACATACGCGCGGTCGAAGTAGGGGTTGACCACGACGCCCTCGATGAGCCCGAAGGTCCGGCTGCCGACCGGATTGCCGTGCGGCCCCGGCGACTGGTTCCCGACGAACATGTCGGTGAAGAACAGCACGTTGCCACCCAGCAGCGCTGAAGTCTGCACCCCGCCGCGGAAGTCGCGCACGACGCTGCGCCGGGCCCGGTTCTCCGCGAAGTCCGCGCTCAGGTAGGGCGAGACCTCGAGCGAGCCCTGGTCGTCCTGCACGTGGACCAGCGGCTGCCAGCCGCCGGATTCCGGAGCGAGTTCGCGGCGCAGCCGGGCGACCGCCGGGTCGCCCTCCGCCTGGGGCGCGAGCGCGACGATCTCCTGCAGGAACGCGGCGAGGTTCGCACGGGTCCACGGGCGCGTGGTGTGGAACGCCGCACCGAGTCCGTAGGTGGCCGCCACGTCCTCGATATCGCGGATGGTGCGCGACTCGACCGGGATCTCCTCGAGCCCGTGATACGCCGCCTGCACCGGAAGGACCGCGGCGAAGCACGCGACGGCGATGGCGGTGAGGCTCAGCAGGAAGGGTCGCATGACGAGGCACCATACCCCGGCGTTGGCGAGCGCGCTAGGAAGGGAGGACGGGCCCGGGGGATGGCCGGATCAGGTCACCAGGGCGACAAAGCCGTACTCCTGCCGATCGCGGGTCATCACGCTTCGAGATGAAGAGTGACGAATTCCCTCGGACGTAGAACGGTGATTCCACCATATCCCGACTGGCGCAGGAGCGCCCGGTCGCCCGAGACGATGAGGGAGCAATGGGCCGCAAGGGCACAGGCGATGAACTTGTCGTCGTCGGGGTCGCTGCACAACTGTTCGGGCAACGGAGGTGGATCGACGAACTCGCAAGATGCCGCCAACAAGAGAATCAGGCGTCCGATGTCGATGTCGCTGAAGCGCACGGCCAACCGCTCTCCGGCCCGTTGGTACTCGTTGAAGATGGGCACGGAGAGGACGAGATCGAGTTGGCGGTCCCGCCAGGCCTGCAGGACCCGGCCCGGGACGCCTCCGAAGAACACGCCCGAAAGAAACACATTGGTGTCGAGGACGATCCTCATTACTTCTTCTTCCGGGCCTCGCGGACGGACCGTCCCACGTCGGCGACTCTCATGCCGGCCCGGCGGGCTTGTCGGCGAGCATCCGCGATCAGGCCGTCGAATTCGGCCAGATCCGGAGGCGCGATCGTCTTCAGAACGACCACACCAGGAGATCCGACGACGACAAACTGGACGCCGGCCCGCAGCCCCAGTTTGATCCGGACCTGCTCGGGGATGACCACCTGCCCCTTGGAAGACATCTTGGTGGTTGCGAGTTCATTCATGGGTTCAGCACCTCCTTTCGGGAGTCTTACTGGTAAGCCTACTCCATGACTCGCACTCTGCGCAATTGCGAAATGTCTGCGGCTCGACGCCGCTCTCTTACAGATAGCGGGCAGAGCCGAGTGGCAATTGCGCCGCCGGGGCCACCGCGCCCCCCGCCCACGGGTGGCCTCCGCGGCCCGCAGGTGGCACAGTCCGTCCCGGACGCGGGCGTGGCAATCGCGCTCCCGCCCTGCGCCTCGTTCTTCCGTCGTGTTCCGCCGCGATCCGCCGTCGTGCTCTCGCGAGAAGGAGACCCTATGGAACGACGGGCTCGCGGTCGTAACGTCGAGCTGTCTCCGCGAAGAGAAGCCGACAGCGGTGGCACGAGGCCACCTCGATCGCGGGTTAGCACCAGCGGCGCCAGAGCCGCATACGA